>ERZ1090861.974-NODE-974-length-15918-cov-16.346214_pt1 | contig 15918 bp, 16 predicted proteins | sample MGYA00478482_ERZ1090861 | MGnify/ENA primary metagenome ERZ1090861 (study PRJEB33644, sample SAMEA5815744) | chicken gut metagenome | biome: Chicken; feature: Gastrointestinal Tract; material: Caecum | place: Ireland | collected 2019-01-01 | study: A study of the... | reverse complement strand
TACACGAGCCTTATCGTCGGCAGCGTCAGATGTGTATAAGAGACAGATAATAATTCTCATAATATTCTTCCAATTCTTCTTTTCTTTGTTTATCAGTTTTCACTTCTTTTTCTGTCTTAGAAGTTTTTCTTTTTTCCGCCACTTTTTCACCCCTTTCAATAGTATAAATTTGTTGTATTAAATCTTCCAAATCCTATTGTTACATAGTCGTTTACATCTTCACTCTGAGGCTCTTCTTCCTCATCTAAATACAGTTTTGCGAAATATAACATATATGAAATACTAGAAAATTTATCCTTTGTAATTTTATTGTTTATCCTCTTGATTGTATATCTAGGTTGTGCTTCATTACTTTGTCCTAATTTTATGTTTGTTACTTCATTAATAAATGCCGTAACTTGATTACATTGAGTTTCAATTGTCAGCCAATCTACTCCAAGATTAAATGAATATATATCATCTTTTGTGTATTTTTTACTTTCTTCAGTTATTCCTTCATTTTGTTTATCTACTATTGCTTGTTTTACATCATTAAACGTTCCAAGCATCAAAACATTTCCTGCGTTAAACATATTCATAAAATTTACAATTATTTCGTGATTTTTCGTTGAAACTTGTGCTCCCTTACTAGATACCATCAAATCCCAAATAATTTTTGGTGAATTTTTATTCTCTGGCTTTCTTGTAATCTTACTTGATTCAAACATCAAATCAAAAGACCCTAACTGTGTGTTTGTTTCAATATCATAATGATTATTCATTAACTCTTGAACCAAACCTTGTCCAATTGCGTTCGCATCTACTACAATACCTTTTACTTTTGATTTTACCATTTCATAATTTCCACCATACTTTAAAAACAATTTTTTTATGAATATTGCATCCGACTTAAAATTTCCACTTGTTGGAATTGTATATAATCCAACAATATGTATTTTATCTATTTTTCCATTTGCTTGTTTTAATACTCTACCAATACAAATACTTGTTGTATCTGTACCAGTACCCGCAACGTCAACTGCCATAACATATTCTGTTTGGTCTGATTTTTTATCTATTTTAAAGACATCTTCAAATCTTAATGTTCTTGCTTTTATTAATCTATCCATTCTTATTATTGCACCATCAACTGTTCCTACCCATTCGCATAAATAGTTCTTTCTAAATTCTGTTTCATTATCCTGTCTTTCTTTGTCAACAATATTCTTGTCAGCTCCACCTACTCTATATGGTAACCTCCAGTCAGCTCCAAATAAAAAACCACCCTTTAGATTTACCATTGCTTTATATATGTTTGTAATTGATTCAAATTCTTCGCTATTTCTATATCCAGAAGTTGTCATAGACATTTCTTGTCCATTTAATTCTTCTGGGTCTGGTGTCGTTGAGCCTAATGGAATTCTTGAAGAACCTTGCATCATTGGAGAAACTATATCCCTATAATCTGTATGGTCTATTAGGGCAGATTCCTCTTTACTTATTGCTGTCCTTCTTCCACCTTTTGTTGCTTGAATAACAGGCGTACTCATAATCCAAGAACCATTCTTAAAGTTCACTGTTCCTGTATCTTTTGAAAATTGTGGTTTCTTATTATTTTCCCAACAAATTTCTTTCTTTATCGCTGGAAAAAATCTTAGAATCTCAGTATGTTTTTCTCTCCACATAGAAACAATCTGTTCTTTTGTTCCTGATGTTATACCAAGTTTTGACCCTGGATAAAATATAGCTCTATGGTACAAATACATAATATCTATTAATGTTTTTGAACCACCTCTGGGAATACAATAATATGGAGTAATAAATCTTGCCATACTTCGTAACATTACTCTTTGATAATCTCTAAAAAAGAATATTTGTTTTCCACCTTGCTTTGACAAATAGTCATAAAAAAGGTCTGGATACCATCTAAAAAAACTTACCATTTCAGAATATTTCTGTATATTTCCAGAAAAATGTTCAAAAAACATTGGTTTTCTTAAAGGAGAATTCGGAGAAAAATCTTCTGGCGTTTTTTGTTTATTATACATCTTCCTCTTCCCCCTCTTCTTCCTGCAAGTTTGGGTTTAACCAAAGAGGTTCAATATAATTGTCTCCAAGTTCTTTGAATATTGCATGTCTTTGCTCTTTCTCTTTTTCGATTTGTCTTTCAGTATATCCCCTTCTTTTCATTTCCTCTAAGAAACGTTCATCTATATAGTTCCACACATCTTTATAATCAACTTCAGGAAGTTCCATCAACCTTCTACAATAATTAACTACTTCCCAAATAATAAAATCTATATCGTCATATGGCATTTTCTTCATTTTTGGCATAATTGGAATCACAGAATCATATTCTTCCACCAACTCTACTAATGTTGTCCAACTATCTAGTCCTTCTCCCATATCTTCTGCCGTTAATTGGTCTAAACGAACACCTGCATTTTTCGCAGCACTATCCGTTAGTTTTTGCCATTTCTCTATTTCTTTTAAATCACCTTTTCCTACTGCATTATCTAATTTTATTTTTAATCGTACATATTCTATCAACGCATTTGTTTGTATAACATTCTTTTTAGACTTGAATTTTGCCAATTCGTTGAATAATTTTTCCATTCTATTATATTCATCAGTCGTAAATCCAGCACCCCATTTATTCTTTAAGTCATTTTCTTCCGTTTTTTTCATTTCTATTGATTTGCCTTCATTTTGGTCTGGGAAAAATGCGACTGGTGTTTTTTCTCCTGGTGTTACAAACTTAAATATATTTCCATCAAAATTACTCGTTTCAAATGTTTGTCCATTTTTTGAGAAATTTGAGAATATTCCAGAAACTTCACACTCTACTCTATAATAATGATACATCATTCCTGGGTCATCTTCTTTTAGCATCATATTCTTAATTGCCAAATCGGCAGTATCTTTATGATATATTGTATTGGTATATAAACACATTAAAATTAATGTCTTTTCCAAACTGTCATATTTTTTATAAAAACTTCTTCCCATTTCCATTAAACAATCTTTACAAAATGGAACTACCCCATTTGCATATGAACTGTTTTTATAAAAAAAATTTCCAACTTTATATTGCCCACACTTTACACAATAATACATAGAATCTGGTATTGCAATATAGTTTCTCTTACTTTCAACAAATACTTCAAATCTATTACTCTTACTTCCCAAATAATCCAGATAATCTTTCATGTCTGTGACTTCTTGTGCAACTTCTGAAGGAATAAATTCAAAAACCTCTGGATTTCCATATTTTTTTAAATCTTTAACTGTTTGTTCTAATTTCTTTATCGTCTCTTTTGCTTGCAATTCTACTGGAATACTATTTTTTTCTATTCCTGTTAGTCCATACTTTTCTATTAACTTTTTTTTATTTGTTGACTTTGTACTCTTTTTGCTTTTCTTTTTTGTTTGTTTTTTTAAGTCTGCCATTATCTCCAAATCTATTGGGGTATCTGATGGACTTTTTTTAGGTCTTGCCAAAAAATCACATCCTTTCTAAAAACTTATCTACTATTTTTCTGTATTTTTTGGAGCTACCTCTCAGACTTGAACTGAGAACCTATAGTTTACAAGACTATTGCTCTGCCAGTTGAGCTAAGGTAGCATAAAAAAAGTAGAACATATTTTCTCTTGGTTAAAAATAATGTTCTATTTTATCTAAAAACTATTTGATTTCTATTGTTTCTTCTGGTTCAGCCTCGAATTGAATTGTTATATATAATAATCCATTTCTAGCCTCACTTGTCACTTCTTTAATCTTATTTCCATTCTTTATAACAAACCTAGAATTTATACTATATTTTTTCTTAGTAATATCATCTACAGTCTGTCCTGTAATATATAATATTCTTTGTCCATCTTCACTTCTTAATTTTACTTCCAAGTCTTCCTTATTTACTCCAAGTACATTATGTACTAGAATCATTTTTCCATCGTCTTCTCTTATAACACTATATGGTGTTTGGTCTTTTTCACTTCTCAAAAATGAGTAGAAACTTTTATCCCATCCTAAATCATCAAATAATAAATCAATTTTATCTAACATATTAAATTCCCCCTAATAATAAAAAATTTCCAAGATAATATGTTCTACTTTTATTGGTCGGAATGACCTGACTCGAACAGATGACCTCCCGCTCCCAAAACGGGCGTTCTTCCAAACTGAACTACATTCCGATATGTTAGGAGCTAAATATTTAGCTCCTAAAAATTATTTTCTTTTACTTTTTTTCTTTGTTGTAGTAGTTGTTTCTTCTGTCACTTCAACTTCAGCATCTGGTTCTAGTGATAATGTACTAATACCATATACATCTGCATTATTTTCAACTGTCTCTACAGCTTCTACATTTTGTGTTTCTTCACCTTTTTCTTCTTCTGGTTCTGTAACTACTTCTTCAACATCTTCTGCTCCTTCTGGTTTTATACTGTTAGCTTCGACTAAGTAATATTGTACTTGTCCAGCTTTTACTTCAGCATTTTCAAAGAAGTTTCCACCGATAACTTTATTATCTACTCCTTCACCATCTGTCCATACAGTTGGTTTACTGTATGCTTCTGTTGTATTTACAACTTCACCTTCTATGTATAATGTTGATGGATTTGTTGCAAGACTTCCTTTAGAAACCTCAATTCCACCGAATGTGTTTCCACTTACATCTATATTAGTAACTGTAGCTGTAGCTCCATTTACTAGTAATCCTGCATTTCCACCTGTGAATTTTACATTATTTAATATATATCCTTGTCCATTATAAACTTGAGTAGCATAAGTAGAAGTCCAACTATCTGTTCCTTGTGATTTAACAGTTAAATCATTAATTGTTGATGGTTGTAAAAATACTAAATTTTGTCCTGTTAAAGTGAATGAAATTTTGTGATTATTTCCATTAAATGTTACTTTATTTGAGAATGTAATTACTTCTCCAATATTTTCTATATCAGCCATTAAATTAACTGTTTTTATTGCACTGTCTCCCATAACTTTCTTTAAGTCATCAAGAGTAGAAACTTCTGTAATTGACATTTCTTCTTTTAAGTTTGGATTAACTGTGAACTTAATATTAATAATTGTTGGTCTTACAGAATTGTCACTTGCTCCAAATATAATTTGTCTATTTTCTTGATTTTGGTCACCTGTTAACCATAAAATAAATTGATTGTCATTTGTAGCTCCCCATTTTTGAGCTTCTGCTGCATTTGTTTCATTACTATCAAAAGAATATCCTTTTAATGCAACAACTTTATCTCTTGTGATTCCTAAATCTACTAATAGTCCATACCATGTATTTTTCATTCCAACTGAATTTACAAAAGCATTTAGTGGGCTTGTTGCAACTACATTAATTGTATTGTTTGTACTTGTTACTGTGATTAAATCCATATTTTTATAATAATCTTCTGTATTATCTCCACCACTAGTTTTTGTTGCACTAACTACTTTTAAATAACTTCTTGAATCTGCTGTTGGAGCTGTATATTCATAACTTTCTAATGATGTTACTGTTGTTTCTAATGCACTATCAGCAGCTTCTGCATTTTCAAATACTGCTTTTACTATTTTTCCATTTCCCAAAGTGTATGCTACAGCACTATCATTAACTGGGTCTTTTTGTAATCCATCAATACTGATTGTACTAATATAATAATTATCTTCTATTTCAATATAATTATCTTTAGCAATAGCATCAAATGCTGTTTTTGCTTCTGTTTCTGTATTATATTTTTCTGAAACTTTTCCTAATACACCAAATCCATATTCTATTCTTGTTTTATCATATTTTGGATTTTCAATTGTTTCTACTCTCATTGCATTTAACATGTACCCATCAATTAATTGAATTAACCCCTCTGTATCAATTGCTTGATATGCAGCATACATGTCTTCCAATGAGTCAAATTTTTCTACAATTTTTTTTCTATTAGCTAAAACATATTCTATTGCTTGTTTGTCTGAATTTAATTTGATATACAATAGAGATATATTATTAACTAAAATATCATTTCCTAGTTTAGTAAATACCACTATAATCACTCCTCTTTTTAATTTTAATCAAAAACTATCTCTAAAATAACCAAATTTGTTGGAAAACTTCCAATTAATCTAAAATATTTACATTGATTAGGTCTATTAATCCTTCATTTTCATTAAAAATGAAAGCTTGTCCTTGTTTTTTTGTTCCTATAAATCCACACTTGTTTGTCCAATATGACCTTCCAGATATTGTAGGTAATCTTCTTATATCTACACCATAATCATCTTTTACAATTTCATGATGCAAATGACTAATCATAAAATACTTAAATCTTGTTTCTCCCCAAATCTGAGGTTGTTCAGCTGCCATTATTTTTGCAACATTTTTTTCCTTTTCATCATGACTAAACCCAATCATGTTTTTTCCAAACTTGAAATATTTTCTTTGCGTTGCTTCTCCACATATCGTTATGTTTTCATCATTTCTGTAATATGCCTTTAATGTTTCACATATTCCAAACATACTATGTAAATCATGATTGCTTGGAACAAAGAATGCCAATACTGGAGCAACTTTTTCTAACTTGTCTAAAATTTCTATCATTAATTCAGTAAATTGTCTTACTGTATCAAACCAATTTAATTGATTGTCTTGTGGAGTTCCGCCTGTTGTTGTTCCTGAAATATTATCTGCATTTATTCCATCATTTCCAACCAAAAATATAATTTTGTCTATATGTTCATTTGAAGTTCTTTCTAAAATCTTATTAATAACATATCTTACCCTTTTTTTAGCAATTCTAGTATTATAGTCTTCTCCAGAAAGTTCCATTGTTGCATATAAACCAAAATGAATATCTGCTAATGGAATAAATAATAAATTTCTATTACTTTTTCTTTCTTGATAAACTTCTGGTTCAAAAACCTTATCTTCTCCTAATGAATCAAACAATTTTTTTATATTTTCTTCATTCCAATTAAAACCTTTTCTAGGTTTTACAGTAATTTTACTAGAATATAAATCTATCATTCCTTTTTTGTTACTATTCTGGTTCCAAATTGTTTGTTTCGCATTCACAATTTCCCATTGATTTGGGTCATATCCATGAACCTTTAACAAGTAATCTGCATCTTTCTTTTGTTCTTCTGTAAGTTTTACTCTAACCGTACTTGTTTGGATTCCATTCTCTTGTATTTCAACTTCAACTTGTTTTGTAGCATTTTCATTATCATTTATCTCTTTTACAGCTTCAATATCTTCTTTTGTGGTTCCTTTAGGAATATCTTTATACATATTGTTAGTATATTCACACCCATCACTAAACGCATACCACCATTTTCTATAAACAGATTCAGACTTCTTTTCATCATACTCTTCATTTAGTATGTGAGCTACTTCATCCCAAGTCAAATCATATTCTTTTCTATTTTTACATAATCTTATTTGAAACTCCTTTGGAGATTCGTTCTTTTGTTTATTCAAAAATTTATCCTTATCTAAAAAATCCATGGCATCCACCTATTCTTTAATATTCTTCCTCTTCATTTCTTATCATTTCATCTTTTTTTGCTACTGATATTTTAACAGTTTCTTCATCAAATGCTACTAATAAATCAGCTAAATTTACCTCTCCTACTCCTAAAACATCCTCTAAATGAATTTCTCCATTCTCAATTTTCATCTTTCCTTGTGCAACTAAAGTGTGGTTTTCTACAATTCCTGATTTTGCCATTTTTATCAATCCTTTCTACAAATATTTTAATTTTCTGTCTTCTCATCTTGCTCAATAAATTCTTTATATATTTCTTCTTTTGTTTTTTCTAGCATTTCTGTAGGAACATCTTTATAAGACATCCTCTCCAGAGCCTTATTTAATGTCTTTACCCTCATGCCAGGTTGATATACTATCTTATATTTCGGTGGGAGCCATTTCTGGTTTAAAGAATCACTATACCTTCTTGTTCTAGCCTTAACTTCAGTTTTTTTTAAATATCCATTTAGAGTATATATGATGCTTTCTCCCCTCAAAAAAGCTTCTTCTTGAATATCTTCACAACAAGTTAAAATTGAGGCTAAAAGTTTATGTTTTTCCAATTTCGTCATCTTATAAGGAAAATCTATTCTATCCATAAGCTGTTTGACTACATAAGTCTTTCCACATTCTACTTTTTGTCTTCCTGCATTACTGTAATCTATTGATTTTCTCATTTCTTCGGCTCTTTTTCTGAAAAATTCTAAATCTTCTTTTTCAGATTCTGTCATTTTCTACAATCCCACCTTTCTAAAACATATATCTTTATTCATTTATTAGTTTTTGTAGTCAAATCTCCAAAAGCCACATGCAAACATATGTTTGACATTTTTCTATTGGTTACATTTACAAATTTTTCTTATTTTCTCTACACTTTTTTACTTTTTCCCTATCTCTCTCTTTTTTACAATCTTTACAATATATTTGAGCATTACTATTTCTTTTAATCAATTTTCCACATCTTTTACAATTTACTACATTCTCTCCCTTATATTTTTCATAATTCAAAATAAAATCTCTATAATCATTTATTTTTATCAAAACATCAGAAGAATCATTTTTAGGTAAATTTACAATATAAAACAAATCCGTTCTTGTTTCTTTTTCTGATAAAAAGCCACTATTGAATAACTCATTTTCCAACATATACAATTGATTATTTCTTAGATTTGTCAACTTTGCAAATTTCTTTGTTTCTATTGGCTTTATTGCAAACTCTTTTCCATAAAACTTATAACAAACAAGATATACAAAAGCTATTCTTTGTGCTTTGTCTGAAAATTTTTCTATTTCCTTTAATTCCATTTCTGTTATATATATAATCTTTTTTTCTTGCAATGGATTATTTGTAGCAACTCTAATTATTTTTGGAATTATAGTTGGCAAATAGCTTGCTGGAATCAATTCCTGCTTGTCTGATAATATCTTTATTAATTCATTCTTTAAATCATTCCCAGAAAAACCTTCTGCTATCAAATATTTTCCTAACAATATAAAATCTAATAAGGCAGTTTTACTTTTAAAACCATTTTTTAGCAAATCTTCTACTCTTTGTTTTTCATCAAATATTATCATCTACACTCACCTCCACTAAGGAATATCTTTTTCCAAAATAAGTTATATCCCCATTTGTATCTTCAATTGGAATGGTCATTTTCCCTTGATTTAATTTTTGAAGTATATCTTCACTAAATATGTCCCACAATATATTGTATCCTTGTTTATATTTAGAATATATTATTTCTACAAAATAGTTATATACTTCTGCTGTATTTATCCCAATTCTTTCAATGTCCCTTTCTAAAAAATAAAGGTGATTTACGAATGATATTTCTCTAATAAATTCTTCTACATCTTTTTTACTCATATCACTACTTATTAATAAATTTGTTGAAAAATTCATATCTTGTAACTTGTTTTTATATTTCTTTATTAATCCATCAACTCTCTGATACAACATACTTCTTGGTCTTACTACATAATCTTCACTTAAAAACTTCTTATAATTAAACTCATTTTCTCTGTTTTTCTTAAAATACTTCAAATCAAAATCTGTTCTTTCTACATAACTACACAATTCATTCATTACACACTTATTCTTTAATGTTGGTTGATATCTATTATACATAGAAACCATATGTGCTTCTTGTTCTGTTTTTTCTTCTGTGGCTAATAAATCATTTATATTTTTTCCAAATTTTCTTATAGATTTTACATTGTTTTTTTTCTGATATTTCTTATGGTCTTCTAACATTTTTGGGTATATATACCCCATAAAATAAGGCTTTTTGTCTGCTACAATACGATTATTAAATTGTTTCCTTTCAATTTCTTCTTCTGTGTCATTTTCATAATCTATTTTTTCCTTTTTTGTCCAATATTTTGGAATCGGCTGGGCTGTAAGTCCTTTTGCCTTGTCGATTTCCTCTCCTTGATACATTCTCAAAAGTTTTACCCTTAATTCCAGTTCTTCCCATTCTGGACTTCCTTTTTCAAATGATGCTTGCTTTGCAATCATTGTGCTTGCTGTATTTGTTATTTGTCCTATCCTTGACCCAAATCCATTTAAGTCATTTTTTATTAAATTCTTTTGTGTTAGTTTTTGATTTGGCACTTTTCTTTTATCATATGTTATTGGATATCTTTTTTCTGGTAAAGCATTTATCATTATTTTGTTGTCGGTGCTAAAAATTATCAATTTATACCGTTGGTTTCCCAATACTTTAACTTATTTTATTTCAAATAACGGTTTAGACTATATCTTTACCCCTTAGGGCATGTGGCACTTCAAATGTAAGAATTTCACTTACACTTTACTCCTTTCGGATAGTCGTTTGACTTTATAGGTTAAAAATTTTTATAAGTTTTCCTTGCAACAATATTACTAATAATAGAAACATTGCATCCAAATCTTTTTGCTAAAGCTTTTCTTCCAAAATTTTTGTCTCTTGGCTTATAATTATTTCTTATAAACAAGATATTGTCTGGAGTCATTTTTGCTTGCCAGTTATTACAACCATCTATTATTCTTAACTTATTCTTTGTCGCATGTAATATATTTCCTTTTGCAGTCACCCATTCCAAATTTTCTACACAATTGTTCTCTTTATTCCCATCTATATGATTTACTTCTGGTAAATTGTTTGGGTTTGGGAGAAATGCTTCTGCTACCAATCTATGTACATAAACATGTTTTTCCATTCCATCCTTTGTTAATTTTAACAAACAATATCCTGTTCCTTTTGCTAGTCGGTATTTCATTATATGCTCTGGTTTTGTTTTTTTAGTGCAACTATTTTTCCCAGAAAGCCAAGTTCTCTCTAAAGATTTTACTTTCCCAAAATTACTGACTTGATATAAACCTTCATATCCTTTTACATCTTTCCATATTTCCTTCATAAAATCACCTCTTTTCAAAAAAACAATTTTTAACCTATCTTAGCACAGGATTACCATGTCTTACGATTTAGGCTTCCCCTGTTAACCAATCAATTAGTGCTCATTTCCTAGCATTACTATTCGTTTGATTGATACCCAGTATTTACTGGTTCACCACATTTTTTATATCTATATTTCTATAGATAGGAAACTTAATTTTTATTAATCTCCATCATAATCAGACCTTTTCTACCCTCGGTTTCCCGATATTTATTAGGGGAGTAGACTATCTCTTTACCCACTTGGGGTAGATGGCACTTCGGAAGTGGGAATTTCACCCACAACCTACGAGCAAAGCTCTAGTCGTTACACCTTCCTGTAAAATACAGGCTTGGCACGATATTATCATATATTTTCAAATACTTAGACTTCCATCGTTAGCCCCATCTCTGAGACACCCTAGATTTCTAGGTTCACCATCTTAATTTTTCTATATATTGCTATATAGCCTGACTGCGATTAACTAATCAGACATATGGACAACACTCATATCCTTAACACTATTTACAATTCCACTTTCTAAATACTTATACCAATATTTCATCTTATCTGTGCACTCCAACTCTCTTAACAAATGTTCTGACCCATGGACCAATGGAGACCTACAACAAAGTATTTCTTTATTATCTGTTCTTGTATTCCAAAAATTACAATACATTTTATATGCTCCTACTAGACCATTTACTTCCATTCCAAATGCCCATTCACATAGTGCATATGGGTCACTTATTTGAAAAGCATAATTACCTCTTACCCACAATCTTCCTATTTTTGCATCTTTTATTTTTCTTTTTAATGTTTTATATATCTGAGTTTTTACATAATCATCTTTTAATAGTTCTGGGTCTAGCATAATTCCTTTTACGAAATTCATTTCTACTTCATTCAAAATATCTTCTGTATCAATTTCTTCTATATCACCATTTTGACACCCTAATAAATATAATAATACATGTCCCAAATCTCCTGAACCTATATTATTTATCCAGTCAACTGTTGGTTGAGCAAGTTTATGCACATCTTCCTTTGAAAGGTTTAGTGTCTGTAAATATTGATAATTTGTTAGTACATATTCATCATCATTTTTCTTGTTTACTCTACTAACTCCCCAGATATGTTCATATTTTTCTGAATAATATAAATACTCTTGCCAATTTGCATACGCTTTCCACATCTTAAATTGAGATATCGTAAGAATTACATCTATATTTTTTATGTCATATTCTACACCCCAAGCATCAGTTATCGTTTCTTTATGAGCAATTTCTTCTGCAAATTTTTGAAAATCAAATGGTACTACCAATCCTTTTATGTATGCTGACCTGACTACAAAACCACTTGGTAAATAGTCTAGTCCAAGATTATCTTGCCACTTTTTCGCCATTTCTGGACTAATTAACCCCATACCATCAAACCAATTCATTGGCATATCCTTTTCTCTTTCTTCTATATGTCTTTTTCCATCTACGTCTGTTACTATAAAGTCTACCATCTGATTTTTTAAATCTGTTTCATAATCTGGAATTACACATACTCTTGGTGTATCTACTCTATTAACTGCTGACATGAATAGTCCATAATATGCCGAAAATTTTCCAAGATTTGTCTCTTTTAATTTTCCATCTAAACCACACATCAAAATTTCATTTATTTGTTTGAAATACTTCTCATTTATAAATCCTACTATATTTCTTCTTAAATATGCCGCAGTACAAACAAGCCTAACAAATTTTATTCCATTAATACTAAATCCATGCTTTGTTAAATCCAAATAGTCTTTTTTACTATTCATTTTAATTGTTATAATGTCTGGCACAAATAGGATTTCGTCAATTTGCTTTTGGTATTTTTCAATTTTTACTAGATTTCTTTTTACTTTTGGCAAAGATTTTTCATCATTTCTCAATTTATAAATTTTATCCAATTTTTCCCTGTCAAATGGAGTATTTTTTATTTTCCTTAAAAAATGAAATACTTGATTGTCTGCTAATGAAACCAAATTCAAATCTTTTCTTGCCTCTTCAACTGTATATGTCATATCTTTTCCAAGAGCCCTATCTATAAGAAATTTTGAGTTAAATTTAAAAATATAAAATAAGTCTGTCTTCTTACTCACATTTTCACCTCTTTATATTTTTTCTGCATCCAATATTGCTTCTGCACTTTCTTTTAACTCATCAAGACTTTTTGCTTCAACAACATAATATGGGTTATAATCATCCAAACTTGTTTCACTTGGATGTTGTTTTTGCTCTACTGTCAACCCATTATCAAAATCTGTTCCATCTTCATTTAATCTTTTCACTCTTATACTCAAAATCTCAAATTCATTGTCGTACCATCTGTCTATTTCATTTTCAAATCTTGTGTCTGGAATTAAAACATAAGCAATATCTTCACCTAATCCTTTTACTAATTCAATAACAACATTTACCCAAATGTCTGGATTATTTGTTCTACATATATCTGTACCTATATGTTGTAATAATGTTCTCCCTTCTTCGTCTTTTTTTCCATTCCAATTATAATATTTCTCTAAAACAAACTTTAAGTAATCAGCATATCTAACAACCAACACCTTTTTCCCTGTTCTTTCTTCAATACTTTCTTTTAAATATTGTGCGAAAGTATCTTTTCCATTTCTTGCTTTTCCTATAATTGGAATTATTAATGGTTTTTCCATAACACTACCCCTTTCTAAAATTCTTCATCTACATCTTCTACTTCTTTAATTGACCCAAAATCAATTCCTAAGTGCCCTTCATTCAAGGTTTGAACATAGTTTTCTTCCACCTTTTCTATAGCTTCCCTTTCATTATCATGATTTTGTAAAATTTCCATTAACTTATTTTCGGCTTCTTCTTTATCCTCTGCATAAACATATGCCAACCTTTGGCTAGTTACTATATACATAAATTTGAATGTTTTCATTTTTTACAACTCCTTTATTTTTATAATGATTTGTGGATTGTCTTTTTCTACATGTAATTCTGTATCTAAATGTAAAACTATCTTTCCTAAGCAATCATCTTCCCATACACCACTTTCTGTAAATCCATCATTTATTATTTTTATGTGCATTACTAAGTTGTCTAAATCCCTTCTTCTTTTGTCTGGGAATATCCATTTGTACCAAACTTCCGCTTTTTCCAATTTCCAATCACTTATTTTATTTTTTTCACACAGCCATTTAATAAATTCTTTCCATTTTTGTTTCATTCCATTTTGAGCAAGCCTATTTGGATTGTTTGTCATTTCATTTAAACTTGGTGGAAATACAGAACCTACACTCTTATCTTTTGTATTGAATTTTGCTAATGGATGATTTCTTGCCCTTGGATGTTCTTTAAAATAACAATCTCCATAATCTTCCATTACCTTTTTATCAATTATAATAGTCTGTTCCTTCTTCATCTTCTAGTATCTTCCTTTCTTCTATTTCAAAGACATCTGCCGTTCTTTCTGATTGTAACCTTTCATGCATACTCTTTTTTCCATATTTTTTTTCAAACTTCTTCTCATTCATATGTCTTCCATATTCTTCCATATATTCTTGTAAGTATTCATAATCGTCTGTTCCTAATGCACTATCTATGTCAAAGTCGTTGTTTGCCATTATCTCACCTCTTTTCTATTTTTTCTGTTAATATCTCTCTCTTTACCCCTCTATTTATATTATGTGGATTTTTTCTAATTTTGTCCCAACTTTTGTTGCACATCAAAAATTGGAAAATTATGGAAATTAAATTGGTAAATTTTTACAATTGGAAAATTTTTCCATTTTTAATTTTAAAACCATGAAACACTACAGCACCAAGGCATACAGAGTTTCAAAAAACTATTGACACATTCGAAATTTTATGATATAATAGTATGATAATGGTTTTTGATTTTTTCCTCGAAACCCATTCTCCTATCTGGGATTGAGACCACTTTTATTTTTTTGAAATTTCCATATTTTACCAATTGAGATTTCCTTACTCTCCCAACGATTTTCAAGCTGGAAAATTTTGGAAAAAAAAATTTTGTCGCCGAAATCCCTACAGCCACATAGGAAATCTCGTTTTTGCGAATTCCCTATATATAATGTCAAGACATTTATGGTCTTGCGACCAAATCTTGGGAGCAAGTCATAATGGCTTGGGATTATATTTTAAGTTCCTAATGGATTGGTTGGGTGTGGCAATAGGAACTTGGAATATAAACATTATATATTTTTATATTGCCTACTTGTTGGAAATAAGTTGGTCATATATTAAACTAGGTTTACTAACCGCACGCAGAGAGTTGAGCGAGAGCGAATACTCGAAAACGAAACAAGCCACGTCTTGTTGTTGGTTATTTTGGTTCGCTTTAGCTACACCAAAAGTAAATCTCACCCGCAAAAAATGGAAAATTTTTCCATTTTTTTAATTTTGTCAACTTCTTGACAAAACTTTGAAAATATGATATAATAAAACCACATAAAAAGGAGTGACTACCAATGAATCTTAAATACTTTAGAAATCAAGATGGAGATTACATAATATTTAGACATTCAACTTGTCAAGATATTGACAATTACATATTTTCACAATCTGTCTACACTACTTTCTCCATTTTACCTAAAAATAGCTCTAATCATTTAGAACAGTTCTTTGACAATCAAACACAAATTATTATCGACCAAGAACTTGATAGACTTCACCTTAATTCTATTAATGACTTGTCAAACCTTAGAATTACTGCAAATTACCAAAATCTTGACATTATTAATCCTATTTTTCAAAACGGAGTTTTGGAATTGGAAAATATTGACAATAATTCTACTTTTTACAAATTTACATTTAATATTGATTCATATTTACCAATAACGAAATCTTCTGTTTCTAAAAATCCTATCTTCTTTCTTAAATCTTTAATTTCTTCCTTATTTACAAATAAGTAAACTTTTACTTACAAAATTTTGTCAACATTTTGCTTTTAAAAACATTGACT
>ERZ1090861.972-NODE-972-length-15935-cov-5.864484_pt1 | contig 15935 bp, 14 predicted proteins | sample MGYA00478482_ERZ1090861 | MGnify/ENA primary metagenome ERZ1090861 (study PRJEB33644, sample SAMEA5815744) | chicken gut metagenome | biome: Chicken; feature: Gastrointestinal Tract; material: Caecum | place: Ireland | collected 2019-01-01 | study: A study of the... | reverse complement strand
CGTTCGCCTTTTGTTGAAAGACCCGCACAGGAGCGAGCCGATCCGCATTGAGGCGCAAATTAAAATGAGAATATAAACTTTATCAAATACCGGACGCACAAAATTCTGCTCATAAAAATAACCTGACCCGGGTGATTCGGATCTGGTTATCTTGGACTGGTCCCGGATTGGTAAACAAGTACAAAAACGGCCAAAAACCCTATAAAAACGGCCATTTGGGGGCATTTCCCTTCTAACTTACCTCACCAAAAGTTCGGATTTAAGTTCATCTAAACGTATGTTTAGCAGTGTTTTACAACAGAAATTCGTTTTTAGCACCTTAAAATCTTCCTCGTGGCATGCAACAATATATTATACCCTCTTTTCTGCGCGCCAATTTCCGTGCATATCTCATGAACAGAAGAATGAATTTCAGGAAGTTATTGTGCTAAAATGACAAGCCGATATTAAAAATATATCGGTTACGTCTTATCCACATTTTTTATTTTATTAAAAAGTTCTTGTACTTCTTTTTCAAGTCGTTTGATCTTTTCCGCCGTCAACGACTTTTCCCGCAAACGATCTTCCAGCAACTCCTTTTTGTTTTCGCAATTTATAAGTTCTTTTCTGAAATTCTGCAAAATTTTATCGAACCCTTTCAAAAAATTTTTCAGCCGTGTCATATTTCCTGATTTACTGTTTCCGAATTCTACAAAATATACTATGCCTAATCTTTCAAAGCATAAATAAGGCTTTGACTGAGACTGCTTTTCCGGCGTATAAACATGAAACTCTGCAAGCTCCCCGATTTTCTGCGACGCTGCACCGAACAATTTATTTTCAATCAACTGTACACATTTTTCAAAATTTATTTGAAAATCAGAGAAATTCAAGCCTTCCTCATATAGTTTATTTTGTTCTGTAAGCATGATATCATTGCGCATCTTTGCAATCTGCTTATCAAGCCCGGCAATTTCGCTTCTCGTTTCCCTCGCAATTTTTTCCTCCGTCTGCAAAAGAATTTGTGTCGCCCGAAGTTCGTTCATTTTTTCGGTATATTCTTTCATCAAGGGCTGAGCCAATGCCAATGCTTTTACTTGGGCGTAAGTCAGCTCCTGATTTTCAAGATCTTCCACCGTTCTTTGATATTCCGTTCCGCTTAAAAACTGCGAAATAAATTTTTGCTTGTTTTCTAATATCTGCCATGAATAAGCGTCAAAGCTGCCTTTTGTGATATATCGATAAATATAGACCTCATCGTTTTCATTTCCTCTGCGCAAAATTCGCCCTTCTCGCTGCACCATATCTGCCGGACGCCAAGGAACATCAAGGTGATGAATCGCCTTTAATTTACTCTGTACGTTGGCGCCGATCCCTAATTTGAATGTCGAACCAATCAATACACGGATCTTTCCCATATTGATCTCATCAAATAATTGTTTCCTGCTTTCTTCGCTTTTATAGGAATGAATAAAAGCGATTTCACGAGCAGGTATCCCCCTTTCCTTTAGCCGACGGCTTAACTCTTGATAGATATTAAAAGAATTTTTCGGTGTCGAAATGTCACAAAATATCAGTTGTGTACTTTGCGGGTCTTTCTCATAAATTGCTGTAACGTTTTCTGCGCACCAAAATAATTTATTGTGTTCATCATACGGTTGATCGCCGCCGACCAGTCGCATATGTAATGCGGCTTTTCGCCCGTCCGTGCTGACCTTCAGCATATTATCCTGCTCTTTCGCTACCTGCTTTGCGCGTATTTTTTGTGTACGTTCATATAAAAAGAGCATATAGGCAGAAAGTTCTTTGCTTTTTTCAATGATGCAATCTCTGTAATCACATTGTTCAGGCAACTCCTTGCGATCCATCGCATAAAAGACTGATACTTGTCCAAGCAACCTGGAAAGTTCCGGCATATTTACAAACTTTGTAAATCGATTTATCATTCGGAATCCGGAAGTATCTACATCAATCTCACATACTGTTTCCACTTTTGCGAATGTTTTAACCCAGTTGTCAAACTGACAGAGTTCTCTTTTTTTAAATCTTCGTATTGCAAATACATCTGTATATTGTATGCGTCAGAAATAGAATTACAGAGAGGCGTTCCAGTAGCAAACACCGCACCTCTGCCTCCGTTAGACTCCTGAACGCACCGCACTTTCAGCAACATATCCAGACATTTGGCCGATCCTTTTGTATTGATCCCTCTTAAATTACGCAAATTTGTCCGTATCGGAATATTCTTATAGTTGTGTGCTTCATCCAAAAACAGCGTGTTGACATGCAGGTCTTCAAACGTCAAATCACCGGCTGCTTCCGGTTTCAGAGCACCGATAAAATCCTGCATCGTTTTCAAAATGTATTTTTTCTGATTTTTCAACGGTATATGGTTGAGTGTGTAAGTCCTTTTATACTGCTCCAGCTCGGCATCAAAGACGTTCAAGGCCGTCTGCAGTTTTCCTATCAAATAATTTTTGGACAGCGGAATCATTTCAAAACAACTGTATGCAATGATAATGCCATCGTAATTTCCGTCACGCATCTGAAGGAGGATCTTCTGCCGTTTTTCGGATACAAACGTTCTTGGCTCAACCGTAAGCACTTTTGCGGAAGGATACAGCGAATAAAACATCTCTTCCCACTGTCCGACAATGTTGTTCGGCACCACAAATAAATTTTTCAAAGATAAGCCGCTTTTCCTCATCTGCATTGCCGCTGAAATTATGATGTATGTTTTCCCCGCTCCTACATCGAATGCCAACAACGTATTCGGCGTTGAAATAATTTTCTGCACGGCGTCTTTTTGATAATCAAAAAGTTTTATGCTCTCATTCATCCCGGGAAAAACAAGCATTTTACCGTCATAATATTTGACTTCGCAGTCTTCAAACATCCGATTATATGCTTCTTCAATTTCCCAACGCCGATCTTCGTCCTGCCATACCCAGGAAGCAAATGCTTCTTGAATGAGCTTCTGTTTTTCCAAAGCGGCAATTGTCGCCCTATGGTCATACGTTACTCCGTCATAAATTTTTATTTCACGCAAATTCAAAGTTGACTCTAAAATGCGAAAAGCGTTATATTGCGGCAAGCCGTAAATACTTTGAACTTCTTTGTTGATATATTCACTTCTCGTACAGCTCCAATGACCGGTCACTTTCTCATAAAAAATGGTCCCCCGGATATGGTCAATTTTAAAAACATCCTTAATAAAATCTTTTATAATCTCCAGCGACACCCACGGCGCTCCCAGCGATACTTCTATATCTTTATATGAAATCGCATGCGGTTTTCTTTGAACAGCCTGCTTTAGCACGGTTGCCTTTTTTTTGCAAACTGCATCGCCCGTTGATAAATTTCCATCCGTTTATCGAGCGTCAACTGCGTCAGATCTTCTTCTGAAAGCCTGTCTGCCAAATCCTCTCCGAACAGTTCTTTTTCCCCGGGATTATGCACTGCTTCCTGACTGCGTATCGTAAAATCTTTCTCATTGTACAGAGAATAATCTCGCGTTAAAAGTTCATGAACTGTCTGTTCTAAAAGTGTTTTTTCCGGCACAGACTCTGCGAGGCGTTCTATGATATATTCTTTTGATTTATAAGTAAACGCCGGCAAATCGTTTTGTAGCAACAAGTTTTTTAATTCTATTCGCCATAAAACGGAAAGCTGATTTTTTACAGATGCTTTTTTGTTGTTTCCCGCGAGACGTACAACCGATACTTTTTGCCTCTCAATGCACAAAATTCCCCAATTCTCAGGAACTTTTTTCTCTGCGATTCCTGCATATTTCGCTCCGACAACAAGCGTATTTTCATTAAAAAATTGCTCGTAAGCCGCAATCTGCCTGTTGATCCTTTCAAAGTTATCGCTGTCGCTTTTTATTTCAAATCCGCTCAGTTTATCAGTAACCAACATTAAATCACAAACAGACGAACCAACACTTTTTTCCTGAAAAATACGGAATTTTCTATTTTTGATGGATAAGTATTCAATCAGAATACTTCTCATTTCCTTATCAGTCATTCTCAATTCTCCCGATCGGCAAATCCTTTATCGACAAAAACAATTACGCAAAAACGAATTTTTTGGGGGTTAATGCTTTCATGATTTTCGGCCTTATCGCAATAGCAGTCTGAATGTGCAAAATTAAGAAAAAGTCCGCGGGCTTATCGATTGCTTTCACTCTCTTTGAAAAGAGTTTGGATCTCCTCATAGAGAAGCGTCTCTCGTTCTGCAAGCTCGGCTGCCAGTTTTTCCACAAAAGCCCAATGGTTGCGGAGCAACTCTTTCGCTTCCTCATAACAGCGGGCAATCATGGCACTGCGTTCAACGACGATTTTGTCGTTTTGCTCTCCCGACAAAATCCCGTTGCCGCGCATTTGTTCCATACAATACAAGCCGAATCCGCTCGTAACATGTTTCGTAATCATCTGTTCAACGATTCCCGATGCCCGCTCGATATCGGAGGATGCTCCGACGTCGATTCTGCCATATTTGATCTCCACTGCCGCTTTCCCTGCAAGGAGCGACACGACGCTTTTGTGCATCTGAGCATATGTCCGGATACCGCTTGTATTTCTCAGAATCTGCACGACGCCCCGCATTTCCCCTCTGCAAGAACGCAAAGAAATCAATCCGACGATTTCCGGATCATAAGAAAGTGCGACCGCGGCATGTCCTGCCTCATGAAAGGCGACCTCCTCCTTTTCTTCCTTGCTCATCTTGTTGGTGTTTTCTTCAGCCGAGAAAATGTTACGCAGAACTGCGCGTACAAGGTGGTCTCTTTCGATCAATGTTTTTCTCTCATATCCCGCATAAATCCCCGCTTCATTCAGAACGGCTTCCAGAGCCGCACAGGAATACCCGTCCATAAGCCGCGCTACGTCCTCCGCCTTTACATCCGCGGCGACTTTTTTGTCAGAAAGATAGTACCGCACGATCTCAACGGACTGTCTGCGATCGGGAAGGCCAATTTCAAGAACACGATCAAATCTGCCGGGACGGAGAAGCGTCTCAGGGAATCCATTTATTTTGTTTGCAGTGGCAATGATAAACACATCGCTGTCCCTGACGCAATCGATTCCCGACTGTACCGCGATCAGTTCTTCCGAATTTTCCATAAAATGATCCGAAATGTATTTATCCAGATCGTCCAATAAAACAACGCTCGGAGCATTTTTCTTTGCCTCGGAAAACAGGCTCCCGATATAATTGACAAACTCGTCGCCGGGGCGGTCTTTGCGGCAGAAATAACGTTTCCTCCCTGTCTCTTCAACAAAAGCCGTCGCCATCAGCGTTTTTCCGACACCCGGCTCCCCATGCAGCAATACTCCCCGCGGAAGTCTCACCCCCAATGCAGCATACTTTTGCGGATTCTTTGCTATATCGCATAACTGCAACAGCTGTTCTTTTTCCTTCTCGTACCCGATAACCCGATCAAATGCACTCATAAAACACCTCGTTTGTTTTCTTTCATAAGTATACGATTTTTCATGTACCGAATTCGGGACAGCCCGATCAAGGATCGCTCTGAGGTTGTATTTTATCTGCATTTCTGACCTCTTCCTGCGTTCAGGATCGATTGCACCATGAAAAAAGGCGTACCAAATTCGGTACGCCTTCTTCAGTTTTCAGACTAACAATATTCTCTCTTGCCGCTTCCAAGTCGGAGACGGCCTGATTACGCAAAAAACGTGAGACCTTGCATTGTCACTATTTCAGGTATCTCATCAATGAAAGCCAAAAAAACAATTTTTTATTCTCTTTCTGTTTCCGTTCCGCTTTCCCGATATTTTCATTTTAATAAAAGCGTCTCAAAAAACAATTATTTCAGAAAATTCAGTCCTTTCCCTGTTTCCTGGTATTATTTTACGCTATTTATTGATCAATCAGAATCGTCCTGCATCGGATCATGCTTCCGCGATTTCCCAATTCTTCAATACGATAAAAAATTGCGCCATGGCAAGAGCCCAGCTCAATGGGTCATCTCTGTCTTTGTGCAGAATATCCTCGCTTTGCGGCTCAAAGAACACACCATAATCCTGAAAAACCTCTTCCCATTTCTTCCTGTTTTGATTGAGCATTTGCGCGATCTCTATCACACTCAGCCTTTCAAATTTTTCGCCGCTCCGCTCGACCGCCCCTGTAAGAATCGCTGCCGTCACCAGTTCATTGATGTGCACTGTTGCATTATTAAACAAAAGCCCAAGACTTCTGGCTTTCTCCCGAAAAACGGCAAAATCCGTATAGGTAAACGACGCATCGCAACGAAGCACCAGAACACTGTCTTGCACATAACCGGCAAGACGTTTGGCAACTTCCTGAAACGAAGGTGCACCGATCAGATGCTCCGCCTCCGCAAAATACGCATGGACACGATACCGTTCAAATTCGATGTTGCGTGCGTCATAACCATCGATCGCAACAAAGGAATGAAAATGCCCCTCGATTTCTCCGTTCACAATTTTTACTGCTGCAACTTCGATGATCTCCTCCGCATTTGATTGTACCGAAATCCGATTGACGTTATCGCGAAAACCGCTAACAGACGCAAAATCGAGCGCCACATAGACGCGATGTTTAAATTCGTACATTTTATTCTCCATGATTTTCTTTCCTCGTTCGACCTCTGTCTTATCATCATCCGATGGCTGCTCATGAAAGTCGCAATGAAAATCATCTTCCCGCAGAGCAAGCTTAGAGAGCAGTTTTGCCGTAATACAGGCGTAGTCTGCCGTGCGCCGTGGGTTATATTCGATTCCATGAAATTTTGCAAGAGATTCAAGACTGTAATTCTTGATCTTATCCTTATAAATCAATTTTGCAATTTCAAGCGTATCCAGCGTTTCGTTCTCAAACTTTACGCCAAACTTTCTCCCCCATACGCTCAAAAATCCGACGTTAAACTGCATATTATGCCCCACAAGAACCTCGTCTTCTACAAACTCTTTCAGGCTCTTTAACGCTGTTCCAAGATCAGGTGCATGCTCCAGATCCTCATTCGTAATTCCCGTGAAAGCCGTCACCTCGTCCGGCAACGGATACGGGCAATGCACGAACGTAGAAAATTTTTGCGTCAGGGAAACATGGTTCGGACTCCCGCATTCCGACTGTTCCCAACCCTGTATTTTTACTGCTCCGATCTCGATGATCCGATCCTTTTCACAATCCGTCCCCGTCATTTCAAGATCAAGAGCAACAAGCATATGTTTCTCAATCAAATCTTTTAGGCGCATTCCTTTTCTCCTCTTCAATTCCTTCACGGAATAACACTATTCATGTCCCGAAAACGGTATATTGGCCTATTATCCTACCTAATGCACATTGCCACACATTCTGCACCTTTCAGCCCCTTTGGATGATCGTGCGTGACCTCCGTAACGATGCGAGAAAATCGTCACATTTTATTTTCGCTTTTTACGGACAACGGGATTGCAGATCCTGCGGCATTTTTCAGTACAACAAATGTTTTTTCGTCTTGCGTCACGATATAAGCTGCATCTCTCATCCACTGAATCAAAGCGCGCGCCTTCGGATACCCGATCTGCAAAGATCTCTGAAAATCGGAGACATTAAAGCGCTCATGCTCTTTCAAATATTCTAATGCCGCCTGAATGTCTTCTTGTTCCAGGATTTCAGACGGAGAACGCTTTTTTACGGCAAATTTCCGCATGACCTCAAACACGATTTCAAGATCTTTTTCTTGATACCGCTGCGTAATCTCATCCAGCATAGTATCCTCATTCACTTCCGCAAACCCGATCTGCACATTCGGACAAGAACGCTTGAGGCGGAGAAGATCAATTTTCTTCAGATTCTCCAGATCCATCCGCAGGGTTTGCAGATGAAAAAGACTGTACAGGGGAGCGATGTTCTCAATCGGTTTCCCTTTCCATTCAAACGAGAGCAGCCCCGTCGTGCCTTCCAGGAAAGAAAGATCCGTCACCTGCGTGTCTTTCAGAATAAGGTTCCTCAATTCTTTTCTGCCTTTGAGAACAGACAGATCGGAAACGGGATTGCGTTCGATATCCGCTTCCTCAATTTCAGGAAAATCGCGCAAAAAACTCATATCACTCAAATGCGTATCGCGCAGGGCGATTTTCTTGCAGAACGTATAACGTTTATATTCTTCCCGCCGGGATAAATCAATACCATCAAAGCACAAACATCTTTCAGGACGATCGGATTGTTCTTGTTTGTTATAAAATTCCAGAGCACGAAAATATCTGTCTTCCTGGCTTCTGAAATACTTGCCCGCAGTCGGAAAGCTGATTTTTCTCAACTTATTCCGCAATGACTGCGGAGATAACACCTCAACTTCTTCCGCAAATCGCTTTGCCCATTCCAGCATATCCGCAAGTCCCGCCTGCAACAGGATGGTCGCAACCCCTTTTTCTTCCTTTAAGACGGAAAAATTCTTTCCGAAGGCATCGATCAGTTCGCCGACCAGCCGAACGTTCATCTTCAGCTGAACATGGGCAATTTCTCCCGCGTAAAGATACGGATGTTCCGAGAGGTAATGATCCAGATCGAACGCTTTTTTCCCGTCTGCATCGGTTTGCTTTTGCTCCGAGAGCGCAGCGTCCGTGATCTTTTCAACACGGAAACTTTCGATTTTTCCCGTGCTTTCAAATTTTCCGATCACATAATAATGCCCGTTTGCGGCGACCAGCTGATAGGGACTCAGCTCTGCCAATTCATCAAACACAGGATGCAATTTTTTATCCATATGATATTCGTTGTAACGAAACAGGATCCTTCTTCCCTGATCGATTGCCGTCCCGATCAAATCGATTGTGTAAAACAACCCCGCTGCCTGCTCACGTTGAATCTGCCCTGCACGATAGATCGCCCGATTGATCCTGCGGAACGAAACACTGCCAAGATTCTGCAGCTTCTCGATCAGCTCTTTCGCGTATTTCTCTGAAATATGCTTGGAAAACAGGACACTGTCGATCAAAAGACGCAATTCGGAATCGTCGAAATCCAACTCATCCTCTAAATAGACCCCCTTCGCCGTTTGCTCGATGCAGTATCCCGATGCGCTCAGATTCTGCAAATGCCGAGCCACCGCCTTTCGCTCGATTTCGATGTCATAATCGCGCCCCAGAAAATCAATGATCTGCATCTGCGTCAGCGGATGCGTCGGATTGCTGTATTTCCGTAAAATTTTCAGAATCTGTAAAACAGCCAATGACTTCTGCATCATATCCTCTCCTTTTTACAAGAATTTCCTTAACGCCGTCTTTTTCTTTTCATTTTCAGAACGTGCCGAACCGCCATTCCGTTTTTCCAAATATCGACCGCGATTTCAAGGTCGTCTTACTCTTTACGGCATAGGTATTGCGCATAAGCTCTTCGACGAGATAACACCGTTCCTGATTGACGATAAACGCAGGCGCGCCAAGCTCCAGCATCTTTTCCAGACGTCGGGCACGATTGACGACATTTTCCGCGCGGAGACCTTCGGTCTCAATCATGGCAAGGACCGCCGTCCGAACCTCCGTGAGGACAGCTTCCTTGTCCTCATCTTTTAGGGCAATCTCCTTGCACGCCGCAAAAATTTCCTGTTCTTTGGACAAAACGGCCTCTGCATTGACTTTCAAAGCGTCCAATTGATAGCGGTCGACATAGGACGCGCTGTCCAGATCGTCTGCAAGTTCGACCGATACGTCTGTCTGCTCTTTTGCAATCCGCAGTTCCCTGTCTTCCACACAGGAAAGCATCGTCCGAAGATGTGCTACGGGTGAAATATCGAGTAATACATCACTTCCGTTTTCGATCCCCGAAAATTGATTGCGGGCAAAAATTTTAATCATTGCAGATCCCCCCATCAAATTGATTTTTTCATTTATGAAATACAGGAAATATGAAATACGGAGAAAACGGAGAAGGATACTGATAGTATAGGGCAATGAATGTCCTGTTTTCGGTACATTGAATGTGAGCAGATCATTTTTTCGGTAATTTCTATTATAAGCCATGCTCCTGTCAAAACAGGCGAAACCCCATTTTCAGAAATTTTATGAAATATTTTTTTTAACTGCTTTGTTTTCTCAATAACATTGTCCTCGCTATAATACGAGCAAGCGTTTCCCGAATTCGGTACACGCTTTCTTTGTCTTTATTCTCATTTATCTCAGTTTCATGTCTTACCAACGCTTTTTTCAATTCCTCGCCGATTTTCATATTTTCCCTCCTTTCTTTTACAATCAGCATGATCTTAAGAAAATCATATTTTTCTCCATGTCCGCCCTGAAACGCCTCTCGATTTCCCTGTCTTTGGTAAATAAGAACGTCTGTCTGCCCAGATCAAGCGCACGCGCCAAAAGCGGAGCAAGATCGATACATTCATCAATATCGTCAGGCAATCTGCTGAGAAACAGCGGCTTTTTGACCGAACGTCCCATCGATTTTTGTACATTCCCCCAAAAACGGTTGACCTCTGTAAAACAAAAATATTGGAACAAGGTTGCTTCCGTCGCACTGAGATCTCTGCGCGGAAGTCGGTCTTTCGCTATCAGTAAACCGTCTTCGTCTATCGTCAGCAGCAACTGTTTTTCAAGACGAATGGGCTGAGGGAAAAACGCGTCGCAAAACTTTTCCAGCTCCTGCTGAAAGCTCTGCATAATTCCCGCCCCCGCTGTCCGATCAGAAAATGCCTGCCTGTTTTCGCCCTGCAATGCTTTTCGGTATTGCGTCAGTTTACGGGAAAAATCAAGCTCCGCAAACGGAACATACCGCGCATAATCGTAAGGGTTGATAAAATAGGAGCATTCCTCCTCTTCTATACTCGTCTGAAATATTGCGCTTTGCTCTTCTACCGTCAACCGCCTCCCGCCGCAGTACACCTTCGTTTCGCAATAATCGGCCGCATCGCTGCAATACACGGTTTCGGAAATATAGTCCGTTCCGCCTGATCGGATCTCCGCATGAATACGGCTTTTTTCCTGAAAACAGTACCGTGTAAGCTGAAACCGCAGCAGCCGATTGCACAATGCCACGCTCAGAGCCGCAAAGAGCACTCTCGGATTTTCTCCCATAATCATATTCAATGAATCGGAAAAATCAAAACTTTGCTTTTCAATCCGACCAAAATTTTCAAGAATGAGTTTTCGGATCACCATATGCTTCCCTCCCCGCCTTCTCTTTGAAAAACGTTTCCATATACAGATACTTTGCCATAGCGACATAGGACGCGCGGCAGACGGTATAATTGATCCGACTTTCCACTTCTGAAAACACATCCTTCGCGCTCTCGGCCGAAGCTCCGAATGCTTTCGCCACCCATTGTATCTTTCTAGGGTAAAAATTGCATTTTCGTCTGTCATGTTTCATAAATGACCGACGCGCGCACTCCGCTTCTTCATAAGAAAAAGTCCGGCCTTTACGAGAAGCCCGACGGCGTCTTCCTAATACAGGATCGTCGGCCTTTTCTCCATAAACTCCGTATATCGCATATAAACGAGAAAATCTGCGAGTCTTCCGATCGTTTCAGGAGGATTTTTCGGCCATCCGAACCCAAAGCGTTCCGCCGCCCTTAACAAAATCTTCCGATCGTTGCAAGAATTTTTTTCAAAAAATGTTTCCGCCTCCCTGGGAGATATATCCGCTCGGTCGGCATTCTCCTCTATTTCGGTAACCGTTCTTTCGTCTTCGCTCAAACGACTCCATTTTTCGGCACGTTTTCCGTTCGGGACTTCCGCAAAAAGTTTCGGCACCTGTACGCTGCGCCGATTCAACAGCCGCTCAAAACAGCTGTCCGTCTGCAGAGGATCAACTTCCGTGATTCCGAGACAAAATGAAACGAGTGAACAATTCTGCACGCCGAAAATGTACGGATACGTTGTCTGTTTGATTTTGGCGACAGCGTCCGCCCAATACAAAAACACCTTTGCGGAATGCGTTGCAAGAATCAAGGAAACCTCGTACGCAAGACGATTGCGCTCCGCGTCACTCAGTTCCCCGAAACAATGCTTTGCCCCGACTTCCGTGCGTTCTTTCAGCAAAGCAAATGCTCCATCCCCGTAGAGATCCGCCGTCTCTTTTCGTTGCGGCGTAAAGCTCTGATCCATGACTTCCCTCTTGGTCCGCGCAACCCGTGTTGCTTTTTCCCACATTATAAAACAATATGCGTACCGAATTCAGTACATATGATCTCTGATTTTATTGAATCTGACTTTTTCCTGCCCGTACAACAAGCCTTATCCCGCTTTATGGAATTATCAGTGATCCGATCAGATCTTTTCCATGCAAAAATTTTAATTATACTTTCCTCTTGCCGCTTCCAGGTTTTTCGCAATACGCTCGCGCAGAGAAGCAGGAGAGAGAATTTCCACAAAGTTGAGATACTGCATTGCCCAATACTCCATTGCCCTGGGGCTGACTTTCACGCTCACCTTCAGTCGATCTCCCCACGGCTGAATCTGAGCATTGGCGCCGAACCAATCGATTACCTGATCCACGATGCCGGGCTCTGCCAAAAATTCGACCATTTCAGGCTTGTCCGTAAACATATAGGGAAGCGAAGTAGCATATTCCCTATAATCGATGCCGTTTTCATGTCCTGGAATGGAACGAAGCGGCGTAGCGGGATCATCCGTCAATCGTATTTCGGTAATACGATCAAGCCGATAGTGACCCAGATTCTTCCACTTTTCGTTGCAGGCAATCATATAATAACGTTGATTGTGCAGAATCATCTGATACGGCGTAACTTGCTGATTGCTCGTTTTATGTAATTTCTTGTCCGCACCGTATTTGTTGTAACTGAAAGCGATCTGTCTGCCCTGCTCGATGGCGGTATCGATGATCTCAATGTTGTAAAAGAGCGCGCAGTTATCTGTCTTACTCCACTCGTTCACCGACCAGATATTTTTGACGTGCGAACGAAAATATCGATTGGAAAGCGCACAGAGTTTTTCGATCAGATCTTTGGAATGCTTTGCCATGATATATTTACTGGAAAGCACACCGTCGATCAGCATACGAAGTTCCTCATCATCAAACGACCGCTCCGCCAGATAACTGCCCCTGCGATCCGATTCGATATCGTACCCTGCCTCTTTGAGAAGCGACAAATTGCGTCCGATCGCCTTACGTTCGATGACGATCCCATACTCCTTGTCAAGACGCTCACAAATCTCCTCTTGTTTTAGAGGATGATCGTAATCGCTGTATTCTTCTAAAATCTGTAAAATGCGCAACAGCGCCAATTTCTTCGGTTCAAGTGAGTTCATTGCAATATCCTCATTTACTCTAATTTGAAATACTATATTAACTTTCAGAAGATTTTATAAAGAAAGATTCTCATAAAACCACCACTTGATCTTTTTAACAATCGATGAATTACTGTACTGTACTGGCGCAACGACAATAAATCCCATTCTTTTGACCCCTCCCTTCGAGCGACTTATAAACCCGATCACTTTTAATGCGCAGCTTTTGCCGACGTTTAAAGTTTGCAGAGATAAATTTGTACCAACAGCCGAACGCGCCGACATACCCCTTGACGAAGCAATTTTTACGAGGGCGCAACACGCAGGACTTATAGAAGATCGTCTTGCAAAAATCGCCACAAATACCCCCCCTCACAGCAATATCAGTTCGTGAGAGCGGTACTTTCAGACAGCAACGGCATTATACCTGGCAGGAACAGATCATAGAACTGTTAAGGCGTATGGGAGATTTTTCTTATGCCGAGGCGGACAGGTTAAGGCGAGACGGCGGCAAGGGGCTTTGGCGAAACGCAGTCTGGTATGAGAATGTACGAAATATATTTCTTCCGCACGCCGTCGCCTGCGGATATTCCTACCATTTTGCCGACAAATACCTTAGGTACATTCAAGCAAATATATATATACGCGCCTTAAAGCCCATGTCGCCGCAAAGGTATTGTTTGAATACGTATATTGTTACCAAAAATCCTCCTGTCTTTGCAGGAGGATTTTTGGTATACGACAAAATGGTAAGGATTATTCTGAACACAACTTAGTACTACCTACTATTTCATGCACGGGATGTTTTTTCGAAAAGTCCTCGGCAAATTTACGCAATGACCGAAATACGATGTAATCCTCATGCCCGTTTTCCACAAAAAGATTGGAACTTTTTGCATTTTTATCTTTACCTCTATACAAATACATTTTGCCCGATTCCGGATAATAACAAGCCCAGCTTATAGTATATTCTGATTGGGTTTTATCTGAATGGCGGAAAATCACCCTCAACACAGAGGATTTGTCAAAGCACACTTGATATGTGATTTTACCATCTTCATACTTAGCTGATTTTTTTAATTCTATGCCGTCTAACTTATATTCTTTAAGACATTTCCGCAAAAGGTCTATATTCAACTCAAATGGTTTATTTTGTTCTTCATCTCTTTTAAGAATGTCACAAAAATCAGGCATAGTCACATGATCATAAAAATCTGTCTGTAATAAGCCGCGCAAGATCTTACCAAATAAGACATATTTGCGGTAATCATTTGCCAAATGATTTGCAGGGTGCGGGAGCTGATAAATCCTGCATTCGCCCAGTATTTTCATATTGGCTTTTAGAGTACCATATGCATTCTGCCCGAATGCAAAAACCGTCACAAGTTGATTGTTGTCACCCCCTCGCAGGGCACTTATCTCACGCTTTAAATGCTTTGACAAACATTTCTCTATGATTTCAGAATTATATTTGTCGGTAGTTACAAATTTACCATTCCCATTGCAAGCCCCACACTTGACCATATTGGTAATGTACGCATTTGCTATCTGAAAGGTATTTATTACAGAGTACGTCATCCACCCGTATTCCTTCTGCATGAACCAGTTTGGATATTTAAAGTCCTCATTATTACGGCTGTCCTGACCATTTACCCAATACCACCATTTACAAGGATATCTCGTTCCTTTTTCAGGCGGTAAGTTCGGACTGCCATAATTCTCACTCTCGTAACTGCCAGGGTTTTCCATGACAAACAACACGGGCTTTTTTGACCATTCATGCACGACATTATGTGATATATTATGTGCATCAAGAAAATCCAAAGTGTGCGCTCCGTGCGTTATGTTTGTAAATATACCGTCTTTATCATCTTGTAAAACATATCCAGTAAGCTTATCACATTCCGTGCAGTATGGTTTAAACTCCGCCTTAAAATCGTGTTCTCTCTTTTTGCTGCCTTTTTTTAACTTTTCAAAGCAATATTCTTTGGCTGTTACTTCTCCGCACCGTACAGGTTCAGGGCATAGAATGCCGTCATCCTTATCAAAATTGATTTCGTGCAGCGCCTCCTGTATTTTCTCTAATTTATCCATATATCCTCCTAATGACTAAATTAATATCTGATAAGATTTCACAAAATAATATTAGCCTGGCAGTGCGCGAGGGCTGGCAATAAGCGAAAAGGAAAGGTTGCCGTCTGAAAACTCCTTTATCTGCACGTCGTCGCCAAACCTGTCAAGCACGTTTTCAATCTTATTTTCCGCCCCGTTGGCGGTAACAAATCCCATCCTTTCGGGCTTGTCCGCATACAAATATGGCAGTCGGTTGGATATTGCTCCCAAACTTATTCCGTTTTCGCACTCATTCACCTCGCGGCAGGGTTTTAATTGCTCTTCGGTGCGCTCAATGTCCGAAATTTTGTCCACCCGACAGAATGCCAGATTATCGTATCCGTCATAATTGCAGGCGAGATAGTATCGCCCGTTTTTGATAAACAGCTGATAGGGGTTGACAAAAGAGAGTTGCCCGCGCTTATGGTGAAGCTTTTTTCCGTGCCAATAAAGTTATAGTAAAACTTTACCTTCACCTCTCTTTCTATCGCCTCACATAAAAGTTCGGTATCATAAATAAAGTCGCGTCTGTCATCCTTTTACCAATCGTCGAGGTTGACAACGTGGTTGACTATATATCTATAAAATTTACTCTTTTGCTTATATTATATACCATGTATATAT
>ERZ1090861.971-NODE-971-length-15956-cov-8.171058_pt1 | contig 15956 bp, 11 predicted proteins | sample MGYA00478482_ERZ1090861 | MGnify/ENA primary metagenome ERZ1090861 (study PRJEB33644, sample SAMEA5815744) | chicken gut metagenome | biome: Chicken; feature: Gastrointestinal Tract; material: Caecum | place: Ireland | collected 2019-01-01 | study: A study of the... | reverse complement strand
GCCACTTTGTGTCGGGGGTGCCCACACATCCCCACACAAAATAAAAAAAACACCCTTTTTGTTTTTTTTGGCGGGGGGGCCGGGGCCCCCCCCCCCCCCCCCCCGCCCCTACGGCAGGAATTTTTAATTTTGCTATATCAAAGGTCCATACAACAGCGCTTTATCCAAAATGCAAAGCCGTTGGTGCGCATGAGCACGCCGTAGGTAGCCCCTAAAAACAAAAAGCCCGCGCAGATGGGCAGCGTATACGGGAACGCCGCCCGAAACGCCTTGCGGATGGAATCATGTTTGCCTTGCTTCATAACGCTTCGCGCCGCCGGCGCGCCCCCTTTCAACAATTTGAAGTTTAGTATACCACGCGCCGCCTGTTCGGACAAGTCTCTTTTAAAAGCAATAAAAATCCGAGGTTTTTGCAGGATTTCCGTTGACATTTTCTCGAGAAACAGGTATTCTGAAAGCAAAGAACCGTCGGGAGGTATCTTTGTGAAGCCTGATCTGCAAAAGATCCAAATCGTCCCGCAGGAAAAAACAGGTCCTATTTTCGCCCAGCGCGAGAGCGGCGTGCGCCACACGCCCTATCAGGCAGAGACCGCCTTTTACAACTGCATCAAGGCGGGCGACTGCGCCCTTTTGGAGCGCAAAATGGAGGAATATTTTCAAAGCGGCTTCGTTGTCGGGCGGCTCTCCGGCGACCCGCTGCGGCAGATGCAGTATTGGGCGGTTTCTTCGGTGACGCTCGCTACGCGCGCCGCGCTTGAAGGGGGTTTGGACGAGCTGCATGCTTACAATTTTTCTGACCGCTGCATCCAGACGGTAGACACGCTCCAAAGTCCCGAGCAGATCGTAGAATACTTAACACAGCAGGCGTACGCACTGACCGAGCTTGTCGCGCGCACGCACGGACGGCTGCACTATTCGCCGCACGTGCGCAAATGCGTCACGCACATCGACCGCTGCCTGCACGAAAATCTGCGCGTGACCGACCTTGCCGATATTTGCGGCGTTTCGGCGGACTATCTTTCCGCAATTTTCAAAAAAGAGGTCGGCGTGCCGCTTCGCCGCTATATTTTGCAGGAAAAGCTCAAAGAGGCCTGCCGGATGCTCGAAAACGGCTGTTCGTGCAGCCGCGCGGCGTATATCCTGTCGTTTTGCTCGGAATCCTATTTTATTGCCTGCTTCAAACGAGCCTACGGCGTCACGCCGCACGTTTGGGCGTCCGCGCACAGGCGGTATGATTTTCAAAAGCGTACGGATACTTGATATTCAAATCGGATTTTTGATAGATTTTTTGCATTTTCCCCGTACAATACAGATATATTGTGGGGAAGCGCTGCCCGCTTCGGCGGGAACCATGCTAAAAAGAGGTAGAGACCATGGAAACGACACAGATCCTTTTGCTTGCCGCCGCATTGCTCGGGCTTTTGCTTTTGGTGGTTCTGCTCGTGCTCACCGCGCGCAAGGGCGGGAAAGCGGACAAGCAGACCGAAGATGCGCTCCGTCAGCTTGCCGCGCGCTTGGACGAAATGCGCAAGACCACTGCCGAGGAATCCTCGCGCAGCCGCATGGAGCGTGCCGCCGAAGCCGACCGCATGCAGAAGAAATTAGAGGAAATGACAAAAGCCAACCTCGAACAGCGCATCTCTTTAAGTGAAACGGTCACGAAATCCTTAAACGACATCCGTGACCGTCTGCTCGTGCAAGGCGAAAAGCAGACGCGCACGGTGGAAAGCGCCGTGACGAAAATGCAGGAGAGCAACGAGAAAAAGCTTGATGAGATGCGCGCCACGGTGGATGAAAAGCTGACCTCCACACTGACCACGCGCCTGAATTCCTCGTTCAAAACCGTCTCCGAGCAGCTTGAAAACTTATATAAATCCTTGGGCGAAATGAAAGAGCTTTCCGTGGGCGTGACCGACAATGTCGGTGCGCTCAATCGTGTGCTCACGAATGTCAAGGCGCGCGGCACCTGGGCGGAGATCCAGCTCGAAACGATCCTTGACCAGACCATCCCGCACATGTACGACAAAAACGTCGCCACGGGCGAAAAGGATTCCGAGCGTGTGGAATTCGCCATCCGCATCCCCTCAAGCGACGACTCCTCCAAGATCACTTATCTTCCCGTGGACTCAAAGTTCCCCATGGAGGACTATGTGCGGCTGTGTTCCGCCGCCGAAAAGGCCGACCCCGAAGCGGTCAAGGCGGCGCGCAAGGAGCTGGAAGCGCGCGTTTACAGCGAAGCGAAGATGATCAAAAAATACATACATGTCCCGAGCACCACGCCGTTCGCCATCATGTACCTTGCGACGGAAGGGCTGTACGCGGAGATCGTTTCGGCGCAGTCAGGGCTCTTGGAGCGCATCCAAAACGACTGCAACGTAATGATCGCGGGGCCCTCTACCATCACCGCGCTCTTAAACTCCCTTGCCATGGGCTTTAAGACCGTGGCGATCAACGAAAAGGCAAACGAAGTGCGCCTGCTTTTGAGCGCAACCAAGGCGCAGTATGAAAACTTCGGCGTGATTTTGGAAAAAGCCAAAAAGAAAATCGACGACGCGGGCAAGACGCTCGGCGAAGCGCAGCACCGCAACGACATCATCCGCAAAAAGCTCAAGACCGTGGAGGCAATGGAACAGCCCGATGCCGCAGGCGTTCTGGGGCTTTCCGATGACGAGGGGACGGAATAAGCCGCCGCATTCACACAAACACTTGCAAAATCCACGCATTTGGTTTATTATGGTATCGATATTTTTTTGAACAAAACCCATCCCTTTTTGTTCAAAATCCCGGTTTGAAAAGACATCAATATGGAGGAGAATCTATGAAGCACCCTGACATTTTAGCGAAGATGACGCTGGAGGAAAAGGTCAGCCTGTGTTCCGGCAAGGACTATTGGCACACGGCGGACGTCCCCTCAGCGGGCGTACCGTCCATCATGCTGACCGACGGCCCGCACGGCATCCGCAAGCGCGTGGAGGAGAAGACCTCTAAAGAAGAGAAATTGTCCTTAAAAGGCGTGCCCGCCATCTGCTACCCCACGGCGGCGGCGACCTCATGCTCATGGGATACGGCGCTCATCCGCCGCATGGGTGAGGCGCTCGGCGAAGAGTGCTTAAAGGAAAAAGTCTCTGTCCTGCTGGGGCCGGGCACGAACATCAAACGCTCCCCGCTCTGCGGCAGAAACTTCGAGTATTTCTCGGAAGACCCGCTTTTGGCGGGTGAAATGGCGGCGGCGTTCATCAACGGCGTGCAAAGCAAGGGCATCGGCACTTCCATCAAGCATTTCGCCGCGAACAACCAGGAAACACGCCGCATGACCGTCAACACGGTCGTGGACGAGCGCACGCTGCGTGAGATCTACCTTGCGCCGTTCGAAACGGCGGTCAAAAAGGCGCAGCCGTGGACGATCATGGCGGCGTACAACCGCTTAAACGGAACTTACTGCGCGGAGAACAAATGGCTTTTGACGGATGTCCTGCGCAACGAATGGGGCTTTAAGGGCATCGTTGTGACCGACTGGGGCGCGGAAAACGACCGCGTTTCGGGCCTGCTTGCCGGGCAGGAGCTCGAAATGCCCTCCTCCGACGGCGTCGGCAACCGCCAAATTTTGGAAGCGGTCAAGCAGGGCCTTGTGGAGGAAAGCTACCTTGACGAGCTTGTAGACCGCCTGATCGACATGGCGCTGGAAGCACAGAAGGTGCTTGGCGATTACACCTACGACGCGAAAGAACACCACGCCCTCGCACGCGAGATCGCGGGGCAGTGCATGGTGCTCTTAAAGAACGACAACGACGTCCTGCCGCTAAAAAAGGATGCGAAAATTACGGTCATCGGCGAAATGGCGAAAAAGCCGCGCTATCAGGGTGCGGGTTCGTCGCTTATCAACCCCATCCAGCTTGATTCCGCCTTTGAGACGCTGGTGCAGATGGGCGTTTCCTTCCAATACGCCCCGGGCTATTCCACCGAGAAAAAGAACCGCACCCCCGACGACACCTTTGTTGCCGAGGCGGTAGAAAAGGCAAAGGGCGCAGACACGGTGCTTTTGTTCATCGGGCTTACCGACGAATATGAGACCGAGGGCTGTGACCGCCGCCACATGAACCTGCCGCCGCTGCACAACCGTCTGGTCAACGAAGTGCTCAAGGTCAACAAAAACGTGGTTGTGGTCTTAGCGGGCGGCTCCGCCGTGGAGCTGCCGTGGGCGGACGAAGTCCCCGCGATTCTGCACACCTTCCTTTCCGGTCAGACCACCGGCAGCGCTGTCTGCGACGTGCTGTTCGGCGACGTAAACCCCTCCGGCAAGCTGTCGGAGACCTATCCCATGGCGCTTTCCGACAATTCCAGCGCCAACTACTTCCCCGGCACGCCGGTCTCCGTGGAATACCGCGAGAGCGTGTATGTAGGCTACCGCTACTATGACACCGCCGAAAAAGCGGTTCGTTTCCCGTTCGGGCACGGGCTTTCGTATACGACGTTTGAATACAGCGATCTGAAAACCAGCGCCGAGAGCATCGACGACACCGACACGCTCACCGTCACCTGCAAGGTCAAAAATACGGGTTCGCGCGACGGCGCCGAGGTCGTGCAGCTGTACGTCAGCGACGAAGAAAGCACCATTTACCGCCCGAAGAAAGAGCTTAAGGCCTTTACGAAGGTGTTCCTGAAAGCAGGCGAGGAAAAGGAAGTTTCCATGACGCTCGACAAGCGCGCGTTCGCCTATTACAACGTGAACATCCACGACTGGCACGTGGAAACGGGCGCATTCAAAATTTTGGTGGGTGCGTCGAGCCGCGACATCCGGCTGGAAACGGAAGTGCAGGTACGCTCCACCGTGGAAGCCGAGATCCCCGACTACCGCATCAGCGCGCCGGCCTACTACAGCGGCGACATCACGCATGTTTCGGACGAGGAATTTGTGGCGGTTCTCGGACGCGAGCTGCCCCCCAACGTGCGTGACAAGTCCCAGCCGCTCACGCTCGGCAACACGATCGAAGATGCCGTGGACGGCAAATGGGGCGGGCGTTTCAACCGCCTGTTCAAGAAAATGCTCGGCGAAGACACACTTGCGGGCGCAATCGCTTTGCAGCTGCCGATCAAGAACTTTGTTTCCATGAGCTTCGGACTGTTCAGCGAGGATATGGCGAACGGCCTTTTGGTCATCCTCAACGAGGACAAATTTGCCAAGGGCATGGGCAAGATCTTAAAGGGCGTGCCGCACACGCTCGCCAATCTCGGCAAGCTCAAGGGTATTTGATCCTTTTCTCCGAATGCAGCAGCCGCCCCGTATGGGGCGGCTGTTTTTCGGCACTTTTGTCTAAAACCTTGCAAACGGCAGTAAAATAGATTATACTAAGGAAAAAGGACATCCCTGCAAAAAGGAGTTGATTTTTTGGACCCCATCAATGTGGATTTCACAGGCGGCGGCAAAAAAGACGACGGCAAAAAGACCTCGGTGAAGGATATTCTGATCCCGCCCGAGCATGCCGGCAGAAAGATCGCGGTCTGCCTTGTCATCACGGTGATTTTAGCGGCAGTGCTTTACTACTTTATGCTGCCGGCGCTGAATTTCAAGGCGATCGAGCTTTACCTGTACATCGCGTTCGTCTGCCTGATCTACATCGGGCTGATGATCCTCTCGACCAAGCTGTTTACGCAGCCGGAATACGGGCCGTATGTGCGCAAGCAGTCCCGCGTGCCGCTGATCATCATCGGTGTGCTGGCAGCCGTGGTGCTCGTAGGATACCTCGTCGGTGCGACGATTTTCCGCGCGGATGACTACAGCAAATTGATGACCGTTGAGGAGGGCGACTTTGCCGCGGACGTGGCGGAGATCGATTTTTCGAGCGTCCCCGTGCTGGATGAAGCCTCCGCGACGACCATTGCCGCACGCACGTTCGGTGATCTGTCCGACTACGTTTCGCAGTTTGCCATTTCCGCAGGATATTCGACGCAGATCAATTATCAGGGTACCCCTGTGCGCGTGTACCCGCTCGCATACGGCGACATTTTCAAGTGGCTGCGCAACACGGGCGACGGGCTGCCTGCCTACATCATCGTGGATATGACCACAGAGGAAACGCAGGTGATCCGCTTGGAGGACGGCGGCATGCGCTACACGCCGGACGAGCACTTCAACCGCTACCTGCCGCGCTACCTGCGCTTTAAGCACCCCACCATGCTGTTCGGTACACCGAGCTTTGAAATCGACGAAAACGCCGATCCGTATTGGATCGTACCCATTCTCGACAAAACCATCGGTCTGTTCGGCGGCACGGACGTCATCGGCGCGGCGGTGGTCAACGCCGTCACGGGCGGTATCACGATCGTTTCCACGAGCCGGACCGGCGAAACAGACCTGCCGACAGAGGAATTCGTGACCGACGAAGAATGGCAGTGGATCGACCGCGTGTATAACGCTGCGATCATCAACGAGCAGTACAACTACTACGGCAAGCTTTCGGGCGGTTTCTTCAACTCCATCTTCGGGCAGGAAGGCGTCAGCGTCGTCAGCAGCGGCTACAACTATCTGGCGCTCAACGACGACGTCTATATGTTTACAGGTGTGACTTCCATCACCTCTGATCAGTCTATCATCGGCTTTATCCTGTCAAACCAGCGCACAAAGGAAACAAAGTTCTACCCGATCTCCGGTGCGCTGGAAGATACGGCGAAAGCATCGGCCGAGGGCGCCGTGCAGCAATATGCCTATAAGGCGACCTTCCCGCTGCTTCTCAACATCAGCGGCGAGCCGACCTACTTTATGGCGCTCAAGGACGCGGGCGGGCTCGTCAAACAATTTGCAATGGTCAACTTAAAACAGTCCACAGTCGTCGGCGTCGGCAATGACCTGACCTCCTGCACGGAAGCTTATGCGCATGAGCTTGCGATCAACGGTATCAATGTGGACATTGATGTGGATGAAATGGGGGCGGAGGGCGATCCCACTTCGCAAACCCCTGCTACGCGTGAGGTCACGGGCAATGTCACGGAGATCCGTTCGGTCGTAACGGGCGGTGAGACATTCTTCTATATCCGTCTGGATTCGAGCGAAGCCTATTACAAAGTCGCCGTTGCCGATGCAGAACGCGTCGTGCTCTTAAATGTCGGCAGTGCGGTGACCTTTACCGTCGGTGCGGAAAGCGAAGGCGAGATCATCGACGTCGTTTCCATGCAGTAAGGCTGCTTTGTCTGCAATCGCATAAAATGCAAAGCAACGCGCCCGCCTCTTTTGAGGCGGGCGCGTTTTAGTGTGTTAATAGAATATTTTTCCCTTTTGCCAGTCGGAAAAAATCGTGAAATAGAGTAAATCGCTGCGCAGAAATTTGCCATTTCATTGTAGGGGCGGGGCTTAAGTGCCCGCCCGCAAGAAAGTAGGATTTTGAAAGTGTTTGAGGGTGATAACAGACTTCCAATTTTCAGGATAGCCGATACTTGTTTCCATGCTACCACCGCCCTCGGGCGGGCACAGAGACCCGCCCCTACGGCAGAAAACTTTATCTTTCATCACAGCCGAAAGACGACGCAAGCCTCCCCTTTCTTTAAGAAAAGTACGATTTACTTTTTCAATACGCTTACGCGCCCGCCTCAAATGAGGCGGGCGCGTTGTAATTTTCTCATTTTATTCCACATAAAATTCCGCAAAATCGTCGAGCCGCAGGCAGGCGAGCCTCCCGTCGAACACGGCGCCGCAGTCAATGCAGAAATTGTTTTGGCAGCGGTAGATTTTCGGTGCGCCTGCCAAACACATGGTCGGCGTGTGCCCGACAACAAGATATGTGTTTGCATCGTCAAAATAGCGTTTGGAAAGGTTCGTCCCCGCCCACACAAGGTCAAATGCGGAATAGGCGGTCAGCGGCTTGCCGGGATGAAAATTCCCAAGCCCCGCGTGGACGAGCACAAAGGCGTTTTCCCCTGCCTCGGCGGTCTCGTAAAGCGGTAAGTCGCAGAGAAAGTCCAGCAAGTCCGCGCGCGCATCTTTTTCGAGTGCCCGAAACCCGCGCAGGGTCGTCTCGCCGCCGTTTTGCAGCCATTCCTGCAAAGCGGCAAAATCTTCGGCGCGCAAATGCGTTTCGGCGTTTTCCTCGGTCACATCCACGGTAAGGCGGGCAAGCGCCTCACGCGCCATCAGCTCATGATTGCCAAGGATCGGGTACACGTTTGCGCGCGCGGCGACATCCTGCAGCACCTCGACAGGCGCTGGCCCGCGGTCTACCATATCACCAAGAATATACAGCGTGTCCGCGTCGGAAAAGCGGATCGTTTCAAGCATTTGCAGATATTTCTCATATTCCCCGTGGATGTCGGACATGCAGTAAAGCACGCCCCCGCCCCCTTTCTAAGGCAAAAATAAAGCGGAGAAGCAAAGGGTTCTCCGCTTATTTTGCGTTAATGCTGTGGCTTTGTTATTTCTTCATCTTCATCGAAATGTCAAACGCATGCACGGAATGTGTCAGCGCGCCGAGCGAGATGATGTCCACGCCGGTCTTTGCGACTTCGGCGAGATTTTCGAGCGTGATGCCGCCGGATGCCTCGGTTTTCGCCCTGCCGCCGATGATCTGCACCGCCTCGCACATTTCGTCATTCGACATATTGTCCAGCATAATGATGTCCGCGCCCGCCTCTACGGCTTCACGCACCTCGTCAAGATCGCGCGTTTCCACCTCGATCTTCACCATGTGCCCGAGCTTTCCGCGTAAGGTTTCCACCGTTTTCGCAATACCGCCGCCCGCGTCAATGTGATTGTCCTTGAGCATGGCGCCGTCCGAAAGGTTGAAGCGGTGGTTTTTGCCGCCGCCGCAGACCACGGCATATTTTTGCAGTGCGCGCATCCCCGGCAGGGTCTTGCGCGTGTCGGTGATCTGCGCATTCGTCCCGCGCACGAGCTCCACCGCGCGCGCCGTGGCGGTGGCGATGCCCGACATATGCTGTAATAAATTGAGTGCCGTGCGCTCGCCCTTCAAAAGCAGAACCGTCTTGCCCGAAAATTCGGCGATCACATCGCCTGCGGCAATTTTTTCGCCGTCATGCTTGTATATTTTTGCAGAAAAGCTGTCGTCAAGCAGCTCGAACGTGCGCAGTGCAACGTCCAGCCCGCACAGCACACCGTCCGCTTTGGCAACAAAATACGCTTCATTGCGCTGATCCTCGGGCAGCAGATAGTCCGACGATACATCCAAATAATTGATGTCCTCTTTGAGCGCGCGCTCGATGATATCATCTACATAAAACTGCGGCAGTTTCATCCCTCGTCAACCTCCTTGAGAATGATATGTGCAACTGTGGCAAGGCTCAACGCCTCACAATAGTCGTGGGTGATCGCAAATTTGCCCGTTTGCAAACGTCGAAGGATCGCATCCACGCGCTTTAATCCCGTATGCACCGCGCCGAGATCGGGAATGACGAAATACGCGCGCTGCATGATGGAACGGATCTCCGTGCGCATGCCCTTGGGCAGCGGCGCGCCGGAGACGTCGGGCGTGTGATCGGTAGGCACGACGTGCGCAAAGCCGCCTTCGACGCAGCGTGCGATATCCTGCGCCGCGCGTCTGCCGAACACCAGCGCTTCCAACAGCGAGTTGGAGGCAAGGCGGTTTTTGCCGTGCACGCCCGTGCAGGAGCACTCGCCGACGGCGTACAGCCGCGCAATGCTCGTGCGCGCGTCGAGATCGACCCCGATGCCGCCCATCAGATAGTGCTGGCACGGGAACACAGGGATAAGATCCGTTGTAATATCCACCCCGTGCTGCTTGCAGCCTTCATAGATGCCGGGGAAGCGGTTCAAAAGGAATTCCCTGCCGCGGTGGCGGATATCCAGATAAAACGCATTGCTGCCGGTCTTGCGGCTCTCCATGATGATGCACTTGGAGACCACATCGCGCGGCGCAAGCTCCAAGCGCTGGTCATAGCGGTGCATAAAGCGTTCGTGCTTGCAGTTGAGCAAGTACGCCCCCTCGCCGCGCACGGCTTCGCTGATCAAAAACTGCTCGCGGTCCGCACCGTTAAAGGCGGTCGGGTGGAACTGCACATAGCTCAAATTCCGTATGTTCGCACCGAGTGCATAGGCAAGGCGGATGCCGTCGCCCGTGGCGACCGCCGGGTTGGTGGTATATTTGTACACCCTGCCGATGCCGCCCGTCGCGAGCACGCAGTAGTCGCAGAACACGGTGCAAGGCGTATCCTCGACGAGCATATCCGCGCAAAAGCCGCTTTTTACCTTTTGCAGGTCAAACACCATGGCATCCTCGCAAAGCGTAATATTTTTGCGGCGCTGCAATTCACATAGCAGCTTGTCCACGATCTCCGCGCCCGTGGTGTCCTTATGGTGCACGATGCGCCGGCGGCTGTGCCCGCCCTCCAGCGTTTTTTGCAGCGTACCGTCGGGGTTCTTGTCGAAATCCACCCCGTAGGACATGATCTTACGCACGTCGTCGGGGCCTTCATGCACCAAAACGTTGACCGCGTCGGGGTCGTTTTTGTACTGCCCCGCGATCAGGGTGTCCTTATAATGCAGCTCGTAGCTGTCGTTTTCAAAGCTGAGCACCGCCGCCACGCCGCCCTGCGCTAAGGAGCTGTTCGAGAGCTTGCGGTCTTTTTTGGCAAGCACCAGCACCGAAAGCGTTTCGGGCAGCGACAGCGCCGTATACAGCCCGCCGGCGCCTGCGCCGACCACTAAAACGTCATATCTTTGTTCCAAATCCATCACGACCGTATTTTAATTTTCGGCTTTTAAGCGGCGCACCATCAGCTTTGCCGCCTTATAAATATCCCCGCACCCAAGCGTCAGCACCAAGTCGCCCTCGCCGGCGTTTGCCAGCACATGGTCCGCCACCTCGTCAAAGGTGTTAAACCAGACCGAGCCCGGGATCTTCGCCGCAAGCTGCTCGGTGCGCACGCCGTAGGTATTGCGCTCACGCGAACCCATGATCTCGGTCAGCACGCATTTGTCGGGAATGCGCAGCACCTCGGCAAAATCGTCCATGAGCATATAGGTGCGCGAATAAGTAAACGGCTGAAATACCGCCCACACACGGCGGAAATCCATCTGCATCGCCGCCTCCAGCGTCACGCGCAGCTCTGCGGGATGATGGGCGTAATCGTCCACGAAGGTGATCCCGCGGTAGGTGCCGAGGTTTTCAAACCGCCGCCCCGCGCCGCCGAACGCCTCTAAGCCCCGCCGCGCCGCGTCGAAATCGGCGCCGGCATAGATCGCTGCGGCGAGCGCCGCGAGGGCATTTAACACATTGTGCTTACCCGGTACGGCAAGCGTGACGCGCCCGAGGTCTTTTCCGCCGTGCACCGCGTCAAATGCGTAAAACGCGCCGCGCACGGTGGAAAGATTCGCGGCATACCAATCGTTTTCCTCCGAAAAGCCGAAGGTGATCTTTGTCTTTTCGCCGACACCTTCGAGTGCTTTCAGCGTATTGGCATCGTCGCCGTTGTAAATGACCGCATCCGTCGCCATGTCCGCGAAGCGGTGAAAGCTGTGGATGAGATTTTCAAGCGTTTTGAAATAATCAAGATGGTCCTCGTCGATATTGAGGATGACCGCCACTGAGGGCGAAAGCGACAGGAATGTATCTTTGAATTCGCACGCCTCGCAGACGAACAGATCGCTTTTCCCGACGCGGCCGTTCGCACCGATCTTAGGCAGCTTGCCGCCGATGACCGCCGACGGGTCAAGCTCTGCCTCCAAAAGCATCTGTGTGAGCATGGAGGTCGTGGTGGTCTTGCCATGCGTGCCGCAAACGCCGATACAGCGCTTGTAAAGCCGCGAGATCGCCCCGAACAGCTCGGCGCGCTCAAAGGTCGGCACGCCGCTCGTCCTTGCGGCGACAAGCTCCGGGTTGTCCGGCAGGAGCGCCGCCGTGTATACCACCATCTCGGCGTCGCCGATATTCTCGGCGCGCTGCCCCATAAAAACGGGAATGCCCAGCGCCTTGATGCGCTCGAGCGTATCACCGGGATTGTTGTCCGACCCGGAAAGCTGATAGCCTTCGCTGTGCAGGATCTCGGCAAGCGGGCACATGCCGCTGCCGCCGATGCCGATGAAATGGATGCGCCGGACTTTTTTGAGCAGGGTGTCGATGTTCTGCATCGCCGTACCTCCCAATGTATATTCTTTCCTTATTATATTGCAAAGCGCGAAAAAATTAAACCCCCAATCGGAATTTATCACAATAAAATTCGCGTCCACATAATATACTTTAGAAACCGTTAAAAGGAGTGCTGTTCTTTGGCGCGCATCATTTTGATCGGCGGCGACCGCCGCAGCCTTTATTTAAGCGACTTCCTCTCCCGCAAGGGGTATCTTACATATGGCTTTGCACAAAGCCCCGGCGAGCCGCTGACTTTGCTTTGGGACGCGCTGCAAAAGCCTTATGTGGCAGTGATTTTGCCGCTGCCGGCGACCAAGGACGGCGTGCATGTGCACACGCCCCTTTGGGACGGCGCGCTGCCGTTTGCATCTTTACAAGGGAGGCTGCGCCCCGGCGCGGCAGTGCTCGGCGGACAGCTTCCAAACTCGCTTTCGGAACAGCTCCTTGCAAACGGCGTGCCGTATACGGATTATTATGACGAACAGGTTATCGTGCGCAACGCCGATCTGACCGCCAAAGGCGTTATGCGCGTGCTCGGCGAGCACACGGACCGCCCGCCCGACACGCTGCGGTTCGTCGTTACGGGGTTCGGCAGAGTGGCAAAAGCAACCGTCCGGGAATTGCAAGCGCACGGCGGCAAAGTCCTTGTTGCCGCGCGAAGCACCCTCGCCCTTCGCGCCGCCGCCGAAAGCGGCGCCGACACCGTACCGCTCTGTACGTTTTTGGAAAAGCCCGCGGATTTTGACGTGCTCGTCAACACCGTACCCGCCACACTTTTTGATGCGGCGGTCCTTTCTAAAACGCCCAAAGACGCCCTGCTCATCGACGTCGCCTCTGCGCCGTTCGGCTTGGATTTTGAGGCCGCTGCGGCGTGCGGGCTACAGGCGATCAAGGCGCAGTCTTTGCCGGGAAAATACTTTCCGGAGGCGGCGGCGCAGATCTTGGGTGAGAAAATTCAAAGTCTCTTGTAAGGGAGGGAAAACCCATGTCCGGGAATCGTTTGGGTTTCGCCATGTGCGGCTCCTTTTGCACGTTTCACCGGGTGATTCCCGAGATCGAGCGGCTCAAAAACGCAGGATGGGATATTCAGCCGATCATGTCCCAAACTGCTTACGCTACCGACACGCGCTTCGGCAAGGCGGCGGATTTTGCGGAAAAAATTGAAAGCATAACGGGAAAGCCCGTTTGGCACACCGTATATTCGGCGGAGCCTATCGGGCCGAAAAAGCTTTTGGATCTGCTGGTCATTGCCCCCGCTACGGGAAATACGCTCGCAAAGCTTGCCAACGGCATCACCGATACCGCCGTCACGCTCGCGTGCAAAGCGCACCTGCGAAATGAGCGCCCCGTGCTCTTGGCGGTCTCGACCAACGACGCACTCGGCGCTGCGGCAAAGAACATAGGCGTCTTGATGAATGCAAAACACATGTTCTTTGTCCCCATGCGGCAGGATGCGCCGGAAGACAAGCCGAATTCCGTGGTCGCAGATTTCACAAAAATCCCCGAAGCGGCGGAAGCCGCAATGGAAGGGAAACAGTTGCAGCCGATCTATTGCTGACTGTTCGCCGTATGGGATGTTTTATGGGAATGTCTCATGCGGCTTTGATTGGCGCCGTCAATTTGCTGAATTGACGGCGCTTTTTTTATGCGTTTTGACGGATTTTGTGAAGCGCAGTAAAATACATAGAAATCCCGCTCACGGTGTGCTAAAATAAATTTATATATGCGGAAAAATCCTTCCGCGAGGCGAAATACCGAATCTGCAAGGGAAAGGACAACGGGCACGGCTGCCCGAGAACTGCCATGGCTTTTATTGAAATGAAAAACGTCACCAAAACCTATCAAATGGGCGAGGTGGAGATCAAGGCGCTCGACGAGGTTGGATTCGCCGTGGAGAAAGGCGAATTCGTGGTCATTGTCGGGCCATCCGGCGCGGGCAAAACCACGATCTTGAACATCCTCGGCGGCATGGACACCGCCACCTCGGGCGAGATTTATGTGGACAACGAGGCAGTCAGCAGCTTTGACGAAAAGGCGCTGACTGCATATCGCCGCGACGATGTGGGCTTTGTATTTCAGTTTTATAACCTTGTGGGCAATCTCACGGCGCTCGAAAATGTGGAGCTTGCCCTGCAGATCTCCAAAAACCCCTTAAGCGCAAAAGCTGTCTTGCAGGAGGTAGGCTTGAGCAACCGTCTGGACAGCTTTCCTGCCCAACTTTCCGGCGGTGAGCAGCAGCGCGTTTCCATTGCGCGCGCGCTTGCGAAAAACCCGAAGCTTCTGTTGTGCGACGAGCCCACGGGCGCGCTTGACTACATCACGGGCAAATCCATTTTAAAGCTCTTGCAGGACACCTGCCGTGAAAAGGGCGTGACCATCATCGTCATCACCCACAACCTTGCCATCGCCCCCATGGCGGACAAGGTCATCAAGGTCAAAAACGGCAAGATCGATCAGATCTTGATGAACAAGCGTCCGACCCCTGTTGAATATATTGAGTGGTAAAGGAAGTTCGCAATGACAAAAGGTTTGAGAAAGGATTTTCGCAGGTCGATCCGCAAAAGCTTCAGCCGCTTTCTGTCGATCCTGCTGATCTCCGCGCTCGGCGTTGCGTTCTTCGCGGGTGTGCGCACCGCCGCACCCGCCATGGAAGCGTCGGCGGACGCCACGTATGACAGCCAGAACCTCATGGACATCCGCGTGCTCGGCACCCTGGGGATGACCACGGAGGATGTGGCTGCATTTTTAGGGCTGGAGGGCGTCGAGGATGCAGAAGGCATCTATACCGCCGATTATCTCTGCGAAACCGAAGGCGCGTCGGTCGTCGTGAAGGTATCCTCCATGACCAACCGCATCAATTTGGTGCGTGTCACCGAAGGGCGCTATCCCGAAAGCTATGACGAATGTATCGTCGATCAGGCTTTTCTGGATGCTTCGGGCTATGCTTTAGGCGATACGGTGCGTCTGCGCACCGGCACGGAGGACAGCGTTTCCGACATGCTCGCGACCGACGAATACCGCATCGTCGGCGTCGGTGAGAGCGCCTATTATATGGATTCAGACCGCGGCACCGCCTCCATCGGTGACGGCACGGGCGACGGGATGATGGTCATCCCGAAAGAGGCGTTTACCGAAGAGATCTTTTCCGAGGTGCTCGTGCGCATCATCGGCGCCGATACGCTCAACTGTTTTTCCGACGAATATGCCGATCTGTTGGCAAACGTGACCGCCAATATCGAAGCCATTGAACAAGGGCGCTGCGAGGTGCGCCTTCAGCAGTTCCGCGAAGACGCGGACGACCAGCTGAATGACGCGCGCTATGAATACCAGCAGCAAAAGGACAAGGCGATGCGCGATCTTTCCGCTGCATATCAGACGCTTGCGGCGTCTGAGGCGGAACTGGAAAACGCGCAGCTCGAGATCGACCAGACCCGCCAGCAGCTTCAGGATCTGCAAGCCCTGTTTGATGCAGGCGACCAGACCATTGATGCCAGCCGCACGCAGATTGCCGAAGCGCGCGCAACGCTGACGGATCTGGAGGAACAGAAGGCTGTCATTGAACAGCAGATCGCCGAGGACGAGGCGGCCATTGCCGAAATGGAAGAACAGCTTCGTGCGGATGCGCCGTACATTTCCTCCGACGAATACTATCGGCGCAGTCTGGAGATCATTCAGGCGACCGCAACCGTAGAATACTATAAAAGTCAGCTGCCCTCGGTCGAGCGCAGCATTGCCGCCGTGGAGCAGCAGGTGGAAACCGCGGAAGCTTTTATAAACAACTACCCTGAGGCTGCAGCGGCCGCCCGCGAACGGATCGCCGCAGGCGAAGCGGAGCTTGTGGAAGCGGAAAAGCGGGTGCAGGAC
>ERZ1090861.970-NODE-970-length-15957-cov-8.444472_pt1 | contig 15957 bp, 7 predicted proteins | sample MGYA00478482_ERZ1090861 | MGnify/ENA primary metagenome ERZ1090861 (study PRJEB33644, sample SAMEA5815744) | chicken gut metagenome | biome: Chicken; feature: Gastrointestinal Tract; material: Caecum | place: Ireland | collected 2019-01-01 | study: A study of the... | reverse complement strand
GATCGCTCAGTGTCTCGTGGGCTCGGAGATGTGTATAAGAGACAGCTATTAAATCCATGCCAAATTCAATTTTACTTAATAAAACACTATACATAATATCACCATCTTCAGAACTATTTTAATACTATTACATCTTTTTGAACATAAGAAATTATAAATAAAGTTAATTAAAAAAAACAGCTTCACGCCGCTTTTCCTATGATTTCGTTCTTTCTACACTATCCAAATAATAGAATCCATCTTCATTAAGAGTATAGGTATAAGTATATTGTTCTAAGTTGTCTTTATTCTCTTCTATATATTGATCATAAGCTGCTTCTTTCTCTGCTTGGTTCTCTACCGTATTCGTTGGATCAAATGGATTAGCTTCTAGAACAGTCGTTTTATTATAATCTTTATAAAGATTACCAGTATCCATATCCATATAGAAGGCAGCACTAACAATTTCAATTCGATCATTATATTTCTTAGCATCTATAATATCCTCATGTACACTGAAAACAGTAGCTCCACCACATCCGCTTGAACCAGAATAAGAATATCTTTTCGCAGAAGCATCATAGGTTAGTGTAGTACATAAACCATCCGTAATTTGATTTACTGCTTGATAAGTATTAGGACCAAATGTTCTTTCATAGATATCTTTTAACGTATCCTCTTCCAAATAATAAGTTGTCGTAAGATTAGGACTAGTACCCGTAGAATACTGTTCTACCAAAGATGCCCATTGACTCGCTACCAAAGTCATCTTCTCTTCCGTACTCATTTCACTGACCTGATATCCTCCATCTCTAAAAATAAGAGTCTCAGGACCAATAGATAAAGAATGAGCATTCTCAAATAAAAGCTGAATACTTGCATTATCCGTTGAAATAGCTACTCCACTATCTTCTTCCGTCTCCTCACTAGGATTATTTTCTTCTACCTCTCCTTGCTCTACCGTCTTATTTTCTTGAAAAACACCATGATCCATCAAAATATAAACAACCAAACCAATAACACATACTGCCAAAATAACAACAATAGCAATAAGTCCCTTATTTTTTCTTTTTTCCACACTTCTCACTCTCCTTAAACAAAGGATAACACAATTTTTAAAAAAAGTGTAGTCATATAGCCAACACCCCATGTAAAAAACTGTACTAGATAACTCTAATACAGTCTCTTAAGCAGCATCGATCTCTGATTCAGCCATATATAGATTTTGATAAGGAACACAAGTGTTTAATAACTCTTCATGCGTACCACTACCCACTAATTTTCCTTTTTCAATCACATGAATCGTATCGGCATCCACAATCGTCGATAACCGATGCGCTACGATAACAATCGTATGATCAGCCACTAAATCATCAATCGTTTTCTTAATATACTCTTGAGATTCATTATCAAGAGCACTTGTCGCTTCGTCAAACAAAATTATTTTTGTATTTAAAAGAAGAGTCCTAGCGATCGCTAATCGCTGTTTTTGTCCTCCAGACAAATTAATACCACCTTCTCCAATGACCGTATTATATTGCTGCGGAAGACTCATAATATAATCATCAATATAAGCTCTTTTACAATATTTCCTTACTTCTTCTAAACTAACATCTTCCTTTACTAACTTAAAGTTCTCAGAAATCGTCAAATTAAATAAGAAAGGACTTTGCCGAATAATCGATAAATTACTTCTTAAAGCATCAGAAGAGAAATCTTTTATATTCACTCCATCAATTTTAATCATTCCTTCTGTCGCATCAAAATAACGTAACAATAAGTTAAAAATGGTACTCTTTCCATTCCCACTACGTCCAACAATAGCAATCTTTTTCTTAGGTTCAATCTTAAGATTAAGTCCATTTAAAGTATAACTATCTTTTTCTGTATACTTAAATTTAACTTGTTGAAATTCAATGACTCCCACTGGATTGTCTAACGTTTTATGACCAAACTTCTCATCCGGATAAAGAGTATTATTTAAAATTTCCCCAATTCTTTTTAAAGATACCGTTACTTTATTAAAACTCACTCCAAACTCACTAATGCTTTCCACTACCTCATCAATTCTCCAAATATAAGACTCAAGCATCATAAAAATACTTAAACTAATGGCCCCTTCAAAATAAAACTTTCCAGCGGTAAATAAAATTAAGAACTGAATCAGAAAATAAGCAAGATTATTGAATGCATAATACCATCTTTCATATTTCCGTACCTTCTCTGTATGGCGAAACAATTTATCAATAATATTAGAAATATTCTTTTCAATTGTCTTCGCAATACCTAAAGACTTAATCTCACGAATACCCGTAATATTTTCGGTCGCTACTTTCACATAATGATCACTTTCCTTTTTGATCTCTTCTTGACTATCCTTAATCTTAGGAAAGAATTTAAACGAAATAAATCCCATAATAACACCTAACAAAAGAATTTCTAAGAAAAGAATCCAAGATACCTGAATTGCAATCACAACAACGACTACCACTACAATGGCTTTACAAATTAATCTTACCATTTGTGATAACAATTCCATAACCCGATCAGGATCGGTATAAAGACGATTAATAAATTCTCCAACCCCTATTTCTTCAAAGGCAATCGCTGGTAACTTATCAATTTTCTGATACAAGTCTTTACTAACATTCTTCATAAATTTCATTTCAAAATAAGTATAAAGATAATCTCTTGGAATCTGCAAGAAAGTATAAAGAAAGATGTATATCGCTTCATATATCGTTAAGCAAAGAGCAAATTGACTAAAATCTCTTGCTGTTAAAGCTTCAATGGCAATACCCCAAAAATAAACTGCTACCAAAGCTGGTAGATAGGATAAAGCAACGAGCAAAATATAAAGAAATAATTTAAGCTTGTCGTCTTTCATATAATGCCAAAATATTTTAAAATGTTTTAATTTTTTCAACGTCCATTCACCTCTTTCTTCCACGAAAAAAAACTACCTTGCAGTAGTTTTCTCTTCTGAAACTTAAAAAAGTATACTAAAGATCAGGGAAACACAAAAATTTCCCACTACTACTGCCATAAAAACGATAAAATAATCTCTTCTTTAAAATAATCCAAAATCTCATGTTTCCACTCCTCTCTTTTGTTTGACTGATATCATCATAACAGAAATAAAAAGCCCTGTCAACCCAAAAAGGATCACAGACATTATTTTAATACTATTTCTTCTTCATAATCGGAAAAATAATTATCCACTAAGGTAAGTACTCCATCCTCAATAGCAAAAGAAGAAACTTCTGGAATGGTAAGATCCTCCGCTTTTTCAAGGATTTCTAGCCTAGTATAAGAAAGATATCCATCTTTTACTTCAAAAGTTCCTTTCGAACGTTCTAACTCTTTTCTTTCTCCTCCCTTGGTAGGATCCACATAATAAGCATGTAATTCCGCTTTCATCTCATACTGTTCTCCCTCCCCACCATCTAAAAAAGTAACAACAAGATAAGGACTCACATCATCTGCCATAGCCGGATCACCATTTAACGTATGATATCTTTTTATTCCTCCTAATAAAGAGGACAATTCTCCCAAACTCTGATTAGCACAATAATCTCCATGACGAACTTCATAAGTAATCGTCTGATAGAAGAAATGAGGAATCACGGCTGCCTCAATAATGGTAAAATCATTCTGACGATCATAATAATAGGTCTCCCCATCACAAGAAGTCTCCTCTAATGTTCCTAAAAAAGACTCGATCTCTTTCTCTAAAACACCTCTTCCCCGAATACTCTTATAAGAATAATGATTTTCATTTTCTTGTCCTAAGAAAGACAATCTAGGAACCCCTAAAGCAATCGTTTGACTTCCCGAAACTTTGTCATAAATAATAGACTCGATCTCATAACCCAAAGGGAAACATGAAAAGAATACCAAACTCAAAACAAGCACCAACAAAATAACCACGATAATAATTTTCTTTTTCATTTCACATCTCTCTTACCAAGAGTATACACCAAAATAAAAAGAAATGCTATATCTTAGCACTTCGAACTTCCTCTTTAACGATCTGCTCCACATTCGCACTATCATATTTATTCTTTACAAAATCAAAAGCTCTCCCTCTTCTTGAAACCGTTTCAATCGTCGGATAGTAAATATCCTCAAGCTTTTTCAAATTTTCCCGAATCGGCCGAAAATGAGCGATCATCTCTTCTTCCGTAGCCTCTTTATGTTCTAACTGATAAATATGAACAAGAGAAGATAAAATCTTATCCCCACCAACTGGTTCCTGCTGAAACGAAACACAATAATCTTTTAATTTTTCTTTTGTCTCTTCTTTTTCTAGATTATAATCATATCCACAAGAGCTTAAAAACTCACCTTTATCAATAGACCGCAACGAAGTAGGCATCTTTCGAAACATTTCCCGAAGAGTAGGATTCTTTAACATTTCATCCAATTCTTCTTTCGTTTTCACTTTTAAAAAATCATAAGGATGGAAAGTAACATCAAAAATTCCTTCCGAATCTCTTTCGCGCCCAACCTCTTCAAAAGTCATCAATAGATGATTATATTTATAATCTCCCATCGAATCCCAAGTAGGATCACTAACATAAACTCCATCAATACCATATTTTTCATCTTTCATATGAACCAGTAATCTAGCATGACCTGATACAGCAACATTTTCTTGTTCTTCATGCATAACAGAAAGATGCATATCGCTTGTATCCAAACCAAAACGATGACAAAATGTTTGCAATAAATTAACATAACCAGCACAAACAATATAATCATTGAATAAAATATTAGACACAGAGCGAGATTCCCAAGGACTCATTATTTTCTCATCTTCTTTTTGATAGGACTTAAAATCTTTGGCAACTTCATACAATTTTGTATATAATTCAAAAGGAGAAAGTTGATCCTGAATTGCCATAACAGGCTCCAACAAAGATCTTATTTTTTCTTCTGTCTGAATCGCTTGAGAAAAAGATAACGTTTCAGAATCCTCCTTAATCATCTTCCGAATATTTTCACATTCCCTTTCCTCTATCCGTTTTAAAACAGAAAGGTCAATATTCACCGGATCTAATTCAAAAGAAACCGTGACTGGCCCTAGATTATCCTCAAAAGAATTTGATGTTGATTCAGATAAAACCTCATCTTCTTTAGAAGGACCACCCGCATACAAAGAATCAATATTCTTGACAAAACTTTCTAAGGAAGAATAATCCGTCACTTTAATATCAATAAATTGCGGTAAATCCTTATTCCGATGTTTTAATACGTCGAAAACTTCTTCCAAATCACAACTATCAACGCTAATCGCCTTACTCGTCAATAACATTTCCAAAGTATTGAAGCGAGTTCCTATCCCTATCTTCTGATTCATTCGATAAGCAATTCTTGGATCATAACTATTGGCAAGCTCACTTTCCACACTTGGAGTTATAATTTTTTTAATACTTTTACTTTGACTCAAAAGATCAAAGACATTTTTTTCTAAAGAATAATTTTGCAAACTCACTTCCGTAAGATTTTGATTTTGAGCGATTCCCAAAGCCGTTTTCTCATTAATAAAACTCTTACCTACAATAAGCTCTTTCCCCTGTACAGATGCCAAAAGATGAGAAAGTTCTAAGTCTACTTCCTCTTTATGCTCTTGATAATATTCCGGATTAATATATAAAATTTGACCTGCAAAAACATCATCTTGAAGCGTAAAAGGCTTTTCTTTGGAATGATAGCAAAAAGTAATATCCGGATACTGTGCAAGAGTATAAGATTCTCCCACTGCAATCATAGAAACCATCTTCAATCGTTCATCCTTTAAATCCGAAACCGAAACAAGATCTTTTTGAATATCCACTAGCGGAACATATTGCATATCCTTCACCTATTATCATTATATAAAAAGACTTCTTCTCTTTCAACAATTTTTCATTTTAAAAACAGTACTTGTCTGTTATAATAGTAGCGAGTAGGAAGGTGAGATGAAGTGAAGACATACTTTAGAAATTATCAAAAACAAATAGAATATCTAGAAAGTTATTATGAAAAACTCGTCTATCAAATAAAACAAAATGAATTGATCGGCACCACCAATGAATGGATTGTCGATAACTATTATATGATCGTAGAAAAAAAGCAAGACTTAAAAGGTTTTTTTAAAAGAAAGAAAAACTATGCCAATGCTTTTTCAAAACCCGATTTATACCCAATTATCAAAAAAGAATTTGAAAAAGAGCACTGTCGTTTTCAACTAGAGGAAATGACGAAATATTTAACCAAATATCAAAAAGAACAGGAAGATTATTTTTCTTATGACAAAATTTCTACCTTTCGCCAAGTTACTTTCTTAGTTATTTTAGAACAATTAACTAAGGTTTGCCAAAAGGAAGAAAAAAGAAAAGAACAAAGAGAAAAAGCCGAAATTCTTCTATCTCAAATAGAAAAAGAAAACAATCCACTTCTTTTAACGAAAGAAAAACTAACTTCCCCGGCCTTTTTAGAGCATTTCTATAACATCGTAAGAGAAAGTGGGCAAAAAAACCTTTCCGTTTTAGAACGATTCCATCAATTATTAAAAGAAGAAAATCTTAATTTAAACGAACAAATCGAAACTTACTATGAAGATATGGCGAAAAACAGTATTTTAATTTCTAATATCTTCTATTCTATCCAAGAATTATCCAAAGTAAAAAACGAAACCTTATATGCCAAAATTTCTTTGACCGAAAAAACACTTTGGAAAGATAAAACCTACAAAATTATGAGTGATGAAAGTAAGGAATACTATCGAACTGAAATTAAGAAAAATGCCAAAAAAGAAAAATTAACCGAATTAGAATATATAAAAAAGTTAATGCAAGAAAGAAAAGAAGAAGAACATATTGGTTTCTTATTATTTCCAAAGAAAAATATGAAAAGAAGAAATTTCTGTTATCCAGCTTTTATCCTTGTTGCAACCTGTATTATTTCTCTTCTCTTAGCGCCTTACTTAATTCGTCCAGTTTTTCTTAGTTTTATTCTTCTTCTCATTCCCGTAAGTGAATTAGTCATTCAATTAACCAATAAAATTATCTTAAAATTCTTTCCCCCTCATCCCCTCCCAAAATTAGACTTAAAAGATAAAATTAAAGACGAATATAGAACCATGTTTGTCATTGTAACAATCGTAAAAGATAAAAAGAAAGTAAGAAAAGTATTTCGTGACTTAGAAGCAAACTATCTCTTAAGTCCAAAAGAAAATGTTTTCTTCACCCTATTAGGAGATGCCACCAGCTATAACAACGAAAATTATCCTCTTGATCAAGAAATCATCGAAGAAGGATTAAAATGTTGTGAAGCTTTAAACAAAAAATACAAAAGTCAAATCTTTCATTTCGTCTATCGGAAAAGAAAATATAGTAACAGTGAAGAAACCTATCTTGGCTGGGAAAGAAAACGTGGGGCTTTACAAGACTTTAATCAACTTCTCTTAGGCCAATTAACCAAAGAAGAACAAGAAGATTATTTCCAAATCAATACCATTCAAGAAGATTTAAAAATAAAATATGTCATTACCTTAGATGCTGATACGAAATTAGGTTTAGGATGTGTTTCTCGTTTAATTGGTACGATGGCTCATCCGATGAATCAACCAGTACTAAATAAGGAAAGAACCAAAGTCATTCAAGGTTATGGTATGATGCAACCAAAAGTAACCTTTAATCTTTCTTTAGAAAATCAATCAACCTACTCCCAAACCTTCGCCGGTTTAGGAGGATATGATGTTTATTCCAGTGTCGTACCTGATCTTTATCAAGACGTTTTTCAAGAAAGTAATTTTTATGGAAAAGGAATCTATGACTTATCTGTATTTAATGAAGTCATTTTAAACAATCATTTCCCGAAAAACCGAATCTTAAGCCATGACTTATTAGAAGGAAGTTATACTCGGTGTGGTTATGTTTCCGATGTTGATGTTTACGATGATTTTCCAAGTGACTTCTTAGTTGATTCCAAAAGACAACATCGTTGGGCAAGAGGTGACATGCAAATACTATCTTGGGCTTTCAAAAAAAATCCTTTAAATAGCATTCATCGCTTTAAATTTATCGATAATATCAGACGAGGACTTTTACCTTTCTTCTTACTTCTTATTATCGTTTTAGCTTACACCATTAGTCCTACTGCCCCTCATTTTTGGATCCTCTTTGTTATCTTTATTTTATTAATACCAATTCTCTTTTTCATCTTTGAAAAAATAAAATCGCAAAACAAACGGTCCACCAAAACCAGACAATACCAAAACACCATTGTCGGACTACAATCTATTGTCTTAAAAATTGTCGCTGACTTTTCTTCTCTTCCTTACCATGCCAAATTATATCTCGATGCTTTTCTAAGATCCATCTGGCGCATGTACTTTAGCCACAAAAAACTTCTTAGTTGGGTTACCTCAGAAGAAGCGGCCAATAACACCAATAATACCCTAGATACCTACTTAATCAAATTCCAAAGTAATTATTGGTTTTCTATTCTTCTGCTTCTCTTAGTCCTTTGGTTAAATCCCGTCAATATCTTTGCTGTTTTGATGATTTCCATTGTCTTCTTAGCAAGTCCTCTTTATTTCTATCTCATGGGACAACCAGTAACAGAGAGAACCATCTCTCTCTCAAAGAAAAATCAAGAAGACTTATTCGAATTAGCTAAAAGAACTTGGAAATACTTTGATCAAGCCCTAACCAAAGAAAATAACTACTTAATACCAGACAATTATCAAAAAAATAGAGAAGAAGTTTACGATATCAAAACTTCTGCCACCGATATTAGTTTTTCAATTCTCGCCATTATATCAGCTTATAAATTACAAATCATCTCAAGAAAAAGAGCCTTTACCCTTCTTGATAATATTTTAACAACCGTAGAAGAACTAAAAAAATGGAATGGTCATCTATATAACTGGTACAATATCAAAACCAAAGAACCAATGTTTCCTTATTATATATCGACCATCGACAGTGGAAACTTCATCGCTAGCCTTATCGTTTTAAAAGAACTTTATCAAGAAGAACAAGAAGAAGCCTTTGAAAAGCGTTGCGAAATACTAATCAAAAAAGCAGACTTTAGTAAATTATTCAGTAAGCAAACAAATACTTTTACCGTAGGTTATGACAGTCTAGAAGAGAAAAAATCACCGTATCATTATGACAAATTCGCAAGTGAATCAAGACTAACGAGCTATATTGCCATTGCCAAAGGAGATGTTTCCTATAAACACTGGTTCGCTCTTGATAAGTCCTTAACCAAATTTCACCAATATAAAGGACTTCTTTCATGGTCTGGAACTTCTTTCGAATACTATATGCCTCTTTTATTCATGAATGATTACCCGAATACCTTAATTGATGAAAGCTATTACTTTGCCATGTATTGTCAAAAAGAATATCAAAAAGAAATCGCTCCAAATCTTCCTTGGGGAATCAGTGAAGCAGCATACAACGTTCTAGATGATGCCAAAAATTACAAATATAAAGCCTTTGGAACTCCTTATTTAAAATTTCAAAGCATTGATACCGATCGAAAAGTCATTAGTCCTTATGCTTCTTTTATTGCCCTTACGAAAAATCCAGAAGAAGTTTATAAGAACTATCAAAAATGGAAAAAAATCAATATGGTTGGAGAACTTGGATGCTATGAATCCTATGACATAGATGATCAAGAAATTGTTTATGCCTATTTCGCCCATCATCAAGGTATGATCCTAACAAGTCTTGCCAACTATCTTGCTAATCAAACCATTCAAAAATATTTTCAGCATGATATTCAAATCGAAGCTTTTGACATCTTAAATAAAGAAAAATTACAAATCAAGCCTATGATTGACATGAAAATAAGACATTATAAAGCCCAAGAATATCGGAAAGAACCCCTTGAAAACGACGTTAGAATCTACCGGGAAATTCAAGAATATCCTGAAGTATCCGCTCTATCCAATGCGAGATATATGATTTTAATGAATGAAAAAGGAAATGGATTTAGTCGTTATAAAGATATTCAATTAAATCGTTATCGTAAAATATCGGAACAAGATTATGGCTGCTATCTCTATATGAAAGAAAACGATAACATTTGGTCAAACACCTATGCTCCAGTAAACAAAACACCCGATCGTTACGAAGTAACTTTTGCCCTTGACCGCTTAAAATATCAACGACTTGATCAGGAGATTGTAACCAACACCGAAATTATCGTAACCCAAAAACACAATGCCGAGATTCGCAAAATCACCTTTAAAAACTTAGGTGAAACACCTCATACCCTAGAACTTACCACTTATACTGAACCAATCGTTTGTAACAACCGCAATGATATCAGTCATCGAGTATTCAATAGTATGTTCTTAACCTCAGAATATAGCGAAGAAGGAAAAGCGCTCATTTTCGAACGAAAAGAACGAAACAAAAATAACTACTACTTTGTTCATAAACTTTGGAGCAAAGAATTTAAAGAACCAAATACCTATGAAACCGAACGTTCAAACTTCTTAACTCGAAATGATAGTTATAGTAATCCAAGTGGTCTTTTAAAATCACTTACCAATTACACAGGAGATAACTTAGATCCGATCGCTTCCATCAGAAATAAAATCACCTTACTAGCAGGAGAAAAGAAAACCGTCTATATCTTAAATGGTTTTGGTACTAGTAAACAACAAATCTTAGAGATATTAAAAGACTATCAAAACGAAGAAGAAATTCAAGATGCCTTCCGCATGGTCACCTTAACCACGGATAAAATGATCAAACAACTAGGCGTCAATTCGGAAGATGTCAATCGTTACAACAAAGCCTTAAATTACCTCTATCAAACGACGAAAATCAACCTATCTCAAGAAAGAAGAGACTATTTATTAAACAATCGCCTATCACAACAAAACTTATGGCGCTTTGGTATTTCTGGAGATATTCCCATCATCTTAGTAGAAATTGACGATTTAACCTCTCTTGGCTTGACCAAAGAACTCTTAAAAATGTTCGAATATTATAAAAATAGAGGTATCTATGTGGATATGATTCTTTTAAACAGTAAAGACGAAGAACATGCCAACATGATCAAAGAAGTCATTCAAAATGAACTATTCTATATCTATTCTTATCAAGATCCCGCTTCTTATAAAGGAATGATCAAAGTCATCGAAGCAAATGAAATCACCGAAGAAGAACGAAACTTACTTCGTGGCATTGCAAGACTATACTTTGATACCAAAAAAACACACTCCCTAAAAGATTATATTGACTCTTTACAAGTCCAAAACAAAGCCAAGAAAAAAGAAGAAGGCAAATCTTTAGAATATCTACCAATAGAAAAACCAAAACTAGAATTTGACAATGGATTTGGTGGCTTCCAAAACAATGGCAAGGAATATGTAATCTATAATCGGAACACCCCTATGCCTTGGAGCAATGTCTTAGCTAGTGAAAACTTTGGTACCGTCATTACCAACACCAACAATGGCTTCACTTATGCCTTTAATAGCAAAGAATACAAACTCACCACCTGGACCAATGACACCATGCTAGATGATCCATCGGAAGGATTCTTCCAAGATAACATTCGAATTGATTTTAGCAAGTGTACGCATGGATTTGGCTATAGTATCTTCGAAACCAAAACCAAAGAAAATTTCTTCAAGAACACCATCTTTGTTCCAAAAGAGAAAAAGGTAAAAGTAAATCTCTTAACCATTACCTTTGAACAAGATCAAGAATTCAACCTAACCTACTTTATGAATCCAGTTCTAGGAGAAAGCGAAGATACAACTATCCGCCATTTAATCACTACTTTTGACCAAAATCAAAATGCTCTCTTAATTCAAAATGGTTATACCAAACAATTCCGAGACAATATCGTATATTTAAAAGCAACCGAACCAATTATCTCCTTTATCGATCAACCAGTCATCAAAGGAATTACCATAAAAGTCAAAGGAAAAGCCAAAGAACAAAAAACGATAGCATTCTTCCTTGGTTGCAAAGAAAATCAAGATCCTTTTGAAATCACAACAGTAGAAGAAGCCATAAAATTAGAGAAGCAAACCAAAGAACATTGGGAAAAAGAATTAGGTAAAATCACCATAGAAACAGAAGACAATCGCTTCAATTATATGATGAATGGTTGGTACTTATATCAATCACTTGCCTGCCGTATTCTAGCACGTTCTGGTTTCTATCAAGTTGGAGGAGCCTTTGGATTCCGCGATCAATTACAAGACTGTATGAACATTGCTACCACCCATCAAGAATATGCCAAAAAGCAAATTATCAACTGTGCTATGCATCAATTTAGAGAAGGAGATGTCTTACATTGGTGGCATGAAACAAGTCGCTTTGGACTTCGTTCTCGCTTCAAAGACGACTACTTATGGTTAGTCTATGCAACTTATGAATATATAGAAAAAACAAATGATACCAGTATTTTAGAAGAACCAATTCCTTTTGTCGTCGGACCACTATTAGAAAAACACGAAGAAGAACGCGGAATGGAATACTACTATACAGAAGAAAAATGGCCTTTAAAAGAACACTTAAAGATCATCATGCAAAAAACCAAGAAGGAAATGGGCGAAAACGGATTGCCTCTCATGGGAGGTGGAGACTGGAACGATGGTATGAACCATATCGGAATCAAAGGAAAAGGAACCAGTATTTGGTTAGGATTCTTCCTTTATGAAGTATTATCTCGTTACATCAAACTTTGTCAAAAAACAAATCTAGAGGAAGTAGAAACTTATCAAAAACAACAACAAGATCTAAAAGAAGCCCTCTTAAAAAATGGTTGGGACAAAACCTATTATCTAAGAGCCATCGCCGATGATGGTACCAAAATAGGAGGCATGGATAGTCAAGAATGCCAAATTGATCTAATTTCTCAAAGCTTTGCTATCTTAACCGATATCGCTACCGAAGAACAAATACCAACAATCTTAGAAGCCGTCGAAGAAAAATTAGTTGATACCAAACATGGCTTAGTAAAACTTCTAACCCCACCATTTACTCAAAATTGGCACGATATTGGCTATATTCAAAACTATGCTCAAGGTCTAAGAGAAAATGGAGGTCAATATACACATGCTGTCGCTTGGTATATTATGGCGCTTTCTCATCTTCGCCAAAAAGAAGAAGCCTTAAATGTCTTCACTATATTAAATCCAATCTCTCATACCATGAACAAAGAAGACTGCCAAATCTATCAAGTAGAACCTTATGTCATTCCTGCTGACATCTACACCCATAAGATTTTCTATGCCAAAGGTGGTTGGACTTGGTATACCGGTAGTAGCGCATGGTTCTATAAAGTAGGAATCGAAGAACTTCTCGGCTTCCGCAAATATGGAAAAACCCTCCATTTCGACATAGATAAGATTCCATTCCAAAGCTATCACTTAACCTATCATTATAAAGATACAACTTATGAAATTACCTTTCAGCAAAGTAAGACAACCAAAATTACTTTAGACCAACAAGAAATCAAGAACGACATTCCGTTAAGTAATGATAAAAAAACGCATTCGATTGAAATCAAGGGAGGAAAAATATGATAACATTTGACTTTCATCACTATAGTCTAAATAGCGAAGAGCAAAAGAAAAAAGAAGAAATCAAAAAAAGATTCTTAGAAGAAGACAACATGAAAGGATGGTATGATTTAGAGCGCCAAGAAAAAAACTTAACTGAAATAGAAACAACAGCACAAGAGATCAAAAAGAACTGCGATATTTTCCTCGTCATCGGAATTGGCGGTTCTTTCCTTGGAGCCAAAGCTCTTTATGAAGCGATGCGAAATCCTTATCGAAAGGAAACACCAGAAATCATTTTTACTGGAACAACCATTCCTAGAGACTCCTTAGAGGAATTAAAAGACTATTTAAAAGAAAAAGAAATCATTCTAAATGTCATTTCAAAGTCTGGAAATACCCTTGAAACGATCCTCACTTTAAAAGAACTTCTTCCCCTTTTAAAAGAAAAATATCAGGAAAAATGGAACGAAAGAATCATAATTACTACTAATCAACAAAAAGGACAATTATATGAGTTCTCAAACCAATATCAAATCAAACGCTTTACCATTGAAGAAGATATTGGGGGTCGCTTCTCTGTTTTATCAACCGTAGGACTTCTTCCCCTTGAAGTAGCAGGACTTGATATAAAAGCTCTACTAGAAGGAGCCAAACAAGCAAAAAAAGACGAAGAAAAGGCTTATACCTACGCCTTTCTTCGCCACAAATTTTATCAAGAAGGAAAAAGTCTAGAAGCCTTCACCATCTATGATGAAAAACTATCTTACTTCACCGAATGGCTCAAACAACTCTTGGCCGAATCGGAAGGAAAAGAAGGAAAAGGACTCTTCCCTATCTCTCTTGTTTATAGTAGAGATCTTCACTCCCTAGGACAATACTTACAAGAAGGACCATCCCTTTGCTTTGAAACCCACATTAGAGCGATCCAAAAAAACAAAGATTTTAACTTCTTAGAAGAAAAACTAGAAGAAAGTATTTGTAACTCACATTTAGAAAATAATATTCCAAATATTCGAATCACGATGGATGAAAAAAATGAATGGAACATGGGTTATCTAATCTTCTTTTTCTACCTTTCTACTATGATGGGATCATACCTTTTAGAGGTACCATACTACAATCAAAATGGAGTAGAAATTTACAAGAAAAAACTCACCCAATCTCTGAAAGAAAATCCTGATTTAGAAATCCATTTGATATAAGTAAGAATAAAATGTTTTTTTCATCGTTTGTAAAACAGAATCTCTTACTTGATCCCATGGAACAGAAGAAGTAACCTCAAAAGAACGAGGCACTACCTCTATCTTTTCAAAACTTCCTGAAAGACGGAAAACTTCCTTTTGATTTTCAAAACCAAAAAAGGTAAGAGAATACCCTATCCCTTTCTTAAGAGAAAGAGAAGCAAGGGTATTTTCTTTTTTATTGGTTAAAGTAAACAGCACTTCCCCTTCTCTTTTTTCATAAGAAAGATGATAAAGAACTTGCCCCTCTCTCATAAAAACAAAGGTAGAATCACGATAACCAAACGAAAGAATTTGTCCTTTTGTATTTTTTAACAAGACCTCAAGCATTTCTGCTTCTTCCGTAACTGGATTCAAATAAACCTGAACCGCTAATGTTTCTAGATCAAAATAAGAACTAAGAAGCGAAGCAAGAAAAGGAGCAAACTCTTCTAATTCTTCTTTGGAAAAGCTAAGACGAAGACGTTTTTGTTTTTGAGAAGAAGAAGAAAAAACACCTTCTTCCTCACTCAAATACTTTTGAGTAAGCACTGTTTTAAAAGAAGATAGATTCGTAACAAAAGAAGGAATAACGCCATAATCTATGATCGAAGAAGTAAAAGGAGCAAAAGAAAAATAAAGATGTTGATTTTGATAACTAGATTGAAAAGCAAAACGCTCTTCCCCCTCTTTAAATCCCATGAAATTTAAATTTTTACTTGTATTGTTCTCTGTCATTTGAAAAAGATATTGAAACTGAGAAAGATTCTCAATCAATTGATAATATGGTAAAAAAGCTGGCTTTTCTTCCTTTAATTTCGAAGCAATAGAAACATCAAACTGAAAGGAAAAAGAAGAAGAAATACTCCCTTCATCAAGGGAAAAAATATCCACAATTTCTGTGGATAATTTCTCTACACTTTCAGCAAATATCTTTTTGCTTTGTGATTGATTCGTAAAATAATTAATTGTTACTAAGAAAAAGAAAAGAACTATCAAAATAGGAATAAAATATAATTTCCGTCTTTTCTTTTTACTAGAAACAATTGTCACGGTATAAGCTTTTTCATTCTGTTTATTACTATTAATCATTTCATCATCTCCAAGAAAAAGTACCCCTCTTTTTTTAGAGGCGTACTATTAATTATATAGGAAAGAAAAAAAGGAGAAAAGAGAAAATGATAAAAAAAGAGAAAATTTGACAAAGATAGACAAGTTTATTTC
>ERZ1090861.967-NODE-967-length-15974-cov-24.455117_pt1 | contig 15974 bp, 14 predicted proteins | sample MGYA00478482_ERZ1090861 | MGnify/ENA primary metagenome ERZ1090861 (study PRJEB33644, sample SAMEA5815744) | chicken gut metagenome | biome: Chicken; feature: Gastrointestinal Tract; material: Caecum | place: Ireland | collected 2019-01-01 | study: A study of the... | reverse complement strand
TAGGGATTCGAACCCCAGGAAGCTTTCACTTCAACGGTTTTCAAGACCGCCGCTTTCGACCGCTCAGCCATCTCTCCATATTAAGTTTTATCAATTTTTGAACGGATACATTCTAACAAACATTTTTAGAAAAAGCAATAAAATGTTAGAAAAATTGTTAGAATTATCAAAATCTATTGGCAAGTTGTTAGAATTGATAAACTAACAAAATGCCGTATTTACATGGCTTTTGAGAGGTTTTGGGCAACAATCTTGAAATTTAACACCAGCAGATAACTGCTTGTTTTCAAGACCGCCGCTTTCGACCGCTCAGCCATCTCTCCATATTTAGATAACAATATTATTATACACAATTCATGTGCATTTTTCAAGCGTTTTTTAAATATTTTTTTATTTTTTATCGTCATTTTTCGACAAATTTACCTTTTGTCTATTGAAATCACGCTTTTATGGTGTTATAATATTTCTATAAAGTGGGCGGGAATGATAAAAAAGAGAAAATTATGTAAATTGGCAAATATTGGCTATAACCTTTTAAAGGTTGGAGCTTGTATTGCGATTTGCTTTGATGCCATGTGTTTTGGCAATATTATATTAAACCACAGCGGAGATAAAAGATTTTATAAATCCCTTTTTTATCAAGATGCAAAGCTCGAAACAGGCGGGAATGAAATCCTGGTTATTTTACATGATTTCTCTGATGAGGAAGCATATATTGTTAAACAATCCATTCGAGAGATTGATTATTTATCGGCCAACCTTAACTATGTATTTGCAGATGAACAGTATATTGAAACAGACCAAGTGTTGAACATATACAATAATTGCGATTTAAGTAACATATCGGCTGCTTGAGTTTGCGTGTCAAGATTTGACCAAATGACGGCTTCTATAAAGTATCCTTTAACAATAAAACTTGAAAGGGGACTTGTGAATATGGTTGATGAATATGACAACAACGTCACACTTTTATCGGCGGTAACTACGCATGAAGTTATGCATACGCTAGGTTTTAATGATTTAAGAACAGACAAGTGGCTTGGGAAGTCGATAATGTATTGGAATATTGACGATTCAAGTGACAATGGTGTGAACAAGTTGACTGAGAGCGATAAACAGGCAATAATAGACAAATACGGACCTTCCACAGAAGAGATTGAAAAAGAATAATAAAAATGCTGTATTGTATTTAAAATAATATACTTATTAGATAGCAAACACTATTTTTAGAAAAATTTTTATGTAATATGAGCTCTACAAAAAGTAGAGTTTATTTTTTTGTTATTTTATCTGTTAAATTTTTAGGTAACGAAAAGTAGGTTTACTTTTGTTTGAAAAATATGCTATATTATAGACAAAAGGAGATAAATATGTTTTTGTTTAATAAGAAGCATAAGATTGGAGATACAATCGCAAAGTTAAGAAAAGAAAAGGGGTGGACGCAAGCAGAAATTGCGGAGAAATTGCAGGTAAGTGATAAGGCGGTTTCTAAGTGGGAATCAAACAAAGGTGAGCCAAGTATAGAATTTTTGCCGAAACTTGCCGAGCTTTTTGATGTGAGCCTTGACTATCTTATGACAGGGGAAGAAAAAAAGAGAATGTGGTAACAATAAGCAGGCTTGAACTTTGTGCTAAGAAAGATGATGTAGAATTATATAAAGAATTAAAATTATCTTTAAGCTATAAAGATGAAAACGGCAAAACCATCTTTGACTATGTATTTAAATATGAAAGTAAAGAAGTTTTTAAATATCTTCTAAATAGTGCCAACTTTGAGCATTATCTAAATGGACATAATCCAGATTTTTATGAAAGTCTCTATTATATGAGAATAAAGTGTGGGGATGTGAAAGTTTCGCGGGATTTAATTAGGCTAGATTATGAAAAGTCAACTATTAACCATCATCTAGGCGAATATGAGAAGCATATTGGTTATAATGGCTCTCAATATGTCCATGTGCCAAGAAAAATCATCAGTGACCGAATTATTGATATGATTTTGTATGATAATAAAATCGACCAATCTATTAAAGAAGCAATGCTGACAAATCACCATGAAAGAAATTTTTATTCTCCTGCCTTTTCTTATCCATATCTAGTTCATTATGCAGTTTGCAAAGGTGATTTTAAACTGGTAAAAGAGCTACTTGAAAAAGCAGTTGAATTTAATCTAGAAAACAAAAGTATAGAATACTATCAAGGTCGTTGTATAGGATATGTTGACATTTCAAAAGAAACATTTTTAAAATTGCTTGAGCAAGAAAAGTATGATTTAATTGAGCTTGCCAATCAATGCAATAAAATATATAAAGAAAAATATTCAAACAACACTTTATACAAAAATGATGCTTTTGTGTTATCTAATGATGAAATTGAGGCCAACAAGATTAAGCATGATAGAAATTTAAGCCAAAAGGAGAAGGACTTGAAATTATGCTTGCATGATGGCATTTTAAATATAGACGAGCTTCTTGCGACTAAAGACTATAAACTTATAAAAGAAAGTATATTTAAATATCCAACAAGTTACATAGAAGTTTTCTATCCACTTTTGCAGAAGAAAAATTATAGAGAGCTATTTCGTCTTGCCGTTGATATGAACATTGATAGCACTGGCATAAGAAACCAGCAGCTAGATAAATTCTCCGAGTTTGTCACTAAAGAATTTTGGACCAACTATAAGCCTGCGTCAACAAGCTGGGAAAAGAAAATGGTTGATGAATTTAAGAAAAGACAAGAGCCTAACATGAAATATTTCCAAGAGCAAAAACAAATTTCACGTGGACTGTTGAATATAGGACGAAATCATTTAAAAATTGAAGATTGCATGCAAAAAATTAAAGAAGGTAAAGACAAAATTCTTGAAAATTTGTCTTTTGAACAAGAGAAAAATAAACTAACAAAGAACCTAACAAAAGATTTCTTTTTAAATGAACTTGAGAAAGGTAATATTGACAGAGTTGTTATAAACTTGTGCGTTAAACTTGAAGCCATTTTAAAATATCAATATAAACTTGAAGGGGATTTTCAAGAGATGCTTGATAAGTTTTCGGGCAAAGCAGGTGATACAAATATGACAACACTACTTAATAAACTTAGAATGTTTAGAAACAAAATTGTGCATGCGATGGCGACAGACATTGATATATCAAAGGATGAATTGAATAAATGCATTGAATATATTTGCAAATTAGATGATAAGGAGTAGACTATGGATAAATATCAAGAAGTATTGGTTAATGAACGAAGCAAGTTCTATGTTGTTGCAGAAGACCCAAATGGCAATTTTTGTAATGATTTTTTAGATAAAAACATATCTATTAGAGAATTTAATGCTAAATTGACCGATACTAAAAGTAAAACTTATAGGAAAGAGTTAAAAATAGATGACGGCTTAGAGATTAAGCAACTTGATGATATAAATATAAAAAAATATTTTCTATTTTTGTATAATAAATATTTTGAAAACGTGAGATACACTCAAAACAATAAAGTTATAGATGCATATTTTAAAACGCAAGACGATATGACCGCCTTTGGTATAGTGATAGATTTTGATAATAGAATTGAAAACATAATCATAGAATTTAAATATAATATGGCAGACCCATTGACAGTGAAGTTAGATTTTCAAGAAGCGGATAAAAATGCCTTTTATGCAAGAATTGAAAACGCACGGCATGAAGATTTAATCAAAAAACTTTCTATCTCACATTCTTGTGGGCAAGATTTAGTTACAATTAAGTTTCAAAATTGTAGTGACAATGTGAAATACACAAAGATTAGCTTATTTGATGATAAAAAACTTCTTATGGGAGAATTTAAGGTTGACGAAGGCATGTTTTATAAGTCAATCACAAACCTTGCCTATGGAAAATATTATTATAAACTTGCACAGTTTGATTCTCAAAATAAATTGATTGTTGAAAGCGATTTTGAGGAATTTAGACTTTCTGCATCAAATTATGGTGGGAAAAATCAGGTTTGTAATTAATAGTTGTTTAATATGCAATAAAAAATAGTCTTTATAAAAAGTTAGCTATGTTTGCAGACTTTTTTAAAAGACTATTTTTATTTATAAAAATTTATCTGTGGATTTATGATCTTTCTACGTCATCATCGCCATCTTCATTTTCGCTTGGTTGTTGATTTTGGCTATATTGTATTAACTCATTAAAGTCAATTATCGGTTAACCTTGCTTGCAACCTAAACTAAAATATTCAAGGCAACCTTGCCCAAAAACTCTTCCGATTGTAAACTCAAAATCTCCGTCCTTAATGTTGAAATGAAAATTAGGAAAAACTGATTGCTTGTTTGTAATAGGTTTTGCTTTTCCCGTTTTTTCACAATAAGCCTCAACTGAATCAATCAGCAGGCTAATAGCTGACGCTTTAACTTGCTCTGCTTGTGATATATCTTTATTATAAGGTAGCATTTGCGAATTAAAATCAGGGTGTGTTTTTGAAAATTCTTTTAGCCAGTCAATGTAATCCCTGTGGCTGATAATTTTTTTAGCTTTCTCTACTCTAATTTTTAAATTTTCTATTATTTTTTTAGCAGCAGCTTCACTTCCTTTATTGTATTTAATCATTTTTTCTCCTTTTTTGCATATACTCCATATTTATTATATTATATATCGTTTTCTATGTCAAGGTTTTTTATATTTAATTCAAAAGGGCTATTTTTAACTTTAGTAAATTTATTTGTGGCTGTGGTGTTTGATTAAACCGACGGCTTTGCTTATTTCCATAACTATGATAGGAACTATTGCTAGCCCTATTGCTATAAGATATGCGTAGTATGGAAGATAAATCATTCCGAATGCAGTAAGCACGCCAGGAACAAAACATACAAAGCAAATTAAAACGATTGAAATTAAAGTTACAATATTAAGCTTTTTATTTGAGAAAATTCCAATTTTGAAGATTGAATGTTCCGAGCGCATATTGTAGGCGTGCAAAATTTGAGAAAGGGCAAGGGTAATAAAAGCAAGAGTTCTTCCACCTTCGATGCTGCCACTTATACTTCTTCCTATTACGAAGCCCGCGATTGCAAGTCCGCCAAACATAACACCTTGTAAGATTATTCGCAGACCATATCCATGAGCAAAAAGACTTTCATTTTTAGGCTTTGGCTTATGCGTCATTATATCTTTTTCAACATTTTCCATACCAAGTGCTATAGCTGGCAGGGAGTCGGTGATAAGATTTATCCATAGAAGCTGAATTGAAAGAAATGGTGATTGTCTCCAAATTAGCATTGTGAAGAACACTGCAAGCACTTCGCCTATATTCGTTCCAAGCAAGAAGCCAACAACTTTTTTGATATTTGCGTATATTCCGCGACCTTCTTTTACCGCATCAACTATAGTTGCAAAGTTATCGTCTGTAAGCGTCATGTCGGCAGCACTTTTTGCAACGTCTGTTCCGGTTATACCCATAGCACAGCCAATATCAGCAGCTTTAAGGGCAGGGGCATCATTGACACCATCGCCGGTCATTGAAACAACTTCACCTTTCTTTTGCCAAGCCTTAACAATGCGGATTTTATTTTCTGGCGAAACTCTGGCATAAACTGCGATATTTTTGACTTCTCTGTCAAGCTCTTCTTCGCTCATTTCGTCAAGCTCTTTGCCTGTGATTGCACGGTCACCTTCACAAAGAATACCAAGTTCTTTTGCGATAGCTGATGCAGTTGCAATGTGGTCGCCTGTTATCATGATAGGTTTAATTCCTGCCTGCTTGCAAACTTCAACAGCATGCTTAGCTTCAGGTCGGGGCGGGTCAATCATTCCAATTAGCCCAAGAAATGTCAAATTATTTTCAAGATTTTCACTTGTTACTTCGCTTGGAATTTCGTCAAGTTCTTTATAGCCAACGGCAATCGCACGCAGTGCATCATTGCTCATTTCGGCATTGGCTTTTTCTGCTTTTTCATAGTCAATTTGAGCGCACTTTCCAGCCATAACATCAAAGGCACCTTTGACGATTGCGATAGGTTTTCCATCAATCATATTGATTGTTGTCATAAGTTTACGGTCAGAGTCGAAAGGGATTTCGGCTTGACGGGGATAGAGTTCGTTAAGTTTTCGCTTAGAAGCGCCAACCTTATATGATGCAAGCACAATAGCGGTCTCTGTAGGGTCGCCGATATGTTGCTCTTTGCCGTCAACAAAATTCACGTCTCCATCAGAACAAAGAGTGCCATAGGCAAGCAGTTTTTTAACATGTTCGTCTGCTGCTGTTGTAAAATCTTGTAATCCTTCAATTTCTGTGTAAGTTTTAACAAGTGTCATGCGGTTTTGAGTGAGCGTTCCTGTTTTGTCAGAACATATTATTGATGCGCTCCCAAGTGTTTCAACGGCGGGAAGTCTACGAATTATCGCGTTTTTCTTGACCATACGTTGCACACCAATAGAGAGCACAATAGTAACAATGGCAGGCAGTCCTTCAGGTATGGCAGAAACTGCAAGAGATACCGCTGTCATAAACACTTCCATAATTTCCATGCCATCAATAAGTCCAACTATAAATATGATGACGCAGGCGGCAAGTGCGATAAGTCCAAGATATTTGCCGAGCTTTGCAAGTTTTGCTTGGAGGGGAGTTTTTGTCTCTTTTTCTCCAACAAGCAGTCCTGCAATTTTGCCCATTTCAGTATTCATGCCCGTGCCTGTCACGATAGCAGTTGCAGTGCCATAGGTTATTGAGCAGCCCGAGAACACCATATTGTCTCTATCTCCAACAGCCGCGTTTTCAGCTACCACTGCATTTGCATCTTTTTCAGAAGGAACGGATTCTCCTGTCAATGCGGATTCTTCAGATTTTAAATTGACAGATTTGATAAGTCTTGCGTCAGCAGGAACAAAGTCCCCAGCTTCTAGGTGAATAATGTCGCCAGGCGCAACGTCGTGAGAATTTATCAGTTTTTCTTGACCATCTCGCAAAACTCTCGCATGCGGTGCAGACATATTCTGCAGTGCCTCGAGTGCTTTATCTGCCTTATTTTCTTGAAAAACTCCAATAAGAGCGTTCATAATCACAATAAGAAGAATTAGGGCTGGTTCAATAAATTCTTGTGGCTCTTTTTCAACAATGGCGACAACAAATGAGATAATGGCTGCAATAAGCAAAATTATTATCATAACATCTTTGAATTGTTCTAAAAATCGGACAAAAAAACTTTTTTTCTTCTTTTCCTTAAGTTTATTTTTGCCGTATTTTGCAAGCCTTTCTTCAGCCTCCTTGCTGCTAAGCCCGTTTTCAATATCAGTTTGATATTCTTTTGCAAGATTTTCTATTTCTTCATCTGTCATCTTTAAACTCCTATAGAATTATAAAATATAAATATTATAACAATATAATTGTCTTTTTATTATGCCTAAATATCCTTGCTGTTATTAAAATTTTCATCCGCTAATTTGGTTTTATATCCGCTATTTGTCTCAGGTCTAAGTGCGTTAGGGTATTGAATATCAGTTTTAATATCGGATACAATTTTTTGTAATTTATTGGAAATTATATAGGGATTTTCAATGTCCCACAAAACTTGTGCTTTGTTGTTGCTTGTTATATAGATGTCTCCCACTTTAAGCATTTTATCAATTATTCCAACTTTCAAGTTTATATTTTCAATTTCACTATAATAAATATTGTTTATATCAATTCCAATAATTCCGCTTTTTATAATAATTCTACTATTTGTGAAAGCATATTCAAGGTGTTTATATTCTTTATTTGCTGTGATAACGTTCTTAAGCCATAGCCAAACAGGAAAAAGGTGGAAGAGAAAAAATACACATAAAAAGATTATTGCTATAGTAGGCAGGGCATCAAAAACGCCAAAACCTATCATTAAACCAATAAAACTTCCGTCAATAGCAAGCCATATAAGGGCAAGTGGAAGCATTTTTAGGATAGAATTTAAAATATAGGCTTTCTTTTTTGGCTTTCCACGCCACAGAAGTTGCTCGTCGTCAAGAATGAGCTCTTCTATATTATTTTGGCTTGTGTTGTCATAGAAAAAATTTTCATCATATTTTTTCATTGTAATCTCCATTTATAATAGATTTTTTGTTTATTATATAACAAATATACCATAATTTAACTTAAAATAGAAATAAAACGCACAAAAAAGAAATAAAAATTTCAAAGCTGGAGACAATAAAATAAGCAAAAAAATAAAATAAAAATAAAATCAAAAAAATAAATAAAAAATAAAAAAAATAAAAAATATTACGAAAAATTAAGAATTTTGTTAGTAAAAAATAAATTAATGTGTTATACTAAAATTAATTTAAAAGGGGAAAGACTATGTTATCATTATTGGCAAGTGTTGACGACACTTTAAGAACCTTCTTTAATCAGCTAACTGAAGCATTGGGCTTTAATGGCTACCTTGGCTTAGTTTTAGGGGTAGAAGCTTTATTTATCATATTATTTGTGATAAAATCAGCCTTTTCTTATGAAGCTAGATTAAAAAGAAGTCTAGACAAAGCAAACAAATGGCTATTTAAAAACAAGAAAATTGATGTAAAAAACATCAAGGATTTCACAAATATTTTAAAGAAAGGACCAAAACGTTTAATTTACTTTTGGCAACAATACATACTCTATAGAGAAGGAGAGCCTTCCCTTTATCTATCAGAAGATAATTTGATTGGCAAACCACTTAAAACAAGTTCGTGGGCAAGCAATATAAGAAATTTAGGGATTATCACAGGTGTATGGGCTGTGGTCAGCTTGATTCTTGGACTTGCATCCCAAATGACTCAAACATTTGGTTTCCAAGCTATAGCTACAGGGCTTGTTCTTCCAGCTCTCGTTGCAATCTTGGGCGTTATTGCAATCATAGGTCTTAAAGCAAGAAGAGTTGCAAATCTTGATGATACCTATCATATTTATCATATCTTTATAAGATTTTTGACTAATGCCTGCGTAGACCTTACTCCATATCTTGATTTCAACCTTCTATTCACAGAGAAGGAACTTGCTAATGGAAATCCACAACTTCGTGAATACTATGAAGCCAGAGCAAGAAAGATTAAAGAAGAATTTGAAAATGCTCAGAAGAATGACGTTCCACTTGAGACTTATCAATTTGAAAATGTTGGAGTAGACGGTGCCCTTCTTTTAAATCGCGCCATGAAGGAAAGCGAAACATATATTTCTAAGAAGAACCAGACACTCTCTCAAATCGCACAGATAGAAGCACAGAAAGATGCGTTAAAAAGAAACTATGAAAATGTGCAAATGGATTTGCAAAGAAAAATTCAAGCATCTAAAGAAAATATTGATAAATTGATTGAACAACAAGCTTCCACAACCAGCCGTATTGAAGTTGGACTTTTAAGACAACAACAAGAAAAGGAAGTCAATAAAAGAGCTTCACTTCAAAAAGACTACGACCAAGAAGAAAAGAGATACCTTTTATCTAAGAATGAACTTGATAAGGAGATAGAAGAGCTTAAAAAAGATTTGGATGCAGGGCTTGAAGATGTGCAAAAGGGCATGACTGCAGAATATCAAACTTTCTTTGAAAAGGTTATGAAGAGTGCATATCAAGTTGCTGAGGCAAAGGTCAAAGACGAAAAGAGTTCCCTTGTCAGCGAAAGAGATAAAAACGAAAATGAGCTTGTCAGCGTTCAAACACAAATTAAACGTCTTAAAGACGAAAATGACACTTTAAGAAACAGACTTTCTCAGTATGATGCAAACTATATGAACGAGTCACAGCCAACTGATCAAGGTTATTATGATGAGCAAGGCAACTATATCTATAGTGACGGCTCTTATCATGACACAAATGGCTTGTTCCATGATGTCGATGGAAAAGTATATAATATGAATGGCGAACTTGTTTCACAGGACTATAGCCCAGAAGAACAAGAACAGTTAAAAAGAGAAGCTATAAAGAATGACCAAATCGAGTCATTTGGTGCTTATATCGACGACAACAATGAAGTTTCGCCTGCAGCTCCAGTTGAAGAGCCAGAAGGGGAAGAACAACCAGATGCTGAAAGTGAAACTGATGCTGCTGAAGAGAGTGAAGAAGCTCCTGCAGAAGAAGTGGCTGAAACCCCTGCTGAAGAAGTTGAAACGGAAGAGCCACAAGAGAGTGAAGAAAGCCAAGTTTTGGAAGAACCACAGCCAGAACCAGAAATAGAAGAGCCGGCAGAAGAGCCTAAAGAAGAAATGGTTGAAGAACCAGAAGAGCAACCAAAACAAGAAGAAAAGGTAGAGTCAAAAGAAGAGACCGCACCTGCAAAGAAACGTGGTCGTCCTAGAAAAACAGTTTCGGCAGACGAGCCAACTACTACCGAGCCAAAGAAACGTGGCAGACCAAGAAAAACTCAAACAGAAGAGACAGTTTCAACAACAGCTAAGAAGCGTGGTCGACCTGCAAAAACAACAAGCAAAGCAGCAAGCACTGCAAAGTCAAAAACAACAAGCACTGCAAAGAAACCTGCTAGTGCGAAGAAAAAAACAACAACTTCATCTGCTGCTAAAAAGTCAACGGCAAAGCCTAAAACAACAGCCAAGACAACTTCAACAAGTCAAACAGCAAAACGTGGCAGACCTAGAAAAACTACAACTGCCACAGAGCAGGTTGCTACCGAGCCAAAGAAGCGTGGCAGACCAAGAAAGCAAACTCCAGAAATAAGCGGAAGCTTCCTTGATAAAATCAATGAACTTATCAATCAAGAAGAAAACCGACTTAAGAGCATGAAGGCATATTTTAATTCTGAGATAGACCAAGCCCTTGAGCCAGAAGAACAAGATAATATAAATCATGAGAAAGATGATATTATGTCTGCTGTTGAAGCGCTCAAAGCACAAGCAGACCAAGCCAAGTCAAATGGACAATCAGAAGAGCTTTCAAAAATCAATAAGCGTATCGAAGATTTGATTAAGGAGCTTTCAAATATCAATTCAGGCGAAGAAGGTGGCGAAGGAGCAAATTCAAATACAGCACGTTAAGTTAATAATAAAAGACAATTCCATAAAAAGAGTTGTCTTTTTTGATTTTTTAAAACAGGTAAAAAATTTAAATTTTATATATTTGTTTGACTATAAACTTATAATTGTTTAAAATAATAATAGAATATTTTTTATTAGTTAAATGACCATATTTTAAACAATATATAATAATCACTAAAATGTATATAATAAATAAGGAGATAGAGTATGGTAAAAGGGAAAAATCTAATTTTAACTTTAACTTTTATGCTATTTATCTTAGGTGCTATTCTTTTATCAACTCCAATAGGTTATACTAGGCAAGAAGAAACAAACAACACCGCAGTAGGCGAGCCATCTGTTACATACTCAATAGATTTTAATCTAAATGGCGGAAACGATGAGCAATACGAAACAATGACTGTTAGCTTCGGCGATTATATTGAGATAGCGGCTCCAACGCGAAGCGGCTATAAATTTCTTGGGTGGATTGCAAGCGGACTTGACACATCAACTGCTAGATTTGGCAATACTAGCCGTGCAATAAACAGCTAGGGTGACAGCTCAACAAAAGTGGCCGCTCAGTATTTTAAAAACCTTCGCTCCACCGAAGGAACTGTCACTCTGACAGCACAGTGGTCAGCCGTGTCATATGGAATTGAATATGATCTAGCGGGTGGAAATTTCGGGACATACCATCCAGACTCAGCCGAATTTGACGAGACGGTGATAATATCAAACCCAACTCAAGAAGGTTATGAGTTTGGCGGTTGGAAGGAAGAAAACCTATCAACAGCAACCGCAAAGTATGGTTCATCTGAGCAAACAGAGATCTCATGGCAAAACAGCTCAGCTACAGTGTCAAGCGAATATTTCACAAATTTGCAACAGGGAGCAGAGACTGTAACACTTTACGCGACATGGCGCAGCAGCACATATACAGTGGTATTCGATGGCAACGGTGCAACAAGCGGCAGTATGGCGAATCAGACTTTCACATATGGATTATACCAAAATTTGACAGCCAATGCCTTCTCAAGAACGGGACACACCTTTATGGGTTGGGCAACCAATTCAACTGCAACAACGCCAGACTATATCGATGGGCAAAGTGTTCGAAACCTTACAACAGGAAGCACAGTCACACTGTATGCGGTGTGGGATGCAAATGAATATACTCTTTACTTTGACGCCAATGGCGGAACAGTGAGTCCTTCAAATATCACCGTCACATATGGTAAGCCATATGGCTATCACAATGGCGGAGAACTTCCAATTTCAAAAAGACTTGGGTATTTACTTAGTGGTTGGCAAATTACTAGTGCATCAAGTATTGATTTGCTTGGGTGGAGAGTTGCGTCTGATATCTATGAGTTTGATGAAAGTGTCACGCTTGTTGCAGAATGGAATGAAACATGGTATCACTATCGCACAGAACCAGAAGGGAGCGGCACAGTTTCAGATCCTTATATTATAGAAACCCCTAGAAACTTAGGTTGGCTGACAAATAGAGTGGCAAATGGTGATACTAGGGCACGTTATGCTGTGTGTAAGCAAGTAGCAAATTTAAATCCATTGATTCCACCAGGAACAGGAGGATTAATAAAGGAGTGGTATCCAATAGGAACAGAGCAATATCCATTTTCGGGAACTTATTATGGCAATGGCTATAGTATAGATATATTACTAAATGGAGATAGTGTATCTGTAAAAACTGCGCAATATCAAGAATATACGGGGTTGTTTGGGTATATAAGTAATGCAACTATAACCGGGCTGTATTTAATGACGAATAAGCCGGATGGTGAAAGGTATACAGGTGGAGTCGCGGGTTATGCATACGGCTCAACAATAGAAAGCTGCGCTTTATTTACTCAAGAATTTGCGGATAATACCACAACACGTGGAGCGATAATAGGATATGGCAGTTATTCAACAATTAGAAATTGCACGGTGTTCGAAGCCACAACTTCCTATGGCAGCTTAGGACTTGCTAGTGGCAATGTGACGATAGAAAATTGTGTTTATGTTATAAATGGAAGAAAAGGCTATACAGGCTCAAACTTTAGTGGATTTGTTTTTATAGACAACATGAAAGCACCACTGCCGGTTGGTGTATCTTGGCTTGCCGAAGGCGGAGTGCCGGCGTCGCTATCAACAGTTCGCTCATGGGCAAACAGTTAAAATGAAAAGTTGCTAAAAAATATTGTGATTATTTTGAAAAAAATAAAAAATTGCTAAGAGAAAATTCCTAGCAATTTTTTTGTTTTATATTCGCTTATTTATATTTTTTATATCATGTGATAGACTTTAAAGTCTACTTTGCCACAATCCTAAGCTCAACTATAGCGCTAACTTCAGGGTGGAGTTTAATATTGATTTTATAACTTCCTATGGTTTTAAGTGGCTCTTTAAGTTCAATTTTGCGTTTATCTATTTCATAACCTTGTTTATTTAGTGCATCACTTATTTCCTTTGTAGTAACCGAGCCAAAAGTCTTTCCGTTCTCGCCACATTTAATTTCAATGAGTAGTTTCACAGAAGAAAGCTTTTCAGCCATAGCCTTTGCTGCCTGTTTTTCCATTTCTTTATGATAGTCAGTGGCAGATTTTTTAGTTTTGTTTTCACTTATTGCACTGTTGTCGGCAATTCTTGCTTTACCTGTTTTTAAAAGAAAGTTTTTTGCATAACCATCTGCAACTTCCTTTATTTCACCCTTTTTGCCTGTTCCTTTAACGTCTGTTAGTAATAAAACTTTCATTTTCTCTCCTTATGATTTAATTTTATTGTATTTTGTTTGAAAAGTCAAATGTTTGTCAATAATAAATAAGTAATAAAAGTTAAAATAGTCGCAGCTTTTCGCGGCAAATAAGGAGAAAATATGGATATAAGATGCAGAAAAACAACTTGCCTATATAATGATAGGTTCACATGCAAAGCCAAAGATATACTTGTTAATAACAATGTGATTTGCTTAACATTTCAAAAGGACGAAAATAAAAAGGATGTCGCTGATATAACCAAGCATCTCTTTGAAAGAGAGCCGGATTTTGCACCACAGCGAGATAGCAAAACCTTAGACATAAAGTGCAAAGCAAATTGCCTATTCAATCACAATGGCAAATGCGTATCAAATGGCATAACCTTAAATTCAATAAAAGAAAAACCCTATTGCGTCAGTTTTTTAAAGGATTAACTTAACGATTTTTTATGTTATTTATAAAACACTTTTTCCATGCTTGCATTTTAAGAAGTTTTAGGCTATAATCTTTGTATGAAAAAAATTAAGTTTAAGTCTAGGGAAGTGGTTTCAAAAGCCCCAGAGCCAGAGAATAAGCCCGAAATAAAAAAGGAAGATGTCAAGCTTTCATACAAAGTGTATGGGCAAGATTTTTCGCTGAGCGATGCTGACTACATTGATTATTACCGCACGCGAATGAAGATGATGACAATGCGGTTCATGCTTGTGGGGCATATTGACGACAACGGTGTATATAGAATAAAGGATGAGATAAAATATGACCTTATAAGTATGCTAAAAGAGATAAGCGACGAAGACGAAGATTATATTCGCGGTGAAGCATACTTTATGAAAAAATATTTTTATTTCCAAATTGACATTACCCGCGATGGACTTAAAGCGAAGGCGTCACTATATCTATCAGAGTTTGTAGACGATTTTCTTGATGACGAATATATAGTGTCGCATATTGCAGACTTTGAAGACGTTGACGACCAACATTTTGTAAATAAAGTCAAAGAAGCTTACAACTTAAAAGACGTTGCTTTGAAGAATGATGAACTCAAAATTCCAAACCTTGCCGTGCTTATGCAGGATGAATATGATATAGATAAATATATTGGCGGACTTTATGATATAGCTTCTCAAATATACCTTATGCGTATGCTTAAACTGCTTGAAGAGAGTGGTGACCCTGCATGTTTAGACATTATAAAGCGTTATAAAGAACTTTCTGTTGATATAGACGAGCAAGAGAATGAAGAGTATGAAAGGCGAAATATAAACAAAAACACACGTCTTAAGGCGCTGCTTGATAGGGCGATTGACGAAAAAGGTGGGCTTGATAAGTTAAATGTAAATAAGGAAAAGCTTAAAAATATCGTTCATGAGATAAATAAGTCAGTGAAGGCTATTGATGGTCTGCAAAAGAACCCTGCAGCTATTGAAATTTTAAGACCAGATAGTCCTAAGTCAAGTGGTGGCGGAGCACCTAAGAAGGTTGCGGGAAAGGCTCAAGCAAAGAAGGCAGGAAGTAAAGGGCAGTCTAGCAAAGCAGACAAAAAGCCTTCAACAAAGAGTGTTGGAAAAGGTCCAGCTAAAGAAGAAAAGAAAAAGGAAGAGAAAAAGGATAAAGGTGTTGCATACACCGGCAACCCTTATGAAGCAATAGAAGCAAGAAGAAAAGAAGAAGAGAGAAAAAAGGCGGAAGAAAAAAAACGCGCAGAAAGAGAAACAAGTAATAGAAATAGAGATAATAATGCTGATACTCGCGACCCTGCAGTTAGACCTAATGATAGAAGAAGAGATGAGAGTGCACAAGGCGAAGAAACGGCGAGTCAAGCTGAGCCACCTGCTCCAATGCTTGCTTTCGCAGTGGCAGAATTATCAGAAGAAGAAAGTGGGCTAAATAATGCCGAAGGCTCTGCAGCCGCAAATGAAAGTAACGAAAATGAAGAATTAGAAAATGCCGAAGGTTCTGTATCTACAGCGGAAGAAGGACAAGCACCAGAAAGGGTTGAAAATGTTGAAGTGCCAGAAGAGACGCCGAATGTTGTGACTGAAGTTAGGGTTAGCAGCTTTGTAACGGAAATTAATATTAGTGAAGTTGGCGGAACTGCTGAGCAATATCCGGATGAGCCAGAAATGGAATAAAAAATTATAGAAAATAAATAAAATATTTAAAAAATAATAAAAATAAATTGAAAAAATATTAAAATGCAATTTATAAATTAAGACAAAAATCTCTTAAATATGCAGTAAATCAGTTTTTGTT
>ERZ1090861.966-NODE-966-length-15976-cov-4.777338_pt1 | contig 15976 bp, 7 predicted proteins | sample MGYA00478482_ERZ1090861 | MGnify/ENA primary metagenome ERZ1090861 (study PRJEB33644, sample SAMEA5815744) | chicken gut metagenome | biome: Chicken; feature: Gastrointestinal Tract; material: Caecum | place: Ireland | collected 2019-01-01 | study: A study of the... | reverse complement strand
GGCGAGGTGTGCCTCTTCAAGGATCACGGCCGCCCAGTGCGCAAAGCGCTTTTCGTCGGTTTCCGCAAGCCCCTTCGTGATGAGCGGGTGCTTCGGATTGATTTCGAGCGTGAACTTTTCTTCGGGCACGGGCTGGCCGGCGGCCTCAAGCATGCGGCGCATCTGCGCGGTGAGCATCTGGTCGTTCGAGCCCACGACGCAGCTCGGCGAGTCGACAAGACGCGTCGAAACGCGAACGCCTTCGACCTTGTCGCCGAGCGCCTTCTTGAGGCGTTCGATATCGGCCTGGGCTTCCTTCGTTTCTTCTTCGCGCGCCTTTTCTTCTTCCTTGTCGGCCAAGTCGCCGAGCTCGAGGTCGGAGGCCGTCGCCGAAACAAAGCCCTTCCCGGCGTACTCGGTGATGGCGTTCATCATCCACTCGTCGATGCGGTCCCAAAGGAGGAGCACTTCAACGTTCTTTTTCTTGAGCGTTTCAAGGTAGGGCGAGTGCTCGGCCGCTTCGCGGGTGCCCGCAATGAGGAAGTAGATCTTCTTCTGGGCTTCGGGGGCGCGCGCAATGTATTCGTCAAGCGACACGAGTGCGGCGTCGCCTTCTTCGATCGTCTTCGTCGACGCAAAGCGCAGGCACTTGAGGATGCGTTCGCGGTTGGCGGGATCCTCAACGACGCCTTCCTTGAGCACGCGGCCGAAGGCGCTCCAGAACGTGCGGTACTTCTCGACGTTCTCCTTGTCTTCGGCGAGCTTCTCGATCATGTCGAGCGAGCGCTTCGTCAGCGCCTTCTTGAGCTTCGAGACGACACGGCTTTCCTGCAGGAGTTCGCGAGAAACGTTGAGCGGCAGGTCGTTCGTGTCAACGAGGCCGCGGATGAAGCGCAGGTAGTTGGGCAGGAACGCCTTGGCGCGGTCCATGATGAAGACGCGCTGCACGAAGAGCTTGAGGCCCTTTTGCTCTTCGGGGTTGCCGTAGAGATCCCACGGCGCTTCGCCCGGGATGTAAAGAAGCGACGTGTACTCGAGGTCGCCTTCGACGCGGTTGTGCGCCCAGGCAAGGGGTTCGCCGTAGTCGTGCGTGAGGTGCGCGTAGAAGGCCTTGTACTCCTCGTCCTTGACGTCCTTGGGCGAGAGCGTCCAAAGGGCCTTGGCGTCATTGACCTGATGCCAGACGTCTTCGGGCGAAGAAGCCTCCTTCTTGTCGTCCTCTTTCTTCTCATCGTCTTTCGGCGCTTCGTAGAGATAGACCGGGGTCGAAATGTGGTCGGAGAACTTCGTGATCGTTTCGCGCAGCGTCCAGTCGTTCAGGAATTCGCGCTCGTCGGCCTTGAGGTGCAGGATCACGTCCGTGCCGCGGTCGGCCTTGACGGTCGTCTCCGACATGTAGGTGCCCGTGCCGTCCGAGGACCAGCAAACGGCTTCGTCGGGCTTGGCGTCCGCTGCGCGCGAGCGAACGGTGACGCGGTCGGCGACGATGAAGGCCGAGTAAAAGCCCACGCCGAACTGACCGATCAGCTGGCTCGACTTGGCGTCGTCGGCCGAGAGCTTCGAGAGAAAGTCCTCGGTGCCGGAATTGGCGATCGTGCCCAAGCGTTCGTTCGCTTCGGCAAGCGTCATGCCGATGCCGTTGTCGGAAATCGTGAGCGTGCCCGCGTCGCGGTCGGCGCGCACGCGGATGCGAAGCACCGGATCTTCCTGAGCGAGTTCGGGCTTCGTGATCGAGAGAAAGCGAAGCTTGTCGATCGCATCCGACGCGTTCGAGATCAATTCGCGCAGGAAGACCTCCTTGTTCGAATAAAGCGAATTGGCAAGGAGCTTCAGGAGCTTGGCGACTTCCGTCTGGAAGCCGTGAACTTGAGCGGCCATTTTCTGTTGAATCCTCCAAATGGGCATGCGGCCTTCGGCGGCTCGACATTTTCGAGCGGCGCGCGGCGCATACGCTGTTCTATGAACGTCCATATGGGGGCGGTTTTGGAAAATTCAACTGCAAAATCGCGCGCGTACATGCGAAAACGCCTGGGTAGTGTGTTTACCCGAGGCGCCGACGCGGCTCGGCGTGGGCGACCGGAATCGACGCAAGCGGTGATTATGTCGACAATTTGTTGCTCTATCGCCTGCATCTTCATCTATTTGGCGACCAACTGAGCGCAACTGCGCTTATTTCGCAGTTAGGCGAAATTTTTCCCCGATAGGAGCGCGACAGCCGCGAAGAAGCTTTCTATAGTGAACGAAGCCACACACACGCAAGCGGACAAAAGGGCTTTTGAGGTCTCGGCGCACGCGCGGGACCGACAGGCGCCCTGCCGCACGTCAAGTCTCGGAGACACACAAGATGATCAATCGCTTTTCCCGCCGCGCCGCCGTCGCCGGCATGCTTTCCGCGTTTCTTTTCGGTGCCGTCGGCTCGGCCTCTGCCGCCGAGCCGCTGCGCGTCGCGACGAACGCCGTTTTCCCGCCTTTTGAGTTCTACGACAGCAAGACGGGCGGCATGCAGGGCTATGAAATCGATCTCATCAAAGCCATGGCCGAAGCGATGGGACGTGAACTAAAGCTCGAGCAGATGGGCTTTGACGCGATCATCCCGGCCATTATTTCGGGCACGATCGACGCGGGTGCTTCGGGCTTTTCGATCACGCCTGAACGCGGCAAACGCGTGAATTTCACGATGCCCTTCTATCAGTCCGGGCTGACGATTCTCGTTGCCAAGGGCAGCGAAGGCGCCATCAAGGGCTTTGATGATCTCAAGGGCAAGAAGATCTCGGTGCAGATCGGCACGACCTCGCAGACATTTGCCAAGAAGATCGAGGGCGCCGAGGTTTCTACCTTCAACAACGCGGGCGACGCGATTCTCAATCTCGTGGGCGGCAACTGCGACGCGGTGATCAACGACAAGCCCGTCACCGACTACATCCTTTCGCAGAACAAGTCGCTCGCCGAAAAGACGGTGCATCTGCCCGTCCTTGCCACGGCCGACAACTTCGCCATGGTGACCGCCAAGAACAACAAGGCGCTTTGCGACGAAATGAACGCGGCGATGAAAAAGCTCAAGGCCGACGGCACGTTCGACAAGATTTATCAGAAGTGGTTCGGCCGCGCACCCGAACCCGAACTCCTCCAGTGATTCGCAACGAAAGCGAAGCGGCGCCGGCCCTGAATCCGCTGTCGTTTCGCTTGTCGGTTCGCTTCGGCCGATAGCGGAGAAAACAAGGCCGGCGCCCGGGTTTCAGGCGTCGGCCTTATTCTTCGTTCGGCTCGAAGCCGCTAACCGGCGTTACTCAAGCACGGCGCCCGACATGCCGGAAGTGACGAGCTTCGCGTACCGCGCAAGGTACCCCGTCGTGATGCGCGGTGCGCGCGGCGCCCAGGCGGCGCGGCGGCGAGCGAGTTCTTCGTCGGAGACGGCAACGCTGATGCGGTTTTCGGGAATGTCGATCGTGATTTCGTCGCCCTCTTCAATGAGCGCGATCGGGCCGCCCACGGCCGCTTCGGGCGAGACATGTCCGATCGCTGCACCACGGGTTGCGCCCGAGAAGCGGCCGTCCGTGATGAGCGCGACGCAATGGCCGAGCCCGGACCCCACGATGGCGGACGTCGGGTTGAGCATTTCGCGCATGCCCGGACCGCCCTTGGGGCCTTCGTATCGGATCACGACGACGTCGCCCGGATGGATTCGGCCGCCGAAGATGGCGTCGATCGCATCCTCTTCGCAGTCGAAAACGCGTGCCGGCCCCGTATGGGTCATCATTTCAGGCGCAACGGCCGAACGCTTCACGACGCAGCCGTCCGGGGCGAGGTTGCCCTTCAAAACGGCAATCCCGCCTTCCTTGCCGAAGGGGTTGTCGACAGGCCGAATGATTTCGCGGTCGAGCACTTCGGCGCCCGCGATGTTTTCGGCAACGGTCTTGCCCGTGACGGTGACGGGCGTCGTATGAATGGCGCCGATTTTGTCGAGCTCGGCCATGACGGCGGGAATCCCGCCTGCGCGGTCGAGGTCTTCGATGTAGGCTTCGCCCGCCGGCGCCAAGTGGCAGAGATTCGGCGTGCGCTTGGAGATTTCGTTTGCGACCGTGAGATCGAGCTCAATCCCGCACTCGTGCGCAATGGCCGGCAGGTGCAGCATCGAATTCGTCGAGCAGCCGAGCGCCATGTCGACCGCGAGCGCATTTTCAAATGCTTCGCGCGTCATGATGTCGCGCGGCTTGAGGTCGGCGCGCACGAGGTCCATCACCTTCATGCCGGCTTCCTTCGCAAGTCGGTAGCGCGCGCTCATGACGGCGGGAATCGTGCCGTTGCCGGGCAGCGCCATGCCGAGCACCTCGGAGAGGCAGTTCATGGAATTAGCGGTAAACATCCCCGAGCACGATCCGCAGGTCGGGCAGCTCTTGTTTTCAATTTCAATGAAGGTCTTTTTGTCGATGCGCTCGGCGTTGAAGGCCCCAACCGCTTCGGCGATGTCGGAGTAGGAGAGGCGTCGACCGCACGTCATGCGCCCGGCGAGCATGGCGCCAGCAGAGATAACGATCGAAGGAATGTTGAGTCGGCCCGCTGCCATGAGAAGGCCCGGGACGTTCTTGTCGCAGGCGGCCACAAGCACGAGGCCGTCAAAAGGATGAGCGGTTGCCATGGCCTCAACGCTGTCGGCGATGAGTTCACGCGAAACGAGCGAATACTTCATGCCCGCGTGTCCCATCGCGAGACCGTCGCAAACGGCAATTGCAGGGAAGACGATCGGGGTGCCGCCGCCCATCGCCACGCCGATCTTCGCGGCTTCCGTCACCTTGTCGAGGAACATGTGACCGGGGACGATGTCGTTTTGCGAATTGACGATGCCGATGAGCGGACGCGAGATTTCTTCGTCCGAAAGACCGAGCGCCTTCAGGATGGCGCGCTGCGGTGCGGCTTGATTGCCCTTTGTGAGACGGTCGCTGCGCATGATGGGTGTTATCTCCTTGCTGTGTGATTTGTTCCGGGGTCGAGTCCGTACGGCGATGCCGGCTCGCTTCTCGGGGCTGTCGCTTCAGGCGACTCGATCGCGTCCGCTTCAAGTCCTCCTCGGCGGCTGTTCCAAGAGGGGGCCGAAACGGAAAAGACTTCAGTTCATTTTATGCAGATTCGGCCGTATTGCAAATTCGTTGGTTCTTCTTTCATCTGAAAACACAGGGTTTGAGTAAAAAACAGAATTTGCAGAAAAGTGGATTTTGCAGAAATAAACACTTTGTCTTAGGAGGGTTCTCTCAGGCGTACTGCGCCGAATCATCGAAGCGAAAAATAAGGCCGAAAAAGAAAAGCGAAACCTCTTTTTGAGCGGTTCAAGCCGTGCTGATAATGAAAAAACCGCGAGGAATTCCGGCGCTGACAGCGCACTGCGGCGCATCGTTCGATGCGTCTCGGCGCAAGTCGGTCGGGTTCCGGTCGGCGGCACAACCCCCATGTTTCAACGACTCGGAACAGAACAATGCGCTTTCCGGCATTCAGCTCAACGAGCACATCCTTTAAGAGAGATTCGCAATGAACGCACTAGCCACACTCAGCAGATTCGTCAACAAAACCTTTGCACTTTGGGTCCTCGTATTCGGCATTATTGGGTACGCGTTTCCGGACCTTTGCAAGCCGCTCGGCGGCTGGGTAACGATTCTGCTCGGCATAGTGATGTTCGGCATGGGGCTTACGCTTACGACCGACGACTTCCGGGAAGTCTTCAAGCATCCCCGCGACGTTTTGATCGGCGTTCTCGGGCAGTTCGTGATCATGCCCGTAACGGCCTACGTGCTTTGTCTCGCATTTTCGCTGCCGCCGGAACTCGCCGTCGGCGTGATGCTCGTCGGCTGCTGCCCGGGCGGTACTGCCTCGAACGTGATGACTTTCCTTGCGCGCGGCGACGTGGCGCTTTCCGTGACGATCACGTCCTGCACGACGCTTCTTGCTCCCTTCGTCACGCCTGCGCTCATGTATCTCTTTGCGAGCCAGTGGCTTGACATCGACCCGATGAGCATGTTCCTGTCGATCGTTCAGATCGTTTTGATCCCGATCGCCCTGGGCGTCGTCGTTCACAAGCTTTTGGGCGAGCGCATCAATGCTGCCGTTACGGCGCTGCCGCTCATCTCCGTCGTCGCGATCGTTCTCATCGTTGCCGCCGTCGTAGCCGCTTCGAGTGCGCAGATCCTTTCCGCTGGCGCCCTGGTCTTTGCGGTCGTCGTGCTTCACAACGGTTTCGGCATGCTCTTGGGCTATCTCCTCGGCAAGGTCTGCGGCATGAATCTTGCGAAGAGAAAGTGCCTTTCGATCGAAGTCGGCATGCAGAATTCGGGTCTCGGCGTGGCGCTTGCAACCGTGCACTTTGCAGCGAATCCCCTTTCGGCGCTGCCTTCGGCCATCTTCTCCTTCTGGCACAACATCTCCGGCCCTGTGATGGCAACCATCTTCCACGGCTGGCATGAAGAGGGCGAAGCACAGAGCTTCATGGAAAAAATCGAAGCCCGCGCCGCAACAAAGAAGCCCGTGTGAGCAAGCTCGCGAAAGCTGCCCAAGTTCGGCCTGAGGCCGCTGGCCTCAAAGGCTGACGCGCACACAAAGTACTCGTGAAAACATAGAGGTCCGCATCGTAGTTTCGATGCGGACCTCAATTTATTTGCACTCGCGAAATCGCGTCGTGCAGCTGCATTGGGCCGTTTGGCAGCGCTTCCGGAGGATTCAATGCCAGAGTACGCTCATCGGCACGGACCACGCTCTGAAAACCGAAAGACCGTGCGCAGCTGGAGTTGTCGCTTCGGGCATGGGCTCGAACGTGTCGCCCGTCGTAAAGACTAGGGCCGCGAGCCGCCAGTCGGCGTACTCAGGCGTTTCGCTCAAAAGTGCTGCGAACCGCGCCATGGGTTCGAAGTCTTCCTCTCTGGCAAAGGCATCGGGGGTCGTGGATGCGGCGATGAAAGTCCGTTCCGCTCGGTTTTCAATGACGAGCGGCACGGCCGGTCCGTTTCTGAGCGCAAAGTGAGAGAGCGTACGCTGCGGATCGTTGTCGGTAAATGCGGCAAGCTGCGTCCAGACCCAGCCGTTGAGCAGCCGCCTGACGATCGGTCCGTGTTCTGGACCGAGTGCATCGGGATTGGTCCAGCAAAAGCCGAGCAGTCCGCATAGCCAGCCGGAGTCCGTGATGCGAAAGAGGGGCTTGCGCACGGCGCGCTCAAAGCGCGAGACGCCCGACCAGGCGGGCTGCTCTTCGACAAGGCGAAGCTGCTCGAGCGCGTCGATGCAGTTTTTCACCATCTGGCGGCGCATGCCGATGATGTCGCCCACCTTGATCGCCTTTACTTTTTCGCCAGAAAGTGCGGCCACCATGCGGTAGACGCGCCGCATCGCGATGGGGTCGCGAATTCGGCTCAGCGTCGGCAGATCCGTGACGGAGGTGCAGCGAATGAGGTCGTGGAAAAAATCGTGTCGGTCGTCGGCGGTGCCGATGCGTCCGTTCGGATAACCGCCGCGCATGGCCCGAACGAGGATGTCGCGAAAGCGGCTCATCGGCCGAACTTCACCGTCCTTCTCAGCGCAGATCGTCGGCGGCTCGCCGATGACAAGACCTGCCGTTTCGGGTGTGTCGCCGGCGGCGAGCCGCTCGAGCCGCTCAAGCTGCGTGGGTGCCGCGCCTTCGATTTCCGCTTCGGTGAGCGTGCGGATGCGCACCTGTCGAATGCCGGGACCGGGCGAGGCTGCTGCAGGCAGGGCCGCAGCTTCAAGCGGCAAACTCGGCAGCACTGCAACGATGACGTCGGGGACTTTCGCACCGAGATCAAACGTTTTCGGCGTTCCTGCGCGTTCGAGCACGAAGCAAAGAAGCTTCGGCGAGAGATGCGCCGAAAGAAGAACCACGGACGAAACGGCCGAGTAGCGCGAAAGAAACGCCAGGGGCGAGGCCTCTGCATCCCGGCGGTTTCGCTCGATCGAGAGGTCGACGAGGGGGCCGCGGTTCTCGAGCTCTTCGGCCACCCTTGATGCGCCGCACCCGCGGGGACCTTCGAGCAGAACGAGTGTTCTGAGTTCACTTTTGACTGCTGCTTCGTAGGCGCGCTTGAGGGCTCGGGCAGCGTAGCGCGTGATCTCCAAGTCGTCTTGCGCCCGGGCTGAATGCGCAACGGCTCCCTCCTGCGAAGGCACGCCCTGTATTTGCATGGCCTTGGCTCGCGCTTCAAGCGTCGCCCAGCGGGGCACACGCTGCGGCGTGTCTTCGGGAAGCTTCAAATTGAACTGTTCCGATTTCTCATTCGACAGTTCAGCGGGCTTGCAGCCCGCCAGATCAAGCGAGTCGGAGAAAGCGCTTCTTAGACGAGTCGTTTTTTTCGTATCCGCCATTTCGTTCGCAGCCTGCCGCATACTCTTTTTCGGCAAAAGCCGAAACCGCGCAGCTCAACGCGCTTCTCGGCGGTCAAGCTGAATCTGCCTGCAGAAATACAAAAGACTTTTTAATTCGGGTCCTGCTAATCATAGGGCATTTGCGAATGAATATCGCATCACGAAACGCGAAAAAGAAGGCGTGTTTAAAGGGATCCGATCGGGATTTTCGAGTGAAATGCGTTGTGCGACCGGGGGTAGGTGTTTACGTTCTCTCCTGCCATTGTCGGCATGAACCTCAAACCGGAAGTTTGGCGTAATGAAGAGAATTAATTTTGTTTGGTTCTAAGCCACGATCGGCATGTGGAACGCTTGACGCCCGTCGCTTCTTCGATTTCTTTCCAGGATAGGCCGCTTGCACGCAGCTCGACGACACGTATTTTGATTTCTTCCGGATATCGGTACTGCTTGGGGCTGAGGTGTGTGGAAAAGCGTCCCGCGCGGAACGCACGCATCCAATCGCGCACCGTGTAGGGAGAAAGCGACAGAATCTGGGCTACCGACTTGTAGCCGAAGCCCGTTTCAAAAAGCCGCAGCGCCGTTCGGCGTTTTTGGTCGGAGGCGCAGCCTGTCGGTCGGATGCGCTGCACAGCGTTCTTTTTCATCGATCCGGCAGCGCGGCGGGCGCGGTTCTTTTCGACGAGATCGTCGTCGGTGTTCGACGCAAAGCGCAAAGTGAGTTCTTCGGGCATATCGGACCTCTACCGAGGGCGCCTTTGGAGTCTCAAATCCCTCGGAGCAAAGCGGGGCAATGAGCACAAAGGGCAGGGCGCAGGGAAAAAAAGCCCGCTCCCCGTTTTCGGAACGGAGAACGGGCTTCGCTTTTTGCCTCAACCGCCCGCCGTGAGCGGGCGGTTAAGGGCGGCTACTCGTCTCAGGCGCGATTAGAACGAGTAGCGGGCGTTGGCGTTGAGCGAATTGTTGAGACGCTCATCCGAACCGGCCGTGAGACCGTAGTTCACGCCGAAGGTCCAGGCACCGACCGAGGCGTTCACGCCGAGCGTGGCCTGGATCGGGTTGGTGTCGACAACGCGCACGGATTCGCTGATGCCGCCCGTGTAGGAGGCAACGGCGTCCTTGTCGCCGAAGGCCGGAACCACCGAGATGTCGAACATCGGGGCAACCTTCCAGCCCGTCATGTCGAACGTGCCGGAGAAGGTGACGCCGATCGGCATCTGGAAGAGGTTCATCTTGTCGTAGTCGGCTCCGTACTTGCTGTCATCCATGTCAAGAGACGACCAGCGGATGCCGGCGTGCGGCACGACGTTGAGCGAACCCACATTGGCGAGGTATTCCGCACCCAGGCCGATCGTGAAGATGTCGGCGTCAAGCGACTCCTTCACGCGGCCGAAGTAGGCGTTGCTCGTCGAGAGGTCGTTCGACGTGCTGACGTAGCCGATGTCGAACTTGCCGTTCACATTGCCGATGCGATGCGAACCGTAGAGGCTCACGCCCCAGAAGTCGACGTCGTTGTCGATCTTCGAGCTGTGGTCGACGGAGTTGGCGTCGGCCTGACCGATCGAGATCGCCGCACCGAGAATGGCACCGCAGGAAGCCGTGTAATCGGCACCGAGCGTAGCGCCGTAGATGTCGGCTTCGTAGCCGGACGACCCGTAGAGGCCGTCGGCGCTGTTGAACGTGCCCATGACATCAACCCACGGGGTGATGCCGGTTTCGTTGCGCACAACGTTGAGGTTCGCGAGCGACGAACGACGATCGATCGTGTTGCGGATCTGATCGTTGATGTCGAACGAGGTCGAGAACGCACCGCCCAAAGCGGCCATGTTGGTGACGGCATGTTCGGCTTCGCGCAGGGAATTGACGAAACCAAGCATGGCGTCGGTCTCCATCTTCACGATGTCGCCATACTTGGAAGGGTCCTTCATCAGGGCACGCACGTCCTCAACAGCAACGTTTTCGTCATAGAAAGCATCAAGGAAGGTCTGAGCGGTTACGCCGTCCTTGAGGAGCCCCGAAGAGGCCACGCGCTGTCCGAAAGCTTCTTCAACGGATTCCGTCCAATCACCGTAGTTGTTGACGATGATCTGAGCGATCTGGTTCCCGCCCTCGTAGCGACGAATCTGTTGATCGACCGAGCCGTACGAATTGAGGCCGAAAAGGCGAAGGGTGTTCATTTCGTCTTCATCGACGCGAACTTCAGCCATGCCGTTCCCGCCAATTTTGAGGTCGTTGTCGTAAAACACCGAACCGAAGTCAACCGTCGAGCCAGCAAGCGATGTGCCGACGTTAACGTAATCGATGCCGTCGATCGTCGTCACTACCTGCTTGTTGAGGTTGAACATATCGACGTCTGGTGTACCGAAGGTGCCTTTGTCAACGGCGACGATAGAGTCCTTCGTTGCATCAAAGCCGCTGGCGGCAACGCCGGCGAGATCAATGGCCACAACGTTGTATACCTTCTTGGCGTCAAAATCCGGGTCCGTGGTCTGACCGAAATTGAGCGCGTTCGTGAAATGCGTCTTTTCAGCGATGTAGACCATATTGACGGCTTCGGGCTTGTTCTTGTAGCCGGAAGCAACCTCATCGGCTTCGTACTGATCGTACATCGCCTTGTACTGCTGCGCAGTGGCGAACTGATCGTCAGCGGCAAAAAGCGCGCCATTGCTGAGAGTCGTACCCTCAACAGTGCTGAACGTACGAACCGTTTCAGTTACACCCTGTTCGCCAGGGACGTAACCATGCATGGCGAGGACGCCGCCATCAACCTTGACCGTATTTACCGTGCTGGCCGCATCGAAATTCGCAACTGTTGCCGTGCCGCGAATCGTAAAGTCGTCCGTGGTCTTAATCGTCTTGAACGTGAAGTTGGTGTCTTCTGCAACATCAACAGCGTTCAACGTAACGTCGTAACCGAGCACACCTTGGTCACCAGCTTTTTCACCGAAGCTCGTGTTGGTGATGACGAAATCGTCGATCTTCGTTGAAGCATCGACGCCTTCAATGAGCTGGTCGCCGGCCGTCTGTGTGCCGCGAATGACGAAGTGAGCCTTGTCGTTGGCGCCGACAGTTACCTTACTGACCTTCTGGCCGCCTTCAGCCTGTTCGAAGACGATTTTGCCGATGGTCATGGCATTGCTCGGCAAGACTGAAACGGAGCCGTCCTTTTCGGCGGTCTTATAGACCACAGCGTGTCCAGCGTAGCCTTCAACCTTTGAAACATCAGCGAAGGTGAGCTTGCCGTCAGGTGTGGAGGCAACGAGCGTACCGTTGCCCATCTTCAGGTGATCCGCTCCGGCTGCCGTTTTGATCGAGTTCCAGGCATCGACCGTGAAGTCGATTTCATCTGTGGTTTCGAGCGACCCGTTGTTGAAGTCAACAACAGCGTTTGTGAGAGCCGTAGCCTTGCCGGTGGCGGCGTCGTAGTTAACAACATTGGCGAGTCCAGTCACCAAGGTACCAGCAACAGAAACACCGCCCTTCTCGCCGTTGATGTCGCCGGTGGCGGTCAGCTTGCCGGAGCTCTCGACTACAACCGAACCGGTCTTGCCCGCTGAAACGTTTCCAGTGACAAAGTCGCCGCCCTTAACTTTGAAGCCATTGGCGATCTTTGACGTTACGTTCGCAGCAGAAGCCTCAGCTGTCGAAGAAGTGAAAGAGCCGGCTTCAACAGCGATATCGCCGAGGACAGTCATCGAGCCAGTACCGTCAGCAGCAAAGCTGGCGCCTTCGGCATTCACGGTAATGGAAGCGATTTCGGCTGTTCCATTGGAGGTAAGGGTGGCAGCGCCGGTGGTTGTTACCGACTTGGCCGCTTCTTCCTTTTCGTTGATCACAAGATCTTTGTATTCGGCGGATTTGTCAACCGTGATCGCGCCTGTCTTCAGCGTACCGTCCGTGACGTCGATGTCAAGCAAATTATTGACGGCGAGATCGCCCGTCGTCAGTTCTGCGTTATTGGTAAGCGTGATCCTCGTGCCGACGGATGTGTAGTTCGCCTCGTTACCCTTGGAGGCCAGATTGACAGCTTCCTGCATCGCCATGTCGTATTCGCCGATGCCGGAGTTGAGCGTGAGCGAGCCGCCTTTAATGTTCAATTCACCAACAAAGGCAGTCATGTCACTGTTGACGACCATTTCGCCATCACCGGAGACGTTGATTTGATTAACTTCGCCGGCTTTGGAAACAGCGGAGATGCCGTCGCTCGCCGCTCCCGCCTGGCCGATCACAAGGGTGCCGGCAACATCGAAATTGGCTTTAGCTCCGTTCTGCAGGTACATGAAGCCGCCAAGATCGCCCGCATAGCGATTAGCGGTCCAGCTGTCGGCGACCGTCGTATTGCCGAGAACGGTATTGGTTTCGCCAAGCGAAACGTTAAAGTTGATCGTGCCGCCGTTAGCGCGGATGGCGCCGCCGAAACCCTGGGCCTGGTTGTTCGTGAAGGTCGTGTCGGTGAACGAAACGGTTTGGCCTTGGACATAGACTGCGCCGCCATTACCTGCGAAGTTGCCGTCGAAGGTCGAATCGGTGAACGAAACCTTGCTCGACACATTGGCCGAGGCGATGTTGAGCGCACCGCCGTGACCATTGTTCGTTGTCTTGTTGCCAGAGAAGACAACATCCGTTCCCGTCAGCTCACCGTTGCCGATCAGCTGAATCGCTCCGCCAAGACCGCTATCAGTTACCTGGCCCTTTTCGTTAATGGAACCGGCTTCGTTCTTGTCAAAGATTACGTTGTCAAGTTCGGTGCTGCCCCCTTCGATTCGAAGAGCACCGCCCGCCGTAGCAGACTTGTTACCGGCAAATTCGGAGTCGGAAATAACAGTCGTCGAGCCATGGATGTCATACACGCCCGCAGCGCCTGTGCTCGAGTTGCCGGAATGAATCGAATTGGAGACTTCGAATACTTTCGCATTGCGAACATATCCAACACCGCCGCGAACGCCCGTATTGCCGGTGAAGGTCGAACCATCGACCGTCAAATACATTTTGTCGCCATCTTCCTCCGAGCCGACATGCTGGAAGACCGAACCGCCGATGTTGTTCTTTTTAACTTCAAAACCGGAGAACGTACCGCCGAGAATACGAAGTTCGTTCCCTTGGTAGGAAAGCGTGGCGCCGCTGACACTAGCCTTATCGCCAAATTTCAAGCCAGCTGTCGTGACGAGAGCACCAGCAAAATCACCACCTTCGCCGCCGTCAAAAAGACCGGATTGGATGAAAGAGTGCTCGGCCGTAGGGTCGGTCGCTTCGAAAGTGGGCGTGGAGGCACTCATGGAAGGCGTGATGACTTCAGCCTTCTCTGCAGCGAAAGCTCCGCTGGAAATAAGACCAGTGACAGCCAGTGCGAGGACTGTCTTCGAGGCCTTGAATGTGTTCTTCATTGTTATGAACTCCAAGAAATATTTCCTGACCGTCCGTGCATGACTTTCGGACGGCGCGATTCGTGCGTAGTGCACGCAATCACGAGCTCATCGTATTGATTTGATTTAGGGGTGGGGGGGGTAGTTCTACTAATATAAGATAGTAATACGCATTGAATCTGGTTGAAAACAGTTTGAATACGGGATCTGTCATTTGATATTCAGCATGCAGAGTACCCCGCCGGGGTGTGAAGGCTACAAGTGTTGGGCTTGTACAACGGCATGGGTTTCTCCGTAGGCGAAGTCGAGTAAGAAACGAAAGCCGTTTTGCAGCAGTCTCTCTCGATCATGGATCGAGCAGCGCAGCGACAAAACCTTCAATGAGCGCATTTTGCTCGCGAGAATTGGTGGTGCGGTCTTTTCGCCGGCAAATCCGAAGATGTCTCAGCGACCAATTTTCCTGAAGCGGCACTTCGACAATACCTTCATGGCGCGTAACGACGCCGCTCGGCAGCACGCTTACGCCCGCGCCCTGCTGCACGAGTAAAATGACGGCGTCGTGGCTCGATGCGATGATCCGAGGCCGAATGGTCCGGCCTTCTTCTTCCGCGCGCCTATAGAGGAATTCCTGCATCGGCGAGTACGGGCCTACACCGACGTAGCTGTAAGGAAAGAGTTCAGAAAAAGCAATCGACGTGCGGCCGGCAAGCGGGTGTCCTTTCGGAACGAGTCCGACCAACCGGTCGTTGGCAAAAGGCAAAAATTCGAGTTGAGGATGCAGCCCCTCGTAAGCCGTGATGCCGATATCGCCTTCGGCTGCGGCAACTCGCTTGACGATGTCGGGACTCGAACATTGGATGACGTCGATCTGCACATCGGGGTGCGAAGAGAGAAATCGCCCGACGCGGGCGGGAAGAAACGTGGTCGCAGCGTTGTAGTTCGCAAAGACGCGAAGACGCTTTTCGCAAGCGTGCGCGTAGTGAGAAAGCTGCGTTTCAAGAGAATCTGTTTCGCAAAGGATGCGCTTGGCGGCTTGCGCGAAGACTTCGCCCGCCTCATTGAGGCGCATGCCGCGCGGACCCCGAATGAAGAGACGCGTGCCGATGCGCCGTTCGAGATCGGCGAGACGGTCGCTTGCGGCGCTCGGCGACAAGTGGACGTATTCGGCCGCTTGCGTGATGCTCCCGGCGAGCGCCACGGCAGTAAATACCCGCAGGTCCTTGATGTCGAATTGAAGCATTTCAGTTGCTTCCGGTTTTTCCGAAAGCTCGTTTGTTCTTTTTCCGATGGCGGACTTACTGCCGCACCTCCAAGATTGTAGTGAATGAAGCTTGCGCTTCGTTGTGCCGGAATAAAAAAGTCTGGGACCAAACAAGACGTTATTCCGTCAGATACATCTGATTTTTAAGAAAAAGGAGAGAAGTTATGACAGCCAATCGCCGTGCGTTTCTGAAGTCTGCTGGCTTGTTTATGGCAGGCATGAGCGGCGCAGCCGCGGTTTCGGCCATGCCGACCGCACGTCCCGAAAAGTTCGACGAATCGTTCGACGTTGTCGTACTCGGTGCAGGCGGCGCGGGGCTCACCGCCGCCATTCGTCTTGCCGAAGGCGGCAAGAAGGTGCTGCTTGCCGAAAAGCTTGCATTCTGCGGCGGGAGTTCTCTCATCTGCGGCGGTGGTGTTGCCGTTACTGAAACGGATCTGCAGAAAAAGGCGGGCATCAAGGACTCTGTCGACACGCTCTACGAAGACATCATGCGTACGGGCGGGCAGTTGAACGACAAGGCGGTCGTTCGCGCGTATGCCGAAGCGTCGCCCGCTTACTACACCTGGGCCATGAAGCACGGCATGGTGCTCAACACCGAAAATCTGTCGCAGTCGGGGTCCGTGCCCCGCAACCTGAGCGTCAATACGCAAAAGAGCATCGATGCCTGGACGAAGCTCGCCAAGAAGCTCGGCGTCGATCTGCGCACGAATACGAAGGGCGAACGCCTCGTCTACGACGCCGAAAAGAAGCGCATCTGCGGCGTGGTGCTGTCGTCCAAGGCCGGGACGCGGACGGTTGAGGCCAAGGACGGCGTCATCATCGCGACGGGCGGCTTTGCGCGCAACAAGGCGCTGCTGGAGAAGTATGTGCCGCGCATGAAGAACGCGAGCACGATCTGCGCGATGGGCTGCGACGGCGACGGTCTCAAGATGGCGCTCGCCTACGGCGCAGACGTCGCCGACATGCCCTACATCAAGGCGACTTTCGCCTTCAACCTCAAGGCGACGAGCATTCGCGA
>ERZ1090861.965-NODE-965-length-15978-cov-6.174025_pt1 | contig 15978 bp, 18 predicted proteins | sample MGYA00478482_ERZ1090861 | MGnify/ENA primary metagenome ERZ1090861 (study PRJEB33644, sample SAMEA5815744) | chicken gut metagenome | biome: Chicken; feature: Gastrointestinal Tract; material: Caecum | place: Ireland | collected 2019-01-01 | study: A study of the... | reverse complement strand
CATCGCTCAGTGTCTCGTGGGCTCGGAGATGTGTATAAGAGACAGGATATATATAAAACGCAATACGATCCTCTTGCGAAAAAGTTCCGCCGCATGATGAAGGAGCGGGGAGTGAAGAAACTGGACGTATGTTATACGCCGGTCCCTCCGTCATATACGGGGAGCGGAGTAGCGAGCGTTTCGTATACTCCCGCGGCGTGCGGCATAAGGATGGCGGCTTATATAGCGGAAAGACTGCTCGCAAAAAGATCCTGCTGAACGAACAAGGCAAAATGGCATGAAAAAACGGCGGATATCCGCCGTTTCGTTTTTCTTTCTCAGTCCATCATCTCTTCGATCTCTTCCGCAGGCATATATCCGACGTTGCGGCGTTTCTCCGTTCCGTTTTCGATATACACGAGGGTAGGCATCGCGGAAACGCGGAATTTGCGCGTCGCGTCGAGATTGCGGTCTACGTCGACTTTGACGAAGGTCACGTCGGGATGTTTTTCCGCTACCTCGTCCAGTATGGGCGCAAGCATTTTGCAAGGGCCGCACCAGGTGGCGAAAAAGTCCACGAAGACTTTGTCGTTCTGTTCTATCGTTTCGGCGAGCTGTTGTCCGTTTATCTCTTTTACGAATTCGCTCATATCGATACCTCCTTATATTTATTTATCATTATTATACCACGTTTTTCCGATTTTGCAACAGTGCCGCGCATATTCGTGCTTTTCGGCGGAGCGTGCCGCGGGAGCGAAGCCGTTCCGACGTGTCTGAACGGTTCGGCAGAGGGTCGGCGACCGAATTTGCGGTAATTACATGGTGCAGAGCAAGATACCTCGCCGAGTGCGCGAAATGCGTCGTACGGCGGCGCAAAAGCGCGGAAAATGTGACGAAGAGCGGAGGTAACTGCCTTCGATACGATTGCCAAAGAAGAGATTATACTGTATAATAAATACATAAAAAACACTTTCTACCCGCAAAGGAGAGGATATGATAGACTTAAAGACGATAAGACAAGAGGACGAGGAACTCTACGCGGCGCTCGAAGACGAGCTGAAAAGACAGCAGAACAACATCGAGCTGATCGCCAGCGAGAACATAGTTTCGCCCGCGGTCATGGCTGCCATGGGCACTCATCTGACCAACAAATACGCCGAAGGATATCCTGCGAAGAGATATTACGGCGGCTGCGAATACGTAGACGTGGTCGAAAGGCTCGCTATCGAGAGAGCGAAAGAGCTCTTCGGCGCCGAGCACGCCAACGTGCAGGCTCACAGCGGCGCAAATGCCAATCTTGCGGTGTTCTTTGCTTTGTTGCAGCCCGGCGATACCGTACTCAGCATGAGCCTCGCGCACGGCGGACACCTGTCCCACGGCAGCCCCGTCAATATTTCGGGCAAATACTTCCACATCGTGCCGTACACCGTGGACGAGAATACCTGCCTTATCGACTACGACAAGGTGGCTGAACTTGCCAAGGAGCACAAGCCGCGCCTTATACTCGCAGGCGCGAGCGCATATCCGAGGATAATCGATTTCAAGAGATTCAGAGAGATAGCCGACAGCGTCGGCGCGTACCTCATGGTCGATATGGCGCATATCGCGGGATTGGTCGCCGCAGGCGTTCACCCCAGCCCCGTTCCTTATGCCGATGTCGTTACGACGACCACGCACAAGACGCTGCGCGGTCCCCGCGGCGGTCTCATTCTGTGCAAGGAGCAGTATGCCAAGCAGATAGATAAGGCGATCTTCCCCGGCACGCAGGGCGGTCCGCTCATGCATATCATCGCTTCCAAGGCGGTCGCGCTCAAAGAGGCGATGACCGATGAGTTCAAACAGTATCAGACTCAGATAGTGAAGAATGCGAAGAAACTCGCCAACGAATTGGTCGAGAGGGGAGTCAGGCTCGTATCCGGCGGCACCGACAATCACCTGATGCTTGTGGATCTCTCCGAGAGCGGCAGAACGGGTAAAGAAGTGGAAGCGTTGCTTGACAAAGCGCACATCACCGCGAACAAGAACGCTATCCCGTTCGACAAGCAATCTCCGTTTATCACCAGCGGTCTGCGCCTCGGGACGCCCGCGGTCACTTCCAGGGGCATGAAAGAAGCGGATATGGTCGTAATTGCGGAGTGCATTTCCGACATAATCAAGAACGGCGAAGCCGCCATCGACGCATGCGCCGCCAAGGTCGCTCAGCTTTGCAAAAAGTATCCTCTGTACGAGCAGGACGTGATGAGATAAGAAGCGGTCTTGCCGATATAAACTGAAAATAACGCAACAAAAAGCCGTCCCTCAAATGCGGGGCGGCTTTTTACTGTTGCGCGAAAAATATTCTATTGCTTCCGCCGTGTATTTTTGTACGAAATCGGTTTTGCCGTCGGTGTAGGCGTCCCTGTCGAAGCGGAACTTCTCGGCGAGCGAAAACTTTAATTTTTCGTTCTCTTTTGCGATATTCGGGCGGACGGCGATGAAGTCGAATATACGCAGGACGGCGGCGATATCATTGTTGACGGCGAGGTGTTTGCGACAGTGAAAGGGAACAAACTCATCATGGAATATTCCGAAGAAGGGGTCATAGTTCGCGTTATCTTCGTTCAAAAATAAAATCTCTGCAACGGATCCCGTTCTGCCTTCGCAGGCGGGATCTGTAATTTTGTATAAGAGGTAAGGAGTCTATATGAAAAAAACAGTTTTGGTATTTCTCTTGGCAGCTTTACTTATATCGACCGTCGGTGTTTTTGCGGGGTGTACCGATCCTGAGAGCGGCGAGCCTATGAGCGTAGACGGAAAAACTTTTGTGTATGATTCCGTGGAAATAGAGCTTACATGCGATGAGGAAGAATTTTTTGAACAAACGGGAAAGCAGTTTAATGAAGAATATGTTGAAAGAGTCAAAAAGCAGATGAAGCTTTTTTTGGAGGCACGGAAATCAGTTTTGCCGACGGTATGATGCATTTCGTTTACGGTGAAAATTTTCCAAGCGAAAGCGAGGAGGATTCTGAACTCTATTGCAGATATGAGCAAAACGGCGGAGAGATTTCCGTTATTGACGACATTCCGATGTTTCGTTTTTTAACGGTGAGCGTTGTCGGTGAAAATGTGATCCTGACACAAATTGAAGAAAACGGAATGATTATTGAAAACCTTGTGTTTGCTGAAAAACAGTAGGATCATCCGAAAAAAAGCTGAATATGACCTCCGCATATGAGGCGGTCAGTCTTGCTGTAAAATCATATACTGCCAAGCAGAGCCAATTCTACAAAAGAAGGACTTTGTATCATTAAGGCTTATCAGATACAATCGGATTATTTCTTGAAAGAAAAATCGTTTTATGGTCTAAAATACTTATTTTAAGCCTCCGTGTTTGTTCTCGATATTCTCCTATCATAATTACATACTTATTCTTTGATTATGTGAAGAGAGGATAACATCCGCTTTTGTTTCTCCGCGTATTTTTCGGCATCGCAGCGGCATATAAAATATTGTGAAAATATTTACGAAAAAGTTGTTAGCTATGGTTGACAAATCGACCGCGCGGGATTAGATTATCATACGGTAGGTGAGTATATGAGCAATACTGCAATGATAGTCGTCGGTTTCTGCATCATATTTGCGGCGACGTCGCTCGGGGCGTCGTTCGTGTTCTTTTTCAAGAACAAGATATCCGAAAAAGTAAATACCGTATTCCTCGGATTCGCGGCGGGCGTCATGACTGCGGCTTCGATATGGTCGCTGTTGATACCGTCGATAGACGGCGCGTCTTACATGGGAGATTGGGCGTTCGTTCCCGCGGCGGTCGGTATGCTTATAGGCGGACTTGTATTGGCGATCCTCGACAAGGTCGTCCCGCACTTCCACAGCGGCGCGGAAAAAGAGGAAGGGCCGCCCAGCGAACTGCACAAGTACACCAAGATGTTCCTCGCGGTCACTTTGCACAATATCCCCGAAGGACTTGCCGTAGGGTTTGCGTTCGGTGCGGCGGCTTCGGCGGGCGACGACGCAATGTACGTGTCGGCGTTCGGGCTCGCGATAGGTCTTGCGATCCAGAATCTGCCCGAGGGCGCCGCCGTCGCTCTGCCCATGAAAAACGCTCTCGGCAGCCGCGCAAAGGCGTTCGGTTACGGCGTGGGAAGCGGTGCGGTCGAGCCTGTCTTTGCCGTGATAGGGTACTTCCTCTCGGCATATCTGACGTCTGTACAGCCTTGGCTTCTCGCATTCGCGGCGGGCGCGATGATATTCGTAGTCGCCGACGATCTTATTCCCGACTCCAAACTCGCAGATCATCCCCACCTCGGCACATGGGGCGTCATAATAGGATTTGTGATCATGATGACTTTGGATGTGGCTTTGGGATAAATTCCCGTATTTTGTCCGAAAACGAAGCCGTCCGCACGTTTTGCACGTTATGGACGACCCCGCCGTACTCGCAGCCGACGATCGCACTGCCGATATTGATATTGGTCGCCGAGATATTGCGCAGCGTTACTCCGTTTACGCTGCCTACCGAGCCGTCGCTGCCGTTGTCTTCATCCAGTCGGCACCCCAGCCATATGAGCAGGGGAGCGGTGACGTTGTCCATTTCCACGTCGCTTATACTGACGTCGGAGATGTCGGCGCCGTCTGCGGATTCGATCGCGATCCCCGCATAACCGCCTGCGGTCTGAGCGGTGAAGAAGTAGCAGTCGGACACTTCGACTCCGCTGACGTCGTGACCAGTTTCGGTCCCTATCTTGAAGTTGTTGGCAAGCGACATTATCTCGCAGTTCTTTACGGTCACGTTGTTTATTTCGCCTACGCTGCTTTTCAGCACTATGCCGTCGTCGCCCGTAGCTATGAAACAGTTCTCCACGGCGACGTTGCTTGATCCGCAGATATCTATCCCGTCGCTGTTCGCCACGTGTATATTGTTGTCTATCACCACTCCCGACACCGCGACTCCGTCGCAGGCGGTGAGATTGACGGTCCACGTCGACGACTCGCGTATCACGAAGGAGGACAGAGTAACGTCGTTGCAGTTCTGGGCGTATATGACGTTGTAGCCCACGCTTTTGCGGTCGCGTATGCGGCTGCGCATTTCGAGTACGTACTCTTTCAGCGCAAACGTTTCGAGCGGATAGAACACGCTCGGGTCGTCGGCTTCTTCCGTGTATTCCGTGCCTCTGCCGTTTAGCGTTCAGCCTCCCGTTATCGTCCACCCGTCGGCTCCGACGGCTTTGACGAGCGCCGTATCCATGGCGGAAACGTCGAGATCGTCGTATACCGGTACGGACAGCGAACTGCCTTCGGCTATATGCAGAGTGACGCCGCTTTGCATATGCACAGTATCCGTGGAGTAATCTCCGCCTGCGACCAGCACGGCGCCGCCGTTTTCTGAGGCTCGTTGAAGCGCGTAGTTTATCGCCGCCGCGTTGGCTGCGGACGAGGCGTCGACCGACGCGCCGAAATCGCGTATATCGTATGCGTTTTGCGGAACTTCGGGAGCGTCGATATAGGCGGACAGGTCAATGTTCGCTACGTGATGACCCGATTCGTCCAACACATAAGGGCAGGTGTCCTCGATGCCGCCGCAGGAAACGAAAGTAAAAACCGACGCCAGCGCCGCCGCGCAAACGGCAAGAAGCGCAAGTATCTTTTTCATAATATCCTCCCGAAAAAATTATATCATACGCGGAGGTCGCACACAATGACCGTATTCGCGCTTTTTAGGAACAAAACGGGGTTTTCGAGAGGTGCTTCGCGCCGCCGCGCGCGACTGCGGACCGGCGTTTTCGCATATACGTTTTCGGATCGTGCCGCAAATGCCGAAAAATCGAGAATAAGCGTATCTAAACCGTTGACAACGCGCACGATAAGTTGTAAGATATACCATAGTAAATTGATAGGGATTGACGATGAAACTTTCTTCCAAAGGCAGGTACGGACTCAAAGCCATGTGCGAACTCGCCGCTCATTACGGCGAAGGTTCGCTGTCGCTGCCGCAGATCGCGGCTTCGACGGGGCTCAGCGAGAAGTATCTCGAACAGCTTCTGACCGCTCTGCGCAAGGAAGGTCTTGTCGGTGCGGCGAGAGGAGCGAGCGGCGGATATTTTCTTACGGCGCCGCCGTCCGAGATCACCGTCGGCAGCGTGCTTCGCTGCCTGGAAAACGGGCTCGAGATCGTCGATTGCATCAACGGCGATTGCTGCAACAAGAACGGCTGCTGTACGCACGTCGTGTGGGAAAAACTTTACAAGGCGATAAACGAGTGTCTTGATTCGATGACGCTCGACGAACTGACGGAGGTATGATATGAGAATTTATCTCGACAACTCGGCGACGACTTTTACCGATCCCGAAGTGTTGGAGGAAATGCTTCCGTATTTTACGGAGGTTTACGGCAACGGTTCGTCCCAGCACTTTTTCGGCAGGGACGCGCTCAAAGCCATAGATAACGCCCGCGAAAAGGTCGCAAGGGCGATAAACTGCAAGCCCAACGAGATATATTTCACGTCGGGAGGCACGGAGAGCGACAACTGGGCGATCAAGGGCATTGCCCGCGCGCATCGCAAAAAGGGCAAGCACATAATCACGTCGGTGATCGAGCATCCCGCCGTGATAAAGACTTGCGAGGCGTTGGAACGCGAGGGGTTCGAGGTGACGTACGTCAAGGTGGACGGCGAAGGGTTCGTGTCGCCTGCGGATATCGAGGCGGCGATAAGAGAAGATACGATACTCATCAGCATAATGACCGCCAACAACGAAATGGGCACGATACAGCCTATCCGCGAGATAGGCGCGATCGCCAAGGCGCACAAGATACCGTTCCATACCGACGCGGTCCAGGCGATAGGCAACGTGCCGATCGACGTGGTCGCGGACAATATCGATATGCTCTCGATGAGCGCGCACAAATTCTACGGCCCCAAAGGCGTCGGGGTGCTGTACAAGCGCAACGGCATAAAGATAGACAGATTCATGGACGGAGGAGAGCAGGAACGCAATATGCGCGCCTCCACGCTCAATACTCCCGGTATCGTAGGACTGGGCAAGGCGATAGAAATGGCTGTCGCCGATATGGACAAGCACAACGCTCATATAGCGAGCCTGCGCGACGAATTCGTGCGGCAGGTCACGGAGCGTATCCCCGAAGTGAAGCTCAACGGCGCGAAGGATTTCTCCAAAAGACTCGCTTCCAATGCCAATTTCAGCTTCAAATATATTGAGGGCGAATCCATTCTTATGCGCCTCGATCTGGCGGGGATAGCGGTATCGAGCGGCTCGGCGTGTTCGAGCGGTTCGCTCGAGCCCAGTTACGTGCTGCTTTCGCTCGGCGTGCCGATCGAACTTGCGCATGGGTCGATAAGATTCAGCTTCGGCAAAAACAACACAATGGAAGAGGTGAATTACACCGTGGACAAACTCGAAGAAACGGTCAGGTTCCTGCGCGAGCTGTCGCCGCTCTTCAAATTCGTACAAGGAGAACAGAAGTATGTATAATCAGAAAGTGATGGATATTTTCGCCAATCCTCAGCATATGGGCTTTATAGAGGACAACGACGGAGTGGGCAAGGTAGGCAACGCCGCCTGCGGCGATATAATGGAGATATCTCTGAAAATAAAGGACGACGTGATAACCGACGCCAAATTCCGTACTTTCGGCTGCGCGGCGGCGATAGCGACCAGTTCCGTCGCAACCGGTATGGTCATAGGCATGACCGTCGAAGAGGCGCTCAAACTGACCAACGCCAAAGTCGTCGAGTATCTCGAAGGGCTTCCTCCGCAGAAAATACATTGCAGCGTGCTTGCGGAAGAGGCGATAAAAGCCGCAATAGAAAATTATTACGAGAGAAGCGGGAAAAAGCCCGCGGGCGACGGTACGGTAAAATACGTCTGATCGTCAAACAATAAGAAGAACGCCGCCCGATCTCGGGCGGCGTTCTTCGTCCGCAGCGTTTATGTATCCGCGGAAAGGACGCCGTCAGTCGAATATCCGTACGATCTTCTTTTTGAGCGCTCTTTTGCGCGCGCTGTGAGCGGCGCCGTCCAGTTTTTTTGCCGCGACTGCGGCTGTCACGGCTCCGAGACCGAAGCCGACAAGCATAGACATCTTCATATCGTCACCTCCGCGGTTAGTGTGTGCTCAAGGCATTTCGATATACGCGGGATTTTTGATATCGCACTCGAAAATGAAGTTGTCGTTGACCGTTTCGGCAAGCTGTTTCTGCGAAGGAGTGCGGACAGTCCATGCCACGAAAGCGACTTCGGGGCGGGCGGCGGTCACTTTTGCAAAGAAACGCTTTTTTACTATTATGACGCTTGCCGCCAGAAAATCGACGTAATCGTGCGTGCGCATCCTGCGGCAGAACGCGCGCTGCCATGCGTAGATGTCGTACAGCTGTCCCAATATGACTTCGGGATGATGTTCGTGCCACCAGCGCACGGTACGCGGATCGAAGGATTCTATCCAATAGTGCCCCTGGTAGTCTTTGAGCATTTCCCAAACGGCGGCACAGGTCTGTTCGTACTTTTTCGTGACCTTTATTTCGATAAGCAGACCGACCCTGCCGTCCACGAGAGAAAGAACGTCGCTCAGTTTCGGAATATGCTCGTCCGTGTTCATCAAACGGTATTTTTCAAGGTGAGAGGAGTCTATCTTCTCGGGGTGTATCTTGATCCCGCAGGTGCGTTTCAGCGAAGGATCGTGATGGACGATCAACGTGCCGTCGTCCGTAAGATAAACATCCAGTTCGATGCCGTAGCCGTGTTCCACGGCGTTGCGGAATGCCGCGAGCGAATTTTCGGGCATCGTCTTGTTGTCGTGCAGACCGCGGTGCGCGATCCTGTGCGTCATGAGAAAATCGTCTTTCGCTATTGCCATAAGCTTATCCTCAGTGTCAGTATCCGAGAGCGTCCCGCACGAGTATCACGTGGACTTGCTTTTGCAGACGGGTGGGGTGGTGGACCACCGTCGTGACGTTGCACATACAGTCGGGCGAATTGCAGTAAGAGCATTTGCCCGTCACGGCGCAGGGCGTCTTTTTGCCGAGCCGCACTGCGTTGAGATGGCAGGTGTAGTTGCGGATACGGTCCTCCGCTTCGGCAAGGTCGGACACTATTTTGTTGGAGCCTATCACATATACGACGTTGTGTACGCCGAATATCAGCGGCGCGACGCGGTTGGCTGTCCCGTCGATGTTGACGATGTCGCCCGAAGTCGTGACGGCGTTCGCCGAAGAAACGTACCAATCCGCCTGCGCCGCCCGTTGATACATCGTGTCGCGTTCTTCGTCTGACACCGTGTCGTAGCTGTACACCTTGTGTCCTGCGTCCTGCAGACGGAACAGCGTTTTCAGTTCCTTCAGAGTCATGCTTCCGCCCGAGCCGATCACGCAGGGAACGTCCCCTATGATCTTCGACACGAGGCCGTTGACTTCCGCCTTGTCGGCTATGTGCGGCACAAAGCCGCGTTTTTTCAGATTTTTTGCCGTGAGTTCGGTTTTGTCTTCCATAACTGTCATATCTCCCTGTACGGTCTATATTTTACTATCGCGCGAGCATTCCGTCAACGATTTTGCGGCGGTGCTTGGTCGAAGTGGGCGCGTTCGGCGCGGCGGAGCCGCTACGCTTTCAAAAGACTTGCGAAAACGCGCGCGATTATATATAATATATTCGATTATCGTACGGCGCGGTACTTGCGCGCGGGAGTAGATCATGATTTCCGAAAAGATGAAGCAGATGATAGGTTCGTCGTCCGCCATAAGGGCGATGTTCGAAGAGGGTAAACGCCTCGCCGCCGAACGCGGCGCGGACAAGGTATACGATTTCAGTCTGGGCAACCCCAATATCGCGCCGCCCGCGCAGGTAACCGAGGCGGCGGAGAAGGAACTGAGGGAGTGCAAAGGCGTATTCCTGCACGGATATATGAGCAACGCGGGTTACGACGACGTGCGCGAAAAAATAGCTTCTTCGCTCAACGCGCGTTTCGGCATGAACTACGGCAAAGACGGTATCGTAATGACCGTCGGCGCCGCTGGCGGACTCAACGTAGTGCTTAAAGCTCTTCTCGATCCCGGCGACGAAGTCGCGGTGATATCGCCGTATTTCGGTGAATACCGCTGTTATGTTTCCAACTTCGGAGGCAAGCTCGTCGAGGCGGCGGCGGACAAGGATTTCATGCCGGATCCCGCCGCGATCGAAAAGGCGCTGTCCCCGAAAACCCGCGCGTTGATAATCAACACCCCCAACAATCCCACGGGTGCGGTCTACGGAGAAAACGCTCTCAAAGCCATAGCCCGCGTGCTCGAAGAAGCTCAGAGCAAATACGGCGCGCCGATATATCTGATATCGGACGAGCCTTACCGCGAACTTGTCTACGGAGGCGTGACGCAGCCGTACGTCGCCGGGTATTACCGCAATACTCTGTCGTGCTATTCTTTCAGCAAGTCGCTTTCGCTCGCGGGAGAGAGGATAGGATACATAGCAGTCTCGCCCGACGCCGACGGATACGACGAACTTTGCTCGGCGTGTTCGGTCGCGACGAGGATATTGGGATTCGTCAACGCTCCGTCGCTTATGCAGAGAGTCGCCGCGGATTGCATAGACGTACCGCCCGACGTCGCTTTTTACGATTCCAACAGGGTCGCTTTCGAAAAGGCGCTCGACGACGCGGGGCTGGAATACGTAAAGCCGCAAGGCGCGTTCTACCTGTTCGTAAAGGCTCCCGACGGCGACGATCTTCTCTTCTGTCAGAGAGCGAAAGACAAAGGGATACTCATAGTGCCGTCTTCGAGTTTCGGCGTAAAAGGATATGCGCGCGCGGCTTATTGCGTATCGCCGGAAAGGATCTCTTCAAGCGCCGCCGCATTTGCGGAGCTGGCGGAGGAATACGGAATAAAAAAACGTGCAGGTGTCGATAAAACGCATAAAGGAGAATGAGGGGACAGATGCCCAAAGATCAGAGCAAGATAAGAAATTTTTGTATAGTCGCACACATCGACCACGGCAAGAGCACTCTTGCCGACCGTATCATGGATCTTACGGGGACCGTGGCGAAACGCGACGCGAAGGAACAGCTGCTCGACAGCATGGATCTGGAACGCGAGCGGGGTATAACCATCAAACTCACCCCCGTGAGAATGAACTACGTTTACAAAGGCGAGAATTACGAACTTAACCTTATTGACACCCCGGGACACGTGGACTTTACTTACGAAGTTTCGCGCTCGCTCAAAGCGTGCGAAGGCGCGATACTCATAGTTGACGCTTCTCAGGGCATAGAGGCTCAGACTCTGACCAACGTCTATCTCGCTTTGGACAACGATCTGGAAATAATACCCGTTATCAATAAGATAGATCTGCCGTCCGCCCGCCCCGACGAGATAAAAAAAGAGATAGAGGACGTCATAGGGCTCGACGCGGAGAACGCGCCGCTCGTTTCGGCAAAAGAGGGGATAGGGATAGACGAAGTGCTAAAACAGGTCGTGGAGTTGCTGCCGCCTCCGAGCGGAGATTACGGCGCGCCGCTCAAAGCTCTCATATTTGACAGTTATTACGACAGTTATAAGGGTGCGATATCTTTTATCCGCGTGTTCGACGGCAGCGTCAAGGTCGGCGACAGGATAAAGATGTTTTCCACGGGCAAGGTGTTCGACGTCACCGAAGTGGGCGTTTTTCCGCCAAGATCCACGCCGTGCGACAGCCTCGGCGCGGGCGACGTCGGTTATCTCTGCGCCAGCATAAAAAACGTCGCGGATACCAAGGTCGGCGACACGATCACGCTTGCCGAAGGCGGAGCGAGCGAGCCTCTCGAAGGATTCAAAGAAGTTTCGCCGATGGTATTCTGCGGTATATATCCCACCGACGGAGCGCGTTACGGAGATCTCAAAGACGCTCTCGAAAAGCTGAAACTCAACGACGCGTCGCTGACTTACGAACCCGACGTGTCCAAAGCGCTCGGTTTCGGATTCCGCTGCGGTTTTCTCGGTCTTCTGCATATGGAGATCATACAGGAGAGGTTGGAACGCGAATTCGATCTCGATCTCATAACCACCGCTCCGGGAGTTTCGTACCGAGTGGTCAAGACCGACGGCGCTACGCTCGAAGTGTCCAACCCGTCCGATCTGCCTCCCGCGGGGGAGATCGACCACATGGAGGAGCCCGTCGTCAACGCTTTTCTGTACACTCCGCCCGAATACGTCGGCGCGATAATGGAACTGTGCCAGGACAAGCGCGGCGTGTTCAAGAATATGACTTATCTCGACCGCACGCGCGTCAAGATAGATTACGAGATGCCGCTGAACGAGATAATCTACGACTTTTTCGACTCGCTGAAATCGCGTTCGCGCGGTTACGCAAGTCTTGATTACGAGATCATAGGATACAGAGAGAGCGATCTTGTCAAGCTCGATCTGCTGCTCAACGGCGAGATCTGCGACGCGCTCAGTCTGATAGTCCACAGAGAAAAGGCGTATGCGCGCGGCAGAGCGATAGCCGAAAAGCTCAAAGAAGTGATACCTCGTCAGCTGTTCGAGATACCGATACAGGCGGCTATCGGAGGCAAAGTCATCGCGCGCGAAACGGTAAAGGCGATGCGAAAAGACGTTCTTGCCAAATGCTACGGAGGAGATATCACCCGTAAGAAAAAGTTGCTCGAAAAGCAAAAAGAGGGCAAAAAGCGTATGCGTCAGGTAGGCAGCGTAGAGGTGCCGAGCGAAGCGTTCATGACCATACTCAAATTCGACAAATGAGCGGAGGGGCGGGACTTTACATCCATATACCGTTCTGCGCGTCCAAATGCGCGTACTGCGATTTCTGTTCCGCTCCCGCCGACGACGGCGTAAAACGCGCGTACGTAGACGCGCTCATAGCCGAGATAAGAGATTCCGCGGAGCGTTTCGGAGGCTGCGCGGATACGGTATATATCGGAGGCGGAACGCCTTCGTGTTTGCCGCGCGGAGAGATAAAGCGTATCTCCGACGCGGTTTTTTCGTGTTTCGGCGGCAATATCGCGGAGTTTACCGCAGAGGCAAACCCCGAAAGTTTTACGGAAGAAAAGGCGGACGAATACGCCGCCGCCGGAATAACGCGCGTCAGCCTGGGCGTACAGAGCACCGACGAAGGAATATTGCGTTTTCTCGGACGGGCTCACGATCTCGCTCAGGCGGAAAAAGCGGCAAGAGAGGCGTCTTCGCGTTTTTCGCTCAATCTCGATTGTATGCTCGGACTGCCCGGACAAAATGCCGCGTCGGCAGCCGAGTTCACGGATTTTGCGGCGTCGTGCGGCGCTGAGCATATCAGCGCGTATATACTCAAAACCGAGGAAGGAACGCCGTTTGCGGACAGAGTCGCGCGCGGACTGAAACTTCCGGACGAGGACGAGTGCGCCGATATGTATGAAGCGTTCTTTGCCGCCGCGCGCAAAAGAGGTTTCCGCCGCTATGAAACGAGCAATTTTGCTATCCCCGGCGCGGAATGCAGGCACAACCTGAAATATTGGCGTATGGACGACTACATCGGCGTGGGACCGTCGGCTCACGGCAAGATCGGTATGTTGAGATATTACGTGCCGTCGGATATAAAGAGGTATATCGAGCGCGCAGACAAAGGCGTATTCGTGCGCGAAAACGAGGAGATATTGACGCCGGAGAGCGCGTTCGACGAATACGTGATGACGGGACTGCGTCTGGACGAAGGCGTGGATATAGCGGAGGGAGAGCGCAAATTCGGATCGAGTTTCGAAGACCGCTACGGCGAAAACGTGCGGAAGTGCTCTCGTTACGTCTGTGCCGAAAACGGTTTCTTGCGGATAAGACCGCAGTACGCGCTCGTGGCAAACGCCGTCATTCTGAAAATAATTCCGCAAATATAAACGCAGTCAAGCGGCTGTGCGAAGCAAAGGAAAAGACCCGACAACGGGTCTTTTCCTTTATGTTCAGCAGAGTTTCTTTTTGAGATCTTCGTATTCGGCTCTTTCCTCTTCGGTAAAGCTCTCTACGCCGCTTTCGTTGCGTTTGAGTACGAAATAGCGTATCCTTGCGAGCCTTTTGTCCGTTACGCGGTACTTGATAGAAGCGATGAATCCCAATGTGAGCAGGACCGTTACCGCGACGGCGATGAGCACTCGGATGGCGACGAGCACGCTTTCGGGCTGTTGCTGCAAAATGCTGTTGCCGTTTTCGTCGACGATCGGTTCGATATATCCCGCTCCGCCGAGTACCCAGCCTACCATGCCTGTGCCGAAAGCAGTCGCGAGCGTACGCATGAAGGTCATCACTCCGGACATATTCGCGGTCGGACGGTGCCCGAGTTTGAGTTCCGCCACGTCCACGGTATCGGCGAATATCAGCCAAGGCATCGACTGCGCTCCCGCGAAGCCGAATCCCATTATCATCGCAAACAGCGGTATGAGTATCGGAGGCCAACTGCGTTGATAGCACGCAAGCAGGATAGCGCCGATTATGTACAGCGGCAGTCCCGCTCTGAACGCGGCTTGTTTGGAGAACTTGGCCTTTATCACATAGGAGATCACGATACCTATCGCGGCGCTGACCATCAGCGGAGCTATGATCATTATGGACCCCATGTCGATCTGAATAAATCCGAGATCGACGACCACTCCGTCGATCGCGCCTCCGATATAGTCGGTGTAATATATCGCTATCGCGCTGATCATATCGAGGGTGAGGAAAGCCGTCACGTACATCACGAGGTGCCATACGTACGATTTTACGGTGAGGCACTTGAAGAAGTCCTTAATGTTGAACTTTTTCTTTTCCGTCGGATCGAACGGTGCGCGCTCCTTGATCGTAAAGCCCGCGATTACGAGCGGTATCCCGAAGAACAGACCGAATCCGAACACTATTATGAAGTAGAACGTGGTGTAAGACATCGTCGCGTTTTCGCCCGTGACCATGCCCCAGAGCAGCGACGGTATCAGATAGAAGATGCCTGCGGCGATTATGTCGAACAGCAGTTTCCAGGTATTGGCTCTGTTGCGCTGTCTGTAATCCATCGAAATGTCCGAGCTCATCGCCATATACGGCACCTGGGACAGAGAGGAGATCGAGCAGTAGATGATATACGCAAAGACCATCCACACGACCTGGGAACTTGCGCCGAAATTCTGTATCGGAGCGAACAGTATCGCAAGCCCGAACGGTATCAGAATGCCGCCCATTATCATATAAGGCTTTCTTCTGCCAAGTTTGGACCAACGCGAATTGTCGGAAATGATGCCCATCGAAGGGTCGATTATCGCGTCCCATATCTTGGACACCATTATGACGGTACCGGCGATCCCGGCGTCGATGCCGATGATATTGGTGAAGAATGCGAGCAGAATGACGGAGATGAATGCCGCCTGGCCGCCCCCGAACAGGTCGGCGGCTCCGTAGATTATCTGCTCTTTGAGAGGTATGACGTCTTCGGGTCTGCAAGTGTCCTCGACGGCGGCGTTCTCTTCCTGCCGCTGTTTTTTGAAAAGACTCATCTGTGTGTCGCTCCTCGGCAAAGTTTGTAAGTCAAGTATAACACAGATCGTATGCCGAACGCAACGCGCGCGCTTTTGTTTGCGCGAATATGGCAAAAACTTTACTCGTCTTAGCGAAAACTTTACATTGGCGCCTGTCCCTCGCAGGTGCGGGCGGGGACGCTGCGTAACGCGGCGCGGCAACGCGCGCTCGCCGCACCCGAAAAACTGCGACGACGGAGAGTATCGAAAGCGTTATCTGAGTAATCGCGTCGTACGGGGCTTGCCGCCGCTGTGCGACGGAAAGCGTTCTCCTTTCGTTTGCCGACGACGCAGTGCGATCCTGTTTTCGACAGATCCGCGTATTCGCGGAATATCTTTGCGCTTGTCTTACGACGAGGGGACGGCGAACGGCAGGCGGGTCGGGAATGTACGGCGTTTAGGAACAAAGCGGCGCCCGTACCGTGTCGATCATTGTCGTAATTTAACGAAATGTATAATAACTGTCTCTTATACACATCTGACGCTGCCGACGATAAGGCTCGTGT
>ERZ1090861.960-NODE-960-length-16022-cov-6.841298_pt1 | contig 16022 bp, 11 predicted proteins | sample MGYA00478482_ERZ1090861 | MGnify/ENA primary metagenome ERZ1090861 (study PRJEB33644, sample SAMEA5815744) | chicken gut metagenome | biome: Chicken; feature: Gastrointestinal Tract; material: Caecum | place: Ireland | collected 2019-01-01 | study: A study of the... | reverse complement strand
ACCTATTGCTGTCTGTTTTGCCGCCCCGCCCTTAAATTGGTTCACGGGGGCGGATAAAGGGTGTATAAACCACGCCAAATGACGCCCGCGCGCCGCCCGGCGCGCGGAAGCAGAACAAACCCGATTCTTTTTGTCCGTCGCCTCTTTGCGGCGGGGGTGTGACAAATCGATAAAAATTCTTGGAGGAGAGACTTTATGCTGAAAAAACTCAAAAAGGCATTTACCATTACCGAGCTCGTCATCGTCATCGCGGTCATCGCGATCCTCGCTGCCGTCCTCATCCCCACGTTCTCGAACGTGGTCGAAAACGCGCATAAGAGTTCTGCGTTGCAGACCAGCAAAAACGCGCTCACCGATTATCTGGCGATCGTCGGCACCGACGACGAGCCCGATAACGACAACCCCAGCGGCATCGTTTTCGTCAACGAAGGCTACGTGCATGTGTACCTGAACAGCGCCCTGCATTATGTCGGCGAACTGGACGACCTTGGTTATATTGCATCGAGCGGCACTGTTGATATTGATAAAACAGCAAAAATCGATGAAATAACATTCACCGGCATTACTGACGAGACGCCTTTGTCGCCGAGTGACGCTTCTTACCTTCAGATTGATCCGACGGATGAAACGATCAATAACATCGAGATTTATTTCCAGGATCAGACGACGCCTGCGGCGGCTACCGGTTTGGTGCAAGAAGGGACCGTTGTGGGGGGTGTTGCGAAGAAAGCCGAAAGCGTGTACTTCTATTCCGTCGAAGTGAACGAGACCACGTATTACGGTTTCTTTACTCTGGAAGCGGTTAAGGACGCCAAGTTCCAGATCGAGTCTTGCGTGTATTCTCGCCTCAGCGGCGTGACGAAGCAGGGCTTTAAGGTCTCGTTTATAGCGGGCGCGTAACCGTTTGGCAAAACAGACAAACTTTCCGCCCGCCGCAGGGCGGGCGGAAAGGCCTTGTTTTTCCGCCGGGCATGCCGCACGCCGCCGCGGAAAAATACAAAAGCGAGGAATCGGGGGGAGGATCGAAACGTGATGACCCCCTTTTTTTCATACACGGAATTATTTGAAGATGATTGTTAACCGCTCTAAAACTCTTCATATTCGCGGGCGCCGGCGGGGGAAAGCCGCCTTTACCCTGGTCGAGTTGATCATCACCATCGTGCTGTTTGCCATGGTGGCGGGGCTTGTCATCGCTTTTATTTCCTTTATGACCCGTTTCAACGACGAAAACGACGAGATCACCGGCTTTGTAGACCAGTCGGCCGAGTTGCGCGCCGAAGTCGACTTTTGGTTTTCCGCGTTCGACGCGCCGCAGTATAGCGTCACCGTTTACGGCGCGTCGCCCGCGGCGGGTTCGGCAGGCGTGCCGGAGGGGGCGCAGGTCTTTGCCACGGCCGAGCGTGCAGGCGCGCAGTTTTCCGTATATTTTGTCTTACAGGCAGACCCCGGAGCGGAAGAAGGCGAACTCTTCCGCCGCGCCTTTGTCTTCGAGTACGAGGCGAGCGGCCGCTACCACGGCTCGGTCGAAACAAACGTCCTGGGCGCGCAGGTACGCCGGCAGCGCGTGTTTGCCGACAGCGTATCCGCCCTGGCGCTCTATCGTCAGGACGGCTGGGAACATGTTGAAGAAGAGGACGCGCGCACCGTGCGGTTTATCGTGCGGCAGCACGTCGCCCCGCAACTGTTCGCCTGTGAAATTTTGCCGCTCGGCAACGAGGAAAGCGAATGATACGTATGCACCGCGCGGCGGGCTGCCGCCGCAAAAACGGCTATTCGCTGGTCGAAGTCATCATCTCTATGGCGCTCGTCGTGCTGCTCAGCGTCACGGGCTATGCCGCCTGTTACGTCAGTCTGCGCGTCCAGGAGCGTTCGCGAGACGATATTTACATTTGGGATGCGGCCGATTCGTTCCGCACAAACTTTGCCTATGCGCTTGACCTGTGCGCCGCGGCAGACGACCCCGCCGAACAGGTCCAAAATTTTCTTTCCGAATACAGCGCGCTGATGGCGTTCGCGCTCGACTGCTGGCAGCCGAACGTCGAAAACTTCCGCGGCGAATACGCTCTTGATTCGCAGCCGTGGACGGCCGCCACCGTGACCTCGTACGACGAGGTCGTGACCCCCGTCGTGGGGGAGGACGGCAGCCCCGTGCTCGACGAACACGGGCAGCCGCTTTTGCAGACGGAGCGCGTCCCCGTCAGCGGTTTCGAACTTGCGTACAAGGGCGCCAATGCCGAAAACGCGCCCTCCATGCAGTTTTCGTACTATTATTATACCTCGTTTGTCGAAATTCGTGCCGAACTCGACCTGTCGCAGCACGTTTGGGCGCTCTCCGTTGCGGGCGCGCGCGCGGGTGCAGACGAGCCGACCTATTCCTTTTCGGAGGAATTTGAACCATGAAAAAGATTTGGAGCCGCTGGAAGCGCGCGCTGACCATCGAATACGCCATCGTCATGATGGTGCTCGTTGCGGCGTTTTCTGCGGCGGTGCTCACGACGGCTACGCTCACAAGCCAAAGTGCCGACTCCTATCGCGATTATACCGAAAAAAAGCGCTATCTTGACAGCGTCGGCGCGGCATACATCGCCAACCGCTGCGACGGCGCGTCGTACGACCTCGACGCCATCGAAGGCGGAGAACCGTTCGGGTATTACCTCGAACAGTATTCCGATACGCTTTACGTGCGCTCCGGCGCCTCGGTCGACAGCATCGATCTGTTCATTTCTTTGCAAGATACGGACGGCGACGGTAAACTCGAAGTTGTCCGTTACATATACGGGATGCTCTGACCCATGCAAAACTTTTACTACGTCACGGCGTGCGTGCTGTTTGCCGTGGTCGGGCTGTGCATCGGCAGTTTTCTCAACGTGGTCGTGTACCGCCTGCCGCGGGGCATGAACCTGGCAAAGCCCGCCTCGCACTGCCCCGCCTGCGGCCATCCGCTCGCCTGGTACGACAACGTGCCGCTGTTTTCGTTCCTCTTCTTAAAAGGTAAGTGCCGCTACTGCGGTGCGCCCATCTCGCCGCGCTATTTCTTCGTCGAGCTTTCTAACTGCCTGCTGTGGCTGGTGTGTGCGCTGCACTTTTTTGACGCCGCCGCGCCCGCGTACGGCGCCCTGCACGCGCTGTTGTGCGCCGCCGCGCTCTCTACGCTGCTGGCCATGGCGCTGTGCGACATGGAAGAGATGTTCATCCCGGATTCGCTGCAGGTCGTGCTGCTCGTCGTCGCGGGGCTGACCGCGTTCACCGACCCGGCCGTGGCCCCGCTCGAAAAATTGTACGGGCTGCTGCTCGGCGGCGGGGTGTTCCTGTTCTTTTACTGCCTGGCGTTTTTGCTGTTCGGGCGGGAAGGCCTCGGATTCGGAGACGTCAAACTGATGGCCTGCGTCGGGCTGCTGCTCGGCTGGAAGGCGACGGTGTGCGCCATCGTGCTGGCCATCGCCGCGGCGTTGGCCGACCTCGTCGTGCGCCGGGCGGCGCGCGGGAGCGGGGGAGAAGCGCTGCCCCTCGGCGGGCAGGCCGAATTTGCCTTTGCGCCCCACCTGGCGATCGGCGCGGCGCTCGCGCTCTTCTGCGGAAACGCGCTCGCCGCGTGGTATGCGTCGGCCGTACTGAATTTATAAAGGTGTGCCTATGAAACTCTTTGTCGGATTCGACATGCAAAACAGCAACATCCGCATCATGCACGCGGAAAAACCGGCCGAACCGGCGGCGGTGGACTTCCTGCACTTTCAGTCGCGCATCTTCTCGGACGAGTTCTTCGAAGAGACGCAAAAGCTGCTCGAAGAGTATTTCGTGAAGAAGCCGTCGCTGCAGAACCTGCCGGCGTACGTCATCCTGCCCGACCAGGCCGTCGGGTTCGAAACGTTCAATCTGCCCAACATGGGCCGCGCCAAGATGCAGCAGGCGCTCGATACCGAACTGAACAACGAGTACGAGGGGCGGCAGAAGGGCAAAAAGATCAACCAGTTCGTGCTCGCGCAGAACAAGCAGTACACGACGATCGGCGCAGTCTATTTCGACAAAAAGCTGATCGCGCAGATCTACAAACTGCTCACGGACGTGCGCGTTTTCCCGCGCGAAACGACGTACAGCGGCAACGCGCTGCTTTCGGGCGCGCTCAACTTTGCGCCCCGCCTGCGCGGCAAAAACTTCGTGTTTGCCGACATGCACCTCGACTATACCGAGATCGCCGTCTCGTCCAAGGGCAGGACGCTGGGCTTTGCGGTCATCCCGCACGGCACGTCGCTGCTCAAGACGGACAAGGTCGAACTCGAATACATGCAGACCAACCACGAGGTCGGCGAGATCGCCGTCATCAACGCGCGCGAGATGGCGCGTGCCAAGGCGCTCACTCTGGCCGACGAGGCGGTCGACCCGTCCGTCATCCCCGAAGGCGCCACCATCGAAGATTACGCCGTCGAAACGCCCCCGCCCGCGCATGCGGACGAGGGGGAAGAGGAAGCGGACAAAGCGGCCGCGGAAGGCGAAGCCGCCGGGCCCGCCGAGGGCGTAGAAGGGAGGACCGCCGCCGAAGGAACGGCCGCCGCGGACAGCGTAACGGCTCCGGCAGACGGCGCAGCCGCCGGAGAGGGCGCCGGAGAGGGCGCCGAAGAGGGCGCGCCCGCCGGGAACGCCGAAGGGGCCACGGCCGAAGGGCAGGGCGCCGACGACGATTTTTACGAGTCGGAAGAGGAAGAGGCCAAGCGCCTGGCGGAGATCGCCAAAGAAAAGCTGCGCAAGGTCAAAGTCTACCGCAAAATGCCCAAGCGTTACCCGAAATTCATGATGCGCGAACCGCCCGTCACGGAAGAAGGCTTCCTGTTCGAAAACTTCCGCATCATCATGAAGTGGATCCTGCTCTATGCGCGCCAGGCAGAGCTTTCCGAATACACCGCCACGCCCGAGTTCATCGTCGTGAACATGCCCGCCGAACTGTACGGGCTGCTCGACCGGGCGAACGAAGACATGGGCGAAAAGGGCCTGCAATTCCGGCCGTTTACCGCGGCGGACAAGTTTTCGGCGGAGATCAAGGGCAACCTGAACCTGTACGGCTGCCTGTTCTCGAAACACTTCAACAAGAACCACAACTTTTAAGCGGCCGGTCCCGCGGGGGACAGCAACGCCCGCGCGCCCGATGCCGGGCGCCGGGAGCGCGGAGGGGGCATGAAGAAATACAAATACAGCGCCATCAATCTGCAGGGAAAAAAATTTCAGGGCACCTTTCTGGCCGAGAATGAAAAGGATCTGCGCGCGCAGCTGGCCAAACAAAACCTGTACCTCGTTTCGGCCAAAGTCGATACGAACAAGTCGCCCAATCCCTTTTTCAGCGTCACGGGCAAGGTGTCCGTCAACGAACTGGCAACCTTCTGCCGCCAGTTTTCCATCATGATCACGTCGGGCACGTCCATCGTCGATTCGCTGGGCATCCTCAAAGGGCAGGCGTATTCTTCCTATCTGCGCCGCGTTCTGGGGCAGGTGCACGAAGACGTCAAGGCGGGCAAACTGCTGAGCGAGGCGCTCTCCAAACACAAGCGCGTCTTTCCCAACTTTTTCCGCAGTATGGTGCACGTTGGCGAACTTTCCGGCTCCATCGACAAAGTTCTCGTCGAGGTGGCCGATTACTTCGAGGCCGACCAGAAGGCGCGCGCCAAGACGCGCTCCGCCCTCATTTACCCCTGCGTGCTCATCGTCATGGCGATCGGCATCATCGTCCTGATGGTCGTGTTCATCATCCCGACCTTTCAGGAGGCGCTCGAAGGGCTGGAAGTGGAGATGCCCGCTCTGACGATGGCGCTCTACAACCTCAGCGCCTATTTCCGACAAAACTGGATGCGCATCGTGCTGATCATCGCCGCCGTCGTGCTGCTGTGGATCATCTTCCTGCGTACCAAGACCGGCCGGTACCATTGGGACAAATGGAAGTTCCACATGCCGCTTGTCGGCAAAGTGATCAAAAACAGCGTTTCGGCACGGTTCTGCCGCTCCTTCACGCTGCAGATCGGCAGCGGCATGGACATCGTCGACGCGATGGACGAGGTGTGCATCGTATTCGGCAACACGTACGTCGCGGATCAGTTCAAAAAAGCCGCCGACGACGTGCGGCAGGGCATGACGCTGACAATGGCGCTGCAGAGCTACAAACTGTTCCCGACCATGCTCGTGCAGATGGTTTCCGTCGGCGAAAAGACGGGCGACCTCGAAGCGGTGCTGGCCCGTTCGGGCGGGTTTTTCGAAAGCCAGGTCGAGCGCTCCATCTCCGCCGTCACCGGCCTCATCCAGCCCATCATCCTGTGCATCATCGGCCTGGCGGTCGGCGTCCTGTTCTATGCGGTCTATTCGCCGCTTCTGCAGGTCATGAACACGCTCGGAGCTTAACGGAGATTCGTCTATGGATCTGAATTACGAAATTTTACAGTATTACGTCTATAAAAAGATCATCAAGCGCAAGCAGATGAAGGTGATCTACGAAGACTGCACCCGCCTGAACATGCCGGTGGAGAACTACATGATCGCCAAGGGCTACTGCACGCAGGTCACCGCGCTGGCGGCGCTGGGCGAATACTTCTGCCTGCCGTACTGCGAGATGGGCATGCTCGAAGTGGACCGCAAGCTGCTGCGCGGCGTCACGTTCTCCTTCCTGCGCAAGCATAAGTTCGTGCCCGTCTCGATCGACCGCAAGGGGGTCATGCTCATCGCGATCGCCCGTCCGCTCGATTTTTCGGCCATGTCCATGATCAGCCAGGTCTATATCGGGCCGATGGACTTTGTGCTCGTGCCCTCGGTGCAGATCGATATCTTCATCGATTCCATCGTCGCCGTGCAGTCTACGGCCGACGCGCTGGAAGATCTGCAGCGCGAAAAGGACAAAGAGCTCGTCGATTCGGCGATGCATGCGATGCCCGTGAACCTGATCGACCGCGACGACGACGTCATCAATAACCCCGCCGTCCGCCTGGTCGACTCCATCATCAAAGAGGCCGTTCCGTTCCGGGCAAGCGATATCCACATCGAGCCATTTGAAAAGGCGGTCAAGGTCCGTTACCGTATCGACGGCGACCTGCAGCTGCGCGCCGAATTTCCCATCGAGAGCTATCCCGCCATCTGCGCCCGCCTGAAAATTCTGTCGGGCATCTCCATCGCCGAGCGCCGCCTTCCGCAGGACGGGCGCATCAGCATGACCATCAACGGCACCGATTACGACTTCCGCGTATCCACCCTTCCCACGGTGTACGGCGAAAAGTTCGTTATCCGCGTGCTGGACAAGACCTCGTTCAACTTCACGCGCGCCGACCTCGGTTTCACGGCCGAAGAAAACGTGGTCATCGACAAGATCCTGGCGCATTCGTACGGCATTGTTCTTCTGACGGGGCCGACGGGCTGCGGCAAATCGACGACGCTGTATTCCTTCCTCAAAGAGATCAACCGGCCGTCGGTCAACGTCATCACCGTCGAGGACCCGGTCGAGTACACGATGCACGGCGTGAACCAGGTGCAGGTCAACACCAAGGCGACCCTCACCTTTGCCAGCGCTCTGCGCAGCATCCTGCGCCAGGACCCGGACATCATCATGGTCGGCGAGATCCGCGACGAGGATACCGCCGAGATCGCCGTCCGCGCGGCCATCACGGGGCATCTGGTCTTTTCCACCCTCCATACCAACGACGCGCCCGGCGCGATCGTCCGCCTGGAGGACATGAAGGTCACCGACTACCTCGTCGCCGACGCGCTCGTCGGCGTGATCGCCCAGCGCCTCGTCAAGCGCCTGTGCCCCGCCTGTAAGAAGAGGGGCAAGACCAACGACGCCGAAATGAAGATCCTCGGCATCGACGAGCCCGTTTCGATCTTCCGCCCGCAGGGGTGCCAGTATTGCAACAACACCGGCTACAAGGGGCGCATCGCCGTGCACGAGATCATGTACATGACCGACCGCATCAAATCGGCGGTCGTGGCCGGCCGCCCGGTCGAAGAGCTGCGCACGCTGGCGGAAGAAGACGGGATGGTCAACCTCTGGAACAGCTGCAAAAAACTGGTCTTCAAGGGCATCACCGACATTGCCGAGCTGATGGGCCTGTTCGACGACTGACCGGGCAGAGCCGGAAAAACAAGACAGCGATATCAATTCTCATATAAGGAGTTTTTATGAAAAAGGTAACCAAAAAGACGTGCGAAAACGGGCTGAAATCGCTCATTTTCGTTGCCGTCGGATGCTTCATTCTGTTCCTGCTGAGCGTATTCGAGGTGTACCCCGTCGAAGCGCAGACGTGGTATCTGATCGCGCTGCTGGCGGCGGTGGCCGTCGTGCAGTGGGGCGCGGTGGCATTTGTGCTCAACATCCGTTCGGACGAGATCGGCGAGCGTTACGAGATGAACACGCTCACCTGGTTTCTGACCTTTCTCCCGGCCATCGTCCTGGTCGTCCTGTTCGTGATCCTGTATTCCGCCCTGCACGGCACGGTCGAATTTTTCGCGCTCGACGGGGTCAACTTCCTCGTCTCGTTCGCCATTCTGGCGGCGGGCGTGGCGCTGTGCTACCTCTTCGACTACGCCTACATCACGGCGACCAAAAAGAACCAGGTTCAGACGACCACCGTCAAGATCGTCAAAAAAGAGTCGAAGTCGAAAAAGGGCAAGGAACCTTCCAAAGAAGACGAAAAGCTCGCCAAAAAACTGGACCCGGAAGGGGCGGTGTTCCCGGACCTCGTCGCCATCGACAAAGAATTTCTGCTTTCTCCGTACGTGCCCGCGCCGTCGGCCAACGTGACGCTGCGCCAGCTGTGCGACGGCTTCAACGCCTATCTCGAAAGCCGCGAAATGTACTACCTGCCCGAAACCATCCGCGCCTTTGTCAGCGGCCTCGCCTGTTCGCATTTCATGATCCTGGAAGGCCTTTCGGGGACGGGCAAAACCTCTCTGCCGAAATATTTTGCCGAATACACGGGCGCGAACGTCTGTTTTACGTCGGTGCAGGCTTCGTGGAAGGACCGCAGCGATATCCTCGGCTATTACAACGACTTTGTCGGAAAGTTCAAGGAAACGCCCTTCCTGCGCCAGCTCTACCGCGCCTCGTACGAGCCGCAGGAGGTCAACCTGATGGTGCTCGACGAGATGAACCTCTCGCGCATCGAGTATTATTTTGCCGACTTCCTTTCCGTTCTCGAACTGGACGAATCGCAGTGGCAGATCGAGCTGATGCCCATTTCTACGGGCGGAAATCTTCCCGCAAAGCTGAACGGCTGCGCGGTGCGCATTCCGCAGAACGTGTGGTTTATCGGCACCGCGAACAAGGACGATTCTACTTTCACCGTGACCGACAAGGTGTATGACCGCGCCGTCATCATCGACTTTTCGCATCGCAACGAATCGAGCGGGATCCGCCGCAACCTGCAGCCCATCCGCGTGGGGGCGGACAAATTGCAGGCCCTGTACGAAGAGGCGATCAACGATCCCAACTACAACCTTTCCCGCGCCGATTACGACCGGTTTTCGGTGCTGACGCAATTCGTGCTCGACGCGTTCGACATCAATTTCGGCAACCGTATCCTCAACCAGATCGTCCGCTTTGTGCCCGTATACGTCGCCTGCGGCGGCACGTCGGCCAAGGCGCTCGACCTGATGTTCGCGCGCAAAGTTCTGCGCAAGCTCGACGGCCGGTTCGACGACGGCATCAAGGCCAACCTCGTCAAGCTCGAGCGCCTGGTCTTGCAGCAGTATAACAAGACGGATTTCTCGTCCACGCTGGAAGTCATCGCGAGGCTGAAAAGGAAACTCTTCTGATTATGTCCGTCGCATCTTTGGAAAAATTCAACAAGCAGTTCGAGGGCAGGGCGCCCTGTTCCATCGCGCGGCTTCTCGAAGAAGAAAAAGAGGGGACGTTCGCCTTTTATATCCCGACCGCCGTCAAGCTCGACACGGCGACGCTCGTCGACCGCATCGAAGAATGCCTGCCCCAGCTGAGCGAGGTCGTGCGCTCCCCGTATATCGTCCTGAAAAACGAATACAACCGCGTCCGCACCGAACTGGCCGACAACCTGACGCCGCAGGGCATCCAGATGACGGTCAAGGATCCGAAGCTGTGGAAGCTCAAAGACGGAAAGCTGCGCCCCGAATACGTCTACGCCAAGAGCCGCGAAGACGAGTACAACACCTACGAAAACCGCATGGTCCGCGCGCTGATCGACAAGATCGTCCGCTTTCTCAACCTCCCGATGGAGTACACGAAAGAGGGCATCAAAAACATGTACGAGGCCTATTTTCAGCGCGCGTCCCTCAACAAGTTCGACCTGGTCAAGCTCATCGACGACGACCTGTTCAAGACCAGCGACGCCCGTTCCTTCACCGATTACAAAAAGCTGTTTTACCTGCGGGGCAAACTTTCGCAGCTGCGCGCGAGCGCTTTCTATAAGATCATGTCGCAGTTCCCGCTGTTTGTCGGGCGGCCCGAAGCGACCAACCTGCTCGTGCACAACGCCAATTACAACGCGTGCATGCGCCTGTGGCTCTTCCTCGACGAGTTCAACGCCGGGCTTTCGCTGCTTTCGCAGGACGAACAGAAGTCCGTTTACAGCGCGTTCATCGCCCTGGCGATGGTGCGCAGCTACGTGAACCTGGGGTTCCGCATCGTGAAAGACGCCGAGATCGCGCACATTTCCGAGAATTTTTCGCTGCACGGCGTCGTGCTCGAAAACGACTGCTTCCGCGTGCGGCTGGACGCCGACAAAGAGCGCGTCAACATCCTCGTGCAGTGCGCCAGGATGAAGGCCCAGCAGACGACGGTCGTCGAACTGCACACCGACATTTCCGAACCGTTCGGCAAAAACAACCAGTTCGTGGTCAGCCTGCACCGCACCGATTACAGCGACCGCGCCGCCTGCGTCGTGCCGGGCAACAAAAATTCGCTCAAAGACCTCGATTCCATCGTCCGCTGCACGGTGTTTACCTTTGAGGCCGACAAAGAGATCTACGAAAAGCTCTGCCTCATCTGCGGCAGCAACGCGCTGGAAGACAAAGAATACTTTTACAAGTGCCTCGACTGCGGCGCCGTATACTGCTTCCCCGACGAGCATACCGTCTGGGTCAACCAGTTCAACGTGCTCTCGCACAAAGACGGCGAAGAATCCTGAAACGACATCGTCCGGGCGCCGGCCCGGGCAGACCGCATCCGTCCGGGTGCGGTTTTTTGCGGAAATTTGAAAAAAATTTGCTCCGGGCATGCGATTTTTGCGGTACAATTCCGTTCATGTATTATCAAGGAAGGAGTGGCGGCGGATGGACGACAGGGACAGGCTTTCGCAGATGACGGCGGAAGAAAAGGCGGCGCTCGTTTCGGGCACCGATTTCATGTATACCAACCCGATCCCGCGGCTGGGGATCGGGCAGCTGTGCATGGCCGACGGCCCGCACGGCCTGCGCAAACAGGCGGGCGGGGCGGACAACGGCGTTTCGCGCAGCGAACCGGCGACGGCTTTCCCCACGGCGTCGGCCCTGGCATGCGGCTGGAATCCCGAAAACGCGCGCAGGATGGGCGCAGCCATCGCCGAAGAATGCCGCGCGTACGGCGTGGGGCTGCTGCTCGGCCCGGGCGTGAACATCCAGCGCAACCCGCTGTGCGGCCGCAACTTCGAATATTTTTCGGAAGACCCGCTCCTCGCCGGCGAACTGGGCGCGGCGGAAGTGGCCGGCCTGCAGAGCCGCGGCGTGGGCGCGGCGGTCAAGCACTTTGCGCTCAACAACAGCGAAAACTACCGCTTTATGGGCAACAGCATCGCCGACGCGCGCGCGATGCGCGAGATCTACCTCAAACCCTTCGAGATCGTCGTCAGAAAGTCTGCGCCCGCGGCGGTCATGTGCGCATACAACCGCGTGAACGGCGTCTGGTGCAGCGAAAACGCGGAGCTGCTGCAGGAGATCCTCCGCGGAGAATGGGGGTTTGACGGCGCCGTCATGACCGATTGGGGCGCGATGCACGACCGCCCCGCGGCGCTGCGCGCGGGTCTGGACCTCGAAATGCCGGGGGACACGCCAGACTGCCGCCGCCGGGTGCTCGACGCCGCCGCCGGGGACGGTGAAACGGCGGAAGCGCTCGGCCGCTGCGCCGCGAACGTGCTGCGCCTGGTCGGCCGCTGCGCCGGCGCGGAAGGGAAGAGTGCGGGGGAGGACGCCGGAAAGGCGGTCCCCGGCGCCTTCGACCGTGCCGCGCACCACGCCCTCGCGGCGGAGATCGCCGAAGACTGCGCCGTTCTGCTCAAAAACGACGGCACCCTGCCGTTGGATCCCGGAAGGCGCGTGTTCGCGGCAGGCGAACTGTTCACAAAAATGCGCTACCAGGGCGCGGGCAGTTCGATGATCGCCCCGACCGCGCTGACGTCGCCCCGGGACGCGTTTGCGGCGCGCGGGATCGGTTTCGATTTCTGCCGCGGCTATACCGCCGCGTCGGAGGAGTCGCAGCCGGAGCTGATCGCCGAGGCGCTGGAACGGGCGGCGGACTGCCCGCTGGCGCTCGTCTTCGCCGGGCTGACCGACGCGGACGAAAGCGAAGGGGCCGACCGCGCGCATATGCGCCTGCCCGCGGGGCAGCTCGCCCTCATCGACGCGCTGATCGGCGCGGGGAAAAAGCTCGTCGTCGTGCTCTTCGGCGGCGCGCCCGTGGAACTGCCCTTTGCCGATTCCGACGCGGTCGGCGCCATCCTGTACATGGCGCTGCCCGGGCAGAACGGCGGCACGGCGGCGGCGCGGCTGCTTTTCGGCGACGCGTCGCCGCGCGGCAAGCTGGCGCAGACCTGGCCGCGCTCGTACGAAGACGTTCCCTTCGGCGAAACGTTCGGCCGGGGCGAGAACGAGGTCTACAAAGAGAGCGTATATGTCGGCTACCGCTATTACCTCACGGCGGGAGTGCCCGTGCGCTATCCCTTCGGGTTCGGCCTCTCGTACACTTCCTTCGCCTACGAAAACCTGTGCGTCGCGCAGGAGGGAGAGGAGATCTGCGTTTCGTGCGAGATCGCCAACACGGGGGAACGCGACGGCGCCGAAGTCGTTCAGCTGTACGTCGGCGCGCCGCAGACGGGCGCGTTCCGGCCGTGCAGAGAACTGCGCGCCTTTGCCAAAGTGTTTGTGCGCGCCGGGAAAAAGGCGTCCGTCCGCCTGCGCTTTCCGCGCGCCGATCTGCAGGCGTACGACGCCCTGCGCGGCTGCCCGGCCGAAGAGCCGGGCGTATACGGGGTGCAGGTCTGTTCAGACTGCACCTGCGTGCGGCTGGCGGGCGAACTCGTCCTCGAAGGCGGAGAAGGCGCCGCGCCGTACCCGCCCGAAGTGGACACCGCCTACCGCGGGGCGCGCCTTGCGGCCGTTTCCGACGCGCTGTTCGAACGCATGAGCGGGCAGAAGATCCCGCCCGAACCGCCCGTTTTGCCCATCCGCACCGAATCGCGCTTTTCCGATCTGCGCGCCACCTTTTTCGGCCGCATCCTGTTCCGCGCCGTCCTTTCCATGGCGTCGCGGCAGCGCCGCGCGGCGGAAAAACTGCCCGAGGGCGAAGAGCGGGACAACCGCCTGAAGGGCGCGTTTTTCCTGCAACGGGTGCTCGAAAGCAATTCGCTGCGCACGATGTCGATGTGCGCGGGCAGGCGCTTTCCGTTTCATTTGGCAGAGGCTTTCGCGCACATTGCCAACGGGCGGCTGCTCAGGGGCGTCGCCTGCCTGTGCCGCAGGACCCGCGTTCCGCCTCTGCCCAAAGAAAAACCGTGAGCGGCCGCTTTTTTCGCCAAATTTCGGCAAATGGCAAATGTTTTCGGCAGAGGATTGACGATTGCCTCATAAAATGATAAAATGAAAGAAATCGATATAAGTCGAATCAAGAGAGGATTGTGTGATGTACAAAAAAATTGTTTCGGTTGAATTTAATTCCGTCTGGCTGTTGGAGCACAGGGGCGACTTTGACGAGTATCCCGTCCAGTATTTGGCAAAATCGATCGAAAAAGAGCTGTCGGACGTCAAAGTGCAGCATACGTCGGATTCGTTGCGGTGCGTCCTGAATACGACGGAAGAGATGCCCAAGGAGACGGCAGGCGAACTGGTGGCAACGTTTATCATGGACAAGTTCGGCCTCGAATCTCTCCGGGGGATCGCCGAGATCAGCGTCGAAGATCCGCCCTCGCCCGAAGAGGAGAAAGAAAGAGGCTTCGATATTCATGACCTTTTCCAGGGGCTGGGGCTTTTTTCGGATGATGACGACGAAGAGGGCGAAGAGGACGAAGACGAGGAGGACGACGAAGAAGACGGAGAAGACGACGAGGACGACGAAGAAGACGAGGAAGACGAAGACGACGAAGACGACGAGGAAGACAAAGAAGACGAGGAAAAGGACGAGGATTCCGGGAAATACGACATTGCGCGGCGGTTCGAAGAGATGCGGCGCCGCCTGCACGCGGCGGCCCGGCGGTTTACGGATGACGACGAGGACGAGGACGAGAAAGAGCCACGGGAAAAAGAATCGATCCGCCTGCCCGACCTCCTCAACAAGATCGGCGACATCCGCACCCGGCTGAACGAAAAGATCAAGGGACAGACGCGCGCGGTCGAAGAATTTCTGACCAATCTGTTCAGCATGGAGACCAACGCCCTGAAAGAACGGCACAGCCCGCGCGCGCTGTATCTGTTTGCGGGCCCTCCGGGCGTCGGCAAGACCTATCTGGCGGAAACGGCCGCCGAGATCCTGGACCTGCCCTTTTTGCGAATGGACATGAGCGCGTATTCGGACGATGAGGTTTCCGTCGTGTCCTTCCGCGGCATCGCGCCCTCGTACAAGGCCTCGGCGCCGGGCATCGTCACCAAATTCGTTCATGAAAACCCGCGCTGCGTCCTCCTCTTCGACGAGATCGAAAAGGCGCATGCGAACGTCATTCAGCTCTTTTTGCAGATCCTCGAAGGCGGGCGCTGCCGCGACTTTTATATGGAAGAGGAGATCTCGTTCACCGACACGATCATCATCATGACGACGAACGCCGGGCGCAACCTGTACGAAGGCACGGGCAAGACCAATTTCGCGAGCGTGAGCCCCGCCATGATCCTCAACGCGCTGGCGACGGACATCGACCCGGCGACAAAGCGGCCCTTCTTCCCCGCCGCCGTGCTCTCGCGCATCGCGGAGGGTTCGGTCGTCATGTTCAACCATCTCGACCCGACGGCGCTGCGCTCGATCGTGCGCGCCACCCTCGACGACGCCGCCGAAAACATTCACAAACGGTTCGGGATCGCCGTTTCGTACGAAAAGCGGGTGGAGGACGCCGTCCTCTTCGAGGCGGGCGCCTCCGATGCGCGTTCTCTCAAAAAGCACGCCCGCTCTCTGCTGGAAAACGAGCTGATGGCCCTGGTCGAACTTATCCGCAAAGAAGACCGTGCCGAGGCGCTGGGCAAGCTGGAGAGCGTGCGCTTCACCGTCGACCTCGACGGCATTACCGGCGATGCGAAGCCGCTCTTCCTCCCCGAAAAACAGCCGAAGGTGCTGCTGTTCGCGGCCGACGGCGCGGCGCTGGCCGCCGGCTGCGCCGCCCGGGGGATCGACGTCGTGTACAGCGCCGATCTCAACGAGGCCAAGGCGCTGCTGCGCGGCGAGGCCGACATCGTCGTCGCGGACATTTTGTGCGGCTGCCGCGACCGCGCCTATGCGCCGGGCGATCCGGAAGACATCGATTCGGACGGGAACGAATTTTTCCGCTACGTGCGTGAATTTTACGATGAACTGCCCGTGTATATGCTCGACCGCCGCGGGGCGGGCGAAGAGGCGTTCCGTTCCTACATCCGCCGCGGCAGTTCGGGCGTGCTTGCCTGCGCGGAAGGGGAAGAAGCCTTTGCCGCCGCGCTGTCCGCCGGCTGCGAAAGCGCCGTCACCCTGATGCAGCAGAACGCCCTGCAGCGCGTGCACAAGGTGCTCTCTTACAACTGCGCGCAGGTCTTTTCCGCCGACGGGAAAGAGGCAGAGATCAAGCTGGCCTCCCTGTGCCTCAAACGCGACGTCGGCGTAGAAG
>ERZ1090861.955-NODE-955-length-16055-cov-7.410375_pt1 | contig 16055 bp, 9 predicted proteins | sample MGYA00478482_ERZ1090861 | MGnify/ENA primary metagenome ERZ1090861 (study PRJEB33644, sample SAMEA5815744) | chicken gut metagenome | biome: Chicken; feature: Gastrointestinal Tract; material: Caecum | place: Ireland | collected 2019-01-01 | study: A study of the... | reverse complement strand
TTTTGGCTTAAACGGGGGCGGGGCGGCGCGCGGGGCGCCGAACCGGTTCTCCGGCGCGGGGCGTTATGCACGGCCGTGCGCGCAGAGCGCCTCTCTCATTCCGCCCCGACCGGCCCGACTACCCGTCGCTTTGTGCCGGTCGGTCCCGTTCCGCCCTTACTTTCTCTTTCTGGGCAAAACCGCAATCCCGCCCAGCAAAAGGGCCGCCGCGCAGACGCCGCCGATCGGAAGGATCGAACCGCAGCCGCTGCCGCCGTCGCTGCTCGTTCCGCCGCCGACGGAATCGGAAGTCGTTGCGGAAGCCGTGGAATCAGGCTGCTCAACAGAGTCGGAAGAATCCGAAGGAACGCTCGAATCGGAGGAATCTTCCGGCGGAGTGGGATTCTGCGCCTCTTCCAGAGCCGCCTGCAATTCCGCCGTCTTGGTCACTTTCGCCGCGAGGAGATCGGTGAGCGACATGTACAGATTGTAAACTTCGTCCACATCTTCCTTGAAGGTCGCGGAAGAAGAATCGAGCGCGACGATGAGTCCGTCCACATACGCTCCCACGCCGTTTTCCGCCGCTTCCAGCGCCGCCGTCGCGGCGGCCTCGTCCGTCATGCGGGCCTGCAAATCGAGAAGGCGCTCGTAATCGGCGCGCGCTTTGACGATCGCGTCGATGTCTTCCTGCGCGTCGACGGTGGCGGAAAGACCGGTCATCGCCGTTTCCACAGCGGAAACGCGCGCTTCGTCCCCCGAAGCGACACAGCTGTAGCCGGATACGGAAACGTCAAATTTCTGCGCATACAGACCGACGTTGAACGCGGGGCTTTCCGAAGTAATGTCTCTCATGTAATATTTGTTGGAAAGGAATTCCGTATTGTTATACACTTCGTAAAGCTCGAAAGAACGGCAGGTGTAATCCGTTCCCTCGACGGTCACCGTCTCGATTTTGGAAACGACTTTCATAGAGAGCGTTTTTTCAATCACGACGTTGCGCGTTCCGACGAGATCGGGATGGGAGACATTTCCGTTATCCCACCACATATCGTCAAATTCAAAGCTCTGCCAGGTCGTCTTTCCCGTCTTGGTGCTGATCGCGGTCTTATAGACGCCGCCCACGCGGCCGTAGAACTGTCCCGACCAGCCGCCGTCCATCTTCTGCTGCAGCCAATAGATGAGATAGTTGTTCTCGTCCGCATACCACGCCACGATTCCGTACGCGCGCTCGGCGGAAAGATCGGATTCGGGATCGGGCGTGAACGTCGCCTGCACCGTGTATTCCTCGTCGGCGGCATACGACACGTCGCGCAGGGCGAACATGTTGGTGAACTGATTCTCGGTATCCACGGCGCTGGCCGCATAGATATCCGTGATCATGCCGTCCTCCCCGAACTCGAACGCGCTTTCGTTGACCTCTTCGCAGGCGAGCGTCCAGCCGTAATGCGTCACGTTGTCCTCGTCGACATAGTCCGCATTGACGGGCAGAGCCGCGGTCCCGATGCTCGCAACCAGCATAGCCGAAGCAAGCGTTGCCAAAAGTTTTTTACTCATAGTTCCCTCCTTGATAACCTTTTCGGTCAATTTATTTTTTTCTTTCTGAAAACCGCCAGCAACAGGGCGACCGCCGCGACGGAGACAAATCCCGCCGTCACGCTGCCGCACCCCTTCTTACCGGAAGAGCTGTTGCCGGACGAACCGCCCGCGCTGTCGCCGGAACCGGCAGAATCGGAGCTGTCGTCTCCGGGTCCGGGTTCCGCGGAGCCGCCCGATGTGGTGACTCCGTCAAATTCCTCCGTATAATCGGCGTCGGTATAAGCGCCGATGTCCAGCTTTTCTTCCACGATCTGCGTTTCGTCTTCCGGATCGGCCGGCGTGGAAACGCTCACCGTCTGTCCGGCGGGCGTAATCGCCCACTCGGAAATCTCTACTTTGTCATTGAGAACATACAGTCCGCTGTACACCGTCTTCCCGTCCGAAGAAGGAAGATCGGAAACCGTATAGGTCAGCCGCCCCATCGTCCCGTCCACACTGCAGGTAAACGTGTTGCCGCTCTTGGTCACCGTAATCGTGTGCCACTGGGTAAGCTGAGAGGCTTCGGTGATCGTCAGTCCGTCCTCGTTGGTCTGCGTGCCCTCGGCAAACCATCCGCCGTGGTTATAGCGGGTGGGCAGATATTCTCCGCCGATTTCGCCCGTCAGCGTCGTGCGGGGCACGGTGCTGTCCGAACGCCAATGATCCATATAGAAGAGCAGGTAATTATCCTGATCGAGATACCACACGACGATCCCCACCCGGTCCTCGGCGCGGGAAATGTCTGTGACGCGCATGGTCGCGGTGATCGTGTAATCCCCGTTGGGATTCTCCACCAGCGCCCAGCTCAGCGATTCGTCCTGCGCGGCGTCCTCGGTGCTCATATCGGGCGTGTAGGTCGCGTCGCAGAGGATCCAGCCGTCCGCGTTGATCGTCCACTGATTGTTCTTCAGCCCGGAAGTCAGCCAGTCGCCCACCTGCACCTGCGTGTATTTTTTATAGCCTTCCGTTTCAAACCCGGAAATTTCCAGATCCATGTTGTAGACATAGATGCCGATGTCGGGGGTCACGGCGGCGATGTCGTCGATATAGCGGCCGTACACCATTTCCCCGTTCACATACACCGCGACGCCGGTGCCGATCTTGCGCACGGACATCGTGAAGGTATCGGAAAGGCTGACGTCGAGTCTGCACTCTTTCACCGTATAGTGCGGATCGTTGCCCTCAAATTCGTCGTCCTCGGTGTAGGTGCAGGCGTAAATGCGCGCATACACCCCCCCGTCGTGCCAGGCGAACCCGGCGCGGACAAAGTTGTGTTCATCCGCCTGATACGGGACGAACAGCAGTTCCGAAAACTGCGAATCCGTACCGCGTTCGACGGTGACGTCCGCCGTAATGGTGATGTTCGTATCGGAAATATCGCTGGCGCCGAGCAGGTAAGAAAGGGCCGTCTGCCCGCTCCCCGTCTCCTTCGCCGTCACCGAAATGGCGCCGTCCGCGCCCAGAGTCCAGGCGGTCTGCGATTTTCCCGCGCTCTGCCAGATATTCCCCTCCGCGTCCACGGAAGAAATTTCGTCGTAAGCGGAATAAATGGCCCGGCTTTCGAGAGCGCTCGCCGTGAAGTTCACGTTGTACCCCTCATAGCCGTAATAGTAATTTTCGTTCGTGCCCGCAATGCGCTTGGAAACGACGGGTTCGGCCGCGTCGTCGAGATAGACGAAGAATCCCACCGATTTTTTCTCCACGCGGAGGGTATGTTCTTCGGTGACGTCAAAATCCTGGGGCAGCGTATAGACGGTGCTGCCCACGCCGAGGTTGCTGCCGTCGATCCAGCCGTAGAGCACGACTTCGTATCTGACCGTCGTAAAGCCGACCCGGCCGCTCTCCGTGCGGCGGATGGTGGCGGAGACAAAGTTCTGATCGTCCTTCATCCAGGGAATCAGGCCGTAGCCGAACACATAGGCGCTGCCGCCCGTAAACTCCTCCGTCTCATCCACTCTGAACGAGGCGCTGATTTCATAATTCTGAGGCAGGCCGTTCGCTTCGGCATACGGATTGACCGTATAGCCGCGGTTGGTGTTGTAGCCGGCAAAGTTGGAACCGGACACGCCGTATTCCGAAGTGCCGTTTTCCCCTTCCGTCTCCGCGGTCACGAACGAAACGGAGCCGTCGTCGCGGAAGGTCCAGGCGTCGTATCCGTTGATCGCCTTGTAGGTGAATCCGTTCTTTTCAATCCAGTCCCTTGCGAGCGCCGGCGTGTTGTTGAGCGCGTATCCGTCCGTGAACGTCGCGTCGGAGAATGCGGCGCGCACGTCCTGCGCCATGAAGCCCATCGCATAGGTCTTGGGAATTTTATTGTAATAATACGCGGAGACGTTGCCGACGGAAACGTCGTTGTAATAAACGGTAAACCGGACAAAATTGCCGCTGGAACCGCTGTTTTCCGCCACGACGCGCAAGGTGTGCCCCTGCGCCGAAAGCGGATCCCGCTTCGCCTGAGCGATCGCCGCCGTTTCCAGCGTGTCGAACGTCGTGTTTTCCAGCTGGGAAGAAGTGCCGCTGTACTTGGCCTCGCCGTCCAGCCGGCCGCTGACGATGATCTCCTGCAACGCGTAGCCCTGCGCCTCTTCTTCGGGCGTCGTGCGGTATTCCGCCGCCCAGGTGAATTTCAGCTGCACGAACAGGTAGTTTTCCTCGTCGACATACCAGGGGATGATACCGATCATCGGGTTTTCGACGTCGTTGATCTCCTGAATGACAAAAGTGGCGGACATTTCAAAGGCGCCCAGCGCCTGTCCCTTCGTCGTCAGATAAGTGGCTCCCTCCATGGCGTACGGCATGCCGTAGGAATCGACGGTCACCGTTTCCGCCCCGGCCTGCCAGGTCCCGAAATCCTCCTCGCCGTTGTCCGCCGTCTGGTTGTGGAACCAGTCTCCCGCGGCGGAAGAGGCGATCAGATCGGTGACGACCGGCTCGGCGAGTTCCGCCGCCGAGGCGTACAGAAGCGCCGTCGCGGGACAGAGCACGCCCACCAGCGCCGCCGTCAGCGCCGACAGCAGAAGTTTACGCTTTTTTCCGTATTTTCGCATAGTTTCCTCCTTTCCTTATATTTCGTACTGCACCTGCGAGGCGACGGTATTTTCATAATATCTGTGCGCGTATCCGCCGACCCCCGTCCGTTGCAACATCTGATGCAGTTCTTCCAAAGGCGTTTCCGCGTAATCCATGACGTCCGCACTGCCGAAATTGGTGTACATCTTGGCAATGGGCTCCGCGTTCGCCACCGACGACCAGGTGACCCAGGCCCCGTCCGAAGCCGAATCAAACGTAAATCCCGCCGTCGTGGACGCCTCCGCCACCAGGCTCTTATAGGCATAGCCCAGCGCGCCGTCCCAGTTCATGATGGATTTTGTATTCTGCTGGACAAACTCCGCCTGTCTGAGATAGGTGTATTCTCCCGTCAGGATGTACACCCGGAACAATTCATAATAGATAAACGCGATATAATTGTCCGCGCCCGTGCTGTTGCAGCAGATGAAGCTCATGCCGTCGGTGTAGCCGTATTCGCAGGGATAAGCCGCTTTCAGGGCCGAATCGCGCACGGGATAGCTGAAAATCTGCACCGTGGACATGGTGAACGCCGTCGCCTGTTTCAGGCATTCCAGCCACCGCGCCTCTCCTGTAAGCATATACAGCGCGTCATAGCAGTACATCGCATACACGCCCGATTCCTTGTCGACGCGGTTGGGGTTGTCGCAGGTGCCGCCGGTGTAGACGCCGGTGGGATAAATGTTTTTGTAAACAAACTCTCCGGCGGCGATCGCCGCTTCCCTGTATGCCTCTTTTCCCGTCATTTCGTACACTTTCGCCAGGAATCGGACGGGCAGATTGGTGTTGAGTTTGCTCTCCGACTGGCAGATATTCCCCGCCGGTTCCTCGATGCCGTTGTCCCAGTTCCGGAACGGCCCGCCGTCGTAGTTGTAACAGCGGTACCAGCTGCCGTCGTCGTTCTGGTAATTGACCAGAAAATCCGCAAAGGCGATCACGGCGTCATACCATTCGGGCCGGTTGATTTCATGCGCTTCCGCCAGGCGGTAAGCGTCCAGCACCCCTTCCATGGCGTCCACCGCCATGCGCAGGAAACAGGGATAGCTGCGGAATCCGTCCGCCCAGGTATCGTACCAGATATACGGCAGGCCGACAATGGTCATGAACTCCGCGCCGCTGACCCAGAAATCGACGACATTCACGCCGTTTTGCAGGCTTTCGAGATCGTCGTTCATGACCCCGTAAAGCATCATGTTATACGCGGAAGGAAGCTGCTGGCCGATAAATCCCGCCTGATAGGTGAGCGGGCCGAATTCCCCGTCCTCGATGGTGATCCGCCAGGGCAGGCCGTATGAGATGTAGCTTTTGCCCGTCTCGGCATTGGTCTGCCGCGTCTCCTGCAAAAATACCTTGTAATCCTCGTTGATGACCTTGTACACCTCGTCGATGTCGGTGTTCACGATCCGCTGATTCTGCAAATTGAAATGCGCGTTGTAAGCGGCAACCGTGGCGGCCGACTGCGTGTCCTCTTCGTCCACGCGGATGCTCAGCGTCAGCGAATGTTTCGCCCCCGCTTCCGCCTCGTGATATTTGCGCGCGGTGTCACGGCTGGGATACTCGACGGATACGCTGCCCGCATTTGCCGCGTTGACCGCGGTCAGGCTGGCATAACTGTTGTTTTCGTAATGAATGACCGGCTGATAGCGGGACAGGGAAAGCATGGCGCCCGTATCGCGGTTGCGCATCATGATCATCGGCACGCCGAGATAGGTCTCCCGGTAGGTGAAAGTGCCGTAATTCATCTCCCCGAATTCGTTGTTGGGGATAAACCAGTCGTAATCCCCCGTATTCCCGGCCGCGGAAGAAAGGGCGTACACGCTTTCAAAGCCGGAATCTTTTCCCTGCACCGACTCCGCCGTCACCGTCCTGGCGACGTTGAACACGCCCTCTTCGCCCTCGGCGGGGAAGTAGTACCTGTCTTCCACGGTAAATTGGCTGCCCGCCTCGCTGGTGAGGTGCGCAGTGGCCAGAAATCCGTAGGATTTTTGCTCCACGCCGTCATACTTTGCCTCGACCGCCTGCGCGCCGCCGCTGTTGACATACAGCTTTGCCGGCAGTTCCTCGCCGAACAGCAGCACCCCGTCCGGCGAATACAGGCCGACCGACCAGCCGTCCGCCCCCTCAAAGGAGAGGGTGTACCCGCCGTCGGTCATCGTCCGGTCGCCGAGGCTCCCCTCCGCCGCGGCGGGAAGCCCGCTCTCGTCGATCTCGTCGTCGGGCAGAGGCGGGGCCGTAAAATCCCTGTCCTCGCGGTAGGCATATTTTTCCTCGTCGGGCGAGGAGGCGCCGGGTGAACTCACCGAATCGGACAACCCCGCGCCGGCGGAATCCGACCCGCCCGAACCGTCCGTCCCGCCCGCTCCGCCGTTGCAGGCGGCCGCCGAAATGCACAGGCTGAGACAGAGCAAAATGCCGATTGCTTTCCGGAACATCGTATCCTCCTTATCCTGTTATTTTCAGGGATGCGCCGCACGCGCGGTTACGCGGCATACGCGCGCACCACCGAAGTGACGTACTTGCGGTGGGCGTTTCCGCCCACGCCGATTTTGTCCAGCGCGGCGCGCAGTTCTTCCAGCGGCACGTCCGCGTAATCCATGACGTCCGCGCTGCCGAATCCGTCGTACATCTTTGCGATCGGCTCCGCGTTCGCCACCGACGCCCAGGGCAGCCACACCCCCATCACGCCGTCGTCGTCCGTCGCGGAATTGAACCCGAACCCCGTGATCGTCGTCGCTTCCGCAACCAGGCTCCTGTACGGATAGCCGAGCGCGCCGTCCCAGTCCATGGTGGATTTTGTGTTCTGCTGAATGAATTCCGCCTGTCTGAGGTAACTCTCTTCCCCCGTGATGATATAGATCCGGAACAGCTCGTAATAGAGGAAGGCGATGAAGTTATCCACTCCCGTCCCGCCGCAGGTGATGAAGCTCAGCCCGTCGGTGTAGCCGTGTTTGAGGGGGTAGGCCGCTTTCAGATCGGAAGCGGATTCCATGACGTCAAAACTGTACGCGAGCACCGACGACATCGTGAACGCCGTGGCCTGGCGGAGACAGTCGATCCATTTTTCGTTTTTTGAAAGCATATACAGCGCGTCGTAGCAGTACATCGCAAACACGCCCGCTTCCTTGTCCTGCGCGTTCGGATTGTCGCAGGTTCCGCCCTGATAATAGCCGAGCGGGTACAGCTCCTCATAAATGTATTCTCCCGCCGCGAGCGCCGCGGTGCGGTACTCCTCCCGGCCGGTCAGCTCGTACATTTTCCCCAGAAAGCGGACGGGCATGGTCGTGTTTGCCTTGGAGGAGGACTGACAGATATTCCCGCCCGGCTCGGGGATTCCGTTGTCGCCGGCGCGGAACATACCGCCGTCCCAGTTATAACAGCGGTACCAGCTGCCGTCCTTGTTCTGTTCGCGGACGAGGAAATCGGCGAACGCGACGACAGAGCGGTACCAGCTTTCCCGTTCCAGCCCGTGCGCATACAGCAGCCGGTAGCCGTCCAGCAGGCCTTCCATGGCGTCCACCGCCATGCGCAGGAAAGTGGGATAGTAGTTGAACGTATTGTTGTCGCCGTTGTACCAGATGCGGGGGATTCCGGCTTCCGTCATCATGCCCGCGTCCACCCAGAAATCCAGCACGTTCATGCCGTTGCGGAAACTCTCCGCGTCGTCGTTCAGAATCCCGTAATAGAGCATATGGTAAGCCGCCGGGATCTGCTGTCCCACAAAACCAGCCTGATAGGACTTCGGCCCGATCTTTCCGTTCTCGATCGTGACCCGCCAGGGCAGGCCGTAGGAAGTGTCGCCGCGGGCGGACGTCGAAAGCAGAAAGGTCTTGAAATCCTCGTTGATCACCGCATATACCTCGTCGATATCGGTGTTTACGATCCGCTGATCCTGCAAGGCGAAATGCGCATTGTATACGGACGCCGTCGCGGCCGGATAGGATTCGGTGTTCTCGGCGCGCAGAGTGAGGTCGTAGACGATACGCGCCCCCTGTTCAACGTCAAAATAGCGCCGCGCGGTGTCCCGGGAGGGATAGGCGATCTCAATGCACGGCGATTCCCCGTCCTCGTTCAGAAGCGCAAAAGAGGCGTAGGAATTGCCCGTCGAAGTCACCGCGGGCTGATACCGGGCGAGCGAAAACGCCACCCCCGTCTCCTCGCTGCGGTACATCGCATAGGGCAGCCCCAGCATGGTTTCGCGCAGAATTTTCGATGCCGCATAGCTGTTTCCGTTTTTGGGGAACTCCCCGAACACGTTGTTGGGCACGAACCAGGTATATTCCCCGACGCCGCCCGAAGGGACGGACATACGGAAAACGCTCTCGAAGCCGCCGTCGTCCCCCTCCTGCTCCACATACACGCTGCGCCGCACATTGAACGCATCCCTGTCCCCCTCTTCCGGGAAATAATACCGGTCCTCCACGGCGAACACGGAGCCGTTCGGCGTGCTGACGGAGGCGACCGCTTTGAGGCCGTAGCGCTCCACGCTCACGGCGGAATATGCGGCGGAAAGCTGACCTTCCCCGCGCACATACAGGGAAACGGGCTGCGCCGCGACGGCCGCTCTGCCCCGATCGCCGACGACGGCCAGCGCGCCGCCCTCTTCCAGCGCGAGGGTAAATTCGGCTCCTTTGAGGCGATACCCGCCCTCATAGGCTTCCGCGCTCCCTTCGGGGGCGTCGGGAAGGCTTTCTTCGTCGATTTCATTGACGGGGAGAATATACGATTCCAAATCCCTGTCCTCCCTCTCTTTTTTGAGTTCCGTTTCCCCGCCGGGCGACGACTGCGCCGGAGCGGAATCGGACGACTGCGCGGGCGATTCGCCCTGCCCGCCCGGGGTACAGGCGGAACCGAACAGCAGTCCGGCCGTCAGAACCGCCGCCAGAATTTTCTTGATTTTCATGCTCTTCCTCCTCATTTCAGGCCCGTAATGCTGATTCCGTCCACGAGATATTTCTGGCAGAACAGGAACAGGACGCAGGTCGGAATCATCGCCACGACGCAGGCGGTAAGCAGTTTCTCCGTCTCGGTGGCATATGCGGAATTCATCTGATTGATCGCAAGCTGCACCGTGAAAAGTTTCTCGTTATTGCCCAGATATAACAGCGGCGTGAGGTAGTCGTTGTACTGGGTGATGAAGCAGAGCAGAATCTGCGTGATGACCGCCGCCCGGGACAAGGGAAAGATGATCGTGATGAAAATCCCGCCCCGGCTCATGCCGTCGAGCACAGCGGCCTCTTCGTAGTCTTTGGGGATCATGCGGATGAAATTCAGGAAAAAGAACATCATCACCGTCGAGCCGCACATCGCGGGAATCATGACGGGCAGCGGCGTGCCCACCCAGTGATAGAAATTGGCGAACATGACGTAGGCCGGGATCATGACGATGATATTCGGAATGACCAGCGTCGCCATCATGGCGAGAAAGATAATGCGGCTGCCCGGGAAGTCGATCCGCGCGAACCCGTAAGCGGCCAGAGCGCTCATGAACACCCCGACCAGCACGGGCGGAATGATGTACACAAAGGTATTCAGGAAGGCGCGCAGCATCACCGTCTCCTCAAACACCGCCGTATAGTTCTTTCCCGTCCACTTCTCCGGGAAAAAGCCGGGCAGATTGATCTCCTGCGCCGTTTTGAACGAGGACGCAAGCAGATAGACAAACGGAATGATGATGAGCGTCGCCACGACGGCGAGCACGGCGTACTGCGCCGATTTGCGGACGATGCGCAAAGGACTGTTCGTTTTCATGCTCTCCTCCTTTACGATTCGTAATGAACCCAATTTTTCGACCCGACAAAGTTGATCGCCGTGACGATGGCGATGATGACGCCGAGCAGGATGGCGAGCGCGGAAGAATATCCGTAGAAAGAGCCGTACGACCCGCCCGCGTAATTATAGATGAGGATGACGGGCATCATCGTGTTGGACGGATTTCCGTTCGTCATGACCTGATAGATGGTAAAGCCCTGCAGCGAGCCGATGATTCCCGTCGTGAAGATATAAAAGGAAACGGGGGACACCGAAGGGAGGGTGATGTACAAAAACTGCTGCACGCCGCCCGCGCCGTCCAGTTCCGCCGCTTCGTAATAGGAGCGGGGCACGTTCTTGATGGTGGCGATGTAGAGCAGGATGTTCGTGCCCAGGCCGAACAGCACGTTGAGGAAAATCAGCGACGCGACGGCGTGATCCCGGTCCAGCCAGTTGACCCGCTCGAACCCGAGCGCGTGCACCAGGGTATTGATGAAACCGTACTGATAATCGTAAATGCGCTTCCACATGATGCCCACGGCCACCGCCGAACAGATGGTGGGCAGGAAGTAGATCATGCGGAAGACGTTGGTGCCCTTGATCTTTCCGCTCAGGATATTTGCCAGGAGCAGGGAAAAGGCCATCGACAGCACCACGCCGATACAGAAGACGAACGCGTTGCCGACGCTCGGCCAGAACTGCGTCTCGTTCTCCGAAAAAGCGCGGATAAAATTCCCAAGCCCTATAAATTCCGGCGCATTGAACAGATCATACGTCGTCAGCGAGAGATAGAGCGCAAAGCACAGCGGCGCCGCCAGGAACAGCAGGAGCCCCAGGGAAAGAGGCGCCACGCACAGATATCCCCAGAAGATGTCCGCCTTCCTCTTTTTCGTCATTTTTTGTCGCATCGTTTTCCACCCCCGTCAGCCGAACAATTCCGGGAAATCCGTCCGGATGATGTTGAGAATCACCTCTTTTTCATCCGTCAGGAACTGTTCGGGCGTCAGCCGCACGCTGGGATCCTTCTCAAACATCGCGCCCGAATCCTCGTCAAACCGCTCTTTCCAGCGCACGCTGGGAAGATACTGCCACAGCCCCGCGCGCTGGTACTGCGCCGCCCGGATCCATTCCCCCGTATTCTCGGGATACTGCCCCGCGTCGTATTCGTACAGCTTTTCGATCAGCGCTTCGTCGTTATAAAGCGGAATGGAGAACCCCGACTCCGTCATGATCATCTGCCCTTCGACGGAAGTGAAAAATTCCGCCAGCCGATAGGCGATATCCGGATATTCCGTATTCTTGTACACCGCGTACCCCACCGAACCCGACCAGCCGTTGCAGTTCTGATTGGTCTCAAAAGCGGGAATGGGCGCGATGTCCCACTCGAACGTCGCCTGTTCGCGCAGATCCGGGGTCAGCGACCGCCCCTCGATATAGCAGGCCGCTTTCCCGTCGAGAAAGAGGGATTTTTCGCTGGTCGTCGTCAGGATTTCCGAAGTGGGCGCCACGCAGTAATCCATGGTCGCCGTCTGAATGTACTCAAACGCCTCGATGAATTCGGGCGAATCGATCAGCACCTCCGTACGGCTCTCCGACAGATAATCCGCCCCGTTCGACCAGATCAGGCTTTCGGGATAAATCTTGGCGACGCCGTAGACATGGTCGTCGCGCAACCTCGTCTGCCCCGTAGACGAAGACACGAACACCGTGCTCCCGCCCAGCGCCTCGGACCGGTTATAGCCGAACATACTCCAGTATTCCAGCGCCTCTTCGGGCGTCCAGGGCGTTTCGGGATCGGGATAGGGCACGCCGTACTCGTCAAAAATTTCCTTATTGTAATACATGACGTACGGCGTGACGTCTTTCGGCATACAGTACAGCGTACCGCTGCCCATCGTCTCGCCGTTGTAACGGTAACGGTTGAGAACGGACGGCCAGATTTTGTCCAGATCGATCAGATCGCTGTTCTCCACATACTCGGTGAGATCCGTCATCATGCCCGTGGATACCCATTGCCCGAAATTGCCGTCCGGCACCAGGAACACGTCGGGCACGTTCGTCGAAGCGATGATGCTGTTGAACTGCGATTCATAGCTGCTGATAATGCTCACGTCCACTTTGATATGGCGTTTTTCTTCCTCTTCTTCGCCGCGGTTTTCGTTGTACTCGTCCACCTCGGCGTTGTATTTTTCCTCAAACGCCGCGCACACTTCGCGCACGAGGTCCGTCTCCGTCGAACCGCCGTTGTCCCAATGGCTCAGCGTGATGACGATCGCGTCGCCGTATGCCGTTATGTTCGTCATCGACGTCAGAAACGCCGTCGCCATACAGACGACAACCAGTGCAATGGCCGAAATCCACGCCACAAGTTGTTTTACCGTCAGAATACGAAACATCCCGCTCCTCCTTATCCGTTGTCCGATCTCCGCGCCGCCCTTCGTACGCCGTTTTTTCTTTACTTTACGTTTTTCGTTTTTGAAAGCACCGACCCAGGGTTGCGTTCACCGCATTTTCGGGCTTATTTTCCGGGTCGTCCGGCTCAGTCCTTCCCGCCGGCAATCGCGTCCCGCAACAGGGCAACCGGCGCTTTCGGATTCCGGTCGATGTCCGTCAATCCGTTGATCTCCGTCTCCACGTCGGTCAGCTGGGTCACGCAGAATCCGCAGATGCCGTCAATGCGGCGCAGCGCCGAAACCATGCCCTTCAGCCGGGAGACAAATTCCCCCGCGCTCTTCACCGCACCGCCGTACCCCCAGCCTTCCGCCGCGCCGCTGCGGTAGCCGATTCCCGCAAACTCCGACACGATCACCGGCTGTCCCCTGTAGGCAAATCCTTTGGCAAACGGCAGACGGGTCTGCATGTAATCGACGACGTTCTCCCCCCGGAGCGCCCGGGGCAGATCCCCGTAAAAACGGTACAGTCCTTCGGGGTCCTGATCGTAGTTGTGCAGAGTGACGATGTCGCTCTCCGTGTGTTCCCAGCCGTCGTTGGAGATGACAGGGCGGCGCCCGTCATACGCCTTGGTCGCATAGACCAGCGCCAGCGAAAGAGCCTGCTGCATTCCGTCGCATACGATGCGCGGCACCCCCCAGCTCTCATTGATTGGCACCCAGGCGACGATGGCGGGATGATTGTAATTCTGCCGCACCGCTTCCGTCCACTCGGTCAGGAGTTTATCCGCCGTTTCCGACTTACATTCAAACGGAGAAGGCATTTCGCACCAGACCATCATGCCGAGAATATCCGCATAATAATAGAAGCGCTCGTCCTCGATCTTCTGGTGCATGCGGATTCCGTTGAACCCCAGTTCCTTCGCCAGAAGGATATCTTTTATGTACGCCTGCTCGTCGGGCGCGGTCATTCCGCTGTTCCGGTAATATCCCTGCACCAGCACCATTTTCATATAGACGGGATTGCAGTTGAGCAACAGGCAATTCCCCTCCGCGCGGTATTCCGCCAGCGCAAAATACGATCCTACCCGGTCGAGCACTTCCGTTCCGCGGCGAAGAACAAATTCCACATCGTAAATATTCGGGTGTTCGGGCGTCCAGTAATAAACGCGGAAAAAGTCCGCATCGCAGTGCAGATCGGCCTTGACGTTGGCAATCCGCCGCGTGAACTGCACCGTCGTTTCGGAGATCAGCCCGTCCCCGAAAGTCACCCGGATATCCAGCGAACATTCCGGCTCCGCCTTATGGAGCGCCGCCTCGAATTCCACATAATAATCGCGGAACGAAGGGGTGATTTTCACAGATTCGAGATAATTTTCCGATACGGTCTCCGTCCAGACCTTCTTCCAGATCCCCGTGGTATCGGTGTACATACAGCCGAAAGAGAGGCCGGTATCGCTCTGCTTGCCCCGCGGCTGTACGGCTTCCAGCGTATCCTCCGCGCGGACGACGATAAACGCCTCGCCCTTCTTCCGCTTCACCTGTTCGGTGATGTCGAAGCTGAAACGGCAGTACCCGCCGCGGTGCGAACCGACAAATTCGCCGTTCACCCAGACTTTGGTAAGATAATCGCAGCCCTCGAAATGCAGCAGCAGCCGCTTTTTTTCCAGAGCCCGGACGTCATATTCCGCCCTGCGCGCATACCATACCGCTTCGTGAACGCCGGTGTCCCCGATCCCGCTCGCTTCCGTCTGATAACTGAACGGCACGAGAATCTTCTTCCCTTCCGGGAACCGCTCGAACCAGCGCGCGCCCTCCCCCGCGTCCTCATCGTCGAACGCAAAGCTCCATTCTCCGCACAGATCGGTGTATTCCTCTCTTACAAACTGCGGGCGGGGATATCCCTCCCGATAACATTTTGCGTGCTTCATACCCCTCCGTCGCAACTCAGAATGAAAAAATCATTACAAAATTGCTTTTCTTTCACATTCTTCATTCGCATTATATCACACCCCCGGCCGCTTGTCAATACTGTTTTTGAAATTTTCATAATTATTTTTGTATTTATGGACCAGTTCGTATTTTATCGAATTAAATATTCATGCAATTCCGGCAGAATCGCTTGATTTTCGCGGGAAGCTGTGATACAATTAAACTATACGGTAAGAAGAATATGAGGGAAAAGCCATGCGCATCATCGATAATCTGAAAGAAGGATTGCCCGTATTTGACGCTTTAAGCAACGAAATACGCATCAAAATTCTCGAACTTTTGCTCGAGCGGCATCAGATGAACATGAATGAGATTGCCGAAACGCTGCATATGCCCAAGAGCACGCTGACGCCGCACATCAAAAAACTGGTGCAGGCGGAGCTCATCGGCATCAGTCTCAATTCCGAAAAGCGGGGCACGCAAAAAATCTGCCGGCTGTTCGAGGACAAAATCATTCTGAACATCATCCCGCAGCTGACCGAACAGAAAATCTATGAAACCGAGCTGGACGCGGGACAGTATTCCGATTGTTCCATCGCACCCACCTGCGGGCTCGCCTCCCGGGAAAAAGTCATCGGAAACGGATTCGACGATCCGCGCTTTTTCCATCTGCCCGAACGGTTCAGCGCGTCGATCATCTGGTTTTCCAAGGGATATGTGGAATACACTTTTGCCAATATGCTGTCCCCCGACGACAAACCGACGGAAATGCAGATCTTTCTGGAAATGTGCAGCGAAGCGCCCGGCGTATTGAGCTATTTCCCTTCGGATATCCACTTTACCCTCAACGGCCTGCATCTGGGCTACTGGACCTCTCCGGGGGAATGCTTCGACCGCAAAGGCAGATATACGCCTTCCTGGTGGTTTTCCAACTTCCCGCAATACGGCATTATGAAAGTGATCACCATCAACGAAACGGGGACCTATCTCGACGGACTGTTTCTCTCTTCTGTCACGATCGACCGGCTGGAACTGATGCAGAAAGGCGCCATTACATTGCGCGTCGAAGTGCCGGAGGACGCTAAAAACGTCGGCGGACTCACCCTGTTCGGAATCAATTTCGGGGATTACGATTCGGGAATCCGCATCCGCACGATCTGCAATAAAAAGAAAGGGTAACTTTCCCCGGGTTTTCCGCCGGAATCCTCTGCGCCCCTTTTTGCGCGATTTTCCGCCGGAATCCTCCGCGTTTTTCCTGAAAGGGTGTTTTTTCTGTTTGCAAACCGCAGCCGGAAGCCTTGGCTTCCGGCTGCGGTTTTCTCCTTATTTTTCTTTCCGCTCTCCCCTGCCCCGTCGTTTCTGAAA
>ERZ1090861.954-NODE-954-length-16065-cov-6.493816_pt1 | contig 16065 bp, 31 predicted proteins | sample MGYA00478482_ERZ1090861 | MGnify/ENA primary metagenome ERZ1090861 (study PRJEB33644, sample SAMEA5815744) | chicken gut metagenome | biome: Chicken; feature: Gastrointestinal Tract; material: Caecum | place: Ireland | collected 2019-01-01 | study: A study of the... | reverse complement strand
TATTTAAGGTTAAATAAGATTTTTGAAATACAATATTATCAATTAAACAAGTTCAACAATTGCCATCTCAGTTGCATCACCACGACGAGCACCAAGTTTGGTTATTCTTGTGTAACCACCGCCAACACCTTTGTCTTTTGCTCTTTGAGCATATTTTGGAGCATAAACATTGAAGATTTTTTCAATCAATGGGTGGTTAATTCCTTCAATACGAGCTTTGAAAGTTTCTTTTGATTCTTTCTCTTTTCTTTGTTCTTGAAGGTCATAAACATAACTCATAATCTTTCTTCTAGCAGCAAGTTTCTTTGGTCCATCGTTGAGAACTTCTTGTTTTACTTTCTTTCCATCGGCACCCTTAACTTCTTTTACCACTTTCAAAGTGTCTTCATAGGAATTGATTGCAAGAGTGATAATTTTTTCAGCAACTCTAGCAGTTGATTTTGCTTTTGCAAGAGTTGTTTCAATCTTACCATTCCAAAGAAGAGTGGAAACTTGTCCACGAAGAAGAGCCTTTCTTTCTTTTGAAGGTCTGCCTAATTTATCGTTAGCCATTTTCTTTCTCCTTTTATAAATTATTCTTCATCTTTACGAAGACTGAGTCCATAACTTTCCAATTTGTTGATAACTTCTTCAACACTCTTAGCACCCAAGTTACGAACTTTAAACATATCACTCTTAGACTTTTTGAGAAGGTCTGCAATGACATTAATTCCTGCTCTCTTTAAGCAGTTATAAGATCTAACAGAGAGATCCATTTCTTCAATTGGAAGTTCCATAAGTTTCACTTGTTTATCTTCTTCTTTTGAAACCAAGATGTTCATTTCGCTCATTTGAGCACAAAGTTCAATGAAAAGATTAACATGTTCATTAACAATCTTACCTGCCAAACTTACGATTTCTCTTGCTGAAGTTGTTCCATTTGTTGTAACTTCCAAAACAAGTTTATCATAATCAATACTATTTCCAACACGAGTTGGTTCAACATTGAAATTAACACGCTTTACAGGTGAGAAAATGCTGTCCATTGCAATGAAATCAATGTTATCATATTTTTCTTTGTTGTCGTCTGCGGAAACATAACCACGACCATTTCCAATCATAAGGTCAATGTCTAAAACAGCGCCTTCGTCCATTGTGCAAATGTGAAGGTCTGGATTTAAGATTTCACATTCATCATTAAATTCAAAATCTTTTGCTGTTACTTCACCAGGAGTATTTTTTCTTAAACGAAGATATGTGATGAAATTCTTTTCTTGATTTGTGCATTTAACTGCAAGACTTTTCAAGTTAAGAACGATGTCAACAACATCTTCAGTCACTCCTCTAATAGTTGAAAATTCGTGAGATACCCCAGCAATTCTAAAAGCGATAGGAGCAGAACCTGGAAGTGCACTTAAAAGTGTTCTTCTCATACAGTTTCCAAGTGTGATACCATATCCTTTTTCAAGTGGTTCGACAACAAATCTAGCAAAATTTCCGCCATCAGTTTCTTCACAAGTGATTCTTGGTTTTTCCATTTCCATCATAATAAATTTCCTCCTCAAAATTATCTAGAATAGAACTCAACGATAAGTTGTTCTTTAATATCGGTGTCAATATCTGCTCTTTCAGGATTTGCTAAAATTTTTCCTGTTAAAGTTTCAGTGTCAAATTCTAACCATTTAGGCATAACAATCTTCATACCTTTAAGTTGTTTGAACATTTCAAGGTCGCGTTTGTTTTCCTTAATAGAGATAACATCACCAACTTTAACGATGTAAGAAGCGATACTAACAGTCTTGCCGTTTACAGTGATTTGACCGTGATTTACGATTTGACGACATTCTGCTCTTGAAGCACCAATACCCATTCTATAAATAACATTGTCAAGTCTTCTTTCAATGAGTGAAAGCATATTTTCACCAGTAACACCCTTAAGTCTAACTGCTTCATCATAATACTTTCTAAATTGTTTCTCTAAAATGCCATACATTCTTTTAACTTTTTGTTTTTCACGAAGTTGAAGTCCGTATTCAGTAACTCTTTTTCTTGATGCACCATGTTGTCCAGGAATAACAGGTCTTCTTTCCATAGCACATTTCTTAGTTGTACATCTTTCGCCTTTAAGGAAGAGTTTACGACCTTCTCTTCTACATTGACGGCAGTCTGGTTCGATTTTTCTTGCCATTGTCCTTTCCTCCTTTTAAACTCTTCTTCTTTTAGGAGGTCTGCAACCGTTATGAGCGATTGGAGAAACATCCTTAATTAATGTAACATCAAAACCAAGAGTACCAAGAGCACGAATAGCACTCTCTCTACCAGTACCTGGTCCTTTAACATAAACTTCCACACTCTTCATACCCATATTGAGTGCAGTTTCAGCGGCTCTTTCCACGCAAGTTTGTGCAGCGAAAGGAGTGCTTTTCTTAGAACCTTTAAGTCCAAGTCTGCCAGAAGAGCATTGAGAAATAACATTTCCTGCAATATCAGTGAAGGAAACGATTGTGTTATTGAAAGAGGTTGTGATGTGAACTTGACCTTTTTCAATTTTTTGATTAACTCTTTTTCTTGTTTTAGTTTTCTTATTTGTGTTTGCCATAATCTACCTCTTATTTACCCTTCTTAGAACTACCGCTTACGATTTTCTTTGGACCTTTTCTTGTTCTAGCATTATTTTTTGTGCTTTGTCCACGAACAGGTAATCCTTTACGATGACGAATACCACGATAGCAACCAATTTCGTTTAACTTCTTGATATTCATACTAACTTTTGATTTAAGTTCACCTTCAACGATAAGTTGATTTTCAATGTAGGAACGAAGTTTAGCAACTTGGTCTTCAGTTAAATCTTTAACACGAATATCCATAGAAATTCCAGTTTTTTCGCAGATTTCACGAGAAGTTTTTGGACCAATACCATAAATATAAGTTAAGCCATATTCCAATCTTTTGTCGTTTGGAAGGTCAACACCAGCAATTCTTGCCATTTTCTATAATCTCCTTTTTAACCTTGTGTTTGTTTATGTTTTTTGCTCTTTGAACAAATAACCATAACTTTTCCATCTCTTTTGATAACTTTGCATTTATCACACATTGGTTTAACCGATGCTCTGACTTTCATTTTTTTCTCCTTTTTAACCTTTTTCTCTCCAAGTTATACGGCCTTTCGAGAGGTCATACGGACTCATCTCAATTTTTACTTTGTCGCCTTCAATGATGCGAATGAAGTTTTGTCTAAGTTTGCCTGAAATGTAGGCAGTAATCACATGCCCATTAGAAAGAGTAACCTTAAAAGTCATACTTGGTAAAACTTCAGTAACAACTCCCTCAAATTCAATGACATCTTGTTTTGACATAATCGCTTCTCTCCTTTAAAAATTTTCGAATTTCCGCATTGTCTTTTTCTTGTCCAGATAACCTTTCCATTGGAAAAGGTGTTTTTGAAGCCCTTTGGACATGTTTTAGGCTTTTTTTCTTCGGTTTTACTATTTTAAGTCTTTTTCCGTCAACGAGATAACAATATTTTTCGTCTTTTTCAATTACAACAAAAATTTGATTTTTCTCTTTGCCGGCTGTGGCAATCACCACATCACCCTTTTGGACAATATTTTGAGTAATACTCATCATCTTTCTCCAAGGTTAAGACTTCCACTCCACTTGCAGTGAAAAGAACAGTGTTCTCATAATGTGCTGCAGGTTTGCCATCGCGAGTTTTAACGCCCCAGCCGTCTGGAAGAACATAAATTTCTTTCTTCCCAGCGTTTATCATCGGCTCAATGGCAATGGTCATATTTTCCTTAATGACCGCACCGTCTGTTTCCTTTCCATAGTTAAGAACTTCTGGAGGCTCGTGCATTTTTCTGCCAATGCCGTGCCCTGTGAGTTCACGGACAACCGAAAATCCGTTACTTTCAGCGTGATGTTGAATGGCTGATGAGATTTTTCCTATTCTATCCCCAACTCGTGCATTTTCAATTCCCTTGAAAAAACATTCTTTGGTGACGCGAACAAGTTTTTCTTTTTCGCCATCAACTTCTCCCACGCAGTAAGTTCTTGTGGCATCTCCGCAATATCCTTTGTAAGAAACAACAATATCAACACTGACAATATCGCCTTTTTTCAAAATGATATTTTTGTTTGGAATGCCGTGAACGACTGTATCGTTAACCGAAATGCAAGTTGCAGACGGATAACCCATATAGCCTATGCAAGGAGCAGAACCACCACTATCTATTATAAACTTTTCTATCGATTTGTCAATATCAAAAGTGGAAATTCCTTCTTTAATTAAAGATTTTGCGAGTATTAAAGCATCTCGAGTGATTTCACAAGCCTTTTTGATAAGGACAATTTCGGCAGGAGTTTTTTGTAGCATTACTTTAACCCCTTTAAGAAAGTTTTTACAGGTTTGTATGTTTCTTCTGGTCCTTTATCGGAACCTTTAGCAACAAACAACTTGTCAGCGTAGAAGTTTATGAGTGGTGCGGTTGTTTTTTCATAAACTTCCAGACGAAGTGTAATTGTTTCCAGATTATCGTCATCTCTTTGGAACAATGGTGCTCCACATTTTTGACATGTGGTTTTATCGTAAGTGGAAGTGTTATAAATTTCACCACATTTAGAACATATTCTTCTACCTACGCAACGACGCTTGATTTCGTCAAGCGGAACGTCCAACTCAATTACCGCATCAATGTCAGTGATTGTTTTAAGTGCTTCAGCCTGAGCAATACTTCTTGGGAAGCCGTCTAAGATGAAACCCTCTTTGCAATCATCTTTCTTAATGCGTTCTGCGAGCATTTTGATCGTTACTTCATCAGGCACAAGTTCGCCTTTGTCCATATAAGATTTAGCAAGTTTTCCAACTTCTGTGCCATTTTTAATATTTTCACGGAAAAGGTCTCCCGTAGAAATTTGAACGACATCAAAGTCCTTCATAATGTTTCTTGCAAGAGTTCCTTTTCCAGAAAATGGTGCTCCAAGTAATATGATTTTCATAAATACCTCTCTTTAACTTTTAGTCTAAAAAGCCTTTATAGTTTCTCATATACATTTGTGCCTCAAGATTTTTGTCAAATTCAAGTGCAACAGAAACCATAATCATAAGTCCGGTTGTACTGAATGCGTTTACTAATGTTGTCATAATCAAATTGTCTGAAATAACTTTGAATGCTAAACTTGGAATAAGTGCGATTATCGCTAAGAAGAATGCTCCAAAAAGAGTTATACGCTTAGAGATTTTCTTCAAATATTCCGAAGTCTCTCGCCCAGGTCTTATACCCTTAATAAATCCACCTTGTTGCTGTAATCGTCTTGAAATATCGTTGGTATCGAAAGTTATCATAGAATAGAAGAAAGCAAATGCAAAAATCAAAAGTGCAAGCACAACTATATATACCCACGAACTTGTCCCTAGCCAAGTTTGATACCAAACCATAGCCTCAGATTCTGGCCAGAACATACTGATAATAAGTTGTGGCAATGTTAAAAGTGATGTTGCAAAAATGATTGGCATAACACCAGAACTATTCACTTTGATTGGAATGAAAGTGTCTTGTCCGCCATACATTTTTCTACCCTTAATTTGTTTTGCATAACTTACAGGAATTCTTCTTTCACTGGAATCCATAAATACAATGAAACCAAAGATAAGAACGAGTGCAACGACATAGATGATAATCATCCAAAGGTTGTCAATATCTTGTCCAACTTGTTGAATTGCTGTGGAAATTCCAGAAGCAGATGATGCAATAATACCAACAAAGATAAGTAAGCTCATACCACTTCCAACAACATTAAGTTGTGTAATTTTTTCACCAATCCAAACAGTGAACATAGCACCTGCTGTCAAGATTAACACAATACCACATCCTGCAAGCCAAACTGGTATATTAAGAACTGTGGTGTTGATAGCACTTGAATAAGAAACAACAATACCGATTGCTTGTGCAAGAGCCAAAACAAGAGCAGTGATACGAGTGTAGAACTGCATTTTTCTCTTTCCGTCTTCGCCTTGCTTTGCGATTCTTTCAAGTGCAGGAATGGCAACTGTCAAAAGTTGAATAACGATTGAAGCAGTAATATAAGGGGAAACCCCTAATGCCAAAATCGAACCATTCGACAACGCATTACCTGACAACATATTCATAAGTGAGAAGAAAGTTGTACCTGTCGTGCTGTCTGCAATTTCGTCACGGAAGTCAAAACCAGGACAAACAATGGCACAGCCCACTCTATAGATAAGAATGAGACCAAGCACAATCAACAACTTTTTTCTTATATCTTTTACTTTAAAAGCATTTACGAGAGTTTTAAACATAAATTACTCCTCTATTTCGATTTTTCCACCCGCTTTTTCAATTTTTTCAATTGCAGCTTTAGTAGCTTTTTTAGCCTTAATTGTTAAAGGTTTAGTAATTTCGCCATTTCCAAGAACTTTAAGTCCGTATGGCATACGTTTCCCAACAACTCTTGTTTCATATAAGAGTTCTTCAGTGATAACAGTGTTTGGTTCAAAAACTTCAAGGTCACCAACATTCACTGTTGAATAGTTTTTGCGATTATTGTAGTTGTTGAAACCACGAATAGGCAATTTTCTAATCATTGGAATGTTTCCGCCTTCAAATCCAGCCTTAACACCGCCACCGCTTCTAGCCCATTGACCCTTGTGGCCTTTACCACTTGTTTTGCCAATGCCAGAACCGATTCCACGACCAACTCTAACTTTTTTAGTTACAGAACCTTCTGCTGGTTTAAGATTTTCTAATTTCATACTATGCTCCTTATTCTTCTACAACTTCAACAAGGTGTCTAACGTGATACAAACTTCCACGAATAGAAGGATTGTCAGGAAGAACTCTTGTTTGGTGTAGTTTCTTAAAACCAAGTGCTTCTAAGATTTTCATTTGATTTTTGTTGTAACCAATAGCACTTCTCACATAGGTGACTTTCAATGTTTTTTGTTTACTCATTTTTTCACCTCCGCTTAAATTTCTTCTGGTTTCTTACCGCGACGAGAAGCGATTTCTTCTCTTGTTTTAAGTCCAGTAAGTCCATTAATTGTTGCCTTAACAACGTTTATTCTGTTAGTTGAGCCGTGAATTTTGGTCACAATGTTTTTAACACCAGCAACTTCCAAAACCGCACGAGCAGCACCACCGGCAATAACTCCGTGACCTTCTTCAGCAGGAATCATTAAAACTTTTGTAGAACTAAATTTTCCAACTGTTTCGTGTGGGATTGTGTTTTCGTTAAGAGAAATCTTTTTCATATTTTTCTTAGCAACAACTGTCGCCTTATCAATAGCGTTTGGAACTTCTGCTGCCTTACCAATACCCATTCCGACATTTCCCTTGCCATCACCAATAACAACAAGAGCGGAGAAGTGCATTGTTCTTCCACCTTTAACGGTCTTGCTAACTCTTCTTACAGAAACAAGCCTTTTGTCTAAACCATCATCAATTTTAACAGGTTTTTCTCTGCGTGGTTTTTGAGGTCTATCTTGTTTACTTTTCTTAATTTCTTCAGCCATCACTTCCTCCTAAAATTCCAAACCGGCACTTCTAGCACCGTCAGCAACTGCTTGAACACGACCTGTGTAAAGGTATCCACCTCTATCGAAAACAACAGTCTTAATTTTCTTTGCAATTGCTCTTTTACCAACAATTTCTCCAACAAGTCTTGCTTGTTCGGTTTTGTTTTTACCTTTCAATTCTTTTGCAACTTCCTTATCAAGAGTAGAAGCAGAAACGAGAGTAACTCCCTTTTCGTCGTCGATAATTTGAGCATAGATGTTTGTTAAACTTCTGTAAACGCAAAGTCTTGGTCTTTTTGCTGTTCCAGAAAGGTTCTTTCTTACTCTCGTATGACGAATAACTCTGTCTTTATTTTTATCATTAACAGTAATCATTTCCCTTCCTCCTACTTCTTACCTTTACCAGCGGTCTTACCAACCTTTCTAATAAGGTGAGTACCATCAACATGGATACCGTAACCGTGGTATGGTTCATAAGGTCTTTTTTTCATAACATTGGCACAAAATTGACCAACTCTTTGTCTATCAGTTCCACTTACTAAAATTTCAGTAACTGATGGACAAGTAACTTGAATACCCTCAGGAATTTCCATTTCGATTTGGTGAGAATAACCAAGTCCTAATGTAAGTTTTTTACCAGAAACTTGTGCTTTGTAACCAACGCCGGCAACAATAAGTTTTTTGCTCCAACCTTTTGTTACACCAATAACCATATTGTGAACAAGTGCTCTTGCAAGTCCTTGTTTTGCGTTAAGTTCTGGTTTATCATAAGTGAAGTGAACTTCTCCGTCTTTCACTTCTGTTTTGATGTTTTTATCAATTTCTTGAGTTAAAGTTCCTTTTGTTCCAGAAACTGTAACAATATTTCCATTTCTCTCAAAGGTAGCACCTTCAAGTTTAACAGGTTTATTTCCTATTCTTGACATAGCATACCTCCTTACCAAACATAAGCGAGCACTTCGCCACCAACATTCAAAGAACGAGCAACTTTGTCAGTTACAATTCCTTTATTTGTTGAAATAATGGCAATGCCAAGTCCGCTTATAACCTTTGGAAGATTTTCTTTATTTGAGTAGATGCGAAGACCAGGTTTTGAAATTCTTTTAAGCCCTTGAATAACACTTTGACCTTCTTCATCATACTTGATGGTGATATCAATATCTTTAAACTTACCGTTATCAACTAAATCGTAACTTACGATATATCCTTCGTCAAGAAGAATTTTAGCGATAGCAATCTTTTCTTTTGATGCAGGAACAGTAACAGTCTTATGTTTTGCTGAAATAGCATTACGGATTCTAGTTAACATATCTGCGATTGGGTCTGTACTTAACATAATTCCCTCCTTACCAACTTGACTTTTTAACGCCAGGGATTTCCCCGCGGTTAGCCATTTCTCTAAAACAAATTCTGCAAATACCATACTTTCTTAAAACTGCGTGAGGTCTTCCGCAAATTGAGCAACGAGTGTATTCTCTAGATTTATATTTTTGTGGTTTTTGTTGCTTTGCAATTAATGATTTCTTTGCCATAATTCCTCCTATCTAGCAAAAGGCAAACCAAGTGCCTTTAAAAGTGCTTTTGCTTCTTCGTCTGTTTTTGCAGTTGTAATAAATGAAATGTCAAGGCCTCTAATCTTCTCAACTTTATCATAAGAGATTTCAGGGAAGATAAGTTGTTCTTTGATACCCATAGAGTAATTTCCACGACCATCAAAAGATTTATCAGAAATTCCACGGAAGTCTCTCACTCTTGGAAGAGCGATTGCAGTAAGTCTATCGAAGAATTCATACATTCTTGTTCCACGAAGAGTAACTTTTGCACCAATCTTCATACCTTGTCTAACTTTGAAGTTAGAGATTGCTTTCTTTGCTTTTGTTGCAACAGGTTTTTGTCCAGCAATTAAAGTAAGTTCGTCAACAGCAGTGTTAAAACTTTTTGAGTTATCTTTAACATCGCCAAGTCCCATATTTAAAACAATTTTAACAAGTTTTGGAACTTCGTTAACATTCTTATACTTAAATTCGTTCATAAGAAATGGAACAACTTCCTCTTTGTAGCGTTTTAAAGTTTGATTTTGTTCTTTCATTCTTCACCACCTTAACCTTCAACCGAAGTTTTTTTAGTGTTCGACTTTTGTGTTTTTGCTGTGCTTTTTGTTTCGCCAGCAGGTTTTGATGTAGTTTTCTTTGTTGTTGTAGATTTTGCAGTAGTTTTCTTTTCACTTGCTTTTGCTTCAACAACTTTTTCAGCAGACTTTGTTGTCTTTTTTGCTGTTTCTTTAGTGTCTTTCTTGTCAGCACTTACATTCTTCTTTGCTTCTTTCTTTGTTTGTTTTACATATTCTTTGTCAAGAGAAGCAGAACATTTTTTACATACTCTAACTTTCTTTCCATCGATTTCTTTGTGAGCAATTCTTGTTGCTTTTCCACAAACTGAGCAAACAACCATAACATTTGAAGCATCAATAGGTGCAGTTTTCTTGATAATAGCACTTTGTTCTTGTTGAGTTCTTGCTTTCTTGTGTTTAGTAACTAAGTTTACACCGTCAACTAAAACTCTGTTATCTTTAGGGAAAACTTCCAATACTTTGCCAGTTTTTCCTTTTTCTTTACCTGCAATAACAACAACATTATCGCCTTTTTTAACTGTCATTTTCATTTTCGGTTCTCCTTTTAAATAACTTCTGAAGCGAGAGAAATAATTCTCATATAGCCCTTATCACGAAGTTCTCTTGCGATAGGTCCAAACACACGAGTACCTTTTGGTTGTTTTTGGTTATCAATGATAACCGCAGCATTGTCATCAAAACGAACATGAGAACCATCATTTCTGTTTAAGCCCTTTGTTGTTCTAACGATAACAGCCTTAACAACATCACCTTTTTTAACATTTCCGCCTGGGATAGCCTTTTTTACAGAAGCAACAATAACATCACCGATGTTACCACTTCTTCTAAAAGAACCACCTAAAACGCGAATGCACATAATCTCCTTAGCACCTGTGTTGTCGGCAACTTTAAGCCTTGTTTGAGGTTGTATCATATCTCTCCTCCTTAATCTGCTTTCTTAACGATTTTGATAACTCTGTGGTATTTGTCTTTTGAAAGTGGACGAGTTTCCATAATAATAACGGTATCGCCAACACCACATTCATTATTTTCATCGTGTGCTTTGAATTTTTTAGATTTCTTTACGACTTTTCCGAATTGTTTATTTTTAACTAAATAAGGAACATTAACAACGACAGTTTTGTCCATACTTGCACTAACAACAACACCTTGTCGTGTATATCTTGGTTTTCTACTTGTTTCCATTGTTCCCTCCGATTTCTTTTTCTCTTATTGCTGTTTTAACTCTTGCGATTTCCTTTCTCACATTTCTGATTGCAAGTGGGTTTGCAAGATTTCTTGTTGCGTGCGAAAAACGAAGATTAAAGAGTTCATCTTTTAATTCTTTAAGTCTTGCGTTTAACTGTTCAAGAGAAAGGGTTTTGATTTCTTCATTCTTCATTCTTCTCACCACCTTCGTTAGTTTCAGTTTCTTTCTTTATGAACTTAACTTTGCAAGGAAGTTTGTGTCCAGCAAGACGAAGAGCCTCGCGAGCAACTTCTTCACTCACACCTTCAATTTCAAAAAGAACTCTACCTGGTTTTACAACAGCAACCCAGAATTCTGGATTACCTTTACCTGAACCCATACGAGTTTCAGCAGGTTTCTTTGTTACAGGTTTATCAGGGAAAATCTTAATCCAAACCTTACCACCTCTTTTAATGTAACGAGTAAGAGCAATACGAGCAGCTTCGATTTGGTTAGATTTAATCCAACAAGGCTCTGTGGCGATAATTCCGTAAGAACCAAAAGTCAAAGTGTTGCCTCTTGTTGCCTTACCAGTCATTCTGCCACGCATAACCTTTCTTCTTTTAACTCTTTTAGGCATTAACATTATTCTTGCCCTCCTTTCTCGGCTTTGCTTGGCAAAATTTCGCCCTTGAAAATCCAGCATTTAACGCCAAGTTTACCATAGTTTGTGTAAGCAGCGGAAGTAGCATAGTCAATGTCAGCACGAAGAGTATGAAGTGGAAGAGAACCTTCCATATACTTTTCAGTTCTTGCCATTGTGTTTGCACCATCAATAACACCACTTACTTGAACTTTACAACCTTTTGCTCCTGCCTTCATAACCTTTTGAATACCTTGTTTCAAGGCACGACGCCATTGAACACGCTTTTCAAGTTGTTGAGCAATGCTGTCAGCAACAAGTTGAGCATCAAGGTCAGGTTTCTTGATTTCCTTTACATTAAGTGAAAGGTTTTTAACAGGACGGATAATTTTTCCAAGGTCTTTTTTGATTTGTTCAATTCCAGCACCTTTAGTTCCGATAATCATACCAGGTTTTCCAGTGTAGATATTGATTGTAAGTCTTGATTCTGTTCTTTCAATTTCAATTTTAGAAACGCCAGAAGCAGAATGTTTTTTCTTGAAATATTCACGAATATCGTGGTCTTCTTTAATGTTAGCGGCAAAATCTTGTTTACTAGCATACCAAGTTGATTGCCAATCTTTATTGATACCAATTCTAAGTCCAATAGGATTAACTTTTTGTCCCATTATTTTGCCTCCTTCATTTCATCTAAGATGATTGTGATGTGACAACTTCTCTTAATGATATGATCAACTCTACCTCTACCTCTGAAGTTTACTCTCTTCATCATAGGACCTGGTGTTGTATAACATTCAGCAACGATTAAGTTGTCAGCAGAAAGTCCTTTATTGTTTTCAGCATTTGCGATTGCACTTTTAAGAACTTTCAAACTTTCGTATGCCCCTTTTTGTGGCATATATGTTAAGATAGCAACTGCTTCATTAACTTTCTTTCCTCTTATGTTGTCCAAAACAATTCTAACCTTTGAAGAACTCATACGAACATCTTTTGCAACAGCATAAGGACGGTTATCTTTATTTGCAGCTCTTTTTTCTGCTTTTTGTCTAATTCTTGTAGCCATTTTTCACCTCTCTTATCTATTTGACGCAGTTTTCTTTTGACCTGCGTGACCTTTGAAAGTTCTAGTTAAAGAGAATTCACCAAGTTTATGACCAACCATATCTGCAGTGCAGTATACAGGGATATGTTTCTTTCCATTATGAACAGCGAAAGTGAAACCGACAAATTCTGGATAGATAGTTGAACTTCTTGACCAAGTTTTGATTGGTTTCTTAACGCCACTTTCAGTCATTTCAAGAACTTTTTTCATAAGTCTTGGGCTAACATAAGGCTGTTTAACTTCTTTCTTCATACTCTTGCTCCTTAATTAATTCTCTTAACCATTAAACGGTTAGATTGTTTATTTTTCTTTCTTGTCTTGTATCCAAGTGCAGGTTTACCCCAAGGTGTAACAGGTGTTGCCATACCAACAGGGCTCTTACCTTCACCACCACCGTGTGGGTGGTCATTAGGGTTCATAACAACACCACGAACGGTTGGACGAACACCCATGTGTCTTTTTCTTCCAGCCTTACCAAGAGAAACAAGTTCGTGGTCTAAGTTACCAACTGTTCCAATGGTTGCACGGCAAGTTAAAAGAACTTTTCTCATTTCGCCACTTGGAAGACGAAGTGTGGCATATTTGCCTTCTTTTGCCATAAGTTGAACTTCAGCACCTGCAGAACGAGCGAGTTGTCCGCCTTTCTTTGGTTCAAGTTCAATATTATGAATGAGAGAACCAACTGGAATATCAGAAAGTGGAAGATTGTTTCCAACTCTGATTTCAACATTTGAGCCACTCATAAGAATATCGCCAACTTTAAGTCCGTTTGGAGCGATGATATATCTTTTTTCTCCGTCCTTATATGAAAGGAGTGCGATATATGCCGTTCTGTTTGGGTCATATTCAATTCCAACAACCTTTGCAGGAATGTTATCTTTGTTTCTCTTAAAGTCAATGATACGATATTTTTGTCTATTTCCGCCACCCTTGTGACGAACTGTGATTTTACCTTGAGCATTCTTTCCAGCATGTTTTTTCTTAACAGCAAGGAGAGATTTTTCAGGTGCTTTCTTTGTTATTTCTTCAGCAGCGAGTTTTGTGTAAAATCTTCTACCAGCTGAAGTTGGATTACTCTTAATTATAGCCATTTTCCCCTCCTATTAAGATAAGCTTTCAAAGAAGGCAATAGGTTTAGATTTTTCAGTTAAAGTTACGATTGCTTTTTTGTAATCACTTGTTTTTCCTACTGTTCTTCCTTGTTTTGTGTTTTGTGATTTTTTCTTTCCTTTAACAAGAATTGTGTTTACTTTCTCAACTTCCACTTTGAACTTTTCTTCAACTGCTTTAGCAATTTGAACTTTGTTCGCATTTTTGTTTACGATGAAAGTGTATGTCTTGTTTTGAATTCCACTATAACTTTTCTCCGTAAGTAGTGGTCTTACGATAATTTCGTTAGCGTCCATTATGCGTTAGCCTCCTCTAAGTATTTGATTGCAGATTCAGTTAAAACAACATTTTTGTTTGCAACAACATCGTAAACGTTCAAAAGTGATACATCAACTGTTTGAAGGTTTTGAATGTTTTTAACTGCTCTAACTTCTTTTTCTGTGTTATCAGCACTAACAACAACCACGCTTCCATCAAACTTGAATGCATCTAAGAATTTTTGAGCATCTTTAGTTTTTGCTGATGTAATGTCGAATTTGTCAAGAACTGTAACATTCTTTTCTCTAAGTTTTTCACTTAATGCACTAAGAAGAGCAACTCTTTTTGCCACTTTATTAACCTTCTTAGAGAAATCTCTTGGCTTTGGAGCAAAAACAACTCCACCGCCTGTCCATTGTGGACCTTTTGTTGAACCTTGTCTAGCACGACCTGTTCCCTTTTGACGCCAAGGTTTTGCTGCGTGACCTCTAACTTCACTTCTTGTTAATGTGCTTTTTGTTCCTTGTCTTTGGTTAGCGTTGTAAGCAACAATAACTTCGTGAATGAGTGGTTCGTTATACTCAACTCCGAAGATGTCATCTTTTAAAGTTTTTGTTCCAACTTCTTCGGCATTCATGTTATATACTTTAACTTTTGCCATTTCTTCGCTCCTTATTTAGCCTTTTTAACAGACTCTTTAATTGTAAGGATTGCTCCCTTTGCTCCTGGAACATTACCTTTAATTAAAAGTAAGTTTCTGTCTGCATCGACTTTAACAATTTCTAAGTTTTGAATGGTAACTTTTTCGTTTCCATATTGTCCAGGCATGTGTTTATTTTTAAATACACGCGATGGAGATGAGTTTGCACTCAAGGAACCTACTTCTCTGTGAACAGGACCAGTACCGTGAGTCATCTTAAGTCGATGAGCATTCCATCTTTTGATAACGCCTGAAAATCCGTGTCCTTTTGTCATACCAGAAACATCAACTTTGTCATTTTCTGAGAAAATGTTTGCTTTGATTTCGTTTCCGATTTCGTATTCACCATCAAGGTCAAATTCTTTTAAAACCTTCATAGGTTCAACTTTTGCTTTGTCATAAACACCTTTCATAGGTTTTGTGACATTCTTTGTTTTCTTGCCGAATGCTACAACATAAGTGTTGTATCCATCAGTCTCAACTGTCTTCTTTCTAACCACAACCATAGGGCCAGCTTCAACAACAGTCACAGGAATAACTTTTCCGTCTTCGGCAAAGACTTGTGTCATACCAATCTTCTTTCCGATTATTGCTTTACTCACTTCTCTTTACCTCCTTCCTTATAGACTGATTTTAATCTCAACACCGGCAGGGAGTTCTAACTTCATAAGTGCGTCAATAGCCTTGTTTGTTGGATTATAAATATCGATAAGTCTTTTGTGGGTTTTGCTTTCAAATTGTTCTCTTGAATCTTTATCCTTGTGAGGAGAACGAATCACAGTAACCACTTCTTTATCTGTTGGAAGTGGAATAGGCCCAGAAACCTTTGCACCATTCTTGCCAGCAGTTTCAATAATTCTCTTGCAAGCTTGGTCAATTAAAGAGTGTTCATAGGCTTTAAGTTTAATTCTCATTTTTTGTGTTGCCATTTAATAATACCTCCTGTAATAGCACCCCGAAATGTTGCATTTCACACTTAAATAGTTATTCTCAAGAATTCTTCCCACATTTTTCATCTCTCAAACACTACCCCGTGTGTGTCGCGCTGTTAAGTTTAAAAAAATGTCATTTCGGTCACCCTAGCATCTATGACTAGGATTTGGTCCACACAAATTTTCTTTCCACTGCTTGTTAAGTGTAAGTAACCTTGTGCTTCGCCCCATAAATAACAGCAAGCATATTATAGCAGACTAAAAATTAAATGTCAACAGTTTTTCAAAAATAATTTGTGACATTGCCACTTTTTTTGTTTTGACGTCGTCGCCCTTGATAACGCAATCGCAATTATTTAAATTTGTGACAATACCACCTTCCCAATTAATACAAAACTTTTCCTTATCTTATACTTCAAAATTAAATTTGTTTTAAAACTTGAAAATCCTAATATCTGTCTCTTATACACATCTCCGAGCCCACGAGACACTGAGCGATCGAGTATGC
>ERZ1090861.953-NODE-953-length-16094-cov-8.544987_pt1 | contig 16094 bp, 16 predicted proteins | sample MGYA00478482_ERZ1090861 | MGnify/ENA primary metagenome ERZ1090861 (study PRJEB33644, sample SAMEA5815744) | chicken gut metagenome | biome: Chicken; feature: Gastrointestinal Tract; material: Caecum | place: Ireland | collected 2019-01-01 | study: A study of the... | reverse complement strand
GTACAGAATATAAAAGAACGGAGGGAATATTATGGCTGTTGTAATTTCAACGCTGGCGAAAATTGGATTGGATGCATTGCTGAAGAAGGCGGCGGCTGTGGCCGCGAAAGAGTTGGGAAGTGACGTTTTGGCGGCGGGTCTGCGTCAGGTAGCAAAAAGCGGAGTAAAAGGAGCCGCGAAAAAGGCCGTTAAAAAGAAGGCCGCAAGTGCATTGAAAAATGCTGGCCTGGAGTCATTAAAAGGAACGGTGAACGACGCGATAGACGGAGGAGTGCAGCGAGTAGTCCAGAATGTTGTTAAAAAGTCTATGGCCGACCTGTTCGAAAATTCCGGACTTGTTGGGCTGGAAAATATAACCATAAAAGATCTACCTAACCCAAAATCCATTACCCGAAAACTGATAGCCCGGAATGTTGGGGAAGAAGATCTAAAAAAGATTAACGACATGCTACGAATGGTCAAAGACCCTAAGGGCAAGGCGTTGTCCGAGTTAAAAAAACAGTATCAGGAGCGGGCCGACCGGGTGGATAAAGTAATAAGGGCCCAGGAAAAAGCCCGGGCGTTAATAGCAGAATACCAGCGGCTAGGGTGGGATGTTAAGGAATCAATCGTAGAACGTGCAAATCGAAAAGTGCCATGGAACATCACAGAAAAACAGGCCGAAGCCATGATTGACAACCTGAGCCCGTCAACCATCAAGATTTTGCGGACTATGAAAACGACCCTAAAATGGGAAGAGTACAACGAAAAACCGAAGGTTTCCGGCCATCAGCGTTCAGGCGCGAATATCTACGATGTGGATCCATACGCCACCCACGAAGTAAAGCGGACTGTAGAGTTTGGGCAAAAACAGATACCGCGGGAACTGATGAAACAAATAAAATTTGTTATGGAATCCGCTCCGTCATCCATTACAGCGCGTGAATTATGGGATAAGCTGGAACTTTTCCAGAATATGACAGGCGTTAAGGTTCTGAAAGAGGACGCAAGCGTCGGGCAGCTGGTCGAGGGGCTGAAAGGAGCCGGGGCGTTGAGACGCGCGGCAGAGGCGGCAGAAAAGGAAGGAAATCCGGGGTATTCCTACCTGATGAAGATTTACGACGAGCTAGTGAACCGCTACGGATTCGACGACTACGGAATCGCCGCGAAGCAGGCCCGGGACGTGAGGCACTCCATCGACATGGGAGCACAGGGAGCGGCAGAAGACGGAGACACACCGGAACAAGTGGAAAGCCGGAGATCTGTAGCCTCCCGTGTGGTGCGGCGGTTAATATCAATGGGAGAAAAATGGCAGAATTACCGGGAACAGTATAAATTAAGATTTTCCCGGTGGCACGCCATCTATTCGTCTTTTGACGTCATAGACGACATGACGGACGCAATCATGGAAGAGCCGGATCTGGAGAATGACATACTGGACAAAATGGAAGAGATTTTTGCGGCGAATATCGACCCGTCACAGATTAAAGAGATTTTGGACGCGTACGTAGCGAAGCATAGGACATACAACGGGGTTTTTGCTGAATTATAAAGGGTTGGTCTAAATGGTAAAAATTGTAAAACGTCACAGGACGCAGGAAGTGGACAATATCATGTCGCTGAAAATACAGACAAGGACAATTTCCAGGACTGAGGCCGTATTTGAGGGCTGGGAGCTGGAAGTAGAAGACGAGGGAGTATTTCGGGGCGAGACGCTGGAAGATTTGAAGCGTTATTTGCTGGCCATGTCCTACGTAGTGCACGGCGCCGACGTTTCGGAACCGTGGGCGGATTTTGTCGTTGCCGGTACTCCGTGCGTTATCTGCCATATCTACGCATACGACGCCGCCGTGATTTTCCATTGGCTGCGCAACGTTTACAATTTGGAGTTGTCAGTTTTTACCAATACTTGGGCGCATCCGATAACTGCAGATATACCTGTAAACAATACTATTTTTAGGCTGCATGATGTCGAGCGTCTAGTTGGGAAAAGCGCGGAAGAATGGGCAAATGACGAAAACTTGACGGGGAACGTCATAATTGAGGGAATGAAGAAATACCGGGAGAAGTACGGCAGCCTGTACAATATCCCGATAACACAGGCCGGGGAACTGCGCCGGAAGTGCAAAAAAGCCATAAAGTCCAAGAAGTGGATGGCACAGACAGCGGAAACAATAAAATCTTACACTTATAAAACCTACCGCGACTTAGTATTGGCGTTTGCGGGCGGGACAATGGGGGTTAATGAATATTATAAACGCATGAAGATCCGGAATGTCCACAGTTTCGATATGTCGTCCGCCTATCCCGGCGTCATGGTGACGCGAAAATTTCCGGTCACGCCGTGGGAGCCCTGCGGCTACGACCGGGACGAAAATTACCGGTATTATCTGGTGGTGAAATTTGAAAATGTGAGGGCAAAAACAATTAACAAATTTTTCCCGTTCGCAAAGTGCAAGGACGGAAGAGGACAGCGAGACGAGGGGCTGGGGCTGAAATCTGCCGATGAGGTGACAATTACCGTTACGGATGTTGATTTTGAAATATTCAAGAAAACTTACAGCTACGAGTCGCTGGAAATCCTGGAATGCTATCGAAGCCGCGCGGAATATCTGCCGGCCGAGCTTATCCGTCTTATCCTGGGAGATTACGGAAAAAAAACAAACTTAAAGGGAACCGGCCGGATATCAGAATACCGAAAAGCAAAGGTAGACTGTAATTTGTACTATGGTGTGGCTGTGACAAAAACCATAACGGATGAAATCAGCTTTGGGCGCGGGGAATGGCACAGGGACGAAATATTAGACGAAAAGGATTTTATAATCCGCAGGGACGACAGCTTGAAGTCCAAGCCGTTTTTGTCCTACCAAATCGGCGTATGGGTGACTGCCTACGTGCGGGATATCATGTGGGAAATTATCCAGAAACTGGATCGCTATGTGGTATATTATGATACAGACTGCATAAAATGCGTGAAGTTTTCGGACGAGTTCGAGCAGGCAAACGAAAAAATCAGGGAGAGAATCCGGAAAGTGGCGGAAGACCTGAACATACCAGTGGACGACTTCTCTCCGAAAGGCCGTACGATTGGGTGCTTTGAGCGTGAGGATTTTGCTCTGGAGTTCAAGGCCCTTGACATCAAACGCTATGCATACCGGACAGAGTCCGGAATTGTGGCAAAGATAACAGGAATGCCCAACGACCATATCAACCTGCAGGACGTGGACGACTTGAAGCCCTACATGCAGTGGTCAGCCGAAGAATCCGGCCGTTATCTTATAATTTACAACCGAAACGGAAACAATTTTTCAGTTTCAAAGCTGCCCGCAGAGTTCACCATGGGCGATTATCCAGAATTTGAGGCCTTCCGGCTGATTATGGGCTGGTATAAGGATACGACAGGGACAAATATTTTTAGGGGGCTTTGATTGGCCCCCTAATAAATATAAATTTTGTCAATCAAGGACTTTAAGCCCTGGTCTGCGAACATGACCAGCCCGTGACTGTATGCATCGCGGAGCTCCTGGAAAATGTAGGCAGTCCGGATTGTTGCGGTGTTCAGCTGCCCTCCTGGCTGTATTACATACGTACGGCGGCTGTATTTGTCAACATTCCGGCCGATGTAGTACATGCCGGCCTCGTAATAATAATGCACGCCATATGTTACATTTCCATCAATGACAGTTGCCATGTAATAGCTCTGACCCTGGGGCTTTCCGATGCACGCGTCCGAATCATTCAACCAGGCGTTGTCCAGGTCGCTGTCATCCTGCCGGGTGTGGATCTTGCTCCGGTGGTAGGCCGTCCTTCTCTGGTTGTCGGCTACAATTTCATTTTTGAAACGCAAAAGACTTATACCCTCTCCACGGTATAATTTTGTGTTTTTCTGGATCTTGTTCATCAATCCAAAAAAGGCCATATATTTGTTAGTTATGGACAGTGAATTACTGCACAAAATCGTGGGAAGGTATCGGGTGCCGTAGTCGTTGCCGTCTGTGTCGCTGCCCCTGGCTATGGTAAGGTGCATTGTGTCGTATTTGGTCATTTCGTCAGGGATGCTGTCCGTGCTCTGAAACTCGTCCAAAAACAACACGTCGCAGTCCTTAATCCGGCTTGAATGGTCTTTTAGGCTTCCCGCCGCGTTGAGGGGCAGGACATAGCCCAGCTCTCGCACTTCCTCCTCCTTGGTGCAGGTCACAAGGCCGTACATGTTGGAGCATATCTTCTCGGAGACTGTCCATTCCGGGAATACATCATCCAAAACAGCCCCGAAAACGCCTTTGAAGTGGTTTCCCATCTGGGTCTTTGTCCGGCATAAGAGGCCGATCTTGAAACCGTGATCCATAGCCGCATACAACAGGCATTTGGTGAATGGGTAAGTTTTGCCTCCTCCCCGGTTGGACATAGCCATGAACGTCTCGGGAAAAATACCCGTGCCCTTGTTTTTGGATTTCATAAGATTTAACAGCAGACCGGCAGTCTCTTTGTAGGCGGGCGGCGATTCCTCGACCACCCGCTCCATGCACTGGATCAGGACATCCAGCTTTTCGTGCCGGACATATGGATTATATATTACGCTTTCGCTCATAGGTCTTCCCCCTTTAAAAATTGGATTCCAGAGTTGAACATTTGTTCTATAGCCTGTGACACCACCCGCAGGGTGTGGGTTACGTGCATTCCGGAAGTTTTCACGTAGGTTACATTTTTTCCCATATAGGGCGCAAAATGCGGGGCGTTTTCCGTGTCTCCTTCCATATAGGAACAGGCGTAAGGTTTGCCTGCTCGCCCTGACGCGTACCCGTACCCGGAAAAATAGTCATCGAAAACCTGCAGGACGTCATCCCGTAATTTTACCCGGCAGAGTGTGAAAGTTCCAGGCGCGAACCGGTCGGAGATTTCGGACTCCCCGGTGTCCCAGCGCAAAAAGTAACCTATCGTTTCGTTTGCCCCGCCTGCGTGGTATGCGTCGGCGGCATATGCCCGTTCAGCGGGGGAAAACTGCACAGAATCCGCAACGTTTCCGCCGTTGGCCCATGCGTTAGCTTCTTTTCGAGTGTTCCCCAGAAAGCCCCCATTGTTTCCAGCATTTGCCACTGAGACGCCTCCGCCTATGATTGCGGCCAGATTATGAACCAGATGTTCCAACCCAGCGGATACAGACAGGGAGCTTCGCATGTTCGCGGTTATTTCCGCCGCGTCTGCGTTATAATTTTCGAATGTTCCCTGCAGCCCCTCTTTCAGGGACATTGTACGCTCTCCGATATTTTCGGTATATTTGGAAGCCAAAAAGGCCAGGTAAGCGTCCGTCGTATAGCCGACTTGTGGGATTTTTTGGAAATCCATCCTCTCGTCGATGTTGAAGCCGTTGCGCTTGTAGTTTATGGGTATCAGCGAAATTTGCGGCGCGTTGTCTATCAGTCCTTGATACTGGAAAGATGCAAACGTACGCCCGCCCGCCTGCTGATTCCCGAACAGCTCGAATTTATATTCCGCCCTGTCCCCGCTGTTGTTGTATACGCGCAGGTACTGATACGGGAACCGTAACAGTTTTTTATTGTGAACGTCATAATTACGGCTGTAGACATAGACGGTATAGCTGGAATTTGTCCCGCTGTTGAACAGGTAGGACGCAAACGCCGCATAAGGGATCTGAAAAATCCCGATAACCTGGCTGTCAAACCCGTTGTATGTCAGCCATTCCAGGGCTGCCGCCAGTTTTTCGGACGCGTCCGTGTCTACGGTGCCGCTGGCCATCACTCTGGCGTCGATTTCATACAATCCATAACCCCGGCCGATTGGTACAGGGGCAAAGGTTGTCTGTTCGGGACGTCCCGGAAAGTCGGACGAATACTTGGCAATCAATCCCCGGGAGTTGATAATCACGTTGAAATTGTTGTTAAATTCTGTCATATCCAGCCCGGAGCGGTCGAAGTCCGCAAGCTGGATTATGATGGCAGTGTCCAAGTTGCTGTCGTCGTAGGGATAATTGGCGATGCCTACGGTTCCGTCGTCGCCTTCCCCTCCGATAATGTCGGGATAGCTTCCGATTTTGTAAATTTCTTCCAAATCTTCCGACACGTTCAGAGTCTCCCCAGTATTCAGCATGTAGACGTCCCGGCGCCACGGGTTGGCCACGCTCAGCTGGTAATCTGCCTCGGACAAGTGCTCCCGTTCTATCATGCCGTACTCGTATTTGACACTGAACATGTAGGACTGGAAATAGTCGATCTCATAGATGATCTCTGTTGTCTGGTTATTGACATATTGGTGGTCCGTTATCTGGGCGTAAAATCGCCTGTTTTCAAACGCAGGGTTGATAAAACTGATATAATTGCACTGTACCGCCTCTGCGGCAGTTATCCCGCACTTAATCCGCCCAGACCTGCGCAGATATGAAAAATTGGCATTTGATACGGCCGTCGTCACAATCCGGGCGTTGAAATATGCGGCCTGATTTTCCGCACTGGAAAAGATAACCTCCAGCCCCTGGGTAATGTCAATGTCAACGTCTTTGTAAAATGTAACTTTGGACGATTCGGGAATATTTGCCATAAATTACACCCCCTGGTTTATCTCATTTTTCCAGATTTTGGCTTGACCGTTTCCGCCCATGGATTCGTAAACGGTGAAAAGGTCGTTGAAACGCCCCGCCTCGAAGGTGGAGATTTGGCCGCTGGTCTTGTATTTTTCATAAATGTCGTGCATGCGTTCACGTAACAGCATAACCACCGCCTGCTCGATGTTCTCATTGTGTCGCTTTATCTTCTTCCACTGTGCGGCCATGTAGCCGCACAGTGAGGAGCAGACGATGGGAAAAAGCGTATTAATTAATATTTCCATTTTCTCCCTCTCCTTTTTCTTTGTCGTAGATGGCGGAGGACGCCCCCAGAAGGCCGGAGCCTAAGGTTACAATCGCCGTGATAGACGCGCCCACGTTGTTCAAGATGTCGATGTCCCAGACCTTGGCCATAGCGACAATGAAAGTGGCCAGTGCAGGAAGGACGATCTGCACAATCGCCTTAAGCGTGTTATAGGTTTCGTTGTTCATTCTCATTTGCTCACCTCCTCTCATCATGTAAGCTCACCCGGAAGAATAAGGTGCGCCATTTCATGGGTAACCGCTACCCCCTCATACTTTCCCGTCTTCCTGATATTTCCGTGCCCGTCATTTTCAAATACTCCGGTGTCTGCATCTGTAAGTTCGCCTAAGCCAAAACGGCATATTTGCTTTATCGCTTCGGGATATATCAGAGCCGGGCTTTTTATCTCCTGGACTCGTGCCTCTATGAGTTCGGGATTGTAAAAGTAAAAATTATTATAAACTACTCCCTGGTGCGTTACCGTTTCGACTTTTACCGGTCCAATACCTTCCATGTCCTGGTATGCCTCTGTGGTATATGGTATAAGGCCGCTTGTCACCGAATGGTAAGGATCCATTGTACCATACATTACCATATCAGAGTCTGCGTCTATGGTATACAGCTGCGCAAAATATTCTGACGATTCCGGGATTTTTGCGTAGGTACTGATGACCGCGCAAGTCATAGGCTCCCCAGTGACCGCATCCGGTGCAATGCATAACCCGGACAGCATGCTGTGGACGTCAAACAATGTGTTTTCGTCTATCTGATAGCGTCGCATTACAACGTCAAAAGTTGATACGAAATTGTCTTTGATGCCTAACATTGGCTTTTTGCCGTTGTACATGTCGAAAATTCCAACCGGCGAAACTCCGAAATTTGCCCAATAGTTGGGGCTTCCTTCTACCACCCCGCCCGGGTATGGGTTCATCTGTTGGACAAGCTCCGAATACGGGAGCCTCGCCACCCCGGAATTTCCCCCTGATTTTTCACCACGCCGGAAAATTGGCATCACCGGGTATATGTTACGGTTTCGTCTCATGCTGTCACCACCTGTTAAAATATGTAAAGGAACCAATGCCAGATGCCCAACCTGTCACGGCGCATGGATAGCGGCCCTATATTCCAAGGGGACGCCCCGCTCTCCGACATCCGAACATTGGCCCTATGGTTATTATACCACAGGGCCAACAAAAAATCAAGATGTGCTGACGTAGATCATGGACGTCGGCGTAATTGTTGTGTAGTCATCGGACAGCGTGAAAGCTAACGTGTCACCTGCCGCGATGTACACGGCCACATTGTCTAAATCCGATGGGACAGCCAGGCCATAATACCGGCTGCCGTCCGACGGGTCACGGGCGGGCGCGACGTTGTCATTGGTAAATTTTACCGTATACGGGCAGTCTCTGCCGTCCTGTTCTACTATTCCGATTTTTCCGTTCAGGACTTCGTACGGGGCCGCGCAGACTATGATCGGGTCTCCCCCCGTGTTGCTGGAAATTTTGAATGTGAACAGCAAGGGGAACCAGTCGGTGCCGATGGCTTTGGGAAACGCTAACACTTTTCCGCCGGTTGCCGTCGTAATTGTCCGTGACCCCGACAGGCGAGAAATCGTGAACGCTGGGGCGTCACCACCACCCCCAGAATTTGGGAGATTTTTGAGGGCGTTAAAAATCGCAAACGCCGACGCCAGCCGTCCATACTCCGGGGCTGCTTCTCCGGTTAATGCCGTATAGTCGGAAATTAACGGATTAATCACCGGGTGCTGTTCGTCCCCTGCTGTTTCATACAATGCCGTCTGTTTCCCTCCCAGGGATGCCTGGACCTCCGAGATCTGCGTTTCCATGGTCTGGATATCTTCCATAATATGGGACTGTTCGGAAGCCAGCGTTTCGATATTTTCGCCCTGTGTGTTCTGGATCTGTGTCAGTGCGTCGATGGATGCCTGCAGCCCTGCTTTGGCCGCTTCTATGGCCGCATAGATTCCGGACGATTTCACGGCGTTTTGTGATGCTTCGGATACGGTGTCATCCAAGGACGCGCCGTCTCCCGGGTCGCCTTTGGGCCCCTGCGGCCCACGCTCACCCGGCGGCCCCTGTTCACCCTGCGGGCCGGGGTCTCCCTGCGGTCCACGCTCACCCGGCGGCCCCTGTTCACCCGGCGGCCCCTGGGGGCCGGGGTCTCCTTTCGGGCCCGGTGTGGTTTCCACGTCCTGCAAGGCCTGATAGATTCCGCCGGATGTTACAGGATTCTGGGATCCAGCCGTCGGGGTGTCGTCGAATGTCATTTTATCCTGTTTTTTGGCCAGGGATTCCTGGACGCCGGCGATCTGTGTCCCCATGGTCTGGATGGATTCCTGCACGGCGGCGATATCGTCCGCAAACCCGGACGCTTTATCGTCTGCGGCTTTGGCCGCTTCCAGGGCTTCGGCGGCCGAAGCCGCCGCCTGGTCTACCTGCTCCTGCATGGCGTTGATTAACTGTGTTATCTGGTCAATGTCAGCATCTTTTACAATTTCTTCCAGGTCGGAAACCTTGCCTTCCAGGTTTTCCACTGTCGCGGACAATGTCATCAACGCGCGGAATACTGTCGGGTTGTCCTTGGTTATGCTGTACTGTTCGGTCATTTGTAAAATTTTGTCTTTTAATGTCATTTTACCCCTCCTTAAAAAACCTGCATGAAACAGTCCGCAAACAGTGCCCAGATGCGATCCGTGATGTCATTGGTCAAGAATACGGCCTCCCGGTTGACGGTGTAATGCTCTTCCACCGCCTTATTTTTCCCGGCCGTGTTCGCGGATCCGGTGGTTGATTCTGCAGTCTGCTGCGTGGTGTTGTGTGTGCGTGTGGATGTTCCCGTGTTGGTACGTTCCCCGGTTTCGTTTCCGGTGGATGATTCCGTGCCGCTGGCTGTCTCCGTGCGCTCCCCTTTGTCCGTCGTGCTGGACTGTGTGCTGTCTTCACGGTTGACCTTTCCGCTGGTTGTGGTCTTCCCGGTCAGTGTTTCGGTGTTTTCCTGGCTTCCGGAATCGTGTACCGTGTCGCTGGATGTTTCCGTCGCGGTTCCGGTGGTTGTGTTTTCCCCTGTCCGGGTGGTTGTGTCGTCACCGTCACGGGCGACAGTGTCGGAGCCGCTGGCCTGGGTTGTGTCCGTCCCGGACTGTGTCTTTTCCGCGTGCTCCCATCCGGTGGTGCCGGTGGTGGAACTGGTGGACGTGTCAGACGTTCCCTTAACTTTTCCGGTTGTCGCGGTTTCGGATTCCTGCGTGTCTGTGCGGCTGCTGGTCAATTCGCGGGTGCTGTTTGCGCTGTCGGTTTCCGTGTCTGTGCCGGTGTGTGTTGTGGTATCCTGCCGGTTGTTGTAGCTGATAACGTCGGACCCGGTGGACGTGTTCACGTCGTTCACGGCCCGGGCGTTGGTCAGGTACTGTTGACCGTCCCCGCCTTCCACATAACCATTGTCAGATTTTACCAGTCCCATGCTGGCAATACCATTTTGGGGCGTGTCGCTGTATCTGTCGTAGGTGTTGCGCTCGTCGCGCACGTCGCGGTCGGTGGACTGGGATCCGGTGTATTCCGTGCTGTCCGTGGTGTCGTGCTTGGTGGTCTTCGTGCCGCTGGACGTGTTGGTCTCGTTTTCGGTTCCGCTGGACGTTGTCTTGCCGTCTACCGTTACGGTTTCGGTCGTGTCCGTGGTCTGTTCCGTGGACGCCGTGCCCTGTGTGGTGGTATCGGTGCTGTTGGACGCCTGCGTCGTGTCGGTATTTTCCCGGGTCGTTGTGTCCTTCTTCCCGTACTGCGTGCTGGACGTTTCGCCGTAGCTCCTGGCGTCGGTCTCGTCGATCGCCGTCGTGCTGGTGTTTTCCGTTTCACGGTTTCCGGCCGCCGTTTTGGTGTTTTCAGACGTGCCGCTGGATTCCGTCGTATTGTTGACGTCCTGCGTTCCGCTGTTAGTCTCCTCTGACGTGTTGGACCCGGTGGATATGGACGTGCTGGAATTGTTTCCGGTCACGCTGTTCTGGTTTTCCCTCTCGGCGGTGTTTTCCGTCTCCCAGTTTTCCGTGTTCTGCGTGTTGGCCTGCTCCGTGTCCTCACCGTTTGCCGCCGTGTTCCGCGTCTGGGTGTTGGTGCTGTCGGATGTGTGGGACGCGTCGCTCGTCCGGTAGCTGTAATTTATGAAAAATTGCTTTTCGGCCAGCCGATAAAGGGATCGGATATAAGCCCCGTGATTCTGGATTATCCTGTTCAGGTTCTGGCGGAAGAAGTCGGGGGTCTCCTGACCGATCTCGCTCATGTAGAATTCATTTAAAAACTGAATAATGAACGTGTCCCGGTACTGTTCGGACAACACAGCCAGGTTCATATTTTTGAAAATGGTTTCCATTCCCGCCTGCAGCAGCTGCTCCGGGTCGATAGGGTCTAATTCCGGGTTAGCGGTCTTTAACCACTCCTCGATCCGCATGGTGTAGGACCGCTTGACCGGCCCGAAGACCAGATCCGGATTCTGTGAACCCCAGCCCCAAAACGGCCAATTAATCATTCTCATTTTCTGCCCCCTCCTCTCTCATTGTCTCATCATCGCTTGTGCCGTAGGGCAGAATATCCGGCAGGGGGTCGGTGCGGATGTACACCTCCATAGGCTGCCCGTTGTTGAATCCCTTGGCGTTGCATTTTTCCACAAAATCCCGGCGCGTGATATACCGGGTGTTCATCGTGATGGCGTCCCCCATTCTGTCCAACATGACCTCGCCGGAAATCATACGCTCACGCTTCTCGGATTTGCTGGTGATGCCAACCATAGCATCAAACATGTCCACGGTATTCTGCAGGCACTCCAAAATGTCTTTGCCCCTGAATTCTGTCTTAAGGTCGATGGCCTGGAAAATTTTCTGAAAATCTTCCGGCTTTTTGCCTTTTGACAGATTAACATTAATGTATGGCGCGAAATTTCGAAATTGGTTCCAAATATTGTCAGTGGAAAGGCGGGTTGCCGGAGTTGTCGGAATGATAAATGGTTTGTTTTGGTGCATCACGTTAGACCGAAAAGTGTTGTGAAGCTCCCAACAGAGCAGGGCGAACATGGAAACATAGGGCTCGATCTGGGTTCTCGTTACGTTGTCGTAGGTAACAACAAAATTTGTACTGTAGATCTGGGTCTTCTTATCGTTTTCGGTCAGCCCGACAATTTTACGTGACGGGTAGCCGTAAAAGTCCCGATAACCAGAATATAGATTATAAGGCAGGCTGAAAACGTGAGACTGTGTCGGGTCGTCGTCGGACGTCATCAGGGCAGCCGTCCCCCTCTCCGCAAGCTTCACCTCAAAGAAAGCCATGTCGCAATCTTCCGGGGCGTTTCTGTACCCAAACACGGACGCGGCCCGTGCCAGGAAAAACCAATAATAATATTGGTAAATCTGATTGGTCGCCCGCATCTGCAGGGCGGCCATGTTACCGCAAAATTTTTTTAATAGTCCCATTTTTTTCCTCCTAATTTTAAAATCGGGGGCGGGTTTCCCCGCCCCCACCGCAGAAAGGAAGATCTGCAAATGATAAGTTAAGCGTCTTTGTTTAATGTGATGGTCTCGCCCACGTTTGCCGTTTTCTTCAGGGCCGCCGCCGCCGTATAGGTGACGTCACGGATCGCGCCCTTCAGGGTTACACCGTTCTCGTCGGATGCGGGGATCCGGATGAATCCGGTTTTTGTTACCATGATTCCGGCCGCCGCCGCGTCGTCTGTCTGAATGAAATTCAGCCCGCCGCCAACCAGGGAGTTGGCCGTGTGCTGTACCTCCAAAACAAGATCCGTGTACGCGGCAGTTACAGATTTTGAAACGATGCTGGCCGTGAGTGTTGCGGGCTGCTCGGCTGCCGCCGTGGACTTAACGAATACCACGATATTGGCGAACGGAGAGGTGGCGAAAATCTGCATAATGTGCAGGAAATAGGTTACGTCCATCATGGACGCCCGCTCCTTGTCCCACATCTCATTCACCACGTCATAAACACGGAAAAAATCGCGGTCCATCAGCACGCCGAGAACATTTCCCAGGGCTGTGGTGGATGCGGCGTCAACGTTCGGGATACCAGGATTAATTGCCCGCAGGGTTCCCAGCTCGGAATACGGCTCGTCGATATCTTCCAGGACGTGGACCGCCGTGTTCCAGGCGGCGTAGTCGATATTGAAAGCACTGGCCAACTCTTTGACCTGGTACTCTGCCGCAATTTCGGAGGGCAGGAAGAGAACCTGGCGGTCTTTCGGCGTGTTGTTCATCACGCCGTACTCGTTGTAACGTCTGGTCGGGACTCCCGCCAACTTGAATGACATCTTCCGATACTGTACAGCCAGATCCTGGATTCCGTTGGTCATATCCACCGGGACAACGTAGGCCTTGCCTGCCAGAATGTACGCCTGGATCAGGGTCTTCATAAGTCCGTATTCGTCCATCTCATTGGACGTGTACAACATTGACTTGATGGTATCGATCAAGTCAATGACGCGATCCGGCGTCTCCACGTAACCGCGGAACTGGATCCGGCCAAGCGTCACGGGGTAATCCCGCTGCATATTCACCAGATAGCGGGACTCGTAAATGTCGGCCAGGTAGGTTTTCAACTCCTTTTTTTCAACGTCTGTGGTCGCGTACGGCATGGCGTCGATTTTGTCGACAAAAGTTTCCTTAACGCCCGCGCCGTTGGTCACTGTCCCAGCCTTGAAGCCCTTCATACTGTTTTCATAGATCGCCTTGGACACAATGGACTGGTAGATGGTGTCCACCAGCTGCGCATAAAACTGGTTTTCATACCTGGAGTTAATCAGGCCGTCAACCCATCCGCCCCAGGTTTCGGCCGTTACTTCCGGCAGGTCGAAACCCCGGGTTGATGCGGCCATTGCATTAATTGCCTGGTTCATTACGCCCACGGCAAGGGCCGTTCTGTTTTTTGCTGTTGCCATATTTTTTAATCCTCCTCCGTATAGAGTGCATAAAAATCTACGGGTTCCGTGTCGTCTTCGTCGTCAGCAGGCGGCGGTGTCTCGTCTCCCTCGCCGGGGTCCTCGCCCTTGATGAAGCGGGAAATTCTGGCGTCGAAGTCTGCAATTTTTGCGTTGTAGTTGTTGGTGGCCGTTTCCAGCTCGGCCGTCAGCCTGTCAATCTCCGCCGTATCAACCGGGGTGTCGTTTTCGACCAGGGCCAGCTTGATCTCGGTCATGGTCTCGGCTCCTAAGGCTTCCGCGTGCGGCTCGATGATTTCCAGGACTTTCTGCATATCCAGCATTTGATTTTCTCCTTTCCGGCGGCCGGGATGTTCCGGCCGCCTTATGATTTTAAGGGATGGTGATGGTCCAGCCTGCGCCCAGCATGTCCCCAATGTTCGGGTAACGCCTGCGATTCGCGGCTATGATATCCTCAACGGATACCTCCCATTTTCTGGAAAGTGCCCAGAGGGTGTCCCCTTTCCGTACGGTGTAAGTGTTCCCCGGGATATTCAGCTCCCAACCTGCGCCCAGCATGTCCCCGATGTCCGGGTACTTGTCCTTGTTTGCGTCGATAATCTCATTGACACTTACGCCCCAGCGTCTGGATAATGCCCAAAGGGTGTCGCCTTTCTGCACGGTGTAGGTTCCGATGTAGATCTCCGGCTCCTCCTGGTCTCCGGCCAGCCTGCGGGTGATTTCTGCCGCAATTTCCGGATGCCTGGAGTAGAGAAACTCACCGGGGCACTCCTTAGCCGCAAACCAGCGGTGTACGGTCATAACCATCTCGTCATTCTCTGGCTCATAGGCCAGCGTTCGCGCTTTGTCTCCAAACCATACCAGCCGGCGCTTACCGTTCCGCCTGCAAATGTCCTCGACCAGATCCAGCAGGGCATTCATGGCCTTGTCGGTCACCGCGTACGGGTAAGTGGTATTGCTGGCCACCTCGATGGTGATCGCCCTGTGGTCGTTCGACGGTGAAGAAGAACACCAGGAGCGATCTCCTTCCGGCACACACAGGCCAACGGAACCGTCACAGCCTACCACATAATTACAGGATGCTTTACGCGACGGGCTGGCAAATGCCGCAATTCCCTGCTCTGCCGTTACCTGACCCACAAAGCAGTGGATGGTCAGCCGGTCGATTTTATGATTTCGCGGGCTGTTTCTGTTTGGGCTGATTCGTTCAGCCGTAATAAGTGAGCTTTTCACGTTATCCTCTCCTTTCTTCTTCTAATATACCATAACGTGCCGATTTTGTCAATGGGCGGGTTATGCACCCGCCCACATTTTAGGGTACTGTGTGGGTGATAATCAGCATTTCGTCCCGTACTCTTTCCCTCATACGTTCCGCCCGCCGTTTCTGATAGCGGTCGCGCTTACAATCTGGGCTGCCCTCGATGTACTCTGTCATGTCACGTTCCAAGGTCTGCAAATCGTCAAGGTCCAGATGCTCCGCTCGGTTGACCAGGTCCAGCATGGCGTAAAACTTAGGGCTCATGTTTTTCATATCTCGCCTCCAATCTGTCGGCCGCCTCCCGCAATTTGTCCGCCCCGTCCGGGTCGTTTGCGAAAAACATATCCAAAAACAGATCCAGCTCGTCCTTCTCCGCGTCCTCTTCTTCCGGATGCACCAGCATTGCGGAAACGATGTCATAGGCTCGTTCAGCCGCGGACCGCTCGAAAATCAGGTCCTTCACTACGTCGTCCGCTTCCCGGAGGATTGCCCGCGCGTATTCCGTCATCCAGTGATTGCGGCACCACTCCCGGACCGTGTCAATATCGGCTTTCAGCTCGTCGATGACCTCGCGCAGCTCCTGGATATATAACATCATAATCTCCAGGTCATCAAACGATTCCGGAACATCCTCCAAATACGTGGCGATGATTTCGTCAATCTTTGCCTGCAGCCCGCGCGCCATTTTGTCACATTTGCTGTAATTCAGCGCGTCGTGACTTTCGTAGGTTTCGTGGACTTCCTCGCGGTCTAACTGCTCCCTTGCGTCGTTTACCATGTCGTAAAATGTTCTCTCGCTCATATTTAGATCTCCTTTCTATCTCTTTCATCATACACTACTGTGCCTTTAACTTTAAGATATACTACGCGCCCAGATTCTATAATTTCCAGCTTGTCATAATCCTCCGTTACATCTTCTGGCCGGAAGTCATCCGGAGCGGTAAAATATTTTAAGATCCCACCCCCAAACTTTCCGTTGTCCCATTTTGTTAGGAATACGTTTTTCATATCTTGCATTACCCTTCCTTTCTTTTATTTGGTAT
>ERZ1090861.952-NODE-952-length-16105-cov-9.500498_pt1 | contig 16105 bp, 23 predicted proteins | sample MGYA00478482_ERZ1090861 | MGnify/ENA primary metagenome ERZ1090861 (study PRJEB33644, sample SAMEA5815744) | chicken gut metagenome | biome: Chicken; feature: Gastrointestinal Tract; material: Caecum | place: Ireland | collected 2019-01-01 | study: A study of the... | reverse complement strand
AGGCGCCGCACACGTCGCGGTCGTACAGCGTGCCGCCGGTGTTCACGCAGTACGCGCGGTATGCGTCGGAGTCCGGGGAGCGCAGGCCCCAGTTGACGGCGGTCGTCGTGTCGTCCAGGTATCCGATGCGCCGCGCGTTGCTGTTGAAGTAGGAGAAGGCCGTGCCCTCCGTCTGCCAGCCGCTCACTCCGGCCTCCGTGCAGGACAGAGGAAATGCCTTACGGTAAATGGTGTGCAGCGTGGATACGCCGTTGCCCTCCGCCACCACAATGGGCACCGGGATAATGCAGTCCTGGATTTCCTTGTCCAGTTTCAAGGGGTAGTTGTCGCAGATATTGTCCAGGGTGCAGCCGATGAACACATTGTATTGGGAGGATGCGGCGTTCCACGCGGTCTGTGCAAAGCACTTTTCACGGATAAGGGTCACGCCCGTACCCGTGCCGTAGTGGTCATTGTCCAGCTTGATGAATTTCTTTGCCTGGGTGTTCTCTGCCAGCTTGACCAGACTGCCGCTCGTCAGATTGGAAAGTAACTGTCCCATATCGTTTTGTTCTCCTTTCGATGATTGCCGGTTCCGGCGCTGGGAGGTTCAGCGCCGCCCGGCGGATTTCCGCGCGGGCCAGGGCTGCATCCAGCCTTGCCCGCATGTTCTTTCGGAGCGTTCCCGTGTCCCCATGCTTTGCATGGGCCTCCCACGACCGGAAACACTCCTCGATTTTCTCCCGCGAGATGGTCCCCGCCGCGTAGTCCTTCTCCCATCTGCGGATGCGTCGTTTTATCCGCTTGACGGAGGAGTAGCGTAGCTTTTTGACTACCTTGCCCGTCTGGGTCAGGTACAGATGGAACCCGCAGAAGTCGATGCCGTTTCGCAAGGGGAAGATGTTGGTCTTTTGGTTCAGTTCCAGCCCCAGTTTGGAAAACTCCGCCCGGATGCAACCCAGCGCCTCGCGGGCCGTTTCCATGTCGGGGCAGATCACATACCAGTCGTCCATATACATCCCGGACAGCGGCAGGCGCAGCTTTTCATTGATGAAGTGCATCACCGAGTGGACGAAAAAGACTGCATAGATGTGGCTGGTCTGGTGTCCCAGGGCCAGCCCCTCCACCGCGTCGATATACTTCCACATCAGCCCTTGCAGGCGCTCGTCGTGGAACCGTTCGGCCAGCGCGCGTTTTAACAGTTCGTGGTCAATGCTCTGGAAGAAGTGCCGGATGTCCCCCTTGATGACCGCCCCGTCCGCGTAGTCCCATTCCTCAATCGGTCGGTAGGGCAGCCCGGCGGCCTTGCGCGCCGCCTCGTCCGCCCCCTTCCTCCGCAGGAAATGGGTCCGCAGGTTGCCATCCAGTTGGTCCACGCCAAAGTGTGTACCTTTGCCGTACTGGGCAGCGTAGGTGTTCAGGGTCATGCTCCGGCTCAACTCCGGGTAGATCACAAAGTCGTTTTGCGCGTGCTGTACCACCTTGTCCCGAAAAGTTGGTGCCTGAATAAGCCGCTTTTTCGGCTCGTAGATGAAAAACGCGTCGAGCGGGTCCGGGGTGTATTTCCCCTGCAAAAGAGATTTCGAGAGTATCAGCAGTTCCTCGATTGCGCTATATTCAAAGGCAGCTGTACTCCGTTTGCTCCTCTTGCACCGCCGCGCCCGCATGTAAGCGAGCCACAGGGTGTCGAAGGAGCATAGTTCCTCATAGGTCATGGTCGCCTATCCTCCCTTGTTTGTCGGACGGTGGCGCAGGCTTGGCGGTGCTGATAGTCGGCAGTATCTCCCCCGCGCAGGGGTGGCCGGGTATTTCCCCCGGTAACGAGCCTGTCGGCGTCACCGTCACTGTGTTTATCCCCCGCGTGCGCGCACGCGGACGACAGGATATGGCCTCCTTTGATGATGGTCCTCTGCTTTCGCCGGTTGGCTACTTGTACTCGGTATTCCATCAGAGCGGGGCGGGCCGCAAAGTTCGGGTTGTTGACATTGTTGTTGTTGACAGAGCCGTCGGTGTTGATGTTGTACGCGTTATTGGTGTCGGAGTTCGGGGAGCGCAGGCCCCAGTTGACGGCGGTGCGAAACAGGCCATACCCTAATGCAAGGCGGCTATCGCCGCCGGGCATCCAAATGCTCTCTGGCGACGCGCTCCTGGTCCTTCTTATACCAGCTTGCGCACATATAGCGGACCGTCATCACAGCCTTGCTCCAGGTGGCCGCCTTGTGGGGGTTCACGCCGGGGTACTGCTTGCTCTCCAGCATCCGCTTGATTTTCCGCTCCAGCTTTTCGCACCGGGCCATCGCCCGGCGCTGCATCGCCAGCCGCTCTCCGGGGTTCTCCCGCAGGTCCAGCAGGTTTGCACCCTCGATCATGTCGCAAATTTCCTCCGCCGTGTTCATCAGGCCGGTGCCCGTGGTATAGCGGTATCGCTTTGGTATGACCTTCTCGTTGGCGCAGGCGTCGCAGGTGTAGAGCCACAGGTCAGCGGCTTTGTTCCCCAGGATAAAGTCCGCGCTCTTCTTAACCTTATCGTCCATGTGGGCACCTCCGCGCTCTGATTTCTGCCAGCAGGTCCTCGCATCCATCGACCTCCAGCACCAGTTCCGGCAGCATCCGCACTGTCACCGGCTCGCCGGTGGGGGAGCGGCCCGTCAGGACCACCACGCCGTCCCCGCCGCACATCTGGCAGGGCTGCTCCAGATCGGCCAGCAGGTTGGCGATGGTGCAGGATGCGTCCGCCGCGTCCTTGCAGGAAATTCTCGTCACGGTGCGACCGCCGCCTCCAGGTTGTCGGACACCTGTGTCCCGCCGGATACTACGCCCCCATGAATGGGAGTTGTGACGGAAGGAGTGCCGCTGTCGCCCTCGTTGTCCGCGCCCTCCTGGATGGTCGTCTGCAAGTTCGCAAGCTGCTCCGTGACGCTTGCAAGCTGGCTCAGCGCGCTTTCCTTGGCGCTCACCTGGTTCTCCAGCTGTGCCTCCAGTTCGCCCACCCTGGCGGTCAGGGCGGCTACATCGCCGCTGGAACTTGTCCGCACCAGTTTCAGCCCGTGGGAGGCGATGCGGAATGGTCCGGTGTGGGTCTGGATGGTATTGCCTTCCTCGTCCACCACCTCTACCGGCCCCGTGCAAAGGGCGGCCAGAGCGGTGCCCGTGATGCCGCCGGGCAGTTCCAGCACAAGGGCCTGCCGGGCCACGCCGCCCACGACCTCCGTTACCACGGCAAATCCGCTGTCGTTGATTTCATGGGTTCCTGCTTTAATCATGGTTTGTCCCTCCTTTTACCCGATGTTGATATAGACATCTCCGTTTGCCCCAAGGCTGGAGGCAGGAGCGCCGCTGCCGAAGTAGATGTTGCGGAACCCCTTTGTATCCCCGCTGGTGGGGGACACGCCGGACACCGCGCCGGTGAACGCACCGCCCGTCTTTGCCATTTTCCCGTCGGCATAGGCGAAAATGTCCGCGTTCTTCCCCGTGGGGTCGTAGACGGATTTCATCATGTCGCCGGGGTTCACCGCGTCCGCACCCTTGGGGATGCCAAAGTCGAAGATGGGGGCGGCGTCCGGGCTGCCCGCCCGCCGCGTCACCGTGGCATCGCTGCCCGCTGCAAGGGTGGTCGTGGTCCCCACCTGGATGTTAGGGGTCACGCCATCCGCCCCCGCCGGTCCCTGCGCGCCGGTTGCACCGGTCGCGCCGGGTGTTCCGGGGTCCCCCTGGTCGCCCTTGGGGCCTTGGATACCCTGGGGTCCCTGTGCGCCCGTTGCTCCCTGGGGTCCTTGGGGTCCAGTTGCTCCCTGGGGTCCCTGCGGCCCTACGACCGAGCCAAGGTCAAAAGTAGGCATAATCTGTTCCTCCTTCCGTCAGACTTCCAAATATAGATGTCCGTCCTCTCCGATGTAGTAGTTTGGCGGCTCGTCGCCGGTGTAGGAGCAGAGCAGGTGCCCCTCCTCGCTCACATTGAACGCCACCATGCCAGATGTCGCCACAGCCACGCCGTCAATGCCGCGCGGGCCAGGAGGCCCCTGCACGCCCTGGGGGCCTGCCGGACCCTGCGGACCAGCCGCCCCAGTCGCGCCCTGTGTGCCCTGGGGGCCTTGGATGCCCTGGATGCCCTGCGGGCCGCGCTCGCCGGTCAGTCCTCTGGGTCCTTGGATGCCCTGCGCTCCGGTGAGGCCCTGGGGCCCAGCGGGTCCCTGCTCGCCCTTGTCGCCCTTCTGGGCGATAAGCTGCCAAAAGCTGCCCTTGCCCGTGCTGGACGGCACATCCAGCGCCGGGTCAACGCCCACATTGGTGGTGATGCAGATGTACGAACTGCCCAGCCGGTACACCTTCTGGAGCGGGAGGTATTTTGTGTTCGGGTCCCAGATGGTCCATACCTTCACGGCCTCCTCCGCCTGCTCCAGCGCGTCCACCGCCTCCTGCACGGCCTCCGTAACCTGCGGCACGATGCTTTCAATCTGTGCCTGGAGTTGCTGCGCCTGGGTGGGGGTAGGCTCCGCCGGTGCCCCATAGGCGTCGTTGGCCTTGACCAGCAGATAGTCGGTCACGCTGATGGATACAGCCGTAGGATTGCTGTCCCGGAACCCCTCGATGGTAAAGCTGCACCACCCGGCCACAGCCAGCGGCTCCGCCGGGATGGGGGTATCAAAGGCGAGCGGGTCCTGGCCGTCCAGCAGTTCCTCCACCTCGTGCATCAGCAGGACGGACACCGGGTTTTCTCCCGTCGCGTCCCGCCAGACAATGCGCTTGCTGAACTCCTCCCATTCCGCGCTGAACAGGATGTGAAGGGTGGTTACATTGGCCTCCCCCTGCACCCCTGCGTTCTTGCTGTCCTTTTTGACAAATTCACCGTTCACGGTGACTTGGATGGTTCTGTCCATGGCAATCCCTCCTTTCCTGAAAAAGCGCGGCAAGGGCGGAGGGGACAGGACCTCCGTATCCTTGCCGCGCCGTGTCGCAGCCGCCTGGGTATTCGCGGATTTAGGGTATTCTGTTGTCCGCCTGCCCGGCGGGTCAGATGTTCAGCGCCTTGGCTCTGGCCTCATACTCGGCACTCTGCCGCTCGATCATGTTTGCCGTGGCGGTGTCCTGCCGCATGGACTGTTCCAGGACCTCGGCATACTTGCGCTTGATGTGGACCACCTCGCCGCGCCTGATCTGGACCCGCTCGCCGTTCACGGCCACAAATACATCGTCCTTGTATTTTTCGTTGTCCTTGAACAGCCGAACGGGCACCAGTTCCTCCGCTCTGCTCTTGGTGGGGGAGGGGGCGGGCGCTTTTGCCTTCTCCACATGCGCCGCGTCCGCCTTGGCCTTGGCGTCAGCCAGAATTTTGGCGGCCTCTGCCTTTGCCTGGGCGATGATCTGTTCAGCCTCCGCCTGGGGGTCGGTGTTCTGCTGCTGGGCCTGGGCCTCGGTGGTCTGCTGTTCCTGCTCATTGGCCGCAGCCTCTTTCTTGGTAGCCATGTAAATTCCTCCTTGCTCTTGATGTAGGAAAAGGCGGCGGGGAGCGGCCCCGCCGCCTGGTTGTTACGCCGCGCCGGTGAAGGTGCTGGTGGACTCAATCCGCAGCATGTACGGCTCCACCAGCCGCTCGGCCACCTTTGTGGCTTTCCAGCCAGCAGTCGCGCGCTGGTTCAGGGGGTCAGCGGTGCCCGCGCTGCCCAGCTGCTTGACGATGTGCTGGAGGCCGCCGCCGGTGATCTCGGTCACGCCGTAGGCGTCAGCACCCAGGATAAGGGTGGAGTAGATGTCCCGCCCATCCTTGCCGCCCTCGCCGGGGTAGATGACGCTGTTGTCCGCAGCGGTCACGCTGTCCTCGACGGTCAGCTGGCTGGTGGTGTTGGACACTACCTTGGTCACGGTGCCGCCGATGTTCACCAGACGGCCCGCCAGGGCATTGGCCTCCACGGTGCCGCCGTCAAAGGGCACGGTGGTGGTGCCGGTCACGCTCGCGCCATTCACCAGCAGGGTGCGGCTGTCGCTGGCAAGGTTCTCGCCGGAGAACACCTTGGCCTCGCTGGTTTCCACGAACCGCACGCCCTCGATGCGCCCGATCTCGCCCTCATAGATGCCCTCGGGGTCGGAGTAGGTCTTGACATTCACCCACTTGGGGTCAGACATCAGGTCGTAGGAGCAGTCCGGGTGGATGATGCCCGCGTAATACCCATTGATGCGGGGCGCGTTCATCACCTTCAGGAACCGGACCGCGCGCCGCACGGCGTCCACGGTCAGGTTGCAGTTGTCCTCCTCGCTGGTGTAGTACAACTCGGCCCGGCTGGACACCTGGCCCTCGGCGTACTGGACATTGGTGCCGCCGTTCAGCACCTCGCGGGTGATGGTGTCCAGAGTACGGCCCGCCTGACTGCCCAGCAGCTTGGTGGCCTGCACCAGGTTGTTGTCGATGGCAGTCAGCAGCAGGATGTCGGACAGTTCGATGAACCCGCCGTACTGCTTGACCGTGGCCGTGATGACGCCCATGGTGAGTTTCTGGCCGTCCGGGGTCACACCCTCGGTCAGAGGAGTCAGCGCCTTGGGCAGCGGGTCGTACTTGCGGAACTCAATGGTCTTGCCCCCGTTCTTGGGGATGGGGTGTTTCTGGCCGAACTGGTCGTGTACCAGTTCAGGCTCGGCCATGTCGATAAGATAATCACTGTAAAAAGTTTTCATCTCGTCGGACAGGCCGCTGTCAGAGGTGACATTGGTGTTGCCGTCAAACAGATTGAGGATGACGGGCAGCAGCAGATAGTCCTTGATGAATTTGGACATGGTATGATCTCCTTTCCTTTCGGGGGAGATCACCAAAGCCTTACAGCTTGATGGTTTCTCCCCGCGCTACTCTGCGGGCGACCTCCTCGCGGTCCTTCTTGGTCCACTTGCTGGGGTCGTCCTTCACGGTAAACGCACTCTGGGAGGATGTTCCGTTCTCGGTGGGTCGCGCGCCCTTTGCCCGGATGCCGTCCACCACCTGTTTCTCCGTCTGCCTCGCGGTACTCTGTGCCACGCCCGCCTTGATTTCATCCATGTGGATGACCTCGTAGGCGTGCTGGACAGGGACCCCCGCTTTCAGCATAGAGATGAACTGCGGGTTTTTGGCCTCTGCGCCCAGGTCGAAGTCTGGGTACATCGCCTTGACCTGCTCGCCCTCGCTGTACCATTTCTGGAGTTGCTGCTGGGCGGCCTGCTGGTTCTGTCTTGCCCTCTGGGCTTGGAGAAGGGCGGCGTTTTCCCTCTGGAGCCTCTGGAACTGCTTGTACTGTTCCACGCTCATGCCCGCCTCCTCGGCGGCCTCGCTCCAGTAGGCGTTGTCGTTCTCAACGGCGGCGGCCAGCTTGCCCATGTCCCCGTCCGCAATCTTGTACCGCTGCATCAGCATGTCGATGACAGGCTGCTGCCTTGCGACCTGCTGCTCCAGGTTCCGGGTTTCTCGGAAACGCCGGTCAATGATGCGCTGGGTTTCCTCGGTGTACTGGTCCTTATATTCGCCGTTGACAAGCGCCTGGAACGCCTTGCGCTTATCCTCCAAAGTGCTGGATGTGGTACTCACATCCCCTTCCTTGCCCTTCCCGGCGGCGGAGGGCTGCGCTTGTCCCTCGGTGCCGGACTCCTCACCAGCTGCCGCCGGAGAGTCCTGCTTGCCGAAAAGGACATTTTGGAACTCGCCCGAATTTCCCCGGCGGGTGGGACCGGGGGATGCCTGGGAACCGCCCTTGTTGCCGTCATCGCCTGCATCTCCGCCGGTAGAGGGCGCAGCCGCGCCCGCTCCGCCGTCGAACAGCCGCAGGCTGATGTCCAGCAGGATGTCGCTCTTTCTCATGGAATGGCCTCCTTTGTCATCGCGGGTGTTTCGCCCCCGTGCGTCGGCCCTCTTGACTTCACCAGGGCGGCGGCGCGGCCATCGGTCACAGCCGCCGCCCCCCGTAGGTGAAGCAGGAGGACATTTTGAGCGTATCAGAACGCCGCGAAGATTGCGCCCCGAAAACAAGAAAAATTTTTCAATCTTCCCGAAAATCCACCTGGAGCAGTTCCGGGTACTGTTTTTCCAGCTGCCGCAGGCCGATGATCGCCATTTTACAGGCCCCTGTTACCTCGTCGTTCCCGTGACAATGCAGGCGGACTCGCCCGGCCTCCAGTTCCATGGAGTACACCTCTGCGTACCCGTCCCGCCCCGCGTTGGTGAGATACCCGGCCAGCGCATACACCAGGCTGGAGATTGCCGCGCATACCTCCGGGCTGCCGGTTGCGTGGCCGTCCAGCACGAGCAGGCAGCGCCCGCCCTCCAGTTCCGCATACACCTGTGTCATGGCCGGTCCCTCCTTACTGCGGCGTGGCCGCGCTGCTCCTGGCGTTCATGTTCGGGGTGGACCTTGCGGCCAGCCGCGTGCCGTAATCCGTCATAGGTGTTTGTGCCTGTGCCACGGCACTTGCAAGGCCACTCCCGCCGCCGGAAACGCGCCCGCCTGGCGTGGACCCGCCCTGGGCGGTTCCTCCGCTCTGTGCGCCTCCATCCACGCCCATGTCCTTCCCGGTGAGCGCCTGGAGGAGAAGGGCCATCTGGTCCATCTGCTGGGACATCTGCTGGCAGATGTTGAGCAAGGTCTGGCCCTGCTGCACCTGCTCCCGCACCTTCTCGATGCCCTCAAACTCCATCATCTCCAGGGCGGGCAGCGCCTCCTGCGCCCGCTCCGGGTTGAAGAACCCGAGTCCATACAGTTCCTTGGCCCGCTCGTTCTGTTCCATCCGGCTGAACGGGTTCTTTTTCTGGGCCTTGATTTTTACATCGAACACGGGCCGCCGGTAAATCGGCTCCTGGCCGGGGTATGCAGTGGGGAGCAGCTGGTCCCGAATGGCGGCGTTGTTCATGTCCACGAACCGGTAGCTACCCGGCGTGTTCCCGGTGATGCGGAAGGAGCGGGTTTCGTCGTAGAACTGCCGCATCAGTTCAATACACATGGAGTTGATTTTGACATGGGTGCGGTAGCTGGCGGAGATCATGTCCCGGCTGGCCTTGTTGCCCGCCTCCTGGAGCGCCGCGATGGCCGCAGCGGCGGTGACGCCGGACCCGGCGCTGCCGCTGTTTACATCCCGGTTGGCCGCCGTGTCCTTCATCTCCTCCACCTTCATGTTGATGATGTCCACATAGATGCTGGAGAGGGGCTGGGTGACGATCTCCTGGAGGCGGCGGTCGTCCAGTTCGCCCTCCACATGCACAAGCGGCTTGCTCCAGTCCTTGAACTCGTCCTCATTGATGCCCGTGTTGCTGGACACGAAGAACCGCTTGCGGGTGGTCATCATGGCATTTTCCAAGATGTTGGCGGACAGCTTGTCAATGTAAATCTGGGGGTCCTTGCAAATCGCCACATACCCAAAGCCTACCGGCGTCCCCTTTTCCGGGAACAGCACATCCAGGACCACAGGATACAGCCCATGGTCATAAAACCCCCGCTCCTGGTACTGCTCCTCGTTCTCACTGGCAAACAGCAGGGTGGTCCCCACAAACTTGGCGTAGTGCAGGATGGTCTTGCCGGAGGCGTTGCGGACCTTGTAATACCAGTCCACCACCACGCTCTTGCCCGTGATGTCCACGGTGTCATCGTAGATATACTGCTTGACATCAATCACGCTGCCGCCCAGGTGTCCCTTGTGTTCCGGGTACATCTGCTCCAGCAGGTCCTCGTCCACCAGTTCCACGATGAACAGGTTGCGGGACTTCTGAATGTCCGTGATGCCCGGCTCCCAGAACAATTTCAGCAGGTCAATCTCCCGGATGTCGATGTCGCCCAGGCCGTTCTCCTTGTCCTTGTTCCAGAACACCCCATAAGCTGCCGTGCCGTGTTTCAGCTTTTCCCACCAGTTGTCCGAGTAGGTCTGCTCGTAGTCGTTGTACTCCAGCACGACCGGAAGGACAGAGGACAGCACCTTGGCGCTCTCCTCGTCGGACTGCTCCCTGGGCAGCACGACCGGCTCCGGATAGTTGTCCATGGCGTCGGCGTGCTTATTCAGTATGCTGTTGAACAGCCACGCGCTGGTCGGCTCCGGCCTGGCGTCGGTATCCTCGCTCTTTTTGCTGCGGTCCCGCCGCATGACCTCCCAGTGGCGCAGTTCCCACCACAATTCGTCCTCCACCACGCGCTCCTCCAGCATGGCCTTGCCCTGCTTGTACTTGGTCAGCAGGTCAATGGCGCGGGATACCTCTTTCTCCCCGATGCGCCGCCGGGTGGATGGAGTGGTCAGCAGCATGGCGGCCATCTCCGGGCTGGCGCCCTCGCTCTGCTGGACGCCGGGCATACCACTGAACACCGGGCGGCCCTGGCTGGCGGGCTGCCGGTTGACATCCGGCGCCGGGCGTGCCTGCTGTTCCCGCTGTTCCTGCCGCTCCGGCACGCGCCGGGTGTTGGGTTCCTGGTCCTCTTGGTTCCGTCTGTTCCTTCCAAATGCTGGCATGTCAATACCTCCTGTAAAATTCGTATCTGTCGTACCGCAGTTCCTCGTCCGTCGCCAGGGGGTCGTATGGCTTGGGCACCTGCACCGGCTGGGGCTTGGGAGAAATGGGGTTTTTCATGCAGACATAGCGCAACTCGTCGTAGATGTGGTCCTCTCCGTCGGTGTCGATGTCCTCAACATCCGTTTCGTCGTACACCAGGTTGGGAACCGTGCGGATGAAGTGCTTGCAGGTGTCGAACACATAGAGCATGGGCACGCCCTCCTCGTCAAAGGCGAGCCGGTGATGGACCTGCATCTTTCCGCCGATGCGGGCGTGGTCCCCCTTCTCGAAGTAGACTCGCTCCCGCTCCATCAGCGCGCCGATGCTCTCCGTTCCGTCGCTCTGCCAGATGGCCGGGTCGCCCACGCCGAAGATCTTCTTGCCCTTTAGGTTGGGGTCCTCCGCCTCTATGCGCTTGATGGCCTGGGCCACGCGGCTGGGTTCCCACTGTACGCCGGTGTTGGGCGTGCCCGTGCAGCCGTACAGTTCCCGGATGCGGTACATGCGCCGCTCGTGGTCCACGGCGTACCAGCCCACGGAGAACGGCCTGGAGTAGCCCCAGTCGAAGGACCGCCAGATGGCCCAGGTGTCCGGCACCCGGAACGGGCGGATAACATGGGTCCATCTCCGGTCGTCGTAGTGGTCCGGGTCGTTGCGCCACTCGGTGAACACCTGGCCGGAGAAGGTATTCCAGTCCCCGTACAGCAGCGCGTTTCGCTCCGCCTCCGGCATGGAGGCCAGCCGCCGCACATAGTCCGGGTCATTGTTCAGCAGCGCCGGGTTGTCGAACACGGAGGAGGGGACAAAGATGCGGCTTTGCCTCGCCTTGTGTTCCTTCCCGTCCGGGTCCCGCCAGGACACATCCTCCCAGATGGTGGTCATAGGCTTGGAGGCGGTGACGAACCGCTCCTTGACCCACCCGTGGCCCACTCCGCCGGGGTTGGCCGACGCCCGGATATAGACCCGCGTGCCTGGCCCGTTTGGCCGGTTGCGGGAGAACAGGTAGGAATACTCCTCCCAGGTAAAGTGCGTCAATTCGTCAAAGCCGATGAAGTCGTAAGCCTGGCCCTGGTAGCGCGTGCGGTCCTTGGTGTACTGCATGGACCCGAACACGATTTTGGCCCCGCTCGGGAAGGTCCAGGTGTGGGCGCTGGCATTGTAGCGCGCCTTGGGGTACGCCCTGGGGTAGTAATTCAGGCTCTTGTCTATCAGTTCCGCCAGCTGGGGGAAGGTCTTGCGGAGTATCAACCCCTTGTAGTAGGGAACGGCCACCTGACGCATGGCCTCGATGACCAGAGCATCGCTCTTGCCCCCACCGGCGGCCCCACCATACAGGGCCTCATACTCCGGGCGGGACATGAAAACCGCCTGCTTGGGCTGCGGCCTCCATACGATGTTAGCCACCCCCGCCGCCCCCTTCCTCCGGCATGGCCGCCACGGCTGGCAGCAGCACCACGCCGCTGCCGTCGCCGTCCTTCTCCGGCTCCTCTTGGGGCTTGTACTTCCATCTGTCCGGCCTGCGGTTTGCCAGCCAGAACATGGCGCTGGTGGGGTCTGGCGGGATGTCCCGCACGACCCTCTTTGTCAGGGTCCGCACATTCCCGTCCCGGTCCAGCTTTTCCTCCGTGGTGACCTCCTCGTACTGATACCCACAGGCACGCTTAAACAGCGCGGCCTCCACCTCGTCATCTGCCACCGCGCACGCCTGCGCGAAAGACTCCGACAAGGCCGCGTAACGCTCGTCCCCCTTCCGCCCCAGGTCCAGGTATTTCTTCAAGCTGGAGTAGGCGATTTTCAGCTTTCCGGCGATCTCCTTTGCCGTGGCCCCTTCCTTTGCCCACGCGGTGATCTTCTCCAGGTTGGGCAGCACATGGGTTTCGTATTTACTTTTCGCCATGTGCCCATCCCGTCCTTTCCCAGCAGATTGATTTCATCGTAGCAGGGGAGAGGGAAAATTGCGCCCCGAAAACAGGGAAAAGTTTGCGGGGTGGAGCGGGGGAGGGACCTCCTCTCTCCCTCACCCCCCTATAATCCCCCCTCTCCCTCTCTCCTCCTGGAGCGGGAGGGACCATTTTCCTGATGTCAGGAAAATGGTAAAGGCCCCGGAGGATGTACCCCCAGGGCCTCTATCGCATATTCAAATGCTATGCTGTTGGATTGCTTTTGCTTTTCTTCTCCATCGCATAGACCGCGCCATATCGCCTTTTCCCGCAGTGCGCGCAGGTGATTTTGTGGTTTACACCGCCAGCCACCCGCCGCAGCTGGTAGCCCTCGCGCATCATCTCTGCGCAGGGTACGCAGAGTTCCACCTGTTTCTCCATCAGTCCTCCACCCCCGGAAAACTCTCTCTGACCTTCCCGCCGCGCAGTTCAAACTCCACCGTGTGATACAGCCCCCTGGGGTGTATGTAGACCACCACGCCGGGCATAGCCCTCTTGGGGGCGTTCTTCTCACCCTCGCGTTCAAAGAATGTTTCAGGGTATCTCGTTACCTTCTGCCCGATCTTCACAGCGCCTTGCCTCCGTGCCGGTAGGGCCGGGTCTTGTTGTACTCATGCTTGGTGTCCAGGACCATCTCCATGTCCACGCCCGCCTCCTCGGCCCACTCCACGATCTCGCAGATGCACAGGGCCATGCGCAGCGCAGCGGCGTGGGTCCCGGCGGAGTTGCACCAGCAGGCATAGGCCAGGGAGAGGAGCAGGTGCCACCTGGCGATACGGTCCCCCAGGGACGCGGCGTAGACGCGGACCGGCACATCACACATGACGGCCTTTGGGGCCTCCCGCAGCAGCGCGTCCACATTGAACCCCTCTTTGCCCATATAGTCCAGCACCCGGATGATGCAGTCGGCCAGTTCCACGGCGATGCCCTCCGGCTTTGCCGTTCCGCATCGAAAACCGCAGACGCGGCCACAGACATGCGGGCCTTTGTCCTCCGGCTTGATTTCACACGCCGGGTTCTCACAGTACGCCATCGGCATACCGTTTCGGAACTCCTCCAGCGCCTCGGACAATTCGCTGTGACACAGGGAGATGATCTCCCCAAAGCTGCGCGCCTCGTCCCACCATCCATGCTCCACGGCGTTCTGGTGGACCGCTTGGGCAAATTTATTCATCCTCATTTTCCACTCGCTCCCTTTCGAATTTCTGCCCTATTCCAAGGGCCTGCATGGTCCTGTTCGCCCGCTCCCCGCACTCTCTGGCGGCGCGGAAGATGTTCAGGGACACCATTTTGTCCCGCACCAGCTTGTCGATGACGCGTCCCTGGTCCCGGTAGCCGCACATGGCAGCCAGCTTGTCCAGGTTGTGGGCGGTCTGTGCCGTCACCAGGACGCTGATACGGCGCAGGTTCTTTTTCGCCCTCACGCCCCAGCCCTCCGCTCCATGGTCATGCGGTCCAGCAGGCTCTCATACATGCGCTTGTAGGTATCCCGCTCCACCTGCACGATGGCAAGTTCCAGGTCCGGCTTGATAAGCTGGAACGGCTCCGACACCGGATGTTCCTCTGCCGGCCTTGCAAGGTCGTATGCGCCCAGTCCCAGCCCAGATATGATGCCGATGTCCACCGCCGCCATTTCAGACTTGGTGCATCGTCCCACAAACTTCTCCAGGCGGCTCTTATCCACGGTGTAGATGTGTTCGCAGAGCGCCGTACTCTGAACCGGAGTAGAGCGGATGGTGATGTGTTCCGGCAGGTCCCGCTTGTTGGACGCGCTGCACATGACCACGGCCACGCAAGGACTTGACCGGTTCAACTCGTCGCAGCTGACCACGATACCGGGCCGGTCCTTCTCGATTTCGTGCCCTGTGGCGTATGGGATGGTGACATAGAAGATGTCCCCCCGCTTGATTTCTCTTTCCATGCTCATACCTCCGTAATTGCCAGCCCGAACCGCTCCCGCAGCAGTTTCTTTTTCATCTCATACTTGGCCGTCCGGGTGGCCCTGGACTTGACATCCTCCACCACCGGCAGCCAGTGTACGGTCCCCGTGCAGTCCGGCTCCGTGGCCCGCTCATAGGCGAAGTCGGCCACATACCGGATGGCCCGCATCCGCTCGCCGGTGTCCGTGATGTAGCTTTCCTGGAGGGTGTACTGGGCCTGCAATTTAAGGCCGCGTATCAGCCCCCGGCTCTGCATACTCATAAGCACCATAAAGCGGTTTGCCTCTTTCTTGCTGTCAAAGTGGATGCCGTTCACCATCACCGGCTCGTTGTGGTACTTCCGCTCCCCGGCCTGGGTCTGCTGCCCCAGCTTTTCAAGCACCTGCTTTTGGGCAGCCGGTCCCAGCCGGGCAAGGTCAGCGCCAGTCAGTCCCATTCTCTTTGCCTCCTTCCGTTCTTGGCAGCGGCGAGCGGGTCCGTATCCCTGCCCACGCTCAAACATCATCGGCAGCAGCAGTTTCCCGCACACGCCGCAATACGCGGTGCCCCGCACCACCACCAGATATTCGCACTCGTCGCAGTAGTCGATCTCCCCGGCGGCCTCACGCTCCAGCGCCAGGTCAAGCGGCGTTTTCCCCTCATGCACCCAGCGCCGCCTCCTCGCGCAGCAGCTTTCGTTTCCGGCGCTGATAGGCGCAGTCCGCCGCGTTCTGCCCACCTATCAGGCGGCTTAATCTTTTCTTTGCCCGTATCTCCTCCGCGTGTGCTGCATAATACCGGCGGTTCCGTTCCCGGTTGTCCCTGGCCGCCTCCCGCGCTCTCCGGCGCTCCTGTGCCTTTCCGTCGAAAAATCCGATATGCTTATAACTGGCGGCAAAGCAGCCCTCGCAGCAGAAGTAGGTGGTGGCCTGTTTCTTCCCGTCCCGCTCCACCTGGCGGACCCAGGGCGTGTCCGCTGTGGTCACGATGGAACGCCCACAGGTCCCGCAGGTGCGGAACAGGGTCAGGCGGTTGGTGGTGTTCCTCCGCACGCTCACGGCGTTTCCGGCTCCTTTCTCTCCACCACGCCCAGGATGTAGGCGGCCTCCTCCTCGTCCCGGCGGGCGTGTATCTCATACCGCCCCCGCATCTCCTGGATGCTGAACAGCGGGACGCGCAGCCGCCAGCCAATGCTTTTTCCGCTCTCCTCGTCCTGCACGGCCTCGCCATGCGCCAGGGCCGCAGCCGTCAGCACCGCGTCCGTGGCCGCCTGGAGTTGAATTGCCCCAGCGTGTGCCCGCTCCAGTTCACCGCTCAACTTGCGGATGATCTTGTCCTGGTCCGTGACCTTTTTCCGGTACTTGCCCAGTTCTTTCTCCAGGCTCTTGATTTTGTCGATATTTCGCATATCAGTCCGTCCTTTCGTAGTATCGCAGCAGGGTGGAGGCGACGGTACACGCCTGCCACCCCTGGGCGGCGGCGCAGTATCGGTCTATGTACTCCTGCGCCGCCGCCTTGTCCGGGAATGTGACGCGCCCGCCCTCACAGTGGACGCATAGCCGCTCGTCCCACTTGAAGAACGGGCAGGCGAATGTCTTGTTTGAATATCCCACCGCAGACACCCCCATGCTATCCCTTTAGCCGCTTGCTCTCGCTGCCTCCAGGAAGTCCCACAGGGTTTTTCCGCAGCAGCTGCTCATAGGTCCTCTCGAACCCGCTCATGTTGAACATCTTCCCGTCCTGTCTCTTATACACATCTGACGCTGCCGACGATAAGGCTCGTGTAG
>ERZ1090861.947-NODE-947-length-16172-cov-8.524415_pt1 | contig 16172 bp, 10 predicted proteins | sample MGYA00478482_ERZ1090861 | MGnify/ENA primary metagenome ERZ1090861 (study PRJEB33644, sample SAMEA5815744) | chicken gut metagenome | biome: Chicken; feature: Gastrointestinal Tract; material: Caecum | place: Ireland | collected 2019-01-01 | study: A study of the... | reverse complement strand
CTCACCTATTCGCTCGGCGATGCCGACGGCGGAGATGCCGTTTCTTACCGCCGCAACCTCGCGCTGAAATGGTTCGAGGCGGCCGATCCTTCCGCCGACGCGGTGACGGGCGAAGCCGGTTACTTCAACGTGACCTTCGGTTTTTCGTCGCTGAATTTTGAGAGCTTCACGCTGACCATGGAGACCACCCAGCTGAGCATGAGCGAGGCGGGCAAAACGGTCAACACCGTCGTGTTTACCCCCAACGACGCGGGCGGGCTGGACATCGCCGTCAACGGCGCCGACAGCTCCGTGACCGTCGCGCAGGCAGACATCGGCGCGATCGCCCTTTCCCTCGGCGAGGCCGAGGTAGGCAGCGGCGACTTCACCGTTTCCGTCAACAACAACGATACCGGGCTCGCGTTCACCAACATCGGCAAATATTACGCGCAGTACGCGTCGTCCTCTTCGTCCACGCCGGTCACCCCGCTCGCCTTCACGGCCAAGACCGAAAACCCCGTGGAGTTCACCCTGCAGAGCATGAACGGGCAGAGCTTTTCGCTCGACGAAGAAGGGCAGATCACCGATGACGCCGCTCCCGTGCTGGTCATCGACAGCGAGATCAAGCAGTTCATCCTCGGCACCCAGTTCGATTTCGACATGACCTCGATCGACGTGTGCTCGAGTTCGGTCACTTCCACCGAATATTATCTTGCCAACCCCGCGGCCGGCGCCGACTTCAACGAGGACGGCACCATCGTCGCCGACAGCTACACCGAATGGGAAAGCAACAAATACTTCTTTGACGACGACTTCGCCGACGAGGACGGCGATATCCCCGCCGAAATGACGATCAGCGTCGCCGTGACCCTGTCCGACGGCAATTCCAATTCGGCGAGCTATCTCCTCGAATGGTACGGCAGCTACGAAGACGGCGCGTACGGCATCCCCGTCGTGCGTCCGGAAGAGACGACCGCCCGCCCCGAAAGCACCTTCTTCACCCTCACCGAAGACCAGGAAGGCAACGTCACGGACATCGCCGAGACCTCCGCTGGCACGGCGGGGGAGACCCTGGTCAGCCAGTTCCAGAAGGCCGTGACCGCCGCCGTGACCGATGAAGACGGCAACCAGATCCCCGTGGGCTCCGGCGCGTATTATTACATCCCGTCCCTCAAAAATTACATCACCGACACCACCTGCGGCTACACCGACATGGAGTTCACCGTCTATTACCGGACGGGCAGCGGCGATACCTCTTCCAATACCTATAATTACGACGAGCTGCGCATCGAAGTGGCGTCGAGCGGCACCTATCAGTTCCGCGTCGTGCCCACCAACGCGGCGGGCCGCGCCATGGTCGGCTACGTCGAACAGGCGGACGGCTCGTACAAGGCGGTCGAAATTTCCTCCGATAACGTGTGGGACGTGGCCAACCTCGCCACCTTTGAATTCAAAGTGACGTACGAGGGCCCGATCGTCGAACCGCCCGAAACGGAGCCGGACATCGGCTATGTCGACGTATCGTATACCTTCGACGACTTTGACGTGACCGCGCTGAGCGGGTATCGTTCGCAGTATACCCTGTACGAACTGGTGCTCAAAACCGAGCACAGCAACATGACCCTCGCCGAAGTGCGCACGGCCGACGCGGAAGGCCGCATCGCCGCGAGCGCCGAGGCCGCCGATGCCGACGCGAACGCCGTCGGGTACTGGCGTACGGTCGGCGAATACGACGATTCGCTCGACGAAGACGAGGGGGACAACGTCTACAACTGGAACCCTTCGAGCACGCGCTCGTTCGTGCCGCAGACCATCGGGTACTACAAACTGCGCATGCAGGTGTCCGACAAGGGATTTATGGCGGAAAACAGCCAGATCGTCAGCATCACCTCCGACGCAGACGTCGTGCCGGGCATTTCGCAGTGGCTGAGCAACAACGTGCTTTCCGTGGTGTTCCTCGCCATCGGCGGCGCGTGCCTGATCGCCATCGTCGTGCTGCTTCTGGTCAAGCCCAAGAAAAAACCCGCGGCAGCCGATGGCGAGGCGGGCGAAACGGAGACCCTCAAAGACAAGCGGGCCAAGCGCAAATAATTTACGCCCTTGGCGGAACGCGGCCCGTTCGCCGCCGCAACAGATCCATGGCGGCGCGCAGACCGCCCGCCGCCGTGCGGCAGACGTTGCCGCCGCAGAAATCAGATCCCAAAATCAAAGCCCCCGCGCCTCCCGCGGGGGCTTTTGCATGGGAAAAGGCCCCTGCCAGAAGCGCAGGGGCTTTGTTGCTGCTTTCCGTTTTTCGGATAAAATCCCGGCAGCGGCCCGGAGGCAGGGTTGTGTGGCTGCGTCAGGACTGTCCGCGGAAGGAAGAGATGCGGATGTCGCGGAATTCGGCGGCGGCCCGGCTCACGAAGAGAGACAGCGTGCCGTGATCGGCCGCTTCGGGAAACCGCTTGCAGAAGATCCAGGTATCGTCGATGTAAAAGTCGACGGTCTTGTCCCTGGCGAACAATTTCAGAGAATACGCCTTCCCGTAGCGGATGCGGAAGGCGCGGCGGTCGCATTCACGAACCTTGCCGCCGTTGACGATGTCTCCGGCCGCATAGCCGAATCCTTCGCAGGGCGTGTAGTACAGATTTTCGCAGCGCACGCTCTGCGTTTCGCAGTCAAACGTGACGGAAACGGCTTCGTTTTCGGGCGTCTGCCAGAGCGAGATGCCCGCCCGCTTTCCCCGTTCGATCTGCAGTACGCATTCCAGAACGAAGGCGCCGGTTTCGCACAGCGGCTTGGCGCTGCCGTATTCTTTGGCCGAACCGGCGATCGTCCGGTCAGACGAAGGGACCCAGCTGCCCGTATCGCCGGCGAAGTTTTTTTCGAATCCGTAGCCGATCGGTTCGCCGATCAGCGCGCGCATCGCCGGGAAAAACTGCAGGCGCAGGCTGCCGGAGGGGTTGCGGCGGATCAGTTTCGGGATGCCGAAAGAGGAATTTTCGGCCGTTACATGGTAGTAGAGGATGCGCTGTCCGTCGGCAGAGAGCGCCGTCCGGGCCGCCCAGCCGCACTGGCGGTCGTCCGAACTCCCCAACAGGAGAAAATCGCGCGGCGTTTCGTAGGCTGCATCTCCGCGGCGGCGGATCTGGTAAAAGGTGCCAGCCGCGCCCTTGACCGAAAGAGTGTGGATGGCGTTCCCGCCCCAGCCGTGGTCCAGAAAGGTCAGATACTCGTCCCCACGGAAAGAAAAGCAGTCGGGGCATTCGGCGTATTTGACCAGGTGTCCGACTTCGGAAAGGGGAGGCAGGTATTCATACCGGATAAAGTCGCGCGTGCGCACATTGGCGATGGCGGCGCCCGTCGAATCGTCCGCGTGCTCTTTCAAACGGGCGCAGAGGCACAGGTAGTACCAGCCGTCTTCGATGCGGTACACCTGCGGGTCGCGCCAGGCGGTGTACATCCCGCCGTCGCGCGGCGAGTACGCGTCGTCGTACAGAACGCCGTCGGCAAACAGCACGGGGTTGTGTTCGTACTGCGTCCAGTGGATCAGGTCGTCCGAGGTGTACAGCCCGTAAACCTGCCGCTGCGTGGAGGGCTCGATGGTCCCGAGCAGCATCTTATATCCCGTTCCGACCGGCACAATGCAGCCGGTCAGGAACAGGCCGCGTTCGTTCCAGGCGCCCGGCACGCCGAAACCTTCTATGTCCGGCAGTTCGGTATACTGCACAAAATCGCGAGTGCAGACGTGCCCGAGATTGCCCGAGCTGAGGTAAAAGATGTGGTACGTCCCGTTCGCGCAGTACAGGGTGCAGTCCCACAGTTTTTTGGGGGAAGAAGGTCTGTATAACATATTGCAATGTCCTGAAAAATTTATTTTTTTGCTCTTCATTCTAAATCATCGGCAAAAAAAAGTCAACAGAAATTTTCCAAAGGGTATTGACAAGTGAAAAAATGAGTGTTATAATCAAGCTGAAAACGACGAACGCGTGTAACTACACGTGTACGCAACATAAAAATAAATTAAAACGATAATAACGCATAAGATTGCGTATAAGCGACAGTCGGCGGTAAAAGCGAAGAAGACGGTAGGATGGTTATGCAGGCGAGAAAAGGTGAAAAGAGCAAGATCACGCGCAGAGAGGTCGCGCAGCGGGCAGGTGTGTCGGAAGCGACGGTCTCTTTTGTGATGAGCGGCAAGCGTTTCGTGTCGGAAGAGCTGAAAGACCGCGTCGTGCGGGCTGTCGACGAGTTGGGATATCACCCCGACATGATTGCCCGCGCCATGATCGAAAAAAAATCGAATTCCATCGCCGTGCTGACCAACGACTTGGAAAACCCGTTGCAGATGAAGATCATCAAGAGCATCGAAGAAGCGGCTATGTCGAAGGGCTATTTCGTCAATATCTGCGGCGGCACCATGAAGCTTGATCGTTATGTGGCTAACCTCATCTCGCGGCACATTGACGGCGTGTTTTTGGCCGGTGACCCGTACGCCATTACGGGGAACCACATGAACCAGCTGCTTGAAAGCAACATCGGCGTAGTGCTTGGCACTGTCAGCGACGACATGGATCCCCGCCTTTGCGGCGTGGCCATCGATTTTAAAGAGGGGATGCGCCTGATCGTCGACCACTTGCGTTCGTTGGGTCACCGCCGCATCGCTTATCTGAGCGCCTTCGATGAAAACAGCATCGGCGATGTGCGCCTGCCCAGTTTTTATCGTTGTATGAAAGAATTTTTCGGCGTCGGCGCGCCGCTGGTCAAGACGGGCCATCCGCCGTACGACAGTACCGTTTCGGAAGGTTACCGCCTCACTCTCGGCTTGCTGCGCGAGACCCGCGATTTTACCGCGCTTATCTGCACCAACGATATGATGGCTTTCGGCGCCATCAGCGCCTTGCAGCAGGAGGGGATCCGTGTCCCGGCAGATGTCTCCGTCGTGGGCATCGACGACATCTTGTTTTCCAAGGATTTTTACCCCGCTTTGACGACGTTGAGCCACCAAACCGAAGAATTCGGATCCAAAGTGGTCGAAATCCTCTGCAACAACATAGCCGACCGTTCTGTGGTACAGCGCGAGGTGATCCGGCCCAAACTCATCGTGCGCGATTCGACGGCGCCCGCCGCCCGTTGATCACGATCCCGCGCCGGCGGGCACATTTCCGCAGGATCCTTTGCAGGGTATTTTCTCCGGGGTGTGGTGAAGTCTCTATGCGCTTTTCCCAATAGGAAAGAGTATTTTTTTAAAAAGAACGCGCGTTCTTTTGGTTTTTCCTTGGAAAAACCAAAATGCGTTTAATAGCGTCTCCGTGCTGCGGCTCTTGCCTGCGCAGTGCGAGGAGGCAAAAAATAGGAGGAAAACGACATGAAAAAATTATTGTGCATCCTGTTGACGGCGCTGCTCGTTTTGGCGCTTGCGGCCTGTGGCCACGGCGTTCCCGGCGGCACGACAACCCCGCCCGATGAGCTTGACCCGGACATCGACATTGACACGAACATCGAGGCGACCCTGTCCATTGCGTTCTCTAACGACGCCGTGGAACGCAAGATGATCGACGCGGCCGTTGAGGGCTTCCAAAAGACTTATCCCAACGTAACCTTCGAATACACGCCTGTATCCAGCTATGAGTCGACTATTATGGGCGACGTGGCTTCGGGCATCAGCTACGACATTTTGTGGGTCTCCGACTCGTACGTGTCCACCTTTGCCCGCCAGGGGATGCTGGCCAACCTCGACGCCTTCATCGAAGAATCGGGCTTTGACACCTCTCTTTATTACGATTCGATGATGCGTATGGGGCAGGAATTCCATAACGGTTCGCAGTATTTCATGCCCCGCGATTACAGCAAACTGGTCGTATATATCAACAAAGACATTTTCGAAGAGTTAAAGATCGATTATACGCCGTTTTTGGACGGCTGGACGTGGGAAGAATATCTTGCCACGAGTCAGGCTCTGTACGACGGCATCCAGGCTTCGACAAACCGTGACCGCTGGGTGATGGAGGCAGAGTTCGACTGGCGCATCCAGATGTACGGTTTTACCAGCGCCTACGGCGGCGTTCTCATCGACGAAAGCGGCGACCCTGTGTTCGACGAAAATGCCCAGAAGGGCCTGACAGAAATGCAGAAGATGACCAAAAACCAATGGGCGAAGTTCTCGGGCACCACGCAGTCGAACTTTATCGGGGGTAAGGTCGCCATGCGCTGGCAGGTGCGTCCCGCCTTCAACTCGTACCATGCCGTGCTGGGGGACAGCCTCGAAGTGCTGCCTTTCCCCGAGATCGGCGAAGGCAAGACGGTCGGCACCGGCACCACGGGTTACGGCATCGGCCGCGGCAGTGACCAGAAGGGCCTCGCCTGGCAGTTCCTCGCGTATATGATGAGCGAGGAAGGACAGAACGCCATGAGCACTTCGGGCGGCATCGTCCCCAGCCTGATTTCCCTGGCCGAAGACGAAAACGCCGTCTGGCGCACGATGTTCCCCGGCATCAACCACGACGCTTTCATCTACGAGGGCACCAACGACGTCGTTCCCGACTATTACGACACCATCGAAGTGCGCGATTCCTCCGCGTACGATGCGGCCATCGCCAACATGCTCCATCAGATCATGGGCAACGGCATGGACGTCGGCCCCGCCGTACTGACTTGCCAGCGCGAGATCGACAAATATCTGGAAATGCAGGGGAGATGATGGGATGCAGCACGCTGCCCGCAAAAAGAGATCGCTGAAAAAATTCATCAAAGACAACTGGGTCGGCGCCGTGTTCGTCGCGCCGGTGTTCATCGGCATCGCCGTATTCACGGCCTGGCCCATGCTCCAATCGCTGTATTTCAGCTTTTTCTCTGAATACAACGTCATCAGCCCGCCCACGGGGTTCGGCCTGCTCAATCTGCGCCGCATGTTCGTCTACGACGACGATCTGTGGAAAGCCATCGGCGTAACTTTTACTTACGCCGTCATCAACGTTCCGCTGACGATGGTTCTGTCCTTTATGCTGGCGGTGCTTCTCAACCGCAAACACAAAGGCATCGGGGTGTACCGCGTGCTCATCTATCTGCCCGTCATCATCCCCGTCACTGTCAACGGCCTTCTTTGGCGCAATGTGACCGACGTCCAATACGGTATCGCCAATAAATTTCTCACTACCCTCGGGCTGCCCGCTTCGACCTTTTTCGAGGAGGCTGCCAGCTGCATGCCCTCGTTCATCATTCTCGGGTTGTGGTCGCTGGGCGGCGGCATGATCTTGTGGCTTTCTTCGTTGAAGAACGTTCCGCAGGAGCTGTACGAGGCGGCGGAGATCGACGGCGCCAACGCCGCCGTGCGGCTGTTCAGGATCACCATCCCCATGTGCACGCCGATGATTTTTTACAATCTGGTCATGAACATTATCGGCGCCTTGCAGACCTTCGGCACCGTATATACCCTCACGGGCGGCTCTTCGGGCAAAGACAACGCGCTTCTGTTCTGGATGATGAAGATCTACAACGACGCCTTCGACATCAACGGCGCGACCATGGGCTATGCCTGTGCGGTCAGCTGGCTGCTGTTCTTCGTCATCGCCATCCTGACGGCCGTCGTGTTCAAGACCAGCCGCTGGGTGTTCTACGGGGAGGAGGCCTGAAATGCAGTCGACCGGTACCGTTTTTCCCGCGCAGGTGCGTAAAAACAGGCTCGTCCGCATGACCAAAAAGGCGCTGTGCCTGACGGGTTTCCACACCGTGATGGTAATCCTTTCGCTCGTGTTCATGTTTCCGTTTCTGTACATGTTTTTCATGAGCATGATGACCAACGCCCAGTCTGTGGGCAATCCCGAGGTCATCTTTTTTCCCACCGAGTGGCGTTTTGAAAATTATGCCGCCGTCTTCGACGAATCGTTCGTCCGTTACTTTTTCAATACCTTTCTCATCATCGCGTGCAACCTGATCTTCGTGCCGCTGGCCTGTTCGTTCGTCGCCTTCGGTTTCAGCCGCTGCCGCCTGGCGGGAAAAGAAGCGTTGTTCGCCGTCGTGCTGGCCACGCTGATGCTTCCCGCCGCCGTCACGCAGATTCCGCTGTACGTCATCTTCGTCGACATCGGCTGGATCAACACTCCGCTGCCGTTCATCATTCCGGCGCTGCTGGGCGGCGGCAGTATGAACATCTTTTTGGTGAGGCAGTTCATGCGCGGTATCCCTGCTTCGCTCGACGAGGCTGCCACCATCGACGGCGCCAGCAAGTTCCGCGTGTTTTTCAGTATCTATTTTCCTCTTTGCAAGCCCATATTGATCTTTACCATGATCGGCGTTTTCAACGGTACGTGGAACGATTTTATGGGCCCGCTGATGTATTTGCGCAAGCCCGATTCTTACACTCTGGCGCTGGGCGTGTACTACAAGTTCGCCGGCCGGCTGACAGAAGAAAACTTCCCCAATATCCAGATGGCCACGGGCGTGATCATGGTCATCCCTTCTGCGGTGGTGTTCTTCATCTTCCAGAAGCAGCTGATCGAAGGTGTAAGCGTCGGGGCGGTAAAAGGCTGACCCTCACACAAAATCAAAATTCATAAGGAGGCAATGTATGAGAAAAACATTGATCGCGGCCGTTCTGGCGGTCGTGATGGCACTGGGCTTCGCCTTCGGCATCGCCGGGCTGCAACCCGCAAGCGTTTCCGCCGACAGCGGCACGAAAACGCTGATCAACTACGGCGACGTCAACACGGGCGCGCTGTGGAGAGAGTCGGGCGCTCCCGACAGCTGGCCGGGCGCCGTCGAAAGTATTTCCATCGACGGCCAGGCGGACGGCGGCGACGTCATCCTGCGCAACGAGCTGAACGGAGAGGGTACCGGGTTCATTGCCGGCGAAACGGGGTTCGCCCGCGAGGGCATCGACCACAACAAAGCCGCTTACGTCGTCAACGGGCTGCAGGTCAAGTTCTACCTCAGCAACAAAGGCAGCAGCATCAACGAGAATGCGGACGGCCTGCAGACGTCGGGCTGCGCCGAAGGCTGGTCGTTTGTCGGCGGGGAAGAGCAGGCTGCCTACGGTTACGACAATGCCGCCCGCCTCTTCTTCCAGACCAAAGGGGAGAACGGGCACGACTTCCGCGTGCAGTACGATACGCCCCTCTATTTCTCCGACCTCACGCTGCGCACCACTCCTTCGGGGCTGGCTGCGGGAGATGTCTTCAATTACTACATCAGCAGTGAATCGGGCGAGGACGGCACTTACCTGAAACTTTCCTTCACCGTCGCCTCTGCCGTCAACACCGCAAACCTCGCCGTCAGCATGCGCGAAAAAGGGGAGCAGGAGGTATCCCTCGGCACCGCCGAAGGCGTCGACTTCCTCTCGTCCGGTTCTACCAACACACTGGCGCTGAAAGAGACGGTCGCCCTGGAGCTGAGCTTCAACAACGCCGCCATCGACATCGACCTCGGTGAATTCAGCGCGCTGAAGTCTTCCTTTACCGATGAAAAGGCGTACATCCAGTACGAGGTCGTCGCAGCGGCGGAAGCCACCCTGCGCATCGACGAACAGACCGGCTCACAGGTGACGACGCTCGATTCTTACGACGGCTATGTCGCCGACGCCGACACCACCATCAAGCAGGACGGCGACTACGGCCTCTTCTACACCGAATCGGGGGATATGCAGGTGCGCAACGTCGGCGACGTGCTCATTGCCGACTCCTTCGGCATCGATTTCAAGATCGGCAAATACGCGGGCAATACGGGCACCTTCGAGGTCGCCGTGGCCAACACCTTCGATGCCTTTTACGGTGAAGAAGACGCCGCCCTCGTGTTTACCCTCTCAGCCGGCAGCGACGCGACGCATGCAAATCTCGCCTTCTCGGTGTACGACAAGGGCAACGTGACGGAGATCGGCACGGCCAGCGTGCAGATCGACTGGAACTACGGTACTTCGCTCAAAATCGGTTTCTGCAACGACGGTGGCGAATACCTCGTTTATGCGAACGGCGCGCTTGCCGTCCTCGTCGCCGACGATAAAACGGCCTCCGTCGACGCCGTCGTGTCGCAGTTCGAGGGCAACCGCGGCTGTGTGCAGTTTACGGCGGAAGGGGATCCGCTCACGGCCTTCGCCATGACGGGATATGATCTCGCCGTCACCACCACTTCGTTTCCCAACTGGGTGACGGGCGCGACGGGTACGTCGCTCTCATTCGGCTACAACAAGGAAAATCACGAAATGCTCGTCTTCGACGGCGGTTCGGTCGTCCGCTCGGGCAAGGCCTGCGTGCTGGACGGCTTCGAGATGGAGTTCAAAACCTTCGTCAAGCCCGGTTTCTCTTCGCCCCAGTTCCTTCTCGCCAATTCGACGCAGTGGTACAGCGGCGGCGTGGCCGTTGCCTTCAATGTCAGCGCCGGCGATGACGACGCGACGGCCACCGTCGGCGTGCAGGTAACCGACAAAACGCTGGCGACGGGCATCGAAAACCTCTCCGTCGGCAGCAATGAGGTAGCCTGGAACTGGAACAACGACGAAATCAACACCATCTCTGTCGTCAAAAACGGCGAAGGCGTGTGGGAAATTTATTTCAACGAAGTCCTTTTTGCGGCGGATGAGGATCAGGCGGAGACTTTGCAGACTACCCTCAACAACTTCGTCAAGGTCGAAAATTACCAGCCCAATACTGCGTTCGCCCAGGCCTGGAGCGGCAGCAATTGCGTGTGGGAGATCGTCTCGATGTCCGAAACCAACACCGCGCCTACGCTCGCCAACCAGAAGTTTGACCCCGACGGCAAGTACGTGGCGGGGCAGGAGATCACCCTCGATTTGGACGGCGTGTTCGAAGACGTCGACAACGATCCGCTGACCTATGACGCCGACTATGGCGAAGTGATGGACGGCGTTTGGAAGTTCACTCCCGATGAAGCGGGCGATTACGAAGTGATCATTACCTGCTACGACGGCCGCGGCGGTTCCGCCGAATATATCATCACCTTCACCGCGGAAGCGGCCTCCGTCGTCGATCCCGAAGACCCGGACGGCGAAGAACCCGGTACCGAAGACCCCGGCAAAGAACCCGGCACCGATCCGGCTCCGTCCGGCGATGCGGAAGGTTGTGCGGGCTGCTCGGGCAATGCGGGCGTCGCGGTCCTTACGTTGGGTGCCGCGCTGGCCGGCTGCGCCGCCGCGCTGCTGTTCAAAAAACGGCAGTCCCGGTAAATGAACATGGCAGGCGTTCGGGCGTGTCCCGGGCGCCCTGCTTTTCAGGAGCGTATCATGAAAAAATTTATCTGTATCCTGTTGGCGCTGCTGCTTTTGTTCGGTTTTGCCGCCTGCGGCACCAATCCCCCGCAGAAGGCCCCGGAAGACGATACCCAGCAAGAGACCCCCGACGAGGACAAAGACCCCGACGAGGACAAAGACCCGGAACAGGATCCTGAACCGGAGGAGGTGCTGCAAGTGAAGTCGTACGAAGATCTGAACCTCGGCCCGATGCTCAACGAAGAGTACATCGATACCCCGTTTTACAACGATAAAAACGACGCCGCCGCCTACATCGCCAACGCTATGTGGAGGATGTTCGGGCTGGTCAACGACGGGCAGGATCTCGTCTACAAGTTCGGCAACGAAGCGACATGGTTTGAATGGATCTCTGAAAAGGTCATGTGGAGCGGAGACGCCGGCTATATCAACGAACTCAAAACAAAGATCGTCAACTACGCCCAGTGTGAAAACGGCTTCCTCTGGTCGTGGGGCGACCGCATCGAATGGCTGGTCGGAGACCAGTATACCCTGCATTACGACGGCACCTTCCGCTACATCAACGCCGTGTACGACATCATCTCCTGGGAAAACAGCACCGTGTTTCTGGACGAAGTTGACCAGAGTCAGAGCGGGAGCGACGCGTACAAAGACTGGAGCAAGGGCAAAACCGTTTATCAGAAGGTGGAACGCGCCATGCGTTACCTGCTCGAAGACCTGCACGGCGAAACGGGGCTGATCCAGATCACTGAAGAATCGGTGATGATGAGCAACCGCGAAAAGATGAGCGAACAGTGGGACAATACCGGAAAATTCGGCTCCAAGGCCTCCAACTATTGGGATAACCTGTGCTTCGGCAATTATTCGGGGTATGAGAACGCGCTGTTTTACGATTCGCTTTTGTCCATGGCGGGCATCGAGCGCATGCGCGGCGACGTCGAAAAGGCGGAATATTACGAAGGCATCGCCGAACTCGCCAAGCGCAAATACGATGAAACATTTTGGAGCGAAGAAACCGGCCGTTACATCAACACCATCGATACCGACGGCGTGAAACACGACTACGGTCTGACCTTTCAGAATACCGAAGCGCTGAAAAACGGCCTCGGCGACGCCGAAAAGGCCAAGAGCATCCTCGACTGGATCGACGGCGAGCGCGTCGTTTCGACGGATACCGCCCGCGGAGACGAGGTCATGGGCTGGGTGCTCGCGCCCGTCAGCAATACCGTCGCCTTTGAAAGCATCGTCGATAACAATCGCAACACCTGGTGGCACGGGCCGAGCACGATCGACGTGTTCACGAATGCCGGCTGGAGAAAACATCTCGAAAACGGCGGATACATCTTTTATACCGCTTTTTACGAGCTGATGGCGCGTGCAAAATACCAGGGTGCAGATGCTGTGGTCAAGCGCTTCGAAGAGATGGCGGTCAACTACGCGACCGACCGTTACATGAACCATGACGACGGCGGCTGGACGTACGGCCTCATCGGCGAATTTCCCGAAAACGGCCTCGTGCCCACGGCGTACCTCTATGCGCTGCTCGGCGTTTCCGCCGGGTACGACGGGCTGACCTTCGCGCCTGATTTTTCGACGGCATACAACCGCATGGGGGTGGAGAGCGTCGTATACGGCGGCAAGGCGTATAAGCTGGAGGCGCAGAAGTCCGGGCGCATGGTCATCGTCGGCCAAAGCGGGCTGGATATGATCCTCAACGCCAAACCCGCCAAGGCGGCGGAAGAGTACAAGGTCGTCGTCAAGAGCGGGCTCAACGGGCAGACGCTCGGCAGCAAGACCTGCACGCCCGACGAAAACGGCTTCCTGCACCTCGACTTTACGGGCAGCAATGCCCAGACCTCTTCGGTGCGCGTTGAGATCACGGTCGCTTAAAGGGGGAATATGTATATGCGGTTTACGAAAAAATTCCTGGCGCTTTTGTTTGCTCTGCTGCTGGCGTTGTGCGCGGTCTCCTGCGGCGAACGGCCCGGGCAGAACGACCCCGGTACGCCGCCCGGCGATACGACCGCCGAACTGCCCGAGCGCGATAGGCTGCCGCTGCGGGGGTATGAGGAGCTGGAACTCGAAACGGAAGAGTTGAACGAAGCCTATATAGACAGCCCCTTCTATTCCGACCTGGATGACGCTCTCACCTACACGGCCAACGCGCTGTGGGAGCGCTTCGGTACCGGCGGCGACGGGTCGAAAGTGCTTTCGCCTGTATACGGCCTCAATTCGAGTTGGTTATACTGGGACTGCGCCAAAACAATGTGGACGTCTGATCCTAACGCCAACCGCAGCGGTGTGAAAAACATCGTGCGCGACTGGGCGATTACAGACGAAGGCTATCCCTGGTCGTGGGGCGACAGTGAAACGTGGGGAGGCAAGGACTACAATACCGGCGACCCGACTTATGAGCGCGTCTACCATTATGACACCTGCTTCAATTTTGTCAACGCAGTGTACGAGATCATGGCATGGGAAAACAGCGACGCTTTTCTCTCCGAAGTCGATCAGGACCGGCGGGACGAGGCGGGCATGTATTCGGATGTGTCTCTCGGTATGACCGTACGCGAAAAGCTGGAAGCCATTCTCGACTATATCCTCGAAGACCTGAACGGCAAAAACGGGCTCATTATCATCGACAACGGCCTGAATACCGGCGAACTCGGTTCGGCCAGTTCCAATTACTGGGATAATCTCTGCTTCGGCTATAAAGACCCGTACGAGGGCGCGCTCTTTTTGGGCGCCCTGCAAAGCGCCGCCGGCATCTATCGCATGGCGGGCGAAGAAGATACGGCCGCCGAGTACGAGGCGCTCTTCGATACGGCAAAAGAGATGTACCAGGAAACGTATTTTGATGCCGAAAAAGGGCGTTACGTTTCCACCATTTCCGAGAGCGGGCGCGTGCACGATTACGGCTTGACTTTCCTCAACACCGAAGCGCTGTTTTATGGCGCGGGCGATGCGGAAACGGCCGAGCAGATTTTTTCCTGGATCGACGGCCGCCGCATCGTGGAAGGGGATACCGTCACCGGGCTGGACATTCTCGACACCTGGAACTTCGCCCCCATGGCCAACACCGTGGCGATTGAGAGCATTAAAGAGACGGTCGAAGGGGAGCGCCGCCCCGTCACCTGGTGGCACGGGCCTTCGGGCATCAACGTTTTTTCCAGTGCCAAATTTAAGGAACACTGTGAAAACGGCGGGGCTATCTTTTACACCGCCTATTTCGAGCTGATGGCGCGTTTGAAGTACGGCATGACCGACAGCGCCGTGCAGCGCATGCTGGCCATTGTGGAAGAGTATGAGTATGACGGCCTGATCCGTGATCCGGGCGGTTCCCTCGGCGATCCGTGGGTGCTGGGCGTTATCGGCGAATTTCCCGAAAGCGGCCTGGTGCCCGTGGCTTATCTCAAAGGGTTCATGGGGGTGAATGCCACCTACCGCGGTTTGGAGATCGACCCGAACATTCCCGAAGAATTCGGGATGATGGGGTGTGACCGCGTTTTGTACGCGGGGCAGACCCTCGACATCTGCATCGAAAAGGGCAATTCGGTCAAGATCGTCTGTACAGCGTCCGAACCGGTCACCTTACCGCTGGTCTTTTCCGACTTCAAGGGCGTGGATTCGTATACCGTGCAGATCACGTCCGGCGGCGAAACGCAGACTGTGACGCCTGTCCGCGGATCCGACGGCTTTTATGCGGCGGAAGTGACCTTCTCCGGCGCGTCCGAGATTGTTATCGCCTGAACCGAATCTCCTTATTTCAACTGTTCTGAAAACACATAAAAAAGGGCAGCCCGCCGGGCTGCTACTTTTTTGTATAAAGAACGACTTCATTTATCTGGAAGCGTTCGTCAACGGCGGGATGGGGTATGCGAGCGCCATCGCCTGGCTGCTGTTCATCATCATCGCCATCCTGACGCTGGTGATGTTCAAAACGAGCCGCTGGGTCTTTTACCAGGACGAGGAAAACTGATATGAACGCAGTCAATTCGGGGTTGCTCAATCGAAGAGCTTCACGGAAAAAGATCGTTTTTCGCGTGGTGCACTATGCGGCGCTCGCCGTCATCGTGGTCATACTGCTGTTTCCGTATGTCTTTATGGTCAACAAGAGCCTGATGGACATCGTTGACATCAATTCGGTGCCGGTCCGATTCTTTCCTTCCGCTCTCCATTTTGAAAATTACGGCATCGTCTACCAATATTTTGCGTATATCGGCAACACGCTGGTCGTGTGCCTGATCAACGGTTTTTTTATCCCGCTGACGGGTTGTCTTGTGGCCTTTCCTTTGGCGCGCTATCAGTTCGTGGGAAAAAAGATATTTTTTGCGATTCTGATGTCTACGGTAATGATTCCCGGGGCGATCACCCAGGTCCCCGTGTACGTGATGTATTCTCGGCTGGGCTTGGTCAACAAAGTGGCGTCGCAGTGGGTCGGTGCCTTTTTCGGCGGCAGCGCGATGTCCATCTTTCTGATCGTACAGTTCATCCGCGGCATCCCCAAAGAGATGGACAACGCCGCATACATCGACGGCGCCAACAAGCTGCACATCTTTTTCATGCTGGTGCTGCCCCTTTGCAGGAATGTGTTCATTTACACCGCGGTCACCACGGTCATGGGGAAATGGAGCGACTTCCAGGGCCCGCTGATCTATATCACCGCAGAGGAAAAGTATACGATGGCGGTCGCCTTCTACTACGAATTTTTCACCGACGACCTGTCCGTTCTGTTCTCGCACAGGGCGATGGCGATGGCCGCGTTTATGACCCTCGTGCCGATGGCGCTGTTTTTCTGCTTCCAGAAAATGATGATCGGCGGGGTCAAAATGGGGGCGCTGAAGGGGTGAAGGCGAAACCGTCTGCCGTTTTTTCCGGCAGGGTTTGCTCTGAAGAACATACATTCCCGCGGCGGCAGGGTATACGGCCGCCGCGGGGGGGTTGTGGTAAAAATGGGCAGTAGGGGGGGGGGTTAGGCCTTAATTATAGGATCGCC
>ERZ1090861.942-NODE-942-length-16205-cov-14.511579_pt1 | contig 16205 bp, 12 predicted proteins | sample MGYA00478482_ERZ1090861 | MGnify/ENA primary metagenome ERZ1090861 (study PRJEB33644, sample SAMEA5815744) | chicken gut metagenome | biome: Chicken; feature: Gastrointestinal Tract; material: Caecum | place: Ireland | collected 2019-01-01 | study: A study of the... | reverse complement strand
TTATGATGTCCTGTACGGAAACTATTTTTTATACAGTATCCGTATACTTTATCGCAGCTAAGGTAAACAAAACAAGGTATACCATAGCAGGAGCCCTTCTAGCTACCTTTGGAGGCATTGCCGCCAGCGTGATTCTGGCGGGACTGATGATGGGATAATGAGAAAAGAAACAGCCAGATTTCAAAAAATGATTTCCGACTGTCTCTTTTTCGGTCAAAGAAAAGAATCTTTTCAGGAGTCTTTTCTCCGCTCTGCCATTTCCTGGCGGATCTGGGGCATCTCTTTATCCAGACGATAGAAGAACATCAGGATGATGCACAGGGCCACGCAGATCACCGGGATCCAGTTGTAGCAGAAAGTGATAGCGCTCTGGGCTGCAGCAGACTGGACAGCTTCGGCAGAATTAAAGCCGGAGCCTGCCAGAACCCAGCCAAGGACGGCCTGTCCCAGGCCAAGGCCCAGTTTCTGGGCGGCGCTTACTCCTGCATTGCCCATACCTACAGTTACTACGCCGTTTTTCCATTCGCCGTATTCGATGGTATCAGAGACCATGCCAAAGGCCATTCCTCCGGAAGCGCCCAGACCGATACCTTTAATGATATTAAACAGGATCAGCAGAGGCAGATTGGTACCGCAGAGTCCCGTACCGGCGAAACCGATGATAATGGCGAACAGACCTACCTGATAGGTTCTGTGCTTTCCGAATTTTTTCATGAAAGCAGGAGTCAGGAACATGATCACAAACTGGGAAATGGAAAGGGCATTGTTGATAGGCCCGTAATAGTCGATGTCTCCCAGCACATACTGTGCATAATAAGCGGCAGCCACAGAGTACATAACAATAACAAAGAAGATCAGGAACATACAGATGGTCATAATAACCCAATATTTATTCTTAAACAGGGCTTTTACTGCCACAAGAGGAGAAACACTGTCTTTTTTATCTTCTGTCTGCTGAACAGAAACTGCAGTACGTTCCTTTGTGCCAAGGAAGCAGAGAACACTTGCTGCAATCACGATCAGACCGATCACAATAAAGGTTTTTGTCCATGCCTGCTGGTCATACATATCCCCTTCCCCAAAGAAATTCAGCCAGGAAATGAAGAAAGTATTCATGGTAATGTTTGCCAGAGTCTGGAAGATCATGTTCATATTTCCCAGGACGCCCCGGTCATAAGTGTTCTGGGTCATCAGGTAATTCATGGAGTTGTAGGGCACGTACATGGAAGTATAGAAAACAGAATTTACCAGATTGTATAAGATAAACATGTAGACATATTTCACTATATCCGACCAGGAGGAAGGGATAGAGAAAAGCAGCAGCGTGGAAATGGCAAGAGGAATGCACATTCTTACCAGCCATACACGTGCCTTCCCGAATCTGGACTTTGTCCGGTCTACAATGCCTCCCATAATCAGGTCGCTGACTCCGTCGAATACTTTGGACACAGCGATAAGAACGCCGGCAACTCCGGCATCTATAAAGGATACATTGGTCAGATACAGCATAAAGAACGCAGACATAATACCATTGATCCATGCCATACCATAGTTTCCGATCCCGTACCCGATACGTTCACTCCAGCCTAAGTGAGCTTTGGGATCATTGTGTTTTGAAGCATAACTGAACATTTTTGTTTTCCTCCTTTATTCTTCGTAAAAGCGCAGGTCTTTCCATACTTCCATAAGCCCTGTCCGGTCCAGCTTTTCTGTCCGGGTATTCCGGTCAAAAATCCTTACCATGCTGTCATAGCCTGTGTATAAGGGCCATGCTGCAGGATCCGGTTCCCCTGTCTTTATAAAATCCACCCAGGGAGTGTGCATATCCCGGATGATTTTGTCTTTGACTTCTTCCGGCTCTCCATCAAAGAGAAATCTGCTGAATTCAAAATCTTTATTGGCAAACATACAGGGCAGGTCAAAGGCGTGACTGGCTTTCATTCCTGTTTTTTGTCCGGATGCGGAAATAAATTCATAGCGGTACATCCAGACCCGTCCGTATTCTTTCTGAGCCTGGGCAACTTTCAGGGCAGGCATCTGGAAGGCATAATCTGTGGCAAAATCCACAAAGGGGTCTTCAGAGTGATCCAGGTAATACCGGATAATTTCAGGAAGGGCTTCTGCATGGCCGTTTTTCTCAAACATTTCTGCCACCATGGACCAGCTGTTAGGAAATCCGGTTTTTTCAGGATGGACAAACATAGTGCCTTCGTTGAGATTTGTGCCGATGATCAGCTTTACACCTTTGGCGCTTCCCTGACGGATAGCGTCAATAGGACGCACAGGGAGCAGGTCATCCTGAACAGGACAAGGCTGGAACAGCCCCGGATTCCGGTACTGCTGCACATCGTTCATAGCGGCATGGGCCTTTTGCAGTTCATAAGGGTCAATGGTTTTAAGTTTTGGAAGATCTTCCTGGGTCCAGCCCATTTTTTCCAGAAAGATATCAATGTTCCGCCTTGCCACCTGGTGGCTCATGACGCAGTTGGGAAGGGCACTCTGAGCAATAGCCTGGCTGAATAATCCTTTTGCTTTGGGAGCAGCCATCAGGTTGACTACAGAGGCGCCGCCGGCAGATTCTCCGGCGATGGTGATCCGGTCAGGATCCCCACCAAATGCGGCAATATTCTCATGGATCCACTGAAGTGCCAGTATCTGGTCAGATAGTCCGCAGTTGCTTTCAAAATCCTCACATCCCGGATAGGTAGTAAAATCATAAAAGCCCAGAACATTCAGACGGTACTGGAAGGACACGAAAAGAATCCCTTCTCTGGCGAAGACAGCCCCGTTGTAGAGATCGTCAGAGGCCCGGCCGATGTTGTAGCCGCCTCCGTATATCCAGACAAATACCGGAAGTTTCTCTCCTTCCAGGGGACGCTGGATGTTTATGGTAAGACAGTCTTCAGCTCCCTGGATCACGCCGTCGTTAAGCTGAACCGGTACCGGACCGTATTCCTTTGCATCCAGGATTCCTTCCCAGGGAGTGACAGCCCGGGCACGCTTAAAGCGAAGTTCTCCTTTCGGGGGTTGGGCAAAGGGGATCCCCAGGTATTCCAGGATGCCATTTCTTTCATATCCCCGGATTTTTCCACTTTTTGTAGCTACTATGTAATCCTTCATTTTATAACCCCTTTCATTTGACTGGAAACACGTTTTCCGGCTTCTGTAAGATCTTCCTGCCCTCCGGCCGCTTTTTGCAGTACAAAGGCTTTTTTCCTTGGGCGGCATTCCCTGTCCGGTTCTTCGAAAAATCCAAAGTAAACCTCAGGAAGCCCGCCGATCTGATTCTTGTCGATCCCCTGTTTTTTGAGCATTCCGGTCTCCTCCAGAAGACGGAAATTATAGATGGTCCGTACATAGGGAAGGGAGGCGGCGATTTCCAGGATTTTTTTCGTATAGCCGGCCTGGATTTCCTCTCTCTGACTATCTCCGCAGTCGGTAAATCCAACTTCTGTGAGGAGCACCTGCTTGTGACCGTCCCCGTACTTGCACATGACCCGGTAAGCGGCATCGTTGTAGTCTTTCCAGAGATTGTCCGGTTCCCGGATCTGAAGGAAGAGATCACCGCCCTGGAGAGAAGAATCTGTACTCATCTGATAAGAATGCCATGCTACCATATCAAAGTAATCATCAGCGTTGTCTGACCAGAAATTTCCGGATTTGATCCGGGAATAAACCTTGTCCAGGGTCCAGGCAATGCCGTACATAGGAGGCAGATAATCCGGAAGATCACTGCCAAGCCAGGGAGTGCCCAGAGCCGGAGAAAAGGAAACTACACGGGCCTTTGGATTCGCCCTTCTGACTCCTTTTGCAGCAAAATACATCATGTCCACGGCAATATCCAGCTTTTCATCAGGGGTGAAGGGCTTGGACATATCCCCCTCCAGGAATCCCTCCGGCTGGAGAAAAGCGTTGATATTCCATTCATTTCCCACCTCCCACTGAGCTACCTGGGGAAACAGAGAAACCATGGTATACCAGGACTCTTCCAGCATATGAAGCGCCTGCATATAGAGGCTTCCTTCGGTGAGATCTCTTTGGGGCATTGCGTGTCCCTTGGCCTGGCGGCAGCCTTTGGGAAGAAACCACTCGTGGCTCATGCCTGTGACCTCAAGCCCCAGAGCGGCAGCCCGGTTAAGAAGTCTTGTATGGGCGCTGACAGCTTCTTGGTTGGGAGTGGAAGGGGCTTCTAGGATTTCCGTGAGATGCATCCAGGATCGATAAGCCCCGCAGCCCAGAGCCTTTACCAGATCCAGATAGGCTTCTGCCGGAACATGAGTATCCCCTTCTCTCTGTATCAAAGGCTCCCCTATTCCATAGAAAACATTTGATAACATAGTGTTTAAAACCTCCTCTGTAAGGAACTGTTCTGTCTGCGGCAGTTCCTTCTGTCTTTTCATGAGGCCAGTATAACAGGAGTATCAAGATTCATATATCGTGATTTTGCTCTTTTTATAATTATCTTGTGTGTCTTTACGGGGCGTGGGTTTCTGGAATAAAATATTTGCAAAAAGGGATATTTCTGTATGTAAACCGTCTAATCTATGTAAATCAAAAATGCCGGCCGGCATGGAAAGGTGGCGTTATTTTGACTAAAGAGCAGCTTGGGGAACTGATCCTTTCATCAGAGGCTCAGCTATATGCAACAGCGAGATCGATCCTGGCAAATGAGCAGGAGTGCGGAGACGCTATCCAGGAGGCTATTGTAAAGGCTTTTTCAAAAATCCATACACAGATGACCTGAAACTCCTTGAGGGGAAAGAGATTCCAGAGGAGTGGAGGAAGGCAGTGGATCCCCAAGGGAAACTTGTAAACAATAATCTGTCCTATATTAAAGCTGGCGATGGAGTCAGCACCCTGGACCAGATCGTAAAAACGGAAAGTGTAAAACAAAAGCTGGTCTATACAACTGTTACCTATACCAATGAGACAGATTCAGAACTTAACCATATACTGTATCTCGGAAATCTTGTACTGCTGAATCATCAGAATGGTAAATATAAGATTTATGATCCGGAAGAGAGGAACGGCAGCGGATATGACCGGGTGGAAGGAGACAGTGTTGCCAGAATAGGAGAAATGGGATATTCCAGTGTGAAAGAAGAATATGGAAACGGAGGAAACTATATCCCGTCTTTAAAACCAGGAGAGAGCATACAGATTGAAATGGCATGGATCGTAAATGAGAGTGACCTGGGGGATATGTATCTTGATCTGCAGGGGGAAGGCGGTACTTACAGTATATCGGAAACAATGAAAAATACAGGGGTCGTGTATATTGGTAAATAAAAGAGAGAGATAATTAGTGTGCGGACACGGCTATAATTCAACCGTCATTAATTTGAAAATGATCGTGTCAGTACACCGGCGGGAGCTGCCTGGGAATTCCATGGGCAGCTCCTGTTTTGCTCACTGGAAGTGATTATTCCTGCCGGCAGCAAGCCAAGTGAACACGCCGGTATAAGGGACTTTACGTTTATAGAGTTGTCAGCAGATAATGGCTGTCATTGGCGGAAGGCCCTGTCTCTGCTTCCATGCCTTCCGGAAGGCTGTAGTCCAGACAGAGGCCTTCCTCTTTTTTCTCCCAGGAAACTTTCACTATGCCCCTGGGAGTTTTTACTTCCCCTGAAGCCGATGTAAGATATCCGGGAACCGGGGAGATCCTCACTTTGCCAAAGCCGGGAGCTGCCGGGCGAACGCCCAAAATGGTGCAGGGCAGTTCATAGAGGGCCAGAGCCCCCCAGCCGTGGCATTCGCTTCTGGCATAAGCTTCTGCTTCCACACAGGTGGTGCAGTTGTTTTTCAGCATTTTTCTCCAGATATCCCAGTATTGGTCCGTGTACTCATAAAGTCCGGTCATTTCCAGAGCACGGAAAAGATAAAAACTCATGGCTACGGTACACTGAGTATAGGACCTGTCTAAGAGCGTTTTCAGCAGGCTGTCATGTCCGGTTTTTCTATCCAGGGTGCTGGTGAGGACGCCAAAGACCTGGCAGTGTTGGCTGTAGAGTTCTATGCCGGGGCCGTCTGTGAGCATTCCGTTTTTTCCAATACAGTGGGTGAGGAGGGCTTTCTGGACCTCCCGGGCCTGAGCAAGGAAATCTGCAGCCTGTTCCGGCCTTCCCAGAAACTCGGCAAGTTTTGCTCCATGCTGAAGGCCGTAAATATAGAGAAGGCTTTCCATGGTAATGGGGCCGGACAAGCCGGCTGCAGGCATGCCTTCCGTCTCGCTCCAGTCAGAAGCCCAGTCAATAAAAGACCAGAAAACGGCTTTTCCGTTGACGCCGCCGATCTTGTCCACATATCCTTCCGGGGTCAGATGGGAGCGGAAAAACTCCAGGATCATTTCTACCCGGGGCATCTGTCTGCGGATCAGATCCCGGTCACCGAAATACATCATGTGATCATAGAGGATCAGAATGTAGTAAATAGAAAAACCCGGGATCACGTTGGGATTGCAGTTGGGATAACTGGCGTTTAACAGTCCGTCATACCGCTGGGAACGTCCCATATCTTCTATGCATTTTCTGGCCAGACGGTCATCTGAACTGAGGGCATAGGTATAAAGAATCTGCTGCCGGGTATCCATAATGTATTGAAGCTGCTCATAGAAGGGACAGTCCTCATAGCTTTCGTGCATGCACCGCCGGAGGGTCCTCAGGCTGATCTCCCAGATGTCTTCCAGGGAAGGATCCGGAACCGTTACCCGTGTCTGCACGGCAAGGGGATATCCGGTTTCTGTATAGTGAAGGTCAAGGAGGACAAGAGGATCAGAGCCGGTCTGTATATGCAGTCTTATAAAACGGAAGGTACGGAACCAGAAGGGCTCATAAACTTCCGGGGTTTCCCGGGTGCCCAGGCCGGACAGGACATAGCAGTCTTCATAGCCTTCCAGATGCCCGGCAGCCTTGTCCGTGCGGTCGTTTTTTACCGGAATCCGGTTTGGCCCGGTGGTTTCATCCTGTACGTAGGCTTCCGCATAAAGAAGGGAGATCCTGGATCCTTTTCCCTGAGTAAAACCGGTGTGTATATAGCCGGTCATTTCTTCTCCTGCGTGGATCTCAACGATTTCTTCGTTGTTGGCAGGAATAAGGAGAGGTTTCTGCAAACTGAGAAAATCTTTCCAGTCTTCTGCAGAGTGGGAAGATTTTTTCAGATCAGACAGTGCAGTGAAAAAACGCTCCTTCCGATACATAAAAGGAACGGTCCGGGGCAGCAGGTTGCCCGGACTGACAGCGCCGGATACCTGTCCTTCCGGATAGGGAAGGGCCCGGGCCCAGGAACTGTCATCATAACCGGCAGATTTCCAGCCAAAGGTTTCTTTGCTGCCGGAAGCTGCCTCATGGATGAACAAGGGGGAAAAACCAGGTTCTTCCCTTTGAAATCTTATATGATCGTCTTTTTTGCATTTCCAGGTATTGTCTGTCACCAGAGAAATGCGTTCCCTGTCATTGTATTGGATAAGGCCCTGGGCAAAGAGGCCGGGAATGTGGGTGCGGAACATACCATGGTTCCCTTTGTCCGGATCCTGGGGATAGCGCAGAACGGAAACTGCGATAACGTTTGGGCCTTTTTTCAGGAAAGGCAGGATATCTACCGTGTCCAGGAACCATACCTCCCGGTCTCCCCTGGCCGGACCGATTTCTGCAAAGGTTCCGTTTATATATAATTTATATTTTGTATCTGCGGATATGGACAGGCTGGCTTTTACCGGCTCTGCCTCCAGAGAGAAGGTTTTCCGAAAGAAAAGAATACGGGGCTCTTCCTTATCGGAAGGAGTCCAGTCCGGGCTCCATATCCATTTTGCTCTTTGATATTTGCTCATATTATACTCCTTTTTCAGAAAGATTATCTGGAGTCTATCATAGCAGAGATGAGCAAAAAAGCTATCGTTATTTTGAACTATTTATCAGGATATTGTTATATTCTGCAGGAATTCTCTGGGTTTATAAGATTCCCGGTACTGCCGGGGAGTCATATGCATCTTCTCTTTAAAAAGCTTGCCAAAATAACTCTGGGAAGGAAAATTTACATATTCGGCAATCTTAGGGATGGATTCCTCAGAATAGATCAGCAGGTTTGCCGCCCGCTCCAGACGTACGTCATTAATATAGTCCTGGAGACAGATCCCGGTTTCTTTTTTAAAAAGCCGTGAGAGGTAGCTGGGACTGATCCCCAGATTCCGGGCCAGATCTCCCAGATAGATCTTTTCCCGGAAATGACGGCCGATATAGTCTCTGCACTGCTCCGTATAACTGGAAGTATGACGTTTCTTTTTCAGATCTTTTACCCGTCTGGCCAATTCTTCCACTGCATGATTCCGGTAGATCATGACCTGGGAGGCATCGGTGCATTCTGTTCCTTTATGGATATAGAAGCCGCTGATACGGTAGGCAATATAGGGCATAAGCCCGCCTTCAATAGCCGCTCTGGCACAGAGGGTCACCCCTACGGTGAGAAGATTTCTGCAGTGGGCAAGCTCTGTGCCACCCAGCCGGCCGATCTCCACATCCATGCCTTTTGAAAGGCGGAGGGCCTCCTCTACATTGCCGGAACGGACCATATTGAGAAGTTTCTGCTCCTCAAGATAGCTGTGGCGGTAAAAGTCCTGCTCATCAGATTTCAGATTGAACCGTATCTGCTCTTCACCTTCCTGGTGCCTGGTCATTTCTGTAAGCTGATTGGCTTCCAGAAGCTCCTCGTCGCTGTACTGGCTGCCAGACACAAGTGCAGCCATAAGGCCTACCGTCTGAAGAATCTCGGAGAGGGTGAAACAGTACAGATTCTTTTCTTCTTCCACAGGTATCCCATATTTCCGGTAAAACCGGTGCCTCTGGACCCGGTCCATATATTCTGCGCTCATGGGACCGGCCAGATAGAAACCGTTTTCTGTAAAGATACAGGCAAAATAGACAAGAAATTCATCTTTCCATATGTAGGGAATATCCTGGTTTTGGGCCCCCTGGATCAGCTTCTGCTGAAGCTGCTGATTCTGGTACAGAGGATTGAATTCTCCATTTTCCTGGAAACTGTGGCACTGTCCGGAAGAAAGGCAGAAAATCCCTGTCCGTGAAAGGTTTGAAAGATGTGAAAGGGTGTAGGATTCCAAGCTAAAATACCTCCTATTCTTTCTCTGAAATTCTGCGGAAAGTTTTTGGGGTCTTTCCGTATTTTTCTTTAAACTTCCGGTAAAAAAAGCTGCTGTTTTCATATCCTATGGCATGAAGGACCGCCTCTGTGGAAAAGCTGGTGTTGGACAGCAGATAGGCGGCCTGGCGCAGCCGGCGCTCCATGAGCAGTTCTTTAAAATTCATGGAAGTATGCTTTTTTAAAAGGCGGCTGACGGTGTATGGCTGCATATGGACAGAAGCAGAAAAATCTTCCAGAGTTCCTGTCCGGTAATGGTTGTCCAGATACTGGAGAGCCAGAAATACCAGATGCTGTTCATACTGGCCCTCTCCTTCCCGGTCTAAGGTATCGGCAAAACTGGTAAGGTTCAGAAAGAGAAGTCCCATAGAAATCTGATTGATAGTATTGGGCGCAGGATTTTTCCGAAGCAGGGTCCAGATCATATTCTCGATCAGGTTCTGGACAGGAAGGGCGTCCTGTATATGAAAATAGAGATAACTGGAACCGGTGCTGTCTGCCGTAAGAGTGGAGAGGATGAAATTATAAAGAATGCTTCCGCTCTCCAGCATATGCATGGCCTGCTCAAAGAATTCGGGAAGGATAATGAAATTCACGGCAATGTCTTCTTTTCCGGCGGGAAGGATCTCCTGGGTGGCATTCTGGTTCAGAAGGAGAAGATCCCCCTGTGCCAGGACCAGTTTTTTGGTGCCGTTAATAATATGAGTAGTGGTGCCGGAACACATGTAGACCATTTCTACATAATTATGGCTGTGCCGGGGAAAATGGATAAACCTGGTATGGGGACGCACTTCGATCAGCTTTCCTCTGGCCAGCAGCTTGCGGCTGTCTATGACAAAATTTCTGGCAGAGGTATAAAGCTTACGGTCTACGTTCTGGTCCCCTTCCAGGATCCGCTGTTCTTCCGGGGTAATCTGCCGAAGTCTTTCTAAAAGCTGTGGATCCAATGACGCCGCCTCCTTTCGTCTTTCTGTCATTATACTATAAAACTGCAAATAAGGTCCTATTTTTTTGAAAATTCCGACCTAAAAATCAGAGAAAAAAAGAGGTATCTTAAAGACAGAACAAAGGAGAGAGGAGAAAACCAGATGAAAACATTTCTTGCTGTGGATATCGGCGCTTCCAGCGGCCGGCATATGCTGGGGTGGATGGAAGACGGACAGATCAGGATGCAGGAGATCTACCGATTTGAAAACGGCATGATATCCAGGGACGGCCGGCTTTGCTGGGATGTGGACCGACTGTTCCGGGAAATCCTGGAAGGAATGAAAAAATGCCGGAGCCTGGGACATATTCCGGAAAGTATGGGAATTGATACCTGGGCTGTGGACTATGTGCTGCTGGATAGGGACGACCGGTTGTTGGGACCGGCGGTTGGCTACCGGGATTCCAGAACCCGGGGGGTGGATGAAAAAGTTTACGCCCTTGTTCCGGAAGAGGAACTTTATGACCGGACCGGTATACAGAAACAGATTTTCAACACCATTTACCAGCTTATGGCAGTGAAGGAACAGGAGCCAGAACTTCTGGAGAGAGCCGGGGCCATGCTGATGATCCCGGACTATTTCCATTTCCTTCTTACAGGAAAGAAAGGAACCGAGTATACCAACGCCACTACCACCCAGCTGGTCAATGCCAGGACCGGAGACTGGGATCGGGAGCTGATCGAAAAGCTGGGATTTCCCCGGGAAATCTTTCAGGAAATCCTGGAGCCGGGGACAGTTCTGGGAGAACTGACAGAAAAGATACAAAAAGAAGTGGGATTTAACTGCAGGGTTGTGCTCCCTGCCACCCATGACACTGGTTCGGCGGTGCTGGCTATGCCCTGCCAGGAGGAAACTGGTCTATACATAAGTTCCGGAACCTGGTCTTTAATGGGAACAGAGGTGAAGAAGGCGGTCTGCACTTCCCAGGCCAGAATGGCGAATCTGACAAATGAAGGAGGATATGAGAGACGTTTCCGCCTTCTGAAAAATATCATGGGTCTGTGGATGATACAGTCTGTGCGCCATGAAGATCAGGACGCCTATTCCTTTGGGCAGATCTGCCGGTGGGCAGAGGAAAACCGGGAATTCCCTTCCCGGGTGGATGTAAATGATGAAAGTTTCCTCGCACCGGCCAGTATGAAAGAGGCTGTAAAAGAATACTGCCAAAAAACAGGGCAGAAGATTCCCCGGACCACAGGAGAAGTCGGAGCGGTGATCTATCAGAGTCTGGCAGAATGCTACGGCAGAACCGCAAAAGAAATCGAGGCCGTTACCGGGGAGCATTACAACAGTATCTATATCATAGGAGGCGGGGCAAACGCCGATTACTTAAGCCGGCTTACTGCCGACGCTGCAGGCCGCAGGGTGACGGCAGGTCCCACAGAGGCCACAGCAGCAGGGAATCTGGCTGTGCAGATGAAGACCGCGGGACTTTTTGAAAGCCTGAAAGAAGCAAGAACCTGTATCCGCCAGTCTTTTCCTGTCAAAACCTTTGAACCAGACGCCGGAGTATCTGCGCAGTAAAAAATAGACTATATGAATAAGGAGAAAGAGAAATGAATGTAAAAGAAAGGTATGAAGAAGCAAAGAAACGATATGAAAAAGCAGGGGTGGATACGGACAAAGCTCTTGAGATCCTGAAAGAGATCCCGGTCTCCATGCACTGCTGGCAGGGAGATGATGTCATCGGATTTGACCATGACGGCCCGCTGACCGGGGGAATCCAGACCACAGGAAACTATCCGGGAAGAGCCAGGACGCCGGAAGAATTAATGAAGGATATGGACAAGGTCTTCAGCTTAGTGCCGGGAAAGACAAAGCTGAACCTTCATGCCTCCTATGCTATTTTTGAGGATGGAGTCCATGCAGACAGAGATCAGCTGAAACCGGAACATTTTGCCCGGTGGGCAGCATTTGCAAAAGAGAGGGGAATGGGGATTGATTTTAACCCCACTTTTTTCTCCCATGATATGGTAAAAGATAATCTAACTCTTTCAAGCCCGGATAAAGAGGTCCGGGATTTCTGGATCCGCCACGGACAGGCCTGCATCCGGATCAGTGAGTACCTGGCAAACGAGACCGGACAGCCCTGTGTGATGAATATCTGGATCCCCGACGGATATAAAGATATTCCTGCGGACCGCCTGGCTCCCAGAGCCAGATTCAGAGATTCCCTGGATCAGATTTTAAGCATTCCTTATGACAAGGAAAAAGTCCTTGTCTGCCTGGAGTCCAAAGTATTTGGCATCGGCATGGAGTCCTATACTGTAGGATCCTCAGAATTCACCATCAATTATGCGGCCAGCCGGGGTATCCTGCCTTTGATGGACAATGGACATTATCATCCTACAGAAGTGGTGTCTGACAAAATATCTGCCATGCTCCTGTTCTTTGACAAGATTGCCCTTCATGTGACCAGACCGGTGAGATGGGACTCCGACCACGTAGTTCTCTTTGATGACGAGACAAGAGAGATCGCCAAAGAGATCGTAAGGAATAAAGCTCTGAACCGGGTGATGATTGGACTGGATTTCTTTGACGCCAGCATAAACCGGATCGCCGCCTGGACGGTAGGCATGCGCAGTTTCCGGAAAGCCCTTCTCTATGCTCTGCTGTCCCCGAATGAAAAACTGGCCGAACTACAGGAGAAAGGCCGTCTCACAGAGGTTATGATGTTCCAGGAAGAAATGAAGACCTATCCTTTTGGAGATGTATGGGATTATTTCTGTGAGACAGAGGGTAAACCGGTGGGAGAAGACTGGTATGAGGCAGTGAAGTCCTATGAGACCCAGGTTCTCAGCACCAGAAAGTAATGAAAATACGATATTCAGAAGGAAAAGGATTGAGAAAAGAAGCGAGGAGTATTAAGATGAAAGTAACAGATACAAAATTTGCTCAGGGATTTATAAAAATGTGCAATGACGGCTGGAATCTGGGCTGGCATGAGAGAAACGGAGGAAATCTTTCCTATCGTATGAAGAAAGAGGAGACAGAAGAAATCCTGCCCTGTCTGGATCGGACAGGGGAATGGAGAGAGATCGGCACCACGGTTCCCGGACTTGCCGGAGAATTTTTTATGGTGACGGGAAGCGGGAAATACTTCCGGAATGTGATCCTGGATCCGGAGGACTCCACAGCTATTATAGAAATTGATGAGAAAGGGGAGAATTACCGGATCTGCTGGGGCCTGGTAAACGGCGGCAGGCCTACCAGCGAGCTTCCCAGCCACCTGATGAACCATGAGGTGAAAAAAGAGGTGTCCCAGGGTCTTCACAGAGTGATCTATCATGCCCACACCCCCAATGTGATCGCCCTGACCTTTGTCCTGCCTCTGAAGGATGAGATATTTACCAGAGAACTGTGGGAAATGGCAACAGAGTGTCCCGTAGTCTTCCCAGACGGCATCGGCGTTGTAGGCTGGATGGTGCCGGGAGGCAGGGACATTGCCGTAGAGACCAGCAGGCTGATGAGACAGTATGACGCCGCTATCTGGGCCCACCATGGCATGTTCTGCTCCGGAGAAGATTTTGACCTGACTTTCGGGCTTATGCATACCGTGGAAAAGGCTGCGGAAATATTGGTAAAAGTCCTTTCTATGAGGCCGGATAAACTCCAGACCATCACGCCCCAGAATTTCCGGGACCTGGCCGTGGATTTTCATGTAAGTCTCCCGGAGAGGTTTTTATACGAAAAAAGGTAAAATGCCCGCTTGGCTCGTTACTCGCGGGAGTCAAAAGGAAACGAAGAAAGGAAGGAAAAGCAGGATGGAGAGAAAGTATCCTAATTTAACAAAGCCTATCACCATAGGAAATGTCACATTCCGCAACCGTATGTTTTCTGCACCCATGGGTGGAACCGATATTACCAATGACGGGTGCATCGGACCAAAGTCTACGGCTTTTTATGAACTCCGGGCAAAAGGAGGAGCCGGAGCGGTGACGGTGAGCGAATGTATGGTGCATCCAAAGACCGATGGTTCTCATGCCTATCATCTGGATACCTCTATTTTAAATTCTCTGGCGGCTGCTACTTATACGGCAGACGCCATCCGCCGCCATGGGGCTATCCCCAGTCTGGAACTGTCCCATTCCGGTATGTACGCAGGAACCTATATGACAGATAAGGCCAGACAGCATTCCATGCATCAGTGGGGACCCTCTGACACAGTAAGGCCTGACGGAGTTCCGGTCAAAGCCCTTACAAAAGAACTGATACAGGAGATTGTGGAAGCTTACGGAAATACAGCAGCTCTGGCAAAACGGGCAGGTTTTGAAATGCTGATGATCCATGGAGGACATGGATGGCTGATCAACCAATTCTTGTCACCATATTTTAATAAACGGACTGACGAGTATGGAGGGAGCCTGGAGAACCGGTGCCGGTTTGCCATAGAGGTGCTGAAAGCGGTGCGTCAGGCGGTAGGAGAAAAATTCCCTATTGAGTTCCGTATGAGCGGCTCGGAGCTTTTCGAGGGAGGATACGATCTGACCGGAGGAGTGGAGATCGCCAGACAGATCGAGCCTTACATAGATCTGCTCCATGTATCGGCGGGAACCTATCAGAGAGGATTTGGGGACACCCATCCTTCTATGTTCAAAGAACATGGATGTAATGTCTATCTGGCAGCAGAGATTAAGAAACACGTGTCTGTGCCGGTGGCGACTATCGGAGGGCTGAACAGCCCGGAGCAGATGGAAAAGATCATCGCTGATGGACAGGCGGATATTGTCTATATGGCGAGAGCCCTTCTGGCTGATCCCTATCTGCCCAGAAAAGTGACAGAAAACCGGGAACAGGAGATCGTACACTGCCTGCGGTGCTTTACCTGTATGGCGGAAAGAGCAGCTACTTCCACAAGAAGATGTACAGTGAATCCTCTCATCGGCCGGGAGTTGGAGGGTGTAGAGATACAGCCTGCGCCGGTGAAGAAAAAAGTGCTGGTAGCCGGAGGAGGACCGGGGGGCCTTTACGCAGCCTGGACAGCAGCCAGAAGAGGCCACAAAGTCATCCTCTGCGAAAAAGAAAACGCCCTGGGAGGCATTTTAAAGAGCGAACAGGCCATTCCTTTCAAGAAAGAAATGTATGATCTGGCTCAGACCTATACCCTCTTTGCAAGGGAAGCCGGAGTGGAGATCCGTCTGAACACAGAGGTGACCAGAGAATACGTGGAAAAAGAAGGGGCCGATGCCCTGATCATCGCTGTGGGATCCAGACCCCTTGTGCCGCCTATCCCGGGCCTCGACGGGGAAAATGTGGTGATCGTCAATAATTATTATCTGGAGAAAGATAAGGTCACAGATAAAGTGGTGGTATTCGGCGGCGGCCTGGCAGGCTGTGAGTGTGCGATCCATCTTGGAATGGAAGGCAAAGAAGTCCACCTGGTAGAGATGCGGGATCAACTGGCCCCGGATGCCAATGTGAGACACCGCCCTCTTCTCCTGGCAGAGATAGAAAAATATGTAACCGTCCATACCGGATTTAAGGGAAAACAGGTGACGGACCAGGGAATCCTCTGCGAGGATAAAGAGGGAAAAGAACACTTTGTCCCGGGAACTACGGTGATCTGCGCTCTGGGCCAGCGGTCCAGGACAGATATGGTGGAAGAGCTGAGAGACGCAGCCCCATATGTGGCTGTGATCGGAGATGCGGCAAAGGTATCTACCATTACCAATGCAGTATATTGGGGATATCATGCGGCGTTAGACATCTGAATATGACAGAAGGCAGAGAGCTGCCCCATGAAGCAGAAATCAGGGATATTCCTGACAGCTTCATGGGACAGCCTCTTTTTTGGCTATACATTAAAATCGGAGTCTGATATAATAAGACATATATGTGCTGCTGAAAAACATTGACATAAAAACTCTATAATGATAATATGGTAGCACGTTAAAGCGAAGGGGACATAAAGATGAGATATTATGACAAAATTACACCGGATGGAACCCGGGACCTGCTTTTCGGAGAGTGCGACCAGCGTTCTCAGGTAACGAAAACATTAAAGGAGTTATTTGTATCCCAGGGCTATCGGCGTGTGATGACGCCGGCCCTGGAGTTTTATGATGTTTTTGG
>ERZ1090861.941-NODE-941-length-16231-cov-14.798776_pt1 | contig 16231 bp, 16 predicted proteins | sample MGYA00478482_ERZ1090861 | MGnify/ENA primary metagenome ERZ1090861 (study PRJEB33644, sample SAMEA5815744) | chicken gut metagenome | biome: Chicken; feature: Gastrointestinal Tract; material: Caecum | place: Ireland | collected 2019-01-01 | study: A study of the... | reverse complement strand
ATATACCCCACTGCACAAATTATACATAACCTATATTTCTTTTGCAAGGTCAAAAGAGAGAAAAATCCCTTCCTGCCCACCTATCTCACCGGAGCAAACAATACCTTTCCCGTACCCCGGTAAACATTCACCAGTCCTTCTCCGGACACAGCGGAACCCATCAGGGATCTTCCTGACCTCTCCACAGTAAAGTCCAGGCTGCCGCTCCAGGCCACTGCCATGTTGCCGTCGATCTTGATCACATCATCCCGAAGGGTCACTTCCACCAGTTCTTCCTTGGGACAGGGAGATTCCAGACAGAGGACTCCGCTTCCTACGATCCCCAGATTAAACAGCCCCTCATTGCCTGCTGCCGCAGACGAAAGAGTGGAACGCATTACTGCCTTATGGCGGAGATTTGCATCGCAGGCCAGGAACATGCCGTCATCCAGGACCACTGAACCGTTCCAGTCGTCTACATCCAGAAGGATAATGTGCTTATAGGTAGGCTCCAGTACCATAACCCCGTCTCCTGTGTACTCCGGCTTAATGGCGGATTCTCCCGTTACCTTTCCCCGTACGGCCTTTCCAAGCAGATCACCGACTCCTTTGATCCCTGTGGTGGCTTTAACATTTCCCACCATCCACTGCATGGCCCCGGACTGAACCGTCACATTGGCCTTGCTCAGATCGCACATAACCTGGCGCTTCCGCACATTCATGGCATTGCAGAAGTATGCCGCCATGGCGTTGGTGGGGGCTACGCTTAAGTCCCGTGCGTATTCAATCACGGTAAAAGGCCCCATAGAATCCAGTACATTGATATCATCATTGTTGGTAAAATTACTGATGTGGAACATTATCCATCCCTCCCATGTCTTATATTTATAATTCCCATATATTTGCTTCCCGAAGCTGTCTGATAAATAATCAGTAAATTGTAACCCTGCACATTAATCTTTCCTTTCCCTGATCAGACATTCTTTTTTATAAAAACTGATCCCATACTTTCGGATATCCTGATATCCTTCTTCCAACAAAGTGCTGGCATACTGCTGTTTCTCGATCTGATCTAAAGCCTCCCGGCACTTGTTCTCCATTTCTTCATAGACCCCGGCAATTTTCAGTTCCAGGATCATCGCTTTTCCATTCCGGATTCCCGGCGTTTTCAGCACAATATCCGGTCTTCCCAGCCCCTGTTCCCGGTTTGAATAGACACGATACTTTTCTGGAACATTGAGAAGCCCTGTCAGAAATCCGTGATAATAGCTTTCCGAATAATCGTAAAAACTGATGGTTTCTAAAAGCTGATGGGAAAGAAAGGCTCCTGCTGATTCACAGTCTCCTTTTTCCAGATCCCGGATAAAGGGTTCAATATCTGTCTGGCTGGCTTTATGCTGAAACCATGTCAGAACACTATTGCGGTAAATATATCGTATCTCTTCATTTGGTATGGCAAGCCAGAAATAGATATTTCCCTCTTCATAGACTTCTTTTATCTTTTTTAAATAGCCTGTAAAGAAAAGGAAATTCCAGAGGTTGTCTTTGCTCTCTTCAATATCTCCGTAGGTAATATCTTCGTGAACCGGTTTGCGGATAGCTTTTCCCTCCAGCAGTTCTTCAATCTCCTCTCTGGTAGCCGGATCCGCTTCCTGGATCAGCTTCCGCACAATGCTGTTGGAAGATGTGTTAGACCAATAGGGCTTGGGAAAGGCATCATATTTTCTTACTGCTGTTTTAACGTAGTTAATAATGCTCCAGGGATTATAGATTTCCTCATCTCCGAAAGAATAGCCGTCATACCACTCTTTTATCTCTGGCATTTTTCCTTCCAGCCCATAGTAATCGGTCATTTCCCGGACTTCTTTTTCTGTAAAGCCGAAGCTGTCGGCAAAATCAGGACTTGTGATAGAAAAAATATCCAGATTATTCCGTCCTGTAAAAATACTTTCTTTGCTGATTCTGAGACAGCCTGTGATCACTGCAAATTCCAGATAGGGATTGGTCTTCAGGGCAGATTCCAGCAGTGACCGCACAAATCCCGTCATCTCCTGGTAAAATCCTTCAAAATATGCGTTTTCCAAAGGGACATCATATTCATCTAAAAGAATAATGGTCTTTTTCCCGGATTCCTTCCACAAACAATAGGACAAAAATTCCAGGGATTTGGCATATTCAATTTTCTCTGCATTTCGATTCAGAACTGCCTCAAAACGCTTTTTCTCTCCTTCCAAAAGGCCGGGAGAGTTCAACACATAAGCATGTCTCCGGTATTCTTTTGCAATCTCATCAATGAGACTGTCCCTTGCCATCTGAAAATCCGGCTGCCTGGCCGACTTCATGGTCAGAACTATCACCGGATATTTCTGCTGATGATCCCTGCAGATTTCCTGACAGCGGGCAATACCCAGATCCTGAAAAATATAGCTGTTATCTGTCTTTATCCCTTCCTCATTACGCTCCAGCTCAAAGAAACGCCGGATCATACTGAGATTCAGGGTTTTTCCAAAACGCCTGGGTCTGGTGAAAAGATTTACTTTTCCTCCTCTCTCCAAAAGCTCACGGATCATCAGAGATTTATCCACATAATACAGATTTCTGTCTGCGATTTCCCGAATATCCTCATAGCCTACCGGCAATATTTTTTTCATGAAATCACCTACCTCACTTATGGATAGTATACCTGCTCTTTGAAAGCATTACAACCAAAAAAGAAACCAGCCCATAAAATCCTGGCTATTATAAAGCTCTGGATCTATATGAACTGGTCTTTTCTATTTTCGCTATTTTAAATCTGCCCGGGCAAATTCTTCCATAATATCCTTAACCTTCTCGATCTTATCACACCGATAGGCATTCTCCCCGCAGAACAGCAGAGCCTCGTCCAGATTTCCTTCTGCAGCATTGACTAAAGCCTGGGTGATACAGTAGGGGATCTTTGCAGGATCACAGGTGGTAATGCAGTGGTAGCAGTGTTTGATCCTGCATTTCTCTTTTTTTGTCTTATCGATAAACACATTATGGATGGCCCGGCCGGGCATGCCTACAGGGCTTTTCACAATGCAGATATCTTCTTTCTTTGCTTTAATATAAGCTTCTTTATAAGCAGGAGCCGCATCGCACTCTTCTGTGGTGACAAACCGGGTAGCCACCTGGATCCCGTCTGCTCCCAGAGACAGCGCATGCTTCATATCCTCTCCATCGAAGATTCCTCCTGCTACGATCACAGGAATGTCCCTTCCTGCTTTTTCTTCGTATTCTTTGTTTTTACTGATAATAGACAGGGTCACCTGGTCATAGGATTCCGGGGTAAGAGTATCCAGTTCTTCTGCGGAAAATCCCAGATGGCCTCCTGCTTTAGGCCCTTCGATCACTACGAAATCCGGATATCTTTTATACTTTCTCTCCCACATTCTGCACAGGACTGTATAGGATTTCAGGGAAGAGACCACCGGAGCAATCTTTACATCAGAACCTTCTGTGCATTTAGGCAGGTCCACAGGAAGCCCTGCGCCGGAAATGATCACATCCGCACCGGCTTCTACAGCAGTTTTCACATATTCTTCATAGCGCTGGGTAGCCACCATGATATTAAAGCCTACGATACCGCCATTGGCAATCTCTCTGGCTGCCGCCAGTTCTTTTTTCATAGCCCTGTAATTGGCCTCAAAAGGGTTCTGATAAAAATCCGGCTCCCGCCACCCGATCTGGGCGGTAGAGATAATGCCGATGCCGCCGTTGGCCGCCACACTGCCGGCCAGACGGGAAAGACTGATTCCCACTCCCATTCCTCCCTGTATCACAGGGACCTTCGCCTCTAAATCACCGATTTTTAATCCTGTACCCATTTTACTCTCCATTTCCAAAAAGAGCTGTCATATCCACTTTATACAGAGAACTTTTCTCCGATAACAGATATATGACAGCTCCTTTCTACTACTCTTTACATTTTCCGAAATCTGTCGTAGCGCTGGGTCGCCAGTTCTTCCCCTGACATCCCCTCTACTTTCTCTAAAAATTCAAGCATTCTGCTCTTCATATCTTTGGACAGTTCTTCCAGATTATCTCTGCAGGCCGGGATCTCCTCCGGGATCACCTGTTCCACAACACCCAGCTCCAGCAGATCTTTGGCAGTGATCTTCATGACTTCTGCAGCCTCTTTGGCTTTCTTGCTGTCCTTCCACAAAATAGAAGCAAATCCTTCCGGTGAAAGGATAGAGTAAGTGGCGTTTTCCATCATCCATACTTCGTTTGCCACCCCCAGAGCCAGGGCGCCGCCGCTGCCTCCTTCTCCGATCACAATAGAAAGAATCGGCACTTTCAGATCGGACATTTCCAGAAGATTTCTGGCAATGGCCTCTCCCTGTCCTCTTTCTTCCGCTTCGATACCGCAGAAAGCTCCCGGCGTGTCAATGAAACAGATCACCGGGCGGTTGAACTTCTCTGCCTGTTTCATCAGACGCAGGGCCTTCCGGTATCCTTCCGGAGAAGGCATACCAAAGTTTCTGGTAATGTTGTCTTTGGTGTTTCTTCCCTTCTGGACGCCGATCACTGTCACCGGCTGGCCGTCTAATACTGCCAGTCCTCCTACAATAGCTCCGTCATCCCTGAATGCCCGGTCTCCGTGGAGTTCCATAAAGCTGTCAAATACAGTCTCGATATAGTCCAGGCTGGTGAGACGTTTGGAATCTCTGGCTGCTTCAACTTTCTCCCAGGCTGTCATTTCTTTTTCTTTTCTTTTTTTCCTGGAATATTTTTCTTCTTTATTTCCTTCCGGAAGATTGATCCGCAGGAACTGGCAGTATCCCTTATTCCTCTGATGAAGTTTCACCAGACCGGAAAGAGTCTGCTTCAGATTCTCTCTGCGGACAATGCCGTCAATAATACCATGCTCTACCAGGAATTCAGATCTCTGGAATCCCTCCGGCAGTCTCTGCCCGATAGTCTGAGCAATAACTCTGGGACCTGCAAAACCGATCAGGGCTCCCGGCTCTGCCAGGATAATATCTCCCAGCATGGCAAAACTGGCCGTAACGCCTCCTGTCGTCGGATCGGTCAGCACCGGAATGTAAAGAAGCCCTGCCTCACTGTGGCGCTTAACGGCAGCAGAAGTCTTTGCCATCTGCATAAGAGAGATGATTCCTTCCTGCATCCTGGCGCCTCCGGAACAGCAGAAAAGGATCACCGGGAGTTTCTCCTCTGTAGCTCTTTCAAAAGATCTGGTAATCTTTTCTCCTACCACATGTCCCATGCTTCCCATAAGGAATCTGGCGTCGCAGACACCCAGAACCACCCTCTGGCCGTCAATTCTGGCTTCCCCGATACGGACAGCTTCTTCCAGATGGGTCTTTGCCTGGACCTGAGCGATCTTCTCTTCATAGCCCGGATAGTCCAGAGGATTGGAATTGACAAGGCCGGTACACCATTCTGTGAAGCTCCCCTTATCCGCCACCATCTTGATCCTTGTTTTGGCTTTGATACGAAAATACCCGCCGCATTTGGGACAGATATAATAATGATTGACTACGTCCTCTTTATATAAAAGCTCCCCGCATTTCGGACATTTCACCCACAGGCCTTCCGGCACAGAAGGAGTCCCTTCAGACTCTCGGGCCTGTCCTTCTCCCTGTACTTCCTGTGTCTGAACATTAGCAGACTTTTTAAATAAATCCTTTAATCTGGACATCTCCGTGACTCCTTTATCTCAAATCTCTACTCCATGTTATAATGTTCCGGAATAAAATCAGTGGTAACATTGCCCTCTATAAAATCTTTCTGGTTCAGAATATCATACTGGAAATCCAGATTGGTCTGAACTCCCTCAATAACTACCTCTCCCAGGGTACTTCTCATCTTGGCAATAGCAGAAGCCCGGTCCTTATCATACACGATCACCTTCATGATCATAGAATCATAATTCGGGGGAATCTGGTAGCCATTAAACACTGCGGTATCGATCCGGACACCATTTCCTCCCGGCAGGTGGATATTTTCAATGGTTCCCGGACAGGGCATAAAGTTCCTGGAAGGGTCCTCTGCATTGATCCTGCACTCGATGGCATGGCCTCTCATAACAATATCCTTCTGTTCTACTGAAAGGGGCAGCCCTGCTGCAATACGGATCTGCTCTTTCACCAGGTCCACACCGGAAACAAATTCCGTAACCGGATGTTCTACCTGGATCCTGGTGTTCATTTCCATAAAGAAGAATTCTCCTGACTTATCCAGGAGGAACTCAATGGTTCCTGCACTTTCATAGCCGACCGCCTTGGCTGCTCTTACTGCAGTTTCTCCCATTTTTTCTCTGGTAGCCTGGTCAATGGCACAGGAAGGGGACTCCTCGATCATCTTCTGATGACGTCTCTGGATGGAACAGTCTCTTTCACCCAGCTGGACCACATTTCCGAACTTATCCCCCAGAATCTGAACCTCGATATGTCTGGGTTCCCGGACATACCGCTCCAGATACATGGTATCATCGGCAAAAGCATTTACCGACTCTCTCTGAGCGGTATTAAAGTTCTCTACAAAATCTTCAGGGCTTTCGGAAATCCTCATTCCCTTTCCTCCTCCGCCTGAGGAAGCTTTGATCATGATCGGGAATCCGATTTCTTTTGCAGCCTCCAGAGCTTCCTCTACGTTGTATACCGGCTCTTTCGTGCCGGGAACAACAGGAACTCCTGCTTCCATCATGGTTTTTCTGGCTTCGGATTTATTTCCCATTTTGTGGATAACTTCTGCGGAAGGTCCGATGAAAGCCACATTGCATTTTTCACACATTTCCACAAATTTACTGTTTTCAGAGAGAAAACCGAATCCGGGATGAATGGCCTCTGCTTTGGTGGCGATGGTAGCGCTCAAGATCCGCTCCATATTCAGATAACTCTCCTGGGGAGCCGCCGGGCCGATACAAATAGCCTCATCAGCAAGCTGGGCATGGAGAGCCTCTCTGTCCGCCTCAGAATAAACCGCAACGGTCTTGATCCCCATTTCTCTGCAGGCACGGATGATTCGCACTGCAATCTCTCCTCTGTTTGCGATCAAAATTTTCTGAAACATACCTGAACACTCTCCTAACCGATCATAAAGGTCATTTCGCCCATAACAGTGATCTTCCCGTCCTGATTTTTTGCTACGGCTTTACCTACTCCTACAGGGCCTTTTTCCTTAATGATCTCTACTTCCAGAGTCAGTACGTCTCCCGGAACTACCTTATTTTTAAATTTTGCATTGTTGATGGCGCCGAAATAAGCGGTTTTTCCCTTGTTTTCCGGCTTACTCAGGATAGCCACTGCTCCTACCTGGGCCAGAGCTTCGATCTGAAGCACCCCCGGCATAATAGGCTCCTTGGGAAAATGGCCTGCGAAAAAGGGCTCGTTATAGGTTACACATTTTCTTCCTACTGCCCGTACTCCCCGCTCCATATCTTCGATGGTGTCAACAAGCAGAAAAGGATGTCTGTGGGGAATGATCTCCATGATCTCTTTTGTCGTCAGTTTCATTGTCTTTCCCTCCTATTTGATCACGAACAGCGGCTGTCCGTACTCTACTACTTCTTCATTGGATACCAGTATCTTTTCTACAGTACCGTCAAACTCAGATTCAATCTCGTTCATCAGCTTCATAGCTTCTACGATAGCCAGAACCTGTCCTTTTTTAACGGTATCTCCCACCTTTACATAAGGTTCTGCGTCTGGTGAAGGTGCGTTATAGAAAGTACCTACCAGAGGGGATTTCACCACATTCCCATCTAAGGTTTCCTCCTGAACCTGCCGGGTATTCTCCTGGGCAGGAACAGAAGTCTGAACAGTCTCTGTAACCACTGCAGCGGGAACTGCGGCAACAGTCTGTGGTGCGGCGATAACTTTCGTCTGTTTATCGGTCTTCATGGAAATCTTCAGATTTCCTTCTTCCATGGTAAACTGTGTAAGGTTTGACTCGCTGACTGTATGGATCAACTCAATGATCTTTTCTAATTCCATGGTATATTCCCTCCTACTCGTGATATTTTTTAATCAGCAGGCTGGCGTTATGTCCGCCGAAGCCCAGAGAATTGGAAAGGGCATATTCTATTTCCATCTCCTGGCCCTGTCCTGTTACATAATCCAGATCACACTCTTCATCCGGTACTTTATAGCCTACGGTTTCATGGAGATAACTGTTTTCAATTTCCTTTACGCAGGCGATAAATTCTACGGCTCCTGCTGCTCCCAGAAGGTGGCCGATCATAGATTTGGTAGAGTTGACCTTTAATTTATAGGCATGATCTCCGAATAACTTCTTAATAGCTCTTGTCTCAAAAAGATCGTTATGATGGGTGCTGGTTCCGTGAGCATTGATGTAAGTCACATCTTCCAGAGGAATTCCTGCTTCTTTGATAGCGTTCTCCATGCACTTGGCAGCTCCCTCTCCGTCTTCTGCCGGAGAAGTAATATGGTAGGCGTCACTGGTTGCTCCATATCCTACGACTTCTGCAAGGATCTTGGCGCCTCTCTTCTTGGCATGCTCCAGTTCTTCCAGAACTACTACTCCTGAACCTTCCCCCATAACAAAACCGCTTCTCTCTTTATCAAAAGGAACAGAGCAGCGTTCAGGATCCGGGTTGGTAGACAGTGCGGTTAAAGCGGCAAATCCGGAGATTCCCAGAGGCGTTATACTGGCCTCGGTACCTCCTGCCACCATCACATCTGCATCTCCGAACTGGATGGTCCGGTAAGCTTCTCCGATACTATGGGTACCTGTTGCACAGGCGGTTACCACATTAATACTTTTTCCTTTCAGGCCAAACTGAATAGACACATTTCCGGCAGCCATATTGGATATCATCAGAGGCACCATCAGAGGATTTACTCTGTTGGGTCCTTTTTCCACCAGTTTTGTATGTTCTCTCTCTACAGCCTGCAGACTTCCGATGCCGGAGCCGATGGAACAGCCTACACGGAAAGGATCTTCCTTCTCCATATCCAGTCCGGACTGTTCAATAGCCTCTTTTGCAGCAGCCACTGCATACTGAGCGAAAAGCTCCATTCTTTTGGCAGCCTTAAAATCCATATAGTCTTTTCCCTGAAAGCCTTTTACTTCAGCAGCCAGGTGTACTTTATAATCGGTTGTATCGAATTTGGTAATCTCCCCAAATCCGATCTTTCCCTCTTTTAATCCATTCCAATAATCTTCTACATTTAATCCGATAGGAGTGATGGCTCCCATACCGGTAACAACAACTCTCTTCATATATCCTCCTACATGCACATGCCGCCATCAACGCTGATGACCTGGCCGGTAATATAATCTGCTTTCTCTGATGCCAGAAATGCTACCATTTCTGCAATATCTTTCGTCTTCCCAAATCTTCCCAGCGGAATCTGTTTACATGCGGCTTCCTTAATATCCTCTCCCAGCACTTCTGTCATCTCTGTATCCACAAAGCCAGGAGCCACTGCATTTACAGTGATACCTCTGCTGGCCAGTTCTCTGGCCATGGTCTTGGTCAGCCCGATAACGCCGGCCTTACTTGCCGCATAATTAGCCTGCCCTGCATTTCCCAGGATACCGGAAACAGAAGAGATATTGATGATTTTTCCGCTTTTCTGCTTGAGCATCTGACGGGCGCTGTGGCGGATGGTGTTAAAAGCGCCTTTTAAATTGGTATTGATCACTGCGTCAAAGTCTTCTTCTTTCATGCGCATGATCAGGTTATCTCTGGTAATTCCCGCATTATTCACCAGAATATCCAGCCGTCCGTATTCTTTGATGATACTCTGAATCATCTCCTGGCAGGCGTTAAAGTCTCCTACACTGCACTGGTAAGCAGCTCCCTGGCCGCCGTTTTTCTCAATGGTCTCTACCACTTCTTTTGCTCTGGCTTCAGAGCCGTTATAATTCACAACAACAAAATTTCCCTGGGCTGCCAGAGTCAGGGCGATCTCTCTCCCGATTCCCCTGCTGGCCCCTGTGACTAATGCAACTTTCTTATCCAGCATATCTATCCCTCACATTTTCTGCTGCAGTTCTTCCACAGCTTTTTCAAAGTCTTCCACGGTCTGAATGTTGATCACTTTCACATTCCGGTTAATCTTTCTCATAAATCCGCTTAAAGTTTTTCCAGGACCGATTTCTACAAAGGTATCCACACCATCGGCGATCATAGTCTCCACACACTGCTGCCAGCGAACAGAAGAAGAAACCTGGGCAACCAGAAGATCTTTGATCTGATCCTTATCCCTTACAAACTGAGCAGTAACATTGGTGGTGTATGGAATTTCCACATCATGAAATTCTACATTCTGAAGGACCTTTCCCAATTTTTCCCCTGCTCCTGTGAGCATTTTTGAATGGAAAGGACCGGAGACCTTCAGAGGAATCACTCTTTTTGTCCCCGCTGCCTTAAGAGCTTCCGAAGCTTTTTCCACTGCCTGCGCCTCTCCGGTGATCACAATCTGCCCCGGGCAGTTATAATTTGCAATGGATACGATCCCTTCGGTCTCCTGGCAGATCTTTTCGATCACAGAAGCCTCTGTTCCCAGGACTGCCGACATAGCTCCTCCTGTTGGAACCGCCTCCTGCATAAAAATTCCTCTTTTTCTCACCACTGCAAAAGCATCTTCCATAGTCATTGCCCTGGAAGTGATCAAAGCACCGTATTCTCCCAGGCTCAGGCCTCCTGCAGCATCAGGAAGAATCCCTTTCTCCTCCAGAGCCTTCAGGATTGCTGTCTCCACTGCCAGCATGGCGATCTGGGTATATTCCGTAATGTTAATCTTTTCATTCTCCTCAAAGCAGATTTCCTTCAGATCCAGCCCGGAAATTTCCGAAGCCTTGTCGATCACTCCTCTGCATACAGGAAATGTTTCATAAAAATCCCTGCCCATTCCCACGTACTGGGCACCCTGGCCGGGGAAAATAAAAGCTGTTTTTCCCATGTTCCTACCTTCCTTATATCACCAAATATTTTGATTAACAAAGTATTTATCTAAAAGAATAGGAAGCACGCTGCTGCGGCCTCCCATCTTGTTTTTAATTTTATTCTTCTACGCCTTTTGCTTTCAGATAGTCAATAACTGCTCCAACTGTTGTCAGATCCTGTAATTCCTCGGAAGGAATCTCAACAGAATATTCATCTTCCAGAGCCATAACCAGCTCGAACAGGTCTAAGGAGTCAGCTCCTAAATCCTCTTTAAAAGATGTCTCCAGAGTAATGCTTTCTGCGTCACAGTTTAACTGTTCTGCAATAATCTCTTTCATTTTTTCTAACATGATTTCCTATCTCCTTTAAATTACATTATTCAATCCCCAATGGGAATTTTTGCTGTCATGAATACTTTGATGTTCAAAGTATATCTTCTTTCCCTATATTTGTCAACCCTTTTTATTCCGTAAATTTAATTTGCCTGGAGACGCTTAAAGCAATTCCCATTTCCAGCATCAGAAACAGGATCGACGTACCTCCATAGCTGATAAATGGAAGAGTAATTCCGGTAGTAGGGATCCAGTTCAGCACCACACAGATATTCAGGATTACCTGAAGAGCGATATGTATCATAATACCGCCAACTACCAGGGAACCGTAAAAGTCCGGCGCATTCTCTGCGATAAAAAACAGCCTGTACAAAAGATAGCCGAAAAGAATAAGCACCACCAGCCCGCCGAACACACCCAATTCCTCACAGACGATAGAAAAAATCATATCGTTCTGAGCCTCCGGCACAGGTCCCAGCTTCTGCACACTGTTTCCCAGTCCTTTTCCGAAAAAGCCCCCGCTTCCAATGGCATACAGAGCCTGCATGATCTGATAGCCCCCTTCACTGGAATACTGCTCCGGGTTCAGCCATACAAGGATACGTTCCAGACGGAAGCTGCTGAGATTTTCTGTAGAGACTACGGTATCTCCCAGGACCCACTGAAGAACCAAACGTCCGACAATGACCAGAACAGCCAATACCACAGCCCCGATAATAAAGGGCCTTGTCCTGGGATGAGCGATAAAGATCATCAGCACGGTAATGGCTCCGATAATAATACCGGTACTTAAGTTTTCTGTAAGCTGGAAAGCACCAAGTGCAAGGACTGCTCCTGTACATAAGAGGAAAATCGACCCCCGCAGAGTTTTTACGTTTTTCCCCATCTTGATGATCAGACAGGGGATAAAGGTAATCGCTGCGATCTTGGCCAATTCCGATGGCTGAAGCTGGATCGTTGTACCGGGAATGATCGTAAGCCATCTTCTTGCACCGTTTACCTCTATGCCCAGAGGTGAAAATTTAACCAGCAGCATCAGGACAATGGAGGTCACATAGATCGCGCCGCTAATATAATATAGGACATGATAGTCCAATCGGGAAATAAACAGGGCGATCAAAATACTGGCAATACTGATGGCAGTCTGACGTCCAAAAAACTGCATATCATTTTCGTAATTGACCTGAGCAGTATAGGCACTGGTACTATACAGCATGACCAGACCAAAACAAGTGAGCAGGACTACGATAGCGACCAGATTATAGTCATAGTACCTGTTTCTTGCTGCCTTGGTCTTTTTATTCTTTTTTGGCATATTTACCCTCCGATCAAATTCCAAACCCGTACTGAAGCAGTTCCAAAAATCCTGTTTTCGTACCGCTCTCCTGGTTCTGCACCCTGCGGACAAGAGCCGGATCATCGGTAATGATATTATCCACTCCCATATCCAGCATCCGCTTTATATTTCCCCTGTAATTCACCGTCCAGGCATGAACTTCTTTTCCCAGAGCATGTGCCTCCCTCACAAAGCCCTCGGTAATATAGTCATAGCGGACACTGAAAAAATCAGCGGCCGCCACCTGGGAAACACTGCCATAGCTCATCGTCATAATATACCCGGTCCGGATTTCAGGTGCAGTCTCCTTTATCTCTTCCAGGAACCGATAGTTCATAGAAGTAACCACACAGTGCTCCTCAAAATGATTCTCCCGGATCACCTGGATCACTCTCTGAACAATCCCCTTATTTTTACCATTATACTTAATCTCTATGTTTAAGTCCAGTCTTCCAAGACAAAAATTTAAGACTTCTTCTAATGTAGGGATTTTTTCTCCCTCATATTCTTCTCCAAAGGCACTGCCCGCATCCAGATCCTTTATCTCCTCATAAGTCATTTCCCAGACTTTTTTATCCAGGCCGGTAATCCTTTTCAGAGAGTCATCATGAAGCAGGATCAACTGTTTGTCCTTTGTCTCCTGAATATCAATCTCCGCAAAATCTGCGCCGCATTCCCATGTATAGGCAAGAGCACTTAGGGTATTCTCCGGAGCCCGCAGGGCGCCTCCCCGGTGAGCGGTAATCTTGGTGTCTGCATTCAGGCTTTCTAGTATAGTATCATGGCTGACCGCCATAACTGTCAGATATCCTCCTTCCAGAACTACCAGCAGAAGGGTAAAAAATGTGGCTGCTTTTCGTCTTCCCAGTCTGGAAAGCCAGCGATAACTCTGCACCAGCTTCCAGAGCGGCACTTCTTCTGTCCTTTTCCTGTGAAATCCGGAATAGATCGTATAAGCAAAGGCCAGGGTTCCTGTTATCTGAACCCCTCCCACAAAAACTCCCATAGCCATCTGTATATACTCCCGGCCGATAAGTACACTGGAAATCTTTCCGGCCTCCGGCTTAAAAACCATAACCACCCCTGCCATTCCCAAAGTTGTCAGAATATAAAAGACCGCTCCTGCTGCAGCCATGAGAACATACAACAGAAAAAAACTTCTGAGGATTTCTCCCCATCTTTTTTTCAGAAGATCCATACCTCTGACAAATTCCCGGAAGCTTTTCTCTTTTTCCAGAAAATTGTAGGGCAGAACCAGTACTGCAAAAAGAGAGAGCAGCATCCCAAAGGCCAGGAGAAAGTAAAGAAGGCTGTGGGGTTTTGCCTCCTGATATATCTCCCTTGCCGTAAATTCCAGAAGTCCTACATAGGAAACCTCCTGTACCAGAAAATATGCGGTAAGAAAAGGGACCGCAAAAACCGCCCAGAGGATCCAGAAAGGCCTTCCCTGTCTTAGAAACCTTACTGCTCCTTTCACCCCTTCTATAAGGAAATCTCCAGCATAAAGTTTCCGCTTCGCCCCTGCATGCTGAAACCCCAGAAGCAGCGCACAGATCTCTATAAGGAAGAGAAAGAAAAGGATCAAAAAGACCCCCAGAAAGAGAAAAATCGTCCAGGGGCTTTTGATAAATGCTCCATAATTTTCTGCAGTAAGATAGCTGAATCCCTGATGGGAAAGAGAACTCTCAATAGCTATCTGCACCAGTCTCAAGGTCAGAAAAAAGGTCAGGACCCGATAGCCTGTCTCAAAAAGCAGCAGACTTCCCAGATTATACTTTATTGCTTTCCACGTATGCCTCAAGATTTTTTTCATAAGCCTGACCTCTCGTTTCTATATTTAACTCTCTTTTTATTTTAGCAAAAATATACAGGCTTATGCAATATCAGCAGCCTTTGGTTTCACCTTTTATACAGAATCTCATAAAATATTACTGTAATCTTAGGGCAGAAATATTTCTGTCTTTTATCTGAGAGGTTTTAAAAATGGATAATCGGCGAATGTATTATAACACTTCCCGTTCCTGCCGTATCCAGCCCAGGGAATCTGCAGATTCCTGCCGCTGTCAAAGGTCCTGGGGAGATTCCGATAAAATAGAAGACACCTGTATTTATAACCATGCAGATGAACTTCCTCTGGCAATGGCCTATGTGCCCTGTCAAAAATTCCAGCATACTTTTGACCTTTGCAAAGGTTTCCAGATGGGTACCATTTTCCCGGAGCTTTGCAAACCCTTCTGTGGGAAGCGGGGTGGATGCAGATGAATAAAAATTGTAAATATTCCAGAGAGCAGTTAATGAATACCATCAACCAGGTAAGCTTTGCCGTAGACGATATCAAGCTTTATCTGGACACCCATCCGGATGATGAGAAGGCATTGGAATTTTTCAAGGAAAAACTTATGGTCCGGAATGAAGCCCTGAAAGAATATGCGGCTCAATACGGTCCCCTGACCATTGACACCGGGGACGATGCCTGCAGCCGGCAGTGGGACTGGGTCATGCAGCCATGGCCATGGGAAGGAGTGTGTTGAATCATGTGGAATTATGAGAAACGTCTGCAGTATCCTGTTCATATTAAAACACCCAACGCCAAAATCGCCAAGATCATTCTTACACAATATGGGGGCCCTGACGGCGAGATGGGAGCTTCCATGCGCTATCTGTCCCAGCGTTTTGCCATGCCAAACCGCATTGCCATGGGAACATTAAATGACATTGGCACCGAAGAGTTGGGGCATCTGGAAATGGTATCCACCATTGTCCATCAGCTGACCAGGAATCTGTCTATGGAAGAAATTGAAAAATCCGGCTTTGCAGACTATTATGTGGATCACACCGTAGGGATCTGGCCCCAGGCCGCAGGGGGGATTCCTTTTAATGCCTGTGAGTTTCAGTCCAAAGGGGATCCTATCACTGATCTCTTTGAAGACATGGCTGCCGAACAAAAGGCCCGGACTACCTATGACAATATTCTCCGGCTGGTGGATGACCCCGATGTGTTAGATCCTATCCGCTTCCTTCGTGCAAGAGAGATCGTTCACTTCCAGCGTTTCGGTGAAGTACTCCGCTCTGTCCAGGAGAATCTGGATTCCAGGAATTTCTATGCTTTTAATCCCAGCTTTGATATGCCCTGTAAAGCGAGCTGCAAAGACTGTGATTTTAAAAAATAATTTCTTGGGTTAAACCCTGCGGTGTGCAGCCAGACACGCCACAGGCAAAAAATGCTTCCTGCATACAGGATATTCATCTGTATGCAGGAAGCGTTTTTAACAGCCGTGATGGTGGCCGCAGTTTCCGCCGTCTCCATGATGATGACCGCAGGATCCATCCTCTCCATGATGGTGACCGCATCCCTGGCCTTCCTGGTGATGGTGATGATTGCGGGTAGTCTCCGGATCATAACTGAGATTTCCCTTTAAGAAAGCTTCTACCTGAAGATCCGCCTCTCCGCTGGCGCCGGGATAAAGACGGATTCCTGCTTCTCCCAAAGCATTCCTAGCACCGCCGCCGATCCCGCCGCAGATAAGGACATCTACTCCCATATCTTTTAAAAATCCTGCCAGGGCTCCGTGACCGGTGCCGTTGGTATCTGCAATTTCTGAGTTTACAATCTTCCCGTCTTCTGCGTCATAGATCTTAAACTGTTCTGTGTGTCCAAAATGCTGATACACCTGTCCGTTT
>ERZ1090861.939-NODE-939-length-16257-cov-6.127762_pt1 | contig 16257 bp, 15 predicted proteins | sample MGYA00478482_ERZ1090861 | MGnify/ENA primary metagenome ERZ1090861 (study PRJEB33644, sample SAMEA5815744) | chicken gut metagenome | biome: Chicken; feature: Gastrointestinal Tract; material: Caecum | place: Ireland | collected 2019-01-01 | study: A study of the... | reverse complement strand
CATCCCGCAGATCGAGGTGACCTTCGACATCGACGCCAACGGCATCGTGCACGTGTCCGCCAAGGACAAGGGCACCGGCAAGGAGCAGTCGATGACGATCACCGGCGGCTCGGGCCTGCCGAAGGACGAGATCGACCGCATGGTCAAGGAGGCCGAGGCCCACGAGGCCGAGGACAAGAAGCGCCGCGAGGACGCCGAGACCCGCAACCAGGCCGAGTCCTTCGCCTACCAGACCGAGAAGCTCGTCAACGACAACAAGGACAAGCTCTCCGACGACGTGGCCAAGGAGGTCACCGACAAGGTCAACGAGCTCAAGGAAGCCCTGAAGGGTGAGGACATCGAGGCCATCAAGACCAAGCAGACCGAGCTGATGACCGCCGCCCAGAAGATCGGCCAGGCGCTGTACGCCCAGCAGGGTGCTGCGGACGCCGCCGGTGCCGCGGGTGCGTCGGGTGCCGCCAACAACGGTGGCGACGACGACGTGGTGGACGCCGAGGTCGTGGACGACGACAAGGACAATAAGTAATAAGGGCCGGTAATCATGGCTGAGTTCAACAAGGACGATTACCTCAACGACCTGCCGGACGCCGACGACTTCGCGGACAAGACCGCGGCGTCGGCCCCGGCCGGGTCGGCCCCCGCCGACGGCACGGCCCCGGCCGACGGCCAGGCTGCGCCGGGTGCGGGCGATGCCGGAGACGGCTCCGAGACCGGGGAGTCGGCCCCGGCCGACGGCGACGCGCAGACCGAGCAGGACGCGGCCGTCGGTGCCGACTCCGGCGACAAGTCCCAGTCCGAGTCCGGATCCGAGCCCGCCGAGGACACGCTGACCCCGCTGGGCAAGGCCAAGCAGGAAGCCGCCGAATACCTGGAGGCGTTGCAACGCGAGCGTGCGGAGTTCATCAACTACCGCAACCGCGCGGCCAAGGAGCAGGAGCGCTTCCGCCAGCACGGCATCATCGACGTGCTCACCGCACTGCTGCCCGCGCTCGACGACATCGACCGCATCCGCGAGCACAGCGAGATGGACGACTCCTTCAAGGCCGTCTCCGCCAAGATCGACAAGGCCTTCGAGAAGTTCGGCGTGGAGAAGTTCGGCGAGAAGGGCGAGGACTTCGACCCGACCCGTCACGACGCGATCCTGCACAGACCGGACCCGACCGCCGACAAGGAGATCGTGGACACCGTGGTCGAGGCGGGCTACCGCATCGGCGACCGTGTGATCCGCGCCGCGCGCGTGGTCGTGGCTTCGCCGCAGGCCTGAGTGATCGGTAGGGCGTCCGCCGGGTCGGATGACCCGCGCGGCCGGCCCTACCGCCCCTACTGATTTACGCTACGTGTAGCCGGGCGCCCCTCCCATTCGCGGGGCACCCGGCGTCTGTACAAACCCATGATTTACGCAACGAAAGGAGGCAGCGAGAATGGCTGAGAATGAATGGCTCTCCAAGGATTTCTACAAGGTCCTCGGTGTCTCCAAGGACGCCAGCGACCAGGAGATCACCAAGGCCTACCGCAAGCTCGCTCGCCAATACCATCCGGATCTGAACAAGACCAAGGAGGCCGAGGAGAAGTTCAAGGACATCTCCGAGGCCTACGATGTGCTGAGCAACAAGGACAGCCGCCAGAAGTACGACGCCATCCGCCAGTTCGGCATGGGCGGGGCGCGCTTCGCCGGCGGTGCCGGGGGCGGCGGGTTCGACGCTGGCGGCTTCTCCGACATCTTCGGATCGATGTTCGGCGGCGGCAACGGCTCGCACATCCGCTTCCAGACCAACGGCGGCGGACCGACGAACATCAACGACATCTTCTCGATGTTCGGCGGCGGTGCCGGACCTGCCGGCGGCGCCTATGGCGGGTCGCCGTACGGCGGGTATCAGGAGGCGCCCCGTCCCGAGAACGGCGAGGACCGCAACTCGAAGGTCACGCTGACGTTCCGTCAGGCGGTCAAGGGCGCCACGGTGTCCCTGAGCGTGGACGGCAAGAAGTTCAAGACGCACATCCCCGCCGGGGTCAAGGACGGTCAGAAGATCCGACTGGCCGGCAAGGGCAAGCCCGGCCGTAACGGCGGCAAGGCCGGCGACCTGTACCTGGAGTTGAGCGTCAAGCCCGACGACCGCTTCACGCTGCGCGGCCATGACCTGGTCATGACCTTGCCCGTGACCGTGGGCGAGGCCGTGTGCGGCGCCAAGGTCGAGGCTCGGGATATCGACGGCGAATCGGTGACCTTCAAGGTTCCTGCCGGTTCATCGAGTGGCACGGAGGTTCGCGTGTCCGGCAAGGGCGTGCAGGCCTCACGCGGCACCGGCGATCTGATCGGCCGCGTGGAGATCCGCGTGCCCGCCAAGCCCGGCATGGGACTCAAGCGGGCGGCCAAGGACTTCGATAAGGAGTCCGGCGGTTTTGCGGACGAACTCGCCTCGCAACGGTAAGTAACTAGGAGGGCGTATGGCACGGGTGGCGCAGCAGGTGCGGCAGCTGTATGAGATGTGCGCCGTGGCGTTGGTCTCCGGACGCGCGAACCTTGACGGTGCCAGCGAGGTGGGGTTCGACGTCGAGCTGCCAGTGTTCACGGTCGGCCGCGCCGCCGAACTGGCCCACATCCACCCGCAGACGCTCCGCCAGTATGACCGTCTCGGACTTGTGGTGCCGCAGCGGACCGACGGCGGCGCCCGTCGCTATTCCCTGCGCGACGTCTCGCGTCTGGCGCACGCGCAGCAGCTCAGCCAGGACGAGGGCATCAATCTGGCCGGCATCACCCGCATCCTCGACCTTGAGGAGGAGAATCGCGAGCTGCGCCGGCAGGTGGCCCGTCTGCGCAAACCCTCCGGCTCCAGCGTGTTCGCCGCGGACGCGGATGGTGGCATCGTCGAGATCGAACGCAGTGGCAGCGCCCGTCGGTGGCGGCGGCAGATTCACGTCGACCCCCGGGCGCTGCCCGCGCGTCGCGAACGGTATGACGACGGTGGGACGGACGACGGCAGCGGGTCCCAGGCCGTGGTCGTCTGGCGCATGGCGTAAGCGGTGGAATGCGGGCAAGCCGCGAACGCGGCGTGAATGGGACTTACCTTCGAATATGCGATTAGTTGCGGATCGGCAACCAATCGCATATTGCGTATGCAATGCAATGTTTTTGGGCGCGATGGTGCCACCCGCCCTGCGGCGAATCGTCCCGGACCTTTGGTGAGATGGCTGATAACAGTCGAACATCGGAGGGCAATGATGGAGCTGAAGGCCGTATTCTGGGATCTGGATGGCACCCTGATCGATTCGGAGCCGCTGTGGCATCAGGGTGAGATCGAGATCGCCCACGCCAACGGCGGCGAATGGAACGAGGACGACGGCTGGGCCGGTTCCGGCACGCCCGTTCCCGACGTGGCCCGCCGCATGATCGCCAAGGGATGCACGCTGTCCGTCGAACAGATTGACGTGCAGCTCAAACGGTACGTCTACGAATCCGAATTGAAGGGTCTGCCGTGGATCGACGGCGCGCTGGACGTGCTGCATGCGCTGAAGGATGCTGGCGTGCCGTCGATGCTGGTATCCACCTCGCCCAGGCCGATTGTGGAGAATGTCATGCGCCAGTCGGAGGGGCTGTTCGCCGGATACGTGTGCGGCGACGACCCCGTGGCGCATAAGCCTGATCCTGCGCCGTACCTGGCGGCCGCTAGCCGGCTGGGACTGAGCGCCGATGATATGCCGCATTGCGTGGTGTTCGAGGATTCGTCCTCCGGCCTGCGTTCGGGTGTGGCGTCGGGTGCCACCGTGATCGCGCAGACCGGTTGGATCCGCACCGATACCTCCGGCCTGGGCCAGTTCCTGTCCATCGACTCCTACGACGGCATCGACGCCGCCTCGCTGGACGCCATCGTGCGCAAGCGACTCGCCGCGTAGCCGTCACCGCTGGGCGGTGAGTCGGGACCGGGCCAGATCGCGTAGGGACGGGATTACGGAGGGGGCATCCGCCACAGCTCGGAAGCAGGCCTGCGCCTCGGCGCGGTGCCCGGCAGCCTGATTCACGCCACCAAGGTTGTACAACGCCTTGAGATCACCCTCCGCAGCCGCCCGCGCATACCACCGTCCCGCGGTGGCCAGGTTCCGCGCCAGACAGTGGCTGCCGAGGAAATACAGGTTGCCAAGCAGCCGCATGGTGTCGATGTCGTCGTCGGTGCATGGTGAATCGACGGGCGCGGGGTCGGAGACCGTTGCGCCGTCCGGCGGAGGGAATGCCGCCGGACTCTCCGTCGGCGTGGGGTGGTGCAGCAGCCCCGCACGCAACCGTTCCAGCAACTCCGCGGCGGATGGGCGCTGATCGGGATCAGGACGCAAGGCCGCCGAGCACAAGGCCCTGATCCATGAGGGCACCGTCTGGCCGCTGGGCGAAGACGTGTGCCCCGGTTGGCTCGACCGCTGTTTGGGTTGCGGCGCAGCCTGGGGGGCGACCTGCGGTTTGGGCTGTGACTTGAGTTGTTGCAATCCGCCGACCAGCATCTCGCGCCAGATGATGCCCGCGGAGTACACGTCACTGCGCTCGTCGACCGGTTCGCCGCGGCGCTGTTCGGGGGAGGCGTAGTCGTTACTGCCCACAGCCTGCCCGAATCGGGTGACCTGATCCGCCTCCGGGTCGGTCGGTTTGGCGATGCCGAAGTCGGTGATGATCAGCCGACCGTCGGGCGTGATGATGAGATTGCCCGGCTTCAGATCACGGTGGATGATGCCATGGCGGTGGATGCCGCACAACCCTTCGAGCAGTTCGACCATCACCGTGCAGGTGTCGTGCGTGGAGAGTACCGGCTTGCCATGGCCGAGCTGCGTGATCTGGCGTAGCGTGGCACCGCGGATGACCTGCATGGCGTAGTAGGGGGTCGGGGCGTCCTCCGCGCTGGCATCAAGCAACGCGGGAATGTGCGGACAGTCGTCCACCGTGGCCATGATGGTCTGTTCGCGGGCGAAACGCTCACGGAACGAGGGATCCTCGACAAAGCGGGTGTGCATCGTCTTCACGGCTGCCGTGCGTGTGGGCAGCCGCAGGTCCGCACCCAGCCATACCTGTCCCATGCCGCCCTGCCCGAGCAGACGGGTCAGCCGCCACCGCCCGTCGAGCACGCTGCCGACACGGGGCGCGTCGGCGATCGGTGGCGCGGGCTCGGTGCCGTCCGGTTGCCCGTGGCGTTCAGACGATAGCGGAACCTGAGGAACTTGAGAAACCTGAGAGACCTGAGGCGTTGACTGCACCACACGTTCCCGCGGCCGACGGATCGGCTGCGCTTCGGAACGGGGCCGGACGAGGACGGTCTGCGGTTCGCTGACCACCTGCCGGGGGGTGGCCTATAGGAACTTTTGTGGTGCTTATAACCGTGGCCCGGCCTTGTGGGAGCAGGCGTGTCGGCCTGTCATTTTTGTCGCGTGGAAAATGATGCGCCCCCGGTGGTGGGCTGGATGGCGTGAGAACGCCATCCAGCAAAGCGAAGAGATGCCCCGTGTGCGGGCGTGCGATGAAGAAGAACGGGCGGACCGGCAAGGGCGTCCAGCGGTGGAAATGCCCGGCCTGCCGGTTGAGCTCGACGATGCCGCAGCGGCGGCGCAGGCGGGAGCGGACGCTGGAGGAGTTCCTTTCTTGGCTGCTGGGGCCGTCATTCCAAAGGGCGGCGGACTCCGCGGGCGACGCCCGCGCCCTGCGCAAACGAATCGCATGGTGCTGGCGCATCCGCCCGCGCATCGCCCCGCCGGACGCCAGGCGCCACACGGTCATGGCGGACGGCACGTACATGGGCCACGGCTGGTGCCTGATCATCGCCATCGACGGGCAAACCGGCGAGGTGCTGGACTGGCAGTGGTGCGCGCACGAGTCCAAGGCCGCATACCTGGCCCTGTTCTCCCGGCTTCCCGCGCCGGACGTGCTCATCACCGACGGGCTGCGCGGCGCGGAGGCGGCGTGCACGCAGGCGTGGCCGGGAACGAGGATCCAGCGCTGCCTGGTGCACGTGCAGCGCAACACGAGGACGGACCTGACGTCCAGGCCTAGGCTCCAGGCCGGCCGCGAGCTGAAGGGGCTGTCCGACAGGCTCACCTCGGTCGAGACGGCCGGGCAGGCCGTCAGGTGGGGCGAGGCCCTCAACGCATGGCACGAACGGTGGAAGGACTTCATCGCCGAACGCACCTACGCGCGCGACGACCCGTCCAACCCCAAGGCGTCGAGGCACCGGTGGTGGTGGACGCACGAGGAGCTGCGACGCTGCTACCGGCGGCTGGAGAGGCTGTTCCGCGAGGGCAGGCTGTTCGCCTATCTCGAGCCGGAACTGCTGAAGGGCGGTCCGGTGGCGCGCACCACGAACCGGCTGGAGGGCGGCGTCAACTCGGTCGTCAAGGACGTATTGCGCAACCATCGCGGGCTGCCCGAGGAGCACATGCGCCGCGCGTGCGAATGGGTATGCTACATGAAGACCGCGCACCCACGACCGGAGTCATTCATCCCCGACGCCCTGCGGAAGGGCGAAAAGGCAACGACGCCCGAACCGGACGACAGCGTCGCGCCCGCATACGGGACCGGCATCGACTGGAACGAATTCCACACCACCACGCGATACCCCAACACCACCGACTGACAACGAAAACCAGTCTAAAACACCACAAAAGTTCCTATAGGCCCTAAAACACCACAAAAGTTCCTATAGGCCCGGTACCGGTTGGCTGAGGCAACACACGCTGTAATAGATCCGGAAAAAGAAAACCCTCCGGGGTGGAATCCGGAGGGTCTTCGTGGAGCTGATGGTAATCGAAACCACGACCTCTTCGATGCGAACGAAGCGCTCTACCAACTGAGCTACAGCCCCGTGGATGTTGTCTTGCTCCGCAGGACAACATCGGCAACTATAGTGCTACCCCTGCCCAAATGCAAATCCGCGTCGTCGCGGCGTCGTCGGACTCTGATCTATGGTGACCGTGAATTATCGCCGATAAATCGTGGGATTGGATTGTGAAGATAGGGGAGAAGTAAGAAATGCATCACAATCTGAGCAAGGCGGCGTTGTCGGGCGTCTGACGGATTCGCCGTGTTGTAACTATTTTTATTACAACAAAGAGCATGCGCCCTCGTTGTTGTAATGTCAAGTGTTACATCGAGGGTTTTCGCGAAGAAGTTGTAACAATTGTTGTTGCACTGCTGTGCGACGGTAGAGTAAGACGGAAGCGCATGCAAAACAACCGGTGCCGCGAGACGGCCGCGACGGAAAGGAACGGACCCATGCAGGTCTCCACTCGCTTCTCGATGGCCATGCACATCCTGCTGTGCATCGGCTACTTCTCCGGCAAGGCCAAGACCACGTCGGCGTTCATCGCCTCCAGCGTGAACGCCAACCCGGTGGTGATCCGTCGCGTGCTCGGCCAGCTCAAGGAAGCCGGCCTCGTCACCGTGGAAGCCGGCGTGGGCGGCGCGTCACTGGCCAAGGATCCCGCGGATATCACCATGTTGGATGTGTTTCGCGCCGTCGACTCGTTGGACGGTGGCAACCTGTTCGACTTCCACGCCCATCCCAACCCGGACTGTCCGGTCGGCGGCCATATCCACGAGGTGCTGGACGGAGAGCTGGCCGACGCCCAGGCGGCGTTGGAACACCGTCTCGCACAAACCACACTCGCCGACCTGTTGAAACGCCTGAACTAGCTCACGTCGAGCAACGACCGCGGGCCGGCGCATCGACCGGTTGCGGGATACTGGATGGTATGGAAGACGTGCAGCACCTGACATATGCGATGACCCCCGACGGTTCCGACGACTCGGCCGCAGTCATGGACCATACGACTGCCATAACCGGTACTGACGATTCCGCGGCCGACGTTGGCGACTCCCGGTCGTCGGAACGCACCGCGACGCGTGCGATTGCCATTCCCCGGGGCACCGTGGTGCTGGCCGCCACGCCGATCGGCAACGACGGCGACGCCTCTGCGCGTCTGATCGCCCTGCTGGAGCACGCCGACATCGTCGCCGCCGAGGACACGCGACGGCTGTACGCGCTCGCCAACCGTCTCGGCGTGCACGTCGGCGGCCATGTCGTCGCCTACCACGACCACAACGAACGCGAGAAAGCCGACGGCCTGCTCGACCGGGTGGAATCCGGCGCCATGGTGCTCGTCGTCTCCGATGCGGGCATGCCGACGATCAACGACCCCGGTCTGGCGGTGGTGCGCCGGGCCATCGAGCGCGGTCTGCCGGTGACCTGCGCGCCCGGCCCCTCCGCGGTCCTGGACGCGCTCGCATTGTCCGGCCTGCCGACCGACCGGTTCTGCTATGAGGGATTCCTGCCGCGGAAGCACTCGGAGCGGATGCAGTACCTGCGCACGATGCGCGCGGAACGCCGCACGATGGTGTTCTATGAGACGTTGCACCGCATCGACGAGTCGATGGCGGACCTGCTGGAGGCGTTCGGACCGGACCGTCCGATGGCGCTGTGCCGCGAGCTGACGAAGGAATACGAGCAGGTGCGGCGCGGCACGATCGGCGAGATTCGGCAGAGCGTGGTCGATGACCCGCCCCGCGGGGAGATGGTGCTGGTGGTGGGTGGCGCATCCGAGACGGACGTGCAGGCCGCCGCTCCGGCATCGCTGTCGGTGGCGGATTTGGCGGTGTTGGCGGTCGACCGCGCGCTGGAGGACGGGCTGCGCATCAAGGACGCCATCATGCAGGTGGTGGAGGAGCATCCGCTGCCGGACGGCTCCTTGGCGAACCGCAAGCAGGTGTATGCCGCGGTGCTGGCGATGAAGTCGTGACGGGACAGGGCTCAGGTCTCATGCGAGCGAGGCGAGCAGGATATCCAGTGAGCGCCTGACGTGGGGGCCGCCTTGCTGCGAGATGTATTCCAGGAGATCGGCGTCGGCATTGGGGTTGGCCACAATCCAACGTCGCAGCTCCGGATGGCTGCGGGCTATGGCCCACAAGGTCTCAACCGGCGTGTCCGGTGCGCAGGCGATGGCCGGCGTGGGCTGCAACGGCGGCGGGGGAACCGCGGCCGTTGCCTGTCGGATGCGCTGCAGTGTGAGGGCGTGCAGCCGTTCTTGTGTCGTAGATGCGCTGCGCTGCTGCGCGTGCGTCTGTAGTCGTGCAAGTCGGGTGGTCATGGGGGCTTCGGTGCTGTATGCGGTCGGGGGTGGTCGGGCGTAGTCAGAAACAGGGCGCGAGATATTCGAAGAATGTGCGGGCGCGAGGGGCGTTGGCCCAGTAGCGGTTCTCGTCGAGGATGTCCAGGCAGTCGCGTGGTTTGCAGCGTCCGGAATCCATCATGGCGTAGATCATGGCGGCGGCTTCCCTGCCGGGGTGCTCGGTGGCGGGGAGCAGTGCCAGATCGCATGCCGTCCGCGCCGGCGTGGTGACCTGCAGCGAGCCTATGGTGGCGATGTGGTCGCGCGGGGCCTTGCGGTTGAACACCCGGACCCGTCGTCCGCGTATCGGGGCGCGGTAATGCGAGGTGGAGATGACGTCGATGGTGTCGGGGAAGCGACCGCCCAGCCAGACCCATGCGGCGCTGACGGCGCAGGACACCGTATTGAACGGCTTGAGGATGTTGGTGATGTTGGCCCTGCCGAACAGCGTCTCCGCGTCCTCGGACAGGTAGGCGCTGTCGTCGTCGAGCTGGTGGATCGCGCCGATCTCGGCGAGTCGATGCATGCTCATGGGGCCCGGAAGCGCGTCGTCGCGGAGCAGCGGGAACATGGCTGCCGTGGTTGATGATGTCGTATCCATGGTTCGACGGTACGCGTCGGCAGTGGTCGGTGCCAGCGCCGGAGGGAAAGTTGTGGATATGTGGATAATCGCCGGTGGACCGCGCTGTATGGTGCGTAAGTCGGGGTTGGCGAACTGTCCGCGCTGAGCCTGATAATCGGGGCTATGACTCATGTACTGGTGAATGTTGCCTGGCCGTATGCGAACGGCCCCCGCCATATCGGCCATGTGGCCGGATTCGGCGTCCCCTCGGACGTGTATGCGCGCTATGAGCGCATGAAGGGCAATGACGTGCTGATGGTGTCCGGCACCGACGAGCACGGCACCCCGATCCTGGTGGAAGCGGAGAAGGAGGGGCTGAGCGCCCAGGAACTGGCGAACCGGTACAATCGCGTGATCGCCAAGGACCTGTGTGACCTGGGCCTGAGCTACGACCTGTTCACCCGCACCACCACCGGCAACCACGAGCAGGTGGTGCAGGAGCTGTTCAAGCAGTGCCTGAAGAACGGATACATCTATAATGGCACCCAGAAGGTGGCGATCAGCCCCTCCACCGGGCGCACGCTGCCCGATCGTTACATCGAGGGCGAGTGCCCGATCTGCCACACCGACGGTGCGCGCGGCGACCAGTGCGACGCCTGCGGCAACGAGCTGGATCCGGACGAGCTGATCAACCCGGTCTCGAAGATCAACGGCGAGACCCCGCGCTTCGAGGAGACCGAGCACTTCTTCCTGGACCTGCCGGCGCTCGCCGAGGCGAACCTGGCGTGGTTGAAGACCCGTACCGACTGGCGCACCAACGTCATCAACTTCTCGATCGGCCTGTTCAAGGAGGTCAAGCCCCGCGCCATCACGCGCGACATCGACTGGGGCATCCCGGTGCCGGTGGACGGCTGGATCGACAACCCGAACAAGCGCCTGTACGTGTGGTTCGACGCGGTGATCGGCTACCTGTCGGCCTCGATCGAATGGGCCCGCCGATTCGGCGAGACCCCGGAGGATTGGCGCAAGTGGTGGTGTGACCCCTCCACGCCCGGCTACTACTTCATGGGCAAGGACAACATCACCTTCCACTCGCAGATCTGGCCCTCCGAGATGCTCGGCTACAACGGTGCCGGCTCCAAGGGCGGTGAGGCCGGCAAGCTCGGCCCGCTCAACATGCCCGAACAGGTGGTGGCCAGCGAGTTCATGACGATGGAGGGGCGCAAGTTCAGCTCCTCGCGCGGCATCGTGATCTACGTGAAGGACATCCTGGCACGCTACCCCGTGGACGCCGTGCGCTACTACATCTCGGTGGCCGGTCCGGAGACCTCCGACGCCGACTTCACCTGGAGCGAGTTCGTGCGCCACAACAACGAGGAGCTGGCCGCCAGCTGGGGCAACCTGGTCAACCGCGTGGCCAACCTCATGCACAAGAACTTCGGCGAGATCCCTGCGCTGGACGAATCGAAGATGACCGACGAGGACCGTGCCCTGCTGGAGGAGACCCGGACCGCGTTCGCCACGGTCGGTGACCTGATCGAACGCCACCGCCAGAAGAACGCGCTAACCGAGGCGATGCGCGTGGTCGGCGACATCAACAAGTACATCTCCGCCACCGAACCGTGGAAGATCAAGGACGACCCGGCGCGTCTGGGCACCGTGCTGCATGTGGCCGCGCAGGCCGTCTCCGACGCGAACCACCTGCTGGCCCCGTTCCTGCCGCATTCCGCGCAGAAGGTGTGGGAGGCGCTGGGCGGCACGGGCGTGTTCTCGCCGCTGCCGCACATCGAGGAGGTCGAGGATCTGGACAAGCCGGGCTTCACTTACCCGATCATCACCGGTGACTACAAGCTCGGCGAGACGGTGCATCCGTGGGCCAGCGAGCCGATCGTGCCCGGCACCCCGGTGGCCAAGCCCGCGCCGATCTTCGCGAAGATTCCGAAGGAGGCCGTCGAGGAGGAGCTGGCGCGCTTCGAGTCCGAGCTGGCCGCCCGCCGTGAGGCCGAGGCCCAGCGCCTGGCCGCCGAGAAAGCCAAGCTCGCCGCCGAGTGAGTTTGGCGGGTGGTTGACTCCGGTCGTCCGTCGTGCAACGGATGACCGATCGACGCTGCTACGCCGTCGGCGTAACGGTAGTCAGTTGTTAAAAAGGCGGCGCTGGACCCTCCGTCCGCGCCACCTTTTCAACAGTTCACTTGTTTGGACGACGGAATGGCGAACCCGTTACGGCGAACAGGTGGCTGATGTGGCGGTGTGCATCCGTTACAGTTTGATGATGCGGTCGGCGTCCGCGGCGTCCTCCTCATTATGCGTCGTGTAGATTACGATTGCCCCGTCGTCGGCGAAGCGTCGTAGGTGATGCATGACCACGGTCCGGTTGTCCGCGTCCAGTGCCGCGGTCGGCTCGTCGGCCAGCACGATGCGCGGCGAACGGATGACGATCCGCGCGATGGCGACGCGCTGCTGCTCGCCGCCGCTCAACGTGTACACGAGCCGCTTGTCATACCCGTCCAGATGGACGACGTGCAGCGCGCGCCGTATGAGCCGGCGTCGTTCGGACGCCGCCACGCCGACGCAGCGCAAGGCCAGCTGCAGGTTCCGTGCGACGGTCCATTGTTCGACCAACGCGTAGTTCTGGAACATGAACCCCATGACGTTGCGGTGCATGAGCCGCCGTGTCCGCGGGCTCCCGTCGGTCAGGTCGCGTGCGCCGTAGGTGACGACCCCGCCGGTGGGCCGTTCCAGCAGACCGAGCACGTTGAGTAGTGTGGTCTTGCCGCAGCCGCTTTGGCCGGTGAGCGCCGTCATCTGCCCGGGCAGGAATTCCAGATTGAGACCGGACCACAGGACCCGTTCGCCCATGCGTTTGGTCAGGCCGCGCACGGCCAGGGTTTTGTTGGGGATCGGTGATGCTGCTGACATGGTGATGCTTCCTTCGGAATAGAGTGATGTGAATTGGCGGGATTGCCGTGGGACAGACGTGTCCGGTCATGCCGACTCCGGCCGGCCCGGCATTACGGATGCTTGATGCTGTCCGCACGGAGCCGTGAATCGTAGACCATGGTGGTGGCCATCGCCGTGATGGTGAAGGCGACCGGGGCCGCCACCAGACAGATGATATTGAGCTGCATCAGCGCACACGGCAGCGCCGCCGCCGCACAAAGCGCCAGTACCAGCAGTGCGATGGCACCGAACCGTAGCCGCGACGTGGCACCGTGAATGAATTCGACGAACATGACCTGACGCCGCAAGGTGCACATGATCAGCGCCAGCATGACGCCGATGCCGAGGGAACAGGCGAAGGCGATCGCTGCGACAATGGTGAAGAAGATCGTCTCTTGTTGATCGATGGCCAGTTGGTTGGCAATCTCGTCGCGGGGCCGAATAACCGACGATACCAGTGGAAGCGTGTCGGCGTCGCGCAATGCCGCGATGATGGCCCGGCGGGATTGATAAGTGAACGTCATGCCGCCAGTGCTGGCCATCGCCGTCGTGGTGCTCCCGCTGAGCGATTGCGCGTCTAGGACGACGACTGGGACGCCGGTGGTACGGTCTTCCGGCGTTGCGTTGAACGCCCATGGCGTCGCCTTTGTGGGCATGGTTGTGACGGTTACGTCCTGTGTAGTGATGTCCGGCAGAGATTGATGGTTGCTCGCTGCGACTTCCTGTTCAAATGCATAGGAAAATAGTGCATTGGTCTTGACAGATGAGGGGACATAGGTGCCTCCCGTAGGCATGAGCACGGTGACCGGTGTTCTGTCTGACGGAGTAAGGAGATGCTGTTGCTCCGCTGTGTCCGGATCCATGATGATGCATGTCGAATTCGGCATCTGCCCGCCATCGATCCATGTGCATCCCGTTTGGAACGAGGAGAACCGTATCCGTTTGGCATTGGCTGCATGATCAATGAATGTATTCCACTTGGGCATATATTGCGCTTGTGTCTGATCGCTGACGAACCATAGCAAAAGCTGGAAACCTGGCTGTGATGTACGTAACTGCGTCAGAGATGTTGACTCTGCCTCAGTGTTAGCGCGTTGTGTGATGGCGTTGTTCATGCTGGTCATAGTCAAACTCAGCACCACTACAGTGGCTAGACAGCTTGCCGCCATAAGAAAACGCAATGGTCGCTTTCCATTGATTTGGGCGATGATGCCGGGTACGGCGAGTCGGACAATGATGATGGCCGCAAGTGCTGCGAGCATCGTGATTATGGCGGTTATCGACATGATGCCCAGGAACACTCGGCCAGCAAAAACGAATGGTGAGGCGTGCGGCCAGCAGATAAGCCCGATGCTGACCCACACCAACCATCCGATGAACATGCTCCCTAGTGCAAACAGCATGTGCCGCAATCCCTGACGGGTAATGACGCTGATGCGCCGCCTGCCGTGGAGCTCTTGGACCGCGTTGATTCTGGACGAAGCCGATGCCGACACCGCCGCGGCGATAAACGTCATAGCAATCCCGGCGAAGATGATCTGCGAGATGCCGTTCGAGAAGAAGCTCCCGACCCGCTCGGAAACACTGACGGTGATGCGGTTGACGAATTCAAATCCCCTGGCGTGGATTGCGTCGGCGGCTTGCTGCGCATCGTCCGCCTGGCCATAGATGAGCCAACGACCGAGCGGATTGGTAAGGTCATCGCCCTTTCGCACAACGGTGTGAGCATTGAACCCGTAATCCGGATATGTTGCTTTCTTGACAAAAGAGGCATACGTATCGGAGGGCCCGAATATCGTTATCTGTCGTTCGAAACCGCGTTCCGCATTGGATTCCGATGTGACCTTGGCAAGCATGACGTGGTTCTTTTTCGCTATGTTCAACATGTCGGACAGCGTGTGGCCGTGTGCATCGGAAATGCCGATGCACTGGCTAGGGCCCGAAGGGTAGGTGTCCTCGCAATTTTGCGCATACAGCCCGCCTGTCGCAATGACGAGAATCACAGCCAGAATCGAAGCGATTTTATACACCCAATGCATATTGGATTACTGTGCCTTTCGTTGATGGGTGCGACCTTGTGGTCGTGGTTACTGACGCTAATGGTCCGCGGTTGCGTGAGAAAGCCAGTGTGACGGGAAACGTCACAGTGGTATGGTTGGGGCGATGCCGGAAAGCGATGCGATAGGGGGGGTATGGAACGAGATCGTAGTTCGGGATTACGTATCGCCGTGGTGGACAACGACCGCTGTTCGGCCGACATGATGACGCTGTTGATTGGCAGGGCATTGCGTGGTGATAGGTTGTTGTGGTCTACGGACAACCCTGCGCTGGCGTTGGAGCGATGCCTGTTCGACGTCGTCAAACCGGACGTGCTCATTGCCGACCTGATCATGGACGGGCTGGACGGGGTGCAGCTGACGGCACGGCTCCGTCGCCGTGAGTCGCCGATTGCCATGCTGATTGTCACCTCGTACGATCCGTCGACCTACAGGGACGACGTTGCGGCGTGCGGGGCGCAGGGGATGATCGCGAAACGGGACTTCGCTCGTGATGCGGGGCGCGCGATTCGGGCCATCGCCTCCGGGGTATCGTACCCGAGCGATGGTGGTTTTCCGAATGTGTGCAAGGCGAACCGTCTGGCCGTGGCCGCGAGTGAGAATGGCGGTTTACTGGAACATCCTCCGTTCTCGGAACGGGAGCTGTCAATACTCCGCCTGTACGGCCGCAGACTATCGACGACGCAAATTGCGGACCGGCTTGGTATCGGCGTTGAAACTGTGTACAGCCACGTCAAACGCGCCATGCGCAAGATCAATGTGGCGAATCGCCGCGAACTGCTCGATTACTGTGACCGGTACCATGTGCTGTGACGCGAGCAGACGAAGGAGTCTTCCCGCGAGCGGGCGCGTGCGCGGTTCCACGGACGACGGTGATCTGCGCGTCGTCATGCTCGCCTGCACGTTGTTGGCTGCGATCGATTCGGCAATCGAGCTGTTCGCCGCGCCGGTATTCGACTGGCGTACAGCCGTCGCCGAGGCGGTGCTGTTGGCCGCGATGGCGGCGGGTATCGCCCGGCCTGTGGCGGGCAGCGTGCTACTGGGGGTCACGTGGTGCGTGGCGTTCCCGTTGCCGGTAGGGTTGTCGATGTCCCTGAGCGTGGTGATTGCCCTGCCGTTGGTCGTGCTGTCGTACCGGCGCACGGTGTGGGGCATTGCGTTGATGGGGGCTGCCATGGCGTCGCGGATTGTGCAACTGTGCAGCTTAGACGCGTTCCCGGATCGACCGATGTGGTGGCGGGTGCTGACGGTGATGCCGTGGTTAGCGATGCCGCTCGTCGTGCCCGTGATGGCGGGGGTGCTACTCAGATGGCGGCGCATCCGACGGCAACGTGCGGCGGAGGCGCGCCGTCGCACCGAGGCCATGGGCGTGGCGGCCAGACTGCATGATTCGACGACCAACGAATTGTCGTATCTCATCATGGACATCGACCATCTCTTGGGGACGCCGGAGGCTGGAGCGACGGTGGCCGATTCCCTGCGACGGATGCGCGCGACGGCCGGTCGTGCGCTCGAACAGACCCTGTCTCTTATACACATCTGACGCTGCCGACGATAAGGCTCGTG
>ERZ1090861.938-NODE-938-length-16275-cov-11.778792_pt1 | contig 16275 bp, 22 predicted proteins | sample MGYA00478482_ERZ1090861 | MGnify/ENA primary metagenome ERZ1090861 (study PRJEB33644, sample SAMEA5815744) | chicken gut metagenome | biome: Chicken; feature: Gastrointestinal Tract; material: Caecum | place: Ireland | collected 2019-01-01 | study: A study of the... | reverse complement strand
GAGAGCCGGTATCTGGATTTGCAGTTCCGATGTGCGCTTTCCATATATCTGAAACGCGGAGGGGATTTTGAGACTTCTCATTCCGAAAACAACGTGTCGAGGTCTTGGGCGTCTGAGGGAATACCGCAAGAACTTCTATTGGAGGTTACTCCGCTTGCAAAAACAGTAGGTTAGGGGGCTGATTGCTTTCGTTAATTTTATGGAAAATTGTCAGCCAGTGTTCTATAAGCTTTACGAGGGGCAAGAAGAGATACTGGATGAATTTGGTAATTCTACGGGAAGCTACCTACCCATTTACAGCAATCTAAAATCCGCTATGCTGTGCGTCTCCCCAAACAAAGGCAGTTCCGAGGTAGAGCAGTTTGGTTCTCTGGAAGATTATGACCGAACAGCCACCACTGCTGACACTTCCTGCGAGATTGACGAAGATTCCGTTTTGTGGGTTGACGGAGCGGACACGGACGGGCCCTACAATTACATCGTTAAACTGAGGGCCGTTTGGAAAAATTCCGTTCAACTTGCAATTAAGCGTGTCGAGGTTTCTGAGTACGAAGCTGAACAAAAGTTGTTTGAGGAGGCGAGGCGCTATGCCAACCATCAAACTCAAACTGAATACGGAATCGATCAACCGGGCGCTGAAAGAGCTGAAAGCGTATCAGAAGAAGGTTGAGCGGGCTGGCGAGGAAATTGCCAAGCGGCTTGGCGAAATCGGATACTCCGTTGCCTACAGCGTTATGCAGGGTCATGTGTTCTCTGGAGAGACCATTGAGAGCCTGACGCTGGAGAAGAAAGGTGAAGGGCGGTATGTCTTGTATGCTGAATCGCAAGCGATACTGTTCTTTGAGTTTGGCGCTGGTGCACGGTCTGGATATGGACACCCATGGGCGGGAGAACTGAACATGGGACCTGGCACATATCCGGGTGCTGGACACTGGGACGACCCGAACGGCTGGTGGTTTCCAACTGATGACCCGAGGCTGATTATCAAGCGTGACGCTAACGGTCAAGGTTGGGGGCACTCATACGGCAATCAGCCGCACATGCCATTCTACAACGCCGACAAAGCTATGAGAGAAAGCCTGTTGACGGTTGCGAGGGAGGTGTTGAAGTCATAATCGATGTGGAATCAATCGTCTTTTCAACTGTGGCGACAGCACTGCGAGAAAAGTACGATGTGTTTGTATCCGGTGAATATGTCGATGTACCAGCAAAGTTCCCTGCGGTGACCATCATCGAGGAAGACAACGCAATCGTCCAGCGCATGAGAACCACCAACATCGAGAACGCCGTCTCCTTGATGTACTCCGTGAACATCTATACCAATACTGTAGGCTACAAGAAGTCCGAAGCGAAGGAAATTATGGCTACTGTGGATGACGAGTTCACGAAGCTAGGTTTTGCAAGGACGATGTGCAACCCAGTTGCAAACCTGCAAGACGCAACCATCTATCGAATAGTGGCCCGGTATGAGGCCACCGTTGACAAAGACCTGTGGGTCTATAGAACAACTTAAATAACACGCTGATTTGAAAAGGAGTGAATTTTTTATGGCTTCTCCCAGACTTTCTACTGCTGGAATGACGCTCCAGTACGCCGTGGAGACCACCCCTGGCACCCGGCCCACTACTGGATATAAGAAAATCCCAGAGGTCAAGTCCATGCCCAGCTTCAACCCCTCCCCCAACACAATTGACAGTACCACTCTGGAGGAGACCGAGTATATGACCTATGTGCAGGGCCTGAAGGACCTGGGCGGCGCTCTGGAGTATGGTGCCAACCTGACCGAGGACCTGATTGATGCGTGGGATACCTTGATGGAGGCTTACGACACTGCTGTTGAGGGTGGCAAGCAGATTTGGTTTGCCGTGGTTCATCCGAAATTGGCAGATGCTACCTACTTTGTTGGGACCCCCGCTCCTCTTGGCCTAAACGAGGCAGAGGTGGATGCCATGTTGGAGACCACCTTGTATATTACACCGAATAGCGCTCCCATTATGGCGGCTGCGCCTACGGTTTAAGGTGGTGTAACGCATGAGCGAGAAAGTTACCAATCTTCAGGAGTTCATTCAGCCCGCTCGCTTGACTGATGACCAGACCGGGCAGGTGTATGAGCTGGATTTCTCCCGTGAGAGCGTTGTGTTCGCAGAGCGGAACAAATTTAAGCTGGAGGACGCGATCGAGTTCCCCGTAACAGGCATGAGCGACCTGTTTTATTACAGCTTCCGCAAGAACCATCGGAATGTGTCCCGTGAAAAGACGGACAAGATGATTGCCCGCTGGGGCGGCGGTGTACCTGAGAAGCTGGTAAAGAGACTAATCCAGCTCTACCAGCAGGCCCAGGCGTCGAACGCTATCCAGGTAGACGAGGACGCCGAAAAAAACTCTGGACTGACCCTGGAGCTGTAACGCACCAGCGGTCATGTGAAGAAATCTTTCTTGCTGACTGTCCGTACTATCTCTCTATCGGGATGACTTGGGATCAGTATTGGTACGGGGATGTACGGATGGCGGCAATTTATAGGGAGGCTGATAGACGTCGCATGGAGAGGATCAATGCAGAGGCCCACTTGATGGGGTTGTATGTGTATGAAGCTCTATGCGACGTTTCTCCCGTTTTACATGCCTTTGCAAAGAAAGGCACGAAGCCAAAACCGTTCAGGACAGAACCCTATCCAATGAACGGAGAAAAAGAGGACAAGTCCGAACAACAAGAAGAAGCTGAACGCCTGCGCGCTGAAATCTACATGAAACAGATGATGCGGGCAGGAAAGAATTGGGGAAAGAGAGGTGGCAACGATGGCCGTTGATATTGATAGCCTGCAAATTGAAATTGAAGCAACGTCAAGTGATGCGGCTTCCAAAATCGAACAGCTTGCCACCGCTTTGACTAATTTGAAGTCTGCGGCAAAAGGCGGGGCTGGGCTGACTACCACTACCAAACAGCTCCAAGCTCTCTCTAATGCGGCGAAGCTGATTAACGGGACGAACCTGAATTCTCAGAAAATCCAGCAGTTTGCCACTGCTATGAATAGTCTTTCCACTATTCAGAAAGCAAGCGGGCTAAACTCCACAATCAACGCATTAAAGAAGTTGCCAGAGATCAGCGCCGCCCTTAATAAGGCAGACCTTGGGAAATTTGCTCAGCAGATGAACCAGGTGGCAGCTGCTATGCGGCCTCTTGCAACAGAAATGCAGAAAGTGGCGAACGGCTTCTCTGCATTCCCAATTCGGATTCAGAAGATTATACAGAGTAATTCGGCGCTGGCGGCTTCCAACAACAAGACGGCAAAAAGTTTTGGTGTGTTGGGGACAGGAATCAGCTCCGCAAAAGCGAAGTTTGGTATTTATTTAATTGCGTTCCGTCAGATTGCCTCTGTCATGTCTGACTGGGTTAAGGAATCCAATGATTATGTGGAAAATCTTAACTTGTTCACCGTTGCAATGGGTGATTATGCAGCAGAAGCAAAAGTATACGCAGAAGAAGTTCAGGCCGCAATGGGTATTGACCCGTCTGAATGGATGCGGAACCAGGGCGTGTTTATGCAGATGGCATCTGGATTTGGGGTTGCAGCTGATAGCGCGGCCTTGATGTCCAAGAATTTGACCCAGTTGGGCTATGACATTTCCTCGTTCTACAACATTGGAATTGAGGAAGCGATGGAGAAATTGCAATCCGGACTTGCTGGAGAGATCGAGCCTTTGCGTCGGTTGGGATATGCAATCGACGTTGCATCTTTGGAGCAAGTAGCCTTGAATCATGGAATCACTGAAAGTGTAAACGCCATGAGCCAGGCAGAAAAGTCCCAGCTTCGATACATCGCAATTATGGAACAAAGCACCAACGCAATGGGAGATTTGTCCAGAACGATTCAAACTCCTGCCAACGCAATGCGGATTTTGAATCAGCAAATCATACAACTGCGTCGTGCGCTTGGAAATATGTTAATCCCCATTCTCCAGCAAGTTATTCCTTGGGTGCAAGCGTTTGTTGAAGTGCTTACGGAGGCGGCGCAAGCAATTGCAAATCTTCTTGGGTTTGAATTGCCTACCATTGATTATTCTGGGCTAGAGGGAGTTAGCGTTGGCGCCTCTGATGCCTCGGATGCGCTTGGAGAGGCGGCAGACGCGGCGAAAAAGCTACAGCACTATACCATCGGAATCGATGAATTAAACATTATTTCTCCACAGCAAAATGCAGCCGCAGATACTGGAGTTGGTTCCGCTGGGGGAGATCTTGGGCTAGAGCTGCCAGAATATGACTTTCTGAATGGATTAACCAGCCAAACAGAAGAGTACAAAAAGAAACTGGAAGATTTGCTCAAGGTGGTTTTGGCAGTTGGTGCCGCATTTGCCGCTTGGAAAATAGCTACCGGACTTGCTTCTGGCCTGCTTGGAATAAAGACTGGAGTGGACACAATTTCAAAAGCATTAGCTTTGTTAATGGGTTTTGCTCCGATTAAAGCTCTCCTTAATGGAATTGCTGGAGCGCTTGCTGCAATGACACTTCAATTTTATGCGGCTGGCGGTGGAATTTCCGGTTTCCTCGCAGTTGCAAAGTTAATTGGGACAACAATCGGTCCGGTGGTTGCAGTGATTTTCGTTTTAGCTTCTGTGTTGAAAGTTTTAGTGGAACGCTGGGACGACATCAAAAAAGCGCTATCAGATATTTTTGAGAAATTGAATATATCTGAGCGACTTGGTGTGCTTCAAAAAAACTTAGACGATCTTGGATTAAAGCTCGGCTGGGTAAATGGATTTTGGGAGGGATTAAAGTCTACTATTGGTGCCCTCATGGACTTCGTTGGCGGTGTCGTGATTACCGTTTTTGGTTCATCCCTTATCGGCGTATTAAATGCGCTAATTGATGTTCTGAACGGACTAATTACCATTGTAAATGGTGTAATAGATGCATTGTCTGGAGTAAGGGATTTTATTGTTGGCGTATTTACCGGAGACCTTACATTAGCTGTTCAGGGCATAAATTTAATCGGACAAGGAATTCAAGAGGTTTTTGGTGGCCTTTGGCAAGCTGTTGTCGGTGGAGTTATGCAGTTTGTAAACGGCGTTCTGAATGCTTTTAGCAGTCTTGGAGGAACACTGTTAAATGAAAATATCCCCAATATTTTGAATGGAATTATCGGGTTTTGGGATGATGTTGTTTCTTTCTTTACAGAAGCTGTTCCAAATTGGTGGAATGAAACGATTGCTCCGTGGTTTACAGTAGAAAAATGGGCCGAACTCGGAAAACAAGCCATCGACGGTCTGTTCTCTGGATTGTCCAATATTTGGGATACAGTTTCGACGTGGGGCGAAAACCTTCTGAATGATGTCAAAGATGTGCTTGGAATTCATTCTCCGTCCGTAGAATTTGAGGTTATTGGCGAGTATTCTGTGGCCGGGTTAAAAAATGGATTCAATCAGATTCCTGCCATTACAGAGCTGTTTATAGAGCAGATTGCAATTATGAAGCAGAATGCTCAGCTATTCTCTTCTGATGTGTACAACATGATTGATACTACTTTGGAGTTCCTGCTCGAATCTCTTGCCACGGCCCAAACTGAACAACAGCGGTTTACAGATGCAGTATCCCTAATGTATCGAAACATGGCAACTGCAAGCAACGCAGCTATTCAGTCTATTATTTCTTACTTAAACTCCATCCCAAGAGAGATTACAACCGTTCATACAATCATCACTCGGAATGTGGGGGGAGGCTCTTCCAAGTCTTACGCTTCCGGCGGTTTTCCAGATACAGGGCAGATGTTTATTGCCCGCGAAGCTGGGCCAGAGCTGGTTGGCACAATTGGAAAGCGGACAGCAGTCGCCAACAACGCTCAGATTGTCGCCGGTATTTCCGCTGGCGTGGAAGAGGCGAATCAATCTCAGAATGCCTTACTAAGAGAGCAAAACGAGCTTTTGAGAGCCATTCTTGCAAAAGAGGGTGTTACCTATGTCAGCGACAAACAAATTAAGAGGGCATATGACCGGGCATCCAGAAACAGCGGCGCTTCTATTATGGTAGGAGGTGTGGTTGGATGACCCCGATGGTTTCTATTGGGAGTTTCGCGTTCCCGGAACCGTCTACCTATTCAGCCACTACCTCCACAGTAGTAGACTCTGGGCGAAACGTTAAGGGATATGTTATTGGGGCGGTCATCAGAGACGACATTGCCAAGATTGAATGCAGTTGGAATTACATTTCCGCGCAGGACTGGGCGAATATCCTGGCACAGTTCAGCCCGGCGCGGGGCGGGTCGTTCTACAACGACGTGACGTTCTTTTTGCAGGACACCAATTCATGGGTGACCAGAGAAATGTATGTTTCGGACCGGCAGGCGCAAGTATTCCTGCGGGATAAGGCGGGAAACATCAGGGGCTACCAGGGGGCCACACTGAGCCTTGTGGAAGTCTGACAGGAAAGGGGGCTATTTCGTTGCAGGAGGTCAGCCAGGCGTGGAAGGACGCACAGGAGCAGACTCTTGTTCCTGAGAGCTATGTAGAGGTCATCCTGAACGTAGGGGACCCCGATTCTCAGGCGGACGCCACTTCTTCCAGCAATGGCGAGGAATATTTTTCTGATGCCTCCAGCCTGGCAGAAGAGGCCAAAAAAAATCCGCCCAAGTATGCCATGCTTGAACGGAATATGTGGGGATTGGATGGGAGTATATCTATTCTTCCATCCAATCCCCCGTATGGAGAGAATGGCTATATCGGAAATGTGCTGTCAAGCGCGGACGGGAGCTACGATTCCGGGAACCTTCCGACAATCACAATATCGTTCTCTCAGGTTTTCACGGCGATTATCCCAGGGATTACGATTACATGGGCATCCGCATACGATGAGTGGCCAGAATCGTTCCGGGTTACTGCTTATAACGGGAGCGCTCAAGTTGTCCAACAGACTGTTACGGACAACGCCAGCATCACGTCAGTTGTATATATGGACGTTCAAAACTACAACAGGATTACAGTTGAGGTTTTGAAATGGAGATTGCCGTTCCGCAGGGCGCGAATTGAAAACATTCTGATCGGAGTAGAAAGAACCTACACGAAATCTGATCTAATGAGCTACTCGCACACCATGTTTGTGGACCCTATGAGCGCAGAACTTCCAAAGGCGGAAATCACGTTCGAGATTAAGAATCTGAACGGGGAGTACAACCCGGACAACCCCCAGGGCGTGGAACAGTATTTGATGGAGCGGCAAGAAATTACGGCGCGATACGGTTACAGACTGAATGGGACAACGGAGTGGATTTCTGCTGGACGATTCTTTATGAGCGAATGGGAAACGCCGCAGAATGGAATCACCGCTACGTTTACTGCCAGAGACGCAATCGAGTTCATGAGCGACCTATACACTGGGACCAGCAGCGGGACGCTGATGGCTATTGCTACGGCGGCGTTTGAGCAGGCTGGATTGCCTACCATGCCAGATGGGACAAACCGATGGACTATTGACAGCAGTCTATCCAGCATAACAGCCGCATCCGGTGTTGACCTGTCGGAGAACAGCATTGCAGAAGTTATCCAGCTCTGCGCCCACGCCGCCTGTTGTGTGGTCTATCAAGACAGAGCTGGGCTCTTCCATGTGGAGCCGCTGTCAGATAGGACTACGGATTATGAAATCAACCGTTTCAACAGCTATTCCAATTCAGAAATCTCTTTGACAAAACAATTGAAGGCCGTGGATATCAACAATGGAACCTATATTTTGACAGTTGGAACAGTGGGCGAGACCCAACAAGTGAGCAACCCATTGATTTCCACCCCCAGAGCACCAACTGTTGCTCAATGGATTGCGAATTACTTGCAGAACCGAAAGGAATTGTCCGGAGATTTCCGGGCCGACCCAAGGCTGGATGCGCTGGATAGGGTAACCAACATCAACCAGTTCGCAGAAAGCGTGGTGCTTGTGACAGAAATCAATTACACATACAACGGTGCATTTAGAGGAAGTTACGAAGGGAGGTCCGGCGTTTGAGCATCATTGACGAACTAATCACCGACCGCACCCAGTCCGACGTAACCCACTGGCAAGAGCTACACGACAAAGGCTGGGCCGGTATGACGGACGATGAAAAGGCCGAGTGGAACACAGCGGCAATGAAGGGCGCATACAACTATACGGATCTCAACCGGGTCATTGCGGCGATGGACTATCTGGACGAGGTGTTTACCAGATACGGGTATGAGACCGGATACCGGAAAATTTTTGTTCGAAATACATCTGGCCTTCCAGATGGCTATACCAAACTGGAGTATTTGCAATCGAGCGGGACCCAATATATTGATACCGGAGTATATCCAAATCAAGATACAAGAGTTGTATGTGATGTAGAACTTCTTGAATCAGGTAGGGCGTATGGGATTTTTGGTTCTCGAATCGGATATGGAAATACAGCGTTTGATGTTTTTGCTTTCGGGTTAAATAGCACACAGGATTTCCAAGATGACTATAACAAACAATCTAATGCTCCTTTAGCGTCAAGCATCAGTAAATTTTTAATTGATAAAAACAAAAATTTAACTGTTATCAATGGAGTAGAAAGTATATTTTCTCAATCCACATTTTCTGTTCAATATCCTATGTATTTGTTTGGAGTCAATACAAGTGGAACCCCAAACAATCAACTTGGCGATTTAAGAGTTTTTTCATGCCAAATTTATGATAATGGTACTATCGTTCACAATTTTGTTCCTTGTAAAGATAAAAACGGTTTAATTGGTCTTTATGATACAGTTGAACAACGGGTTTACCTTAACGCTGGAACTGGTTCATTTGTTGCTGGCCCAGAAACTGTAGATACAGGCAGTTCTACCCCATACACTTGGACTGAAAGCGACGTCCCAACCGCTTCTCAAATGTCCCAGTACATCGCCAACATAAACGCACTGCGCGGGACTATTGCTGTTCTATCCACTACGCCGGCAACGCCGAAAAGCATGGAGCTCCTTGACTACATCAAGGCAAACGATATTGAAAAGATACTTGTTGATATTAACCAGTTAATTATAAACATGGCCGCCGCATGGTTCTACAGCGGCGAGGTTTACAGTGGCGAGGTGGACACATAATGCAGGACAGAACACCCAAATATCCCGGCCGAGTGACGATCCTTCCTGTACAGGGGCTGGAAAACACGTATACCATGGAACGGGCCGACGAGCCTACCCAGCCAGGGACACCGTTGAATAAGGCCACGCTGTTGAATGATCTTTCGGCGGAAATGTTTGGCTTTGGGGCGGACGCAGTGCCAGACGACATTTTTTCCTTTCTGGGTGTGTTCAATCTCCATTGGTGGCGCCGCCGTGTCAACACGGCCAGCGCTGGATACCAAGAGGTGCGGACACCCGGTACGGGGGCCTATCAGTTATGTGTTGCATATTCGGGCAGCAATGACGACATTGTCAAATACACAAAAAGCATTTCCATCGATCAAACAAATGGGGAAATTACGTACCTGAACCAGCAGTCCGTAGATATCTCCTACCGGACTGCAGAATCGATAAACCGGTCGTACTTGCGGGGCTGCTATATCAAGGCCAGCGGCAGTTACGAGGATGACTGGGTGTACATCCCGACGAACGCGGCCATTTCCGCTGTCAACAGCGGAGACGAGTATATTGTGCGATACGATGCGGGTAATTTTTATACCGTTTCCTCAGAATACAAAATGGCCGGGGAGATCGGAGATTGGGAATACCTCTACTCGGCAGACCGAAGTGCATATCCAGACAGTGGGATCTCGGGAAATTATGAGTATGAGTACATTGGTGTTCCTTACGAAAACTTTACGCATATGCCGGTCAAAATTGAAACTGGAAGCTATATTGGGACAGGTACTTCTGGAAATGACAACAAAACAGAGATAACATTTACATTTCCTCCCAAGATTTGGGGAGTTACTGCATTTCGCGACACTAACAGAAAATTACATGCAATTCTTAATATTTTCCCGTTTGAACCACCAACCGATGGAAACAACCTTATATTTATAAGCTATAGTGGAGCGGACTCATACAGCCGGGAGTCCTATTATTCAATAGATGGAAATACTTTGCGAATTTGGTCCCTATATGATGCAAAGTATCAACTTAATAATTCTGGATATACCTATTACTATTTTGGAATTGGGTAGGAGGGTAAAATATGTGGTATGTTAGCTCAATGCCGAATTCGTCCGGAGCATACTCTGGGCCGAAAAGTAACTCGTTTTCTGGTGCTTTAGCTCTGACCGATGACCAGGTACAGACCCTTATCCAATACAACGGATTTGTTACAATTACTCAGGAGCCAGACCCAGAAATTGAAGGGTCTACAGTAACAGTAACACCCAATACCGAAGCATGGGAGGAGTGGAAAGCCGCCCAGCCGGATCCGCTGGACGCATTGAAAGCCTCCAGCATTGCCAAGAGCAAAACCGACCTCGCCGCATATCTGGCCGCCCACCCTTTGCAATGGACCGATGGGGAGTATTACTCCATCACCGCCGAGAAGCAGCAGCAGCTTACATCCAAAATTATGGCCGCCACCATGGCCCAGACACTGTCCGTGTCCTACACGCTGACTTGGAACAGCACCGGGGAAGTGTGCCGGGAGTGGACTTTGCAGGATCTGTCTGCGCTTGCGTTTGCCATTGACGCCCGCGTCACATCTCTGGTGAGTTACCAGCAAACACAGGAGGTGGCAATGAGAAACGCCGCGACCGAAGAAGAACTGAACGCCATTGTAGTGGACTACGACAGCGTGGGAGGTGCCGCATGACCCCCGCCGGCCACCGGGTCCTTTGCATGTTGCTTTGGACCTGGGGCGGCGCAGTGTATTTCCTGCTGGAGGTGGCCTGGAAAACAGCCACCGGAGAGCCGGAGCGGATCTCCTGGACTATGCTGGTGCTGGCCATGATTCTCTGTATACCAGTGGAGCGGTGCGGAGCGGAGTTGCCCTGGACATGCCCGCTATGGCTCCAGGGAGCCGCCTGTGCGGCGCTGGTGACCGTTGCGGAGCTGGCGGCCGGACTGCTCTTAAACAAGCTCCTGGGGCTCGCTGTGTGGGATTACTCCCACCTTCCGGGGAATCTCTGGGGGCAGATCTGTCCGCAGTTTGCGGCGCTGTGGTGGGGGTTATGTATGGTTTTTATCCCCATCTATGACTGGATGCGGTTTGCTGTAGAAGGTGGACAGAAACCATATTACCAGATGAGGTGGTGAGTACGTGACGGAAAGCATTCTTGCAGCACTCATTACCGGCGGATTGACGCTGCTGGGGGTCATCGTATCCAACAACAAGCACCAGGCCATCATGGATACCAAAATGGAAGAGCTGACCCGGGAGGTGCGCGAGCATAACAACTTTGCCAAACGGATGCCGGTGGTGGAAGAACAAATCAAGGTCATCAATCACCGGATTTCCGATCTGGAGGACTTCCACAAAGGAGGGGGGTGAGATTATGGACTTTGGAATTGCGAGCGTGGCGGCTATCACCGTTATTTGCTACCTGGTTGGCCTGATCGTCAAGGCGACCCCGTACAACAATAACGCTATTATTCCCGTGGTATGCGGGCTTGTGGGCGGTCTGTTGGGCGTGGCGTGTCTGGCGTTGGCTGTGCCCGACTTCCCGGCCAGCGACCCGGTGACCGCTGTGGCGGTGGGTATTGTGTCTGGATTGGCTGCAACCGGAGTCAACCAGGCGGCGAAACAGTTGTCTGGGAAATGACAAAATTGTGCATTAGCACACTGTTTCCAGAAACCTATTCACAAAAACACCCCTATTTTGACAATTGAAAGGAGAAATTACTTATGAAGTGCAGCGAATATCTTTGGGAGTACATCGATCACCAGAACCAGCACGACTGCAAAAACGACCTCACCGCCCAGGCGCATATGCGGGAATTTTTGGGGGATGAGCAGATCATCTCTGACAGTAACGGCAAGCCCATGAACGAGCGGGAGGCCCGGTCTGTCTGGGGCCGGAACGAGAAGCGCCTGCTGGCAGCCTACGAGATGGGCAGCAAACCCCTGTTTGCCGCCGTTTGTATGGACCAGCAGATGAGCGACGACGAGTGGCACAAGGCTAAGGCGGAGGCTGAGGAGTGCGGAGCCTGCAAGATCCCGGAGGCTGAGGGCTGATGACCTTTAAGCAGGCGCACCGGGGGAATTACTCCCCCGGGCGCACCCAGCCCATTGAGTACATTGTGGTCCACTACACGGCCAACACCGGCGATACTGCCCAAAACAACTTGGACTACTTTGCCCGTACCAAGACCGGCACCTCGGCCCACTACTTTGTCGACGAGAATGAGGTTTGCCAGTCGGTCCAGGATACGGACGTGGCGTGGCACTGTGGGTCTAAGAATCCCGTGCATCCATACTGTCGGAACGCCAATTCCATCGGCATTGAGATGTGCAACAGCGTTGGAGGCGTACCAGAGGCCGTAAGAGACCGTACAGCGGCCTTTGTTCGTCAGAAGATGAAAGAGTATGGCATTGATTCCAGCCACGTCCTGCGGCACTACGATGCCACAGGGAAGCGGTGTCCCGCGCCCTGGGTAGATAACCCCGCAGAGTGGATGGAGTTTAAAAAAATGCTGGAAGGAGACGACGATATGAGCTATGAACAGTTTTCGCAGTACATGGACCGATACCTGACGGAGCGCAACGCAAAACCCGCCGACGACTGGGCAAAGCCGTACATCCAAGACGCGATTGACGCGGGGGCTATGACGGATGTAGGCGGTTCCATTGAACGCCCCCAAGGGTTTATCACCCGGCAGGAGGTGGCCGTGGTGGCGGCCGCACTCAGCAAAAAGTGATTCCTATTCCAGCTTGCTTGTGATATAATTTCCAAAAAAGAAAGGGCGTGATATTATGAAAGATGAAAGCATTGTTTCCGAGCAGAGTAAGGACGTTGTGCAAACCGTTCCTTTGGCATACCACGAGGTTTGCATGGAGCGAAGCAAGCGCACAATTATGACAATGGCGATTGCATGGGCGGCCTCTATCATTGCCACAGTTGGAATCTTCGCTTATATGTGGCTTCAATACGATTGCGTCAGCAGTACGGAATATTCCGGTGTTTACAACGTAACCGACTCTGAGGGCAATGTTCTTTCGTCTGATCTTTCGCCGGAAGATATTCTGGCAATTTTGGAGGCGATTCAGGATGGCAAAAGTTCGGAGAACACGAGTCCGGAGGCGTAAAAATCGCAAAGGCAAGACCAAGGTCGCTGTCAGACGGCCTAGATAGTTTACTCCGCTCTGACTGGGTGGAAATTATTGAGCAAGCGGCATTAGGAGAAGAAGATACATTCATTGCTACACGCTATCTTTTGGACGGGATTCCACAAATTGAAATTGCGGAGGAGCTTGGAGACAAGTTCGAAAAATCCTATAACAGAAGCACAATTTCCAGAAGATTGCCCAGGATTATCCACAAAATAGAACGCACCGCAATTAAACTTAAAAAGTTCACATAACTGCACAAAACAAACACATAGCCTCACTGGAATGCAACCCAGTGGGGCTATTTTTTTGCGAAAATTTAAGCATGGAGGACGTGAGGAACAAAGGGCTGTACACGTCGCAGTCCTCCTCACGGCCTCCATTTTTTTGCTTGAAAGGACGTGTTTTTGATGGATATGGTGAGCCGACTTGTCCAGGCAGGTATCCGGCCTGACTGCGCAGTTGAGACAGTGGCATGGTTCCGGCAACAGGGGAACGATGCTGGTCTGGAACGCTATGTAAATGAGGTAGAGGAAAAGTATGGAGTACGCGTACTTCAACCCGAACCCGGCCCAGCGCAATGTGGGCGATTGCACGGTGAGAGCGATATCTAAGGCAATGGACCAATCCTGGGAAACATCGTATCTCGGAATTGCAATGGAAGGGCTCCTCCTGTTTGACATGCCCAGTGCAAATCATGTCTGGGGCGAATACCTGAAAAGGAAAGGGTTTCACAGAGAATTGGCCCCCGACGGAATTACGGTCCGAGAGTTTGCAAACGAATACCCGCACGGCACATACATTCTGGCGCTTTCTGGCCATGTGGTATGCATCAAAAACGGGACGCTGTTCGATAGCTGGGATTCATCCAACGAAATTGTTCTCTATTTTTGGGAGAGGGAGTGATTAAATGGCCGGTTACTCGCCGTACTACGGAAACTATATGCCCAACTACTATCAGCCCATGCAGGGGTATCAGCAGATGAATCAACCCATGCTGAATCAGCCCCAGAATCAGGGAGGCAATGTTCAGCAATCTAACACCGCATCTCAACCAAATTTCTTTTGCCGGCCGGTTGCTTCCAAAGAGGAGGCGCTGGGGGTTCCGGTGGACTTCATGGGTTCCCCCATGTTTTTCCCTGACCTTGCCCACAATGTGGTGTACATGAAGCGGTTCAATACCACAACCGGCGCGGCTGACATTTTTGAGTTCCACGGTCAGCAGGTGCAAGAACAGCTCAGTTCCACGGCCCCCTCTTTTGCCCCGCTGGATGAGTTCAACGCGACCAAAGAAACCATTGGGCAGTTAAAGGAAACCATTTTGCAGTTGCAGAATGAAATCGACCAACTGAAAAAACCGACAGGGAGGGCAAAGAAAAATGATGTACCCGATGAATAATCCGATGATGGCGATCATGCAGGCAGCAATGAGCGGCATGACTCCTGTCCAGTTTCTCCAGCAAATGGCCGCACAAAACCCGATGGCGGCTCAGGCTATGAACCTGATCCAGAGCAAGACTCCAGAACAGCTCCGGGAAACTGCGGAAAACATGGCAAAACAGCGCGGGACCACTATTGAAGAAATTGCACGACAGTATGGGCTTCCTGTGAATCAGCCAACCCAGCAAGTAAACAACGAAAGTAAATAATTGAATCCAATTTATCTTTATTCTTCACTTTCTTCAAATAAGAAAACAAACATTCTAATCGTACTTTGAATATTTACCATCAAAGATCAAAATCCTGGCCAGGTTTTGAAATACATTCAAAGGAGAACAAACTATGTCTCTGAGTAACGACACAAATATGGTCATGCCCGTCATGCCTACTTATGGTATGGGTATGGGAATGGGCTATGGCATGGGCATGGGCGGAATGTGGGGCAATGACTGGTTTGCCTGGATCATTATTCTACTGCTGTTCGGCAACCGTGGATGGGGCAATAACAGCTGCGATAGCGGCTCCAGCGTTCTGCCTTACCTGCTGGCCGCCAACAACAACAATAGCGGATGCGGTTGCTGCGCCCCTGCTACCTGTCAGGAGCTTCAGGCCGGTTTTAACAACCAGGCAGTTATGAACAAGCTGAACGGCCTGGAGAACGGTCTATCCTCTCTTGGATATGACCAGCTGAACCAGATGAATGGTATCAACACCAACATCTTCCAGACTGGCTACACTGTTCGGGACGCTGTACAGCAGAACACTGTAGCCGGAATGCAGAACACAAACGCTATCCAGTCCCAGATTGCTGATTGCTGCTGCGAGAACCGCCTGGCCATCTGCAACTTGAACAATTTCATCAACCAGGGCTTCAACGGTATCAGCAACACCATTTGCAACAGCACTCGGGATGTCATTGACAACCAGAATGCCAACTACCGCGCGCTGTCCGATCAGCTGATCGCTTTCCGTATGGAGGACAAGGACAACCAGATCCGTTCCCTGGAGAACCAGGTGAACGCGCTGAATCTGGCCCAGTCTCAGGCTAACCAGAACAACGTCTTCGGCGCTCGTGTTGACGCTGCTGTTGCAGAAATTCTTCGGCGCACCGGACACGATTGCCCCACTGCGGCCTATGTTGTTCAGCCTCCCACGCCTGTAAACTTCCCGAACTGGTGCAACAACGGCTGCGGATGCAATAATGGCTGCGGCTGCTGATGAGTCCAGATGACAGAGGCTTTGAGTTCCTTGATATGCTGGCCATTGTGTCCTTTGCAATGCAACTGGCCAACTATCGGGAACTCAAAAGCCAAGCGTCCACGGACGACATTTTCTCCGAACTTCAAAGACAAGATAACGAATACCTTGCCCGGATTTTGGAGAACCAGGAGAAAATCCTGGAAAAGCTAAATACCCTCAACTTGTCGGGGAATCCGACATGTTCGGCCCCGTGCCGATTTTGAACCATGCGGCGGGGCAATAGCCTCGCCGCTATCTTTTTTGAAAGGAATGAGTTTCTTGGCACAGTATAGCAATGCGTTTGTGCAGCAGATTGCCACCAATGGGAATGCGGTGTTTTCTGAAACCCCCGTACCGGCAAAAGGCTGTATCTA
>ERZ1090861.937-NODE-937-length-16311-cov-7.058871_pt1 | contig 16311 bp, 12 predicted proteins | sample MGYA00478482_ERZ1090861 | MGnify/ENA primary metagenome ERZ1090861 (study PRJEB33644, sample SAMEA5815744) | chicken gut metagenome | biome: Chicken; feature: Gastrointestinal Tract; material: Caecum | place: Ireland | collected 2019-01-01 | study: A study of the... | reverse complement strand
TACGCAAACGCGTGTATTGCGGACAATGCGGCACGAGGATGACTTCTTACAGCGGCACATCCAAGTCCGGGCGCGTATCCAAATACTACAAGTGCTGGAACGCCATAGGCAAGAAGAACTGCACGGCAAAGTTTATACAAAAGGACCTGCTGGACAACATCGTGCTTCAAGCCCTGCAAAACACCTTGACGGGAGCAAACCTTGCTTTGGTCGTGGATGAGATATACAGGCAGCACAACGCAAAACTGCTTGGCGAAAATCCCGTCAAGCTACTTGAAAAGGAATTGGCGCAGATCAACAAAGCCATCAACAACATTCTCAAAGCCATCGAGCAAGGCATCATAACCGACACGACCAAAGAACGCCTGCAAGAGCTTGAAGCAACGCGCCGCGAGTTGCAAGAGAAACTCATCTTCGAGCGTATGCAAGAGCAGGTCGTCTTGGACAAGAAAACCATTGCGGACTATCTCAAAGAAGCCGTAAAGCAAGAGCCGGAAATGATGATAGACTTGCTTGTCGATAAGGTGTATGTCCACGAAGACCGCATAGAACTGATACTGAACTACTCAGGCACTCCGCCAAAACCAAAACGAAGAATAGACGATAAGCCCGAGAACCCTGAAGGTGAAAGCCTTCGGGGTTCTCTCATTTTTACAACGGAAGCCTCCGTTGATATCTATTCCTATCAGGGCATAAGGAAAAATCGCCCCGAACCAAAATTCAAAGGCGTCTGCAAAATGTCTGTTTTAATCGAGATATAGGAGGAAAATCAATGAATACTACTATTCAAAGGTGTTCGGGCGAGGTTAAGCAAACGCAGAAGAGCCTATACTCGTCACGCTGTCTGGAAGAACTATACTTATCAAACCTTGCAATCCCTTGAGCGCATAATCTTGTATCTGCGTTATTCCTTCCTCTATCTCTACTACTCCGTCTTCCGGCATATCGGCTATATACAATTTGTCGCCATGATACATCGGATGCGAATCGTAATCAGTAAATTCTATATCCATCCATCCCGCTAAATCTCCCGTGTAATACACGTCGGTCAAGCCGCTGCATTCCCTGAATGCTTTATCGCCTATACTCGTCACGCTGTTCCCGATTGTCACGCTCGTCAAACTGCTGCATCCATAGAATGCCCAATCGCCTATACTCGTCACGCCGTTCCCGATGGTAACACTCGTCAAGCCGCCGCATCCACGGAATGCAGAATCGCTTATATTAGTCACGCCGTCGCCTATGACCACACTCCGCAACGAAGTATTACCTTCGGCGACGCCTTCGGCAAGCGCTCCTTTCACGACAAGCTCTGTCGCGTCGTTGCTTACGCCTATAATGCTCCTGTCGTCGATATATAATACTCCGTTGCTCCAATTTGCAATATCGTTGTAATACGCCGTAGTAGCAAATGCGTTTTCCCCGATATAAGTCAAGTCTTTTCCGCCGCTTATTTCGCTGACCGAAGTGAACGCCGCAAAAGCGTCCGCCGTTATCGAAGTCACGCCGTCTTCGATAACTATCTCGGTGACCGCCCCTGCATCGCCGTATTCAAGTACGCTGTCGGCGTCTTCGACAACATACAACGTTCCGTCTTTAACATATCCGCTCCCACTTATAAGGGAAGGGTCAACCTTTTGCAATCCGCCTGCGTTTATCGTGTATTCGCCGAATCTGTCGCTGAAAGTCCCTTCTCCGCCGTCGGCAACGAATTCCGCACTCCCGCCGATAAAACTTCCGTCGTCATATTTCGCAAAATAATCGATGTTGACGATATCGGTATGTTGCTCTATCGTACCTTCGAACTCGATAGCCTTCAAATTCCGTTCCTCTTGCATTCCTCCTGAATAATTCACGACTTCGCAATAATATTCCTTCACCGAATCGTTTTCATCGAAAACAAATTTTTCATCGAAAACAAATGTGGTACTCTTATACGACGCATATCTTCTCGCATCTTCTATTTTCTCGATATATGAATCAAACTCCATGGAATCATTGAACGCGTCCTCCAACGAATCTTCGGACTCGAACATATCCTCGAAATCCTCTTCGGAAAAATCGTTTGCCGCTTCGTCCAAATCGGCAAGTATACGATCGTACGTTACTTTATCTCCCGCAGAATACGTATAGCCGCTCTCTTCTCCGGAATAGCCTTCCGGCAGTCCGAATCTTTCCTCAACTTCATATCTGTTTGTCAATCCTGCAACCGACGAACTGTTTGTAAAATTGTAGTATACTATTTGAACGGGCAGATTTATAGTTGCCGCAACGATACCGACGCATAAAGTAATGATAGAGGCAATTTTAATTTTCTTTCTTACCGATCTCGCTCCGGCTTCATGCAAAGTCTTCATATCCTGCAAGTCTGACTTTTCGTTCGATCCGATGATTGCGATCACCTTCTTGTCAAGATATATCCGTCCGACCAAAAACAATGCCGCGAATATGCTTATTACCAAAAGGAAAGTTACGCCTGCGCCGGGCGAAGCGACCCACTTTCCCGCCCCCGACACGGCGCATACGGACAAAACAAACGACGCGGTTATCATCGCTCCGTCGGCGAAATATATCTTTTTGTTTCCCGCATCGGAATAAGGTTTTGACAGTGCGAACGTCAATCGAACCGCGAAATAAAAGAGTTCGGCGACAAACAGTACAAACAAAAGCGCGCACGAGGTGGTAATAAAAGCCGAAACCTTATTGGAAAACGCATTCTCCAAACCCGTGCCGCATACGGCGTACCCGTAATGCAGCATTATAGGAGAACAAAGCGAAAGAAATGTGAAAACGGCAAAAAGCAATACGCCGAAGGAAGGAATAAACCGGTATATTCTCAGCAACTTTAACCGTTTCCGTTCATCTATTTTATCGAATAGTCCGACGATTTTATTTTTGAAACTATCAAGCGCTCCCGCATTTTTATCGGTCTTTGCTTTCGGTTCGGCTGTCTTGACGATCTCCGACGAGCTTTCCGCCGACTCTTCCGATATTTTTACCGCGTTTTCCGATTTGACGAAAGAATATCCGCAATTTGCGCAAAAATTTACGCCATCGGCTTTTTCCCTGCCGCAAACGGGACAGGCCGTCATTTCCTGCTCCGCTCTTTCTCCGCAATAGGGACAGAACGAACCGTCAAACTCTCTTCCGCACTTCTTGCAAACCATTTTCCTCTCCTCTTCCTTATCTCCGAACGGGACCTTCACCATTTGTTCGTCGATAGCATATGATTAAATATTTTAATCCATATTAATTATAGAACGGAATATCCGATATTGCAATTCGTTTGATTAAATTCTTAATACAATCTCATTAAATATGACAAAAGGAGTTGATCGGAATGAACAGACTTTTGGAACTGCGTACGGAAAACAATCTGACTCAGCGCGCCGTTGCAAAATTGCTCAATATAAGCCAAGGAACTTACAACAATTGGGAAAACTCCAACACCCAACCGTCTATCGAGCAATTGATACAGCTGTCGCGCCTGTTCAAAGTTTCGATCGACTATATAGTACGGAATTCGGATGATTACGGATCTATGCCTTCTTCGAACGATTTGACCGCCGAACAAAAAAATCTGCTTGAACTGTTTGAAAAGCTTTCACCCAATGGTAAGGCGTCCCTGCTTGTGTTTCTGAACGCGATCGTGTAAAAGCGGTATAAACATCTCATATGAAAAACGCGCTTGCGCCAAAGCGCGGCAAGCGCGTTTGCCGTCAAAATATGCGCGAGCCGATCGCGCAAAGTCGGTCACAGCAGATGTCTGACATCTTTCGAGTCGGAATATCTGTACAGCGTGATCTTGAATCCGAGAGTCTGGACGACTTCGGCGCCGAGCGCGTCGGCGAGTTGTTCGGCGACGGTGCGCACGTCGTCGTCGGCGTTGCGCAGGACGGATATCTTGACGAGTTCGCGCGCGGTGAGTTGCTCGTCCACCTGGCGCAGGACCGTTTCGGTAATGCCGTTTTTGCCGATCTGCGTGATCGGTTTTTCCTTCATTGCTATCGAGCGCAGTTTCGCTCTTTCGGATGTATTCATATCTCTCCCGTATGCGCGGCCGAGCCGCGGAATTTATTATTCATATATCGGGTCCGAAATCGACGAACCCGTCCTCTTTCGACATGCTCCCTGTCATTTTCCGGCGTACGTCGATCGCGACCCACGTCGATTTTGACGTACCCGCTTCTCCGAACGATTTTCCGAAGCAAGTTTTTTCAAACCATTTTCCTTGATCTCCGTACGCCGTCCGCGCAAACGGTGCGGAACGATATACGGCAAGTTGTTTTCCGTCTTGTCGACGGACACGGGTCAATCCTCGAATTCGAACTCGCAGTCCGAGATACGCACGATATCCCCTTCCTCTATCCCTGCGGCGCGCAGCGCGTCTATAACGCCGCTGTCGCGCAGTCTTTTCTGGAAATAGTTGAACGACTCGTAATCGCTCAAAACCGTAGTGCGCGCAAGCTTGTCAACCAGCCCGCCCGTGACTTCGAATGCTCCGTCGTCGGCGATATCCACCCTAAACGCGGTCGGATCGTCGCCGAGCTCCTGCCTTGCCGTCACCTCGATCGGCTGTTGTTTGGGCAGTTCGCGCAGTCTTGCGGTTATCTCCGCAAGCAGCTCGTCCACGCCCTGTCTTGTAGCCGCGCTGATCGGGAACACCTTTGCCTTGACCTTACTTTCGAATTCGGCTATCTGCTCTCCTGAGGCTATGTCGCACTTGTTGGCGCATATTATCTGCGGCAGTCCCGCCAGTTTGTCGCTGTAATCGGCAAGTTCCGCGTTTATTTTGACGTAATCGTCGTACGGATCGCGGTCCTCGCTACCCGACACGTCCACAACGTGGACTATGAGCCTCACGCGTTCGATATGGCGCAAAAAGCGTATCCCCAATCCCGCGCCCTTGCTCGCGCCCTCTATAAGCCCGGGGATATCCGCCATCACGAAACCCTCTCCGCCGTAACTCACGACGCCGAGATTCGGGACGAGCGTGGTAAAATGATAGTCCGCTATCTTGGGTCTTGCGGCGCTGACGACGGACAGCAACGTGGATTTTCCGACGTTGGGGAAACCTACGAGTCCTACGTCAGCGATGGTTTTGAGTTCCAGCGTAAGCTCGACCTCCTCGGTCTTTTCGCCCGTCTGCGAAAATCTCGGAGCCTTGCGGCGCGCCGTGGCGAAATGCGAATTACCCTTGCCGCCTCTGCCGCCTTTGAATAAAACGACGCGGCTGTCGTCGTAAAAGATATCCGCGAGCACCTCGCCCGTCTTCTTGTCTTTGACAACGGTCCCGCGCGGCACTTTTATGACGAGATCGGATCCGCTCCTGCCCGTGCAGTTTTTGCCCGAGCCGTTTTCGCCGTTCTGCGCGCGGAAGTGTTTTGCGAAACGGAAGTCTATCAGCGTGGACGAATTCGAATCCGCGACGAAAACGATATCTCCGCCCTTGCCGCCGTCCCCTCCGTCGGGTCCGCCCTTGGCGACGTATTTTTCGGTATGAAAGGACACGGCTCCGTCTCCGCCGTTGCCCGCCTTGACAAATATCGTCGCTATATCCAAAAACATATCTACCTCTTCCCCGCCTGCACACAAGCGGCTGCGCACGTAAAAATTACGCGCCCGTGTTTATTTTGCAAACTTTTCCGCGATGGCTTTCGCCGCTTTTCTGCCCGCTCCCATCGCCAGGATGACGGTAGCGGCTCCGGTAACGGCGTCGCCTCCCGCATATATCCCGTCCACGTTGGTGCTCATCGTGTCTTCGTCCACTATTATCGTGCCGCGCGGCGAATAATTTATCTTTCCGTACGACTTGCGCAGCAAAGGATTGGGACTTGTGCCGAGCGCGACGATGACCTGGTCCACGTCAATTACGTACTCGCTGCCCTCTATCGCCACGGGACTGCGCCTTCCCGAAGCGTCGGGATCTCTGAGCTTCATCCTGACGCACTTCAGACCGGTCACTCTGCCGTTCTCTCCGATTATCTCCACGGGATTGGTCAGCAAAACGAACTTTATCCCCTCTTCCTCGGCATGGTCTATCTCCTCGGCTCTGGCGGGCATTTCCTCTCTTCCGCGCCTGTAAACGACGCAGACTTCGGCTCCCATTCTGCGCGCCGTGCGCGCCGCGTCCATGGCGACGTTGCCCGCGCCGATGACCGCGACCTTTTTGCCGCAGTACACGGGCGTGACCGCATCCTCGCGGTATGCCTGCATAAGGTTGACTCTGGTCAGAAACTCGTTGGCGGAACCTACGCCGTTGAGCCCCTCGCCCGGTATGTTCATGAATTTGGGAAGTCCCGCTCCCGACCCGATGAAGATCGCGTCGAACTCCTCTTGCAGATCCTCTATCGTCAAGGTCTTGCCTATTACGGTGTTCAGTCGGAACTTCACGCCGAGCGCCTCGAGTTTCGCTATCTCTCCCGCCACGACCTTTTCTTTGGGAAGCCTGAATTCGGGTATCCCGTAGACGAGCACTCCGCCCGCCTTGTGGAAAGCCTCGAACACGGTCACGTCGAAACCGTTGACCGCACAATCCGCCGCGCAGGTAAGTCCGCTGGGGCCGCTGCCGACAACGGCGACTTTCTTCCCGTTGGGCGCGGCTTTTTTCGGCTCGGACGGATGCGCGAGCGCGTAATCTCCGACGTATCTTTCGAGCGCGCCGATCGCGACGCTTCCGCCAAGTCTGGCTTTACGTACGCAATACGCCTCGCACTGCTTTTCCTGCGGACAGACTCTTCCGCATATTGCCGGAAGCAGAGTGTCCAGACTTATGGTCGCGCACGCGCCTTCCGTATCGTTCTCTTTCAGCCTGGCTATAAAGGCGGGTATATCTACCCCGACCGGACAGCCCTTGCGGCAGGGCGCGTTCTTACAGCCCAGACATCTGTCCGCCTCCGCGAGCATCGTCGCCTCGTCGAAGCCGAGCGACACCTCGTCGAAATTCTTTATCCTCTTTTCGGGATCCTGTACCCTGACCGAATGCCTTGCGCTCGTGTTCATTGCCCTTCACCTCTCAGTCTGCAACGCTGTTCGTGCTCACGGTAAAAACCGCTGCGGTTCATCGCTTCGGCGAAATCTATCTTGTGTCCGTCGAATTCGGGCCCGTCCACGCACGCGTATTTTACCTGTCCGTCCACGGTAACGCGGCATCCTCCGCACATACCGGTGCCGTCCACCATGATGCTGTTCATACTGACGATCGTCGGTATACCGTATCCGCGGGTGAGTTCGCAGACGTTGCGCATCATTATCATCGGTCCGACGACAAAAACGCAGTCGATCTTATCGCCTCTGTCTATCAGCTGCTGCAACACCGTAGTGACGAAGCCTTTGACGCCCAGAGAGCCGTCGTCGGTGGCGATGAGCAATTCCTTGCTGTTGTCGCGGAATCCGTCGATCGCGAACAAAAGCTCTTTCGTCCTCGCGCCTATCACGGTCGTGCAGGGTCTTCCCTGCGCCTTGCGCAGTTTCGCCTGCGGATATATGACCGCACAGCCTATTCCGCCGCCGACCAACACTACGTTGTCGTATGCGGAAAGATCGGTCGCATTGCCCAAGGGTCCTACCACGTCGTGCAAAAAGTCGCCTTCCGAAAGCAGTCCCATCTTGTGGGTGCTGTATCCGACGTCCTGGACGAGAAGGGTGATCGTACCGGCTTCTCTGTCAAAATCGCAAATCGTGAACGGAACGCGTTCGCCTTCGGCGTCCACGCGCACTATCACGAACTGCCCCGGCAGGCAGTGCCTTGCCACGTCTTTGGCTTCGAGAACGTATTCTTTTACTCTCGGAGCGACGTCCTTGATCCGCAATAATCTGTTCATTGTTCCTCCCCGCGCGAGTTGTTCCTGCGCGGACGTTGTTAAGCCGTTTTTCCGTCGTCCCCGGACGCCGACATGGCGCCGCGCGGGAACGTCGTTATTTATTGTTAATGCCCGCGTATCTGTCGCAGTATTCGGTGATCGAACACTCCTCGCATTTCGGCGCGCGAGCGGTGCAGGTATATCTGCCGTGATGGATTAGCGCATGATGAGCGGCGCTCCACTTATCCTCGTCGAACGCCTGCATCAGAGCCTTTTCGACTTCGATCGGTTTGTCGGAATCGACAAAGCCTATCCTGTTGGCAAGCCTGAGCACGTGCGTATCCACCGCTATCGCCTGTCCGCCGAACGCTACCGCATATACGACGTTGGCGGTCTTGCGCCCCACTCCCGCGAGAGTCATGAGCTCTTCTATCGTGGACGGGACCTCGCCGCCGAAGCGTTCCACTATATCCTTTGCCGCGGAGATGATATGAGCAGCCTTGTTTTTGTAAAAGCCGCACGAAAATATGTACCTCTCCAACACCGCGGGATCCATAGCCGCGAATTGCTCGGGCGTAGAATAGTCGGCGAAAAGTTTCGGAGTCACCTCGTTTACGCGCTTGTCCGTGCATTGCGCGCTCAGTATCACCGCGACGAGCAGCTGGAACGGCGTGCCGAAATCCAGCTCGCACTGCGCGTCGGGATGTTCCGCCATCAGGCGGTCGAGTATCTCCGCCGCCTGCCGCCTGTCTTTCATTTTAAATCAGCGAGGATGCGGCGCACCGCCTCTTTCGTCCTCTCCTTGTCGCCGAACGCCGTAAGGCGGAAATAACCTTCGCCGTTGTCGCCGAAGCCCGCGCCGGGAGTGCCGACCACATTGGCTCTTTCGAGCAGACGGTCGAAGTATTCCCAACTCGACAGACCGAGCGGACATTTGAGCCATATGTACGGCGAATTGACGCCGCCCACGTGCCACACGCCCGCAGACTCCAATCCCTCGTGGATAACGCGCGCGTTTTCCATATAATAGGCGAGATTTGCCTTGATCTGTTTCATGCCCTCGTCGGTGAACACTGCCTCGGCTCCGCGCTGAACTATGTAAGGAACGCCGTTGAATTTGGTGCATTGACGGCGGTTCCAGAGCGCGCCCAGTTTCGCCCCGCCCCTTTCGAGCTCCTCGGGAACTACCGCGTATCCGCAGCGCGTACCCGTGAATCCCGCTATTTTGGAGAAGGAATTGAATTCGATCGCGCAGGTACGGGCGCCGTCTATCTCGAATATGCTCCTCGGCAGAGTCGGATCGGAAACAAAGCTCTCGTACGCCGCGTCGAACAGTATGACCGCTCCGCACTTGTTGGCATAATCGACCCACTCTTTGAGCTCGGCGTGCGTATATACCGCGCCGGTCGGGTTGTTGGGGCTGCATATGTAGATGATGTCCGCTTCGTAGTGGCTCTCGGGCATCGGCTTGAAACCGTTCGCCTCGCAGCCGCGCGCGGTGTCTATCGTCCTGCCCGCCATCACGTTGGTATCGACGTATGCGGGATAGACGGGGTCGGGGATAAGGACCTTGTTGTCCGCGTCGAAAATATCGAGGATATTGCCGAGATCGCTCTTCGCGCCGTCGCTTACGTATATCTCTCCCGCCGACACGTTCACGCCCTTGGAAGCGTAATATTTCGCTATCGCGTCGCGCAGAAATTCGTATCCAGGTTCGGGTCCGTAACCTCTGAAAGTCTCCTTCACACCCATCTCGTCGGCTGCCTTTTTCATGGCTTCGACGACGGCGGGAGCAAGCGGCAGAGTTACGTCGCCGATGCCCAGTCTGATTATGTCGGCGTCGGTATGCGACGCCTGATACGCCTTTATCTTCTTAGCTATCGTGGAGAAAAGATAGCTGTCTTTGAGTCTGAGATAATTGGAATTGATCTTCATATCACTTGTTCCTCACGATATATTCGTCTCTCTCCGCGCCGACGGAAACGTACGTTATCGGGCATCCGACCATCTTTTCCACCGCGGCGATATACTCTCTCGCCTGCACGGGGAGATCCTCTTCCTTGCGGCAGTGGTTGATATCGCACTTCCAGCCGTCGAAATACTCGAATATCGGCTTTGCGACGCGCAGTCTTTCTCCTCTGGGGAAATCCTCCACTCTCTCGCCGTCGACGTCGTACGCGACGCATACGGGGATCTTGTCCATATAGGACAGTACGTCGAGTTTCGTCAGAGCGAGTTCGTCCGCTCCCTGCATCCTCACGCCGTATCTGCTTGCGACCGCGTCGAACGCGCCCACGCGCCTGGGTCTGCCGGTCGCGGCTCCGTATTCGGCGCCCGCGTCGCGCAGAGCCTTTGCCTCGTCGCCGAACATCTCGACCGTAAACGGTCCCTCTCCCACGCAGGAGCTGAACGCCTTCATGATCCCGAACACTTTATCCAGTTTATGTCTGGGTATGCCCGCGCCTATCGGAGCGTACGCCGCGATAGTGTTGGACGACGACGTGTAGGGATTGATACCGAAATCTATGTCGCGCAGAGCGCCGAGCTGCGCCTCGAATATCACCTTCTTGCCCTCCGCAAGCGCGCTTTCGAGATACGCTCCCGTGTCGCAGACGAACGGTTTGAGTTTGTCGCCGTACTCTTTGAGCCACGCCATCTCGTCGGCAAGGCTTATCTTATCGCTGCCGTATGCCTTTTCGATGAAAAGGTTTTTCCATTCCACGATGCCGCTCATGCGCTTTTCGAGCGCTTCGGGATAGAACAGATCGCCCATGGTGATTATCTTTTTGAGATACTTGTCGCCGTAGACGGGAGCGATGCCGCGCCTCGTCGAACCGTATTTTGCGTCGCCCAGTCTGTCCTCTTCGAGGCAGTCCTGCAACACGTGATAAGGCATACATATGACCGCCCTGTCGCTTATTTTGAGGTTGTCGGGCGTGATCTTCACGCCGGCGGCGCGGAGTTTCTCTATCTCCCCGACAAGGTGCTTCATATCGATGACCATGCCGTTGCCCATCACGTTGACGACCTCGGGGCGCAGTATGCCCGAAGGAATGAGGTTGAGGATAAACTTGCCCAGGTGGTTGATGACCGTGTGTCCGGCGTTGTTACCGCCCTGATATCTCACGACTACGTCGTAATCGCTCGATATGAGATCGACCATTCTGCCCTTGCCTTCGTCGCCCCAGTTGATTCCCACAATAGCTGTTAACATATACGTCTCCTTTTCGGTAAAACCGTTTATTCCGATTTGATCTGACCGCGTACGCGGACCGTGCCCGTTATTCCCACTCTATAGTCGCGGGCGGCTTGCTGGTGATGTCGTAGACCACGCGATTTACGTGTCCGACCTCGTTGACGATGCGCGTGGATATCTTTTCCAGCACCTCGTGCGGTATCCTCGCCCAGTCGGCGGTCATACCGTCCACGGACGTGACCGCGCGCAGGACCACCGTATAATCATAGGTGCGGCTATCCCCCATAACGCCCACGCTCCTCATGTCGGTGAGCACGGCGAAATACTGCCATATCTTATCGTCCAGCCCGTTGAGAGCGATCTCGTCGCGGAACACGTAATCCGCTTCGCGCAGGATATCGAGTTTCTCTTTCGTCACGTCGCCGATGATACGGATCGCAAGCCCCGGTCCGGGGAACGGCTGACGCATGACCACGTCGCGCGGCAGTCCGAGTTCGAACCCCACCTTGCGGACTTCGTCCTTGAACAGGTCGCGCAGCGGCTCGACGATCTCCTTGAAATTCACGACGCTGGGAAGACCTCCCACGTTGTGATGGCTCTTGATGACGGCGGAATTGCCGAGCCCCGATTCGATGACGTCGGGATATATAGTGCCCTGAACGAGGAAATCGACCGCGCCGATCTTCTTCGCCTCTTCTTCGAACACATCGATGAATTCCTTGCCGATGATCTTGCGCTTGGTCTCGGGATCCTTAACTCCGGCAAGCTTGGAGAGGAAGCGCTCGGACGCGTCGGCGAGTATGACGTTCATGCCCATGTCCTCTTTGAACACCTTCATGACCTGTTTCGCCTCGTCTTTGCGCAACAGACCGTGATCGACGAATATGCAGGTCAGCGAATCTCCGACCGCTTTATGTATAAGCGTCGCCGCGACCGCGCTGTCCACTCCTCCGCTGAACGCGCACAGCACTTTCTTGCCGCCCAGTTTGGCGCGCAGAGCGTCTATCGAATTCTTAGCGAAGTTGCCCATCGTCCAATCGCCCTTCACGCCGACGACCTCGTAGAGGAAGTTGCGCAGCTGGTCTATGCCCCTCTGCGTGTGCATTACTTCGGGGTGATACTGCACGCCGTATATTTTGCGGCTATCGTTCGCAAACGCGGCGATCCTGCAAGTGTCGGTATGAGCTATGACTTTGAAACCTTCCGGCAGAGCCTCTACCCTGTCGGTATGGCTCATCCAGCATACGCTCTTTTCGTCGAGCCCCTTGTACAGCGGACTGGAAGTGTCGTAAGTCGCCTCCTGCCTGCCGTATTCTCTCGTTTCGGCGTGTTCGACTCTTCCTCCGAGCGTGTGGGCTATCAGCTGACATCCGTAACAGATACCCAGCACAGGGATGCCGAGTTCGAACAGTTCGGGATCCACCTTGGGAGCGCCGTCCGCATAGACGCTGGACGGTCCGCCGGTAAAGATGATGCCCTTGGGCGCCATCTCCCTGATCCTTTGCACCGAGATCGTATAGGGATACATCTCGCAGTAGACGTTCAGTTCCCTCACTCGCCGCGCGATGAGCTGGTTGTACTGACCGCCGAAGTCGATTACCAACACTTTTTCGTTAGCCATTTCATACTCCTTTTGAGTTTTTCTATCTCTTGCGCCGCACCGAGAGCGGCGCGCTTTCGCATATTCCGAGCGCATTCGACGTTATCCGAACGACGCCGACCGTCCGTGAGTTTTTACGACGGATAACGATCAAAGCACAGTTTTACCGAACGCATTCGTTCCTTTTCGCCCAACTATCCTACGTCCCGACGCTTTCCGACGATATCCGATCCTCGCATACCGTTTCCGACGATCGGCGCGACGTTTCGTACGTTATTCGCGGATCCCGACCGTATTCGAAAAAACTTCGACGCTCTGCCGCGTTTTTACCCGTCTTGCGACGTATATCCGCCGCCTCCGACCTCATCCGAAGATATCCGAACGGATACGCGTATCTCCGCGCTTTTACGAAATTTTCCGACGGTTTCCGACCCCGTTCTGCGAGCGGGCGCCGCGCTTTTTGCCGCCGTCTTTACGTTTGGGCAGCAGAGAGAACAGTCTTGCGAAAAAGTCGCGTATCTCCTTGAACAGATTCTTGACCGCCTCTATCTCCGCTCGCATGACGACCATCATCGGGAACACCGCCAACAGTATGAACACGAGGTTGACCGTCATATCGGTCGTGAGCGCCGCAAGCGAAAGGATATCTCTGACGAACGTCGCCGTGACCGCCGCGATATAGACCACTCCGCACAGCGCGAGCAGGTACAATCTTTCTTTGTTGTACGGCATGCATACCCACAGCAACGTGATGAACGACACCAGAGAGGTCACATAGAACGACATCGTGGACACCTGGGCGGACACGTCGATCCCGACGTCGCGGTAGACCACGCTTATTATCGCGACCATCGTCGCTACCGTCAGCCCCGCCGGCAGAGCCTTTTTGAACACTTTGCCCAGGAAAGACCCCGTGACCTTGGTGTCGTTGGGTTCTATCGCGAGGAAGAACGACGGGATTCCGACGAACAGTCCGCTGACGAGCGTGAGCTGTATCGGCTCGAACGGATAGGACATCTGCAGGATTATCATCAGCAGAGTGAGCACTACCGAGAACGTCGTCTTGACGAGGAACAGCGAAGCCGCCCTCTCTATGTTGTTGATGACTCGCCTTCCTTCCGCGACTACGCTGGGCAGGGACGCGAAATCGCTGTCCAGAAGCACCAGCTGCGCCACGTTACGGCTCGCCTCGGAACCGGAAGCCATCGCTATCGAGCAATCAGCCTCCTTGAGAGCCATGACGTCGTTTACGCCGTCGCCGGTCATGCCGACCGTATGCCCCTGCTGTTTGAGCGCCGTGACGAAACTCTTTTTCTGTTTGGGGGTCACGCGCCCGAAAACGGTGTATTTGCCTACCGCGTCGTAGATCTTCTCTTCGGTATCGAGCTCGGTCGCGTCTACGTATTTGTCCGCTCCCGCGAGCCCCGCTCTCTCCGCGACCTTGGAAACGGTCAGCGGATTGTCGCCCGATATGACTTTGAGTTCGACTCCCTGCCTGGCGAAATATTCGAGCGTCGCTTTGGCGTTGTCGCGGATCTTGTCGGACAGCACTATCAAAGCGACGGGGCGCATCTTGTCGGGATTCATCGTCTCCGAAAGCGGCTGCGACGTGCGCACGAGCACGAGCACGCGGAAGCCCTGCGCGCTGTATTCCGCGACGTCGTCCTTTACGACGGAATATCTGTCTTTGAGCACGAATTCGGGCGCGCCGACGATGAACCGCCCCTCCGCGCCGAAATCGACCGCGCTCCATTTGCGCGCCGAAGAGAACGGGATCTTATTCTCGACTTTCCAGACCGCATTGGAACGGAAATACTTGGAAAACGCCTCGAACGTCGCTCCGTCCGTGCCGAGCGCGGCGACCATATTCGCCATGATATCGTCGGGGGCGCCGTATCTCGTGGAATAGATATGAGTCTTTTCCACCTGCATACTTCCCTCCGTGATCGTCCCCGTTTTATCCAAACACAGCACGTCTACGCGCGCAAGCGTTTCTATGCAATAGAGATCCTGGACGAGCGTACGTTTGCGCGCCAGCTTTATGACGCCGACCGCAAGCGCTATCGAAGTCAGCATCACCAGCCCCTCGGGGATCATGCCGACGACGGAAGCGACCGTACCCGTGACCGCTTCGCTCACGGAAGAAGTCGTGGCGCGGTTGGTGAAAAACATCAGTATTCCCAACGGAAAAATGGCGATCGTGACGATGCGGATGATCCAGTTGATCGAGCGCATGAGCTCGGACTTGGGCTTCTTGAACTTCTTCGCCTCGGCCATGAGTTTGGACGCGAAGTTATCCCTACCGACGGCGCTCACTCTGGCGCGGCATTCGCCCGCCTGGACGAAACTGCCCGAATAGAGGAACGAACCTCTCTCCTTGTGCACATCGTCCTGTTCGCCGGTGAGAAGCGATTCGTTGACCTCGCATACCCCGTCGGCTACGTAGCAGTCGGACGGGATCTGCATTCCCTGTTTAAGACAGATGATATCGTCCAGCACGATATCGGATACGCCGATCTCGCGCACCTCTCCGTCGCGGACAACGCTGACGTGCGGCGCGGAAACGAGCGACATCTTTTCGAGCACGCGCTTGCTTCGTATCTCCTGCACTATGCCCACGATGATATTGACGGTCACTATGCCGATGAACAGCATATTCTTGAACTCGCCGAAAACGAGTATCAACGCCGCCAGAACGAAGTTGATGATATTGAACAGCGTCAGTACGTTGGTACGGAAGATATTGGCGTAAGATTTGGTGACGACGTCGGGTTGTTCGTTGGAATAGCCCGCTTCTATCCTTTCGGCGACCTGCGCGGAAGTAAGTCCGCTCGCGGGATCGGCCTCTACGCGCTCGGGCTCTTTGCCTCTCGCTCCCTTCCTTCTGCGCGCCGAACGAGCTCTCTCCTTTGCGGCGGGAGCGTCTTCTCCGTCAGCAGTCTCCTCTTCGGCGGTATCGCTTTCGGCGTCGGAAGCGGGGCTTTCTTCCCGCAAGACTTCCTCAACCGCGATCCGCTCTTCCGCTTCGGGCGACTGCGTGCCGTTCTCCGACGAGCTCTCCGCGACCGCCGCCGCGGCTTCGGTCTCACGCCGCTCCTCCGTCAGCGTCCCGCCGTCCGGCTTTGCGCCTTCGTCCCCGAAGACTTCGGCAGCCGCAGACCTTTTCTTCCCGGAAGCGGACGGCTTGTTCTCCGTGCCGCTGTTTTCCTTCTTTTCCGCTTGCGCCGTTTCCGCTGCGATATCCGGCAAAGCCGTCGCTTCGTTTTTCTTTTTCCCTTTTGCGGACGCCCGGGATCTTTTGCCCGACGGCTCGGAAACGGCCTTTTCTTCCGTCATCTTCCCGGCTTTCTCCGCGGAAACGGTTTCGGCTTTCGCTTCCGTCGCGACCGCTTTCGCCTCGGCGGCGCGGGCGGCGCGCGATACGGATCTCGCTCCGCTTTCTCCTATCTGCGAAGGCGGCGGAAGCGACGCGCCGGACTTGCGTCTGCGCGAAGCGTTTTCCGCGGCGGTCTTCGCCGTATTATCCTTATCGTCCGTTCGGGAAACGGCGGCGGTTTCAGTCTTTTCCGTCGTCTTTTCTTCCGTCGCGGTATAGGTTCGGGACTTCTTTGCCATACGCTTAAGATTATACGGTATTTATCGGTCTAAGTCAATTAATTTATGCGCGCCCGATAAGTTTTATGCGCGCATATCGCGTAATATATAGCGCCGCC
>ERZ1090861.936-NODE-936-length-16319-cov-7.155866_pt1 | contig 16319 bp, 15 predicted proteins | sample MGYA00478482_ERZ1090861 | MGnify/ENA primary metagenome ERZ1090861 (study PRJEB33644, sample SAMEA5815744) | chicken gut metagenome | biome: Chicken; feature: Gastrointestinal Tract; material: Caecum | place: Ireland | collected 2019-01-01 | study: A study of the... | reverse complement strand
ATGTATACATTTTAATTAATGATACGTATACATTTTAAAAAAGGATTAACAAAATATTCTTTAATGCTTGCTAATTTAAATAAACTGGGGCATAATAGATAATAAATAAGAAAGAAGGAGAACATGAAAGAAAAAGAATTGATTTTTGCTTCAGCAAATGAACGAAAGTTAGAGAGAGCAAAACAATTGTTAGCTAGTTTAGATATTCAAATTTCTTGTAGATATATTCCATTTAAAGAATTGGAAATAGATGATATTTTTGTGATAGCAGCGGAGAAGGCGCTTAAGGTTTACGAAAAAACGGAAACTCCTTGTATTGCTATGGATACCGGTTTTTATATTGAAGATTATCCTGGATGTAAAAATTTTCCAGGGGCTTTTATTCGCCGAGATTTATTAGAGCCTATGGGGGTAGATGGCTTGCTTTTGAAAATGCAAGGGGTTCAAAACCGTACTTGCTGTTTTCGAGAATGCCTTACTTATTTTGATGGTTATAATTTGAAATCCTTTGAAGGGGTTCGCTATGGGCAACTTACTTATGAGAAAAGAGGTGAAAGCTCTCTTGAAGCATGGTCTAGTTTGTGGAGTGTTTTTGTACCGGATCATTGCGATAAAACGTTAGCGGAAATGAGTGAAGAGGAGAGAAATAGCAAACAAGATGGTCATACGGATGCGATAGAAGAGTTTGCGAAATGGTATAAATCCAAAGAACGACCAAAAGTATTGCGAAAAATTAGTTAACCATTGAAGAAATGATCGCAAAGGATCATTTTTTTGTTATAATAAGAGAAAGGGAGGGGAAAGAGGATGAAAGATTTTCGCAAAAAATTACAATTAGTCCCGGAACTTCCAGGTAGTTATCAGATGAAAGATGTGAATGGTCATATCATTTATGTTGGAAAAGCCAAAAATTTAAGACGCAGATTAAGAAGCTATTTTACCGGAACGGTTACGGGTAAAACAGCGATGTTAGTTGAAGATATTGATGATTTTGAATATATTGTTACAAGTAGTGAGCTAGAGTCCTTAATTTTAGAGATTACCCTTATTAAGAAATATGATCCTAAGTATAATATCTTATTAAAAGATGATAAAAGTTATCCTTATATTGAATTAACGGAGGAGAAGTATCCTCGGCTTCGAGTGGTACGTAATGTTGCTCGAAAAAGAAAAACAAATAAGTTATTTGGACCATATCCTAATGTGACCGCTGCAAGAAAGACAGTATCGATGTTAAATCGTCTTTATCCTTTAAGAAAATGTGAACATTTACCGAAAAAAGAATGTCTTTATTATCACATTCATGAATGTTTAGGTTATTGTGTGAAAGAAATTCCAAAAGAAACGATAAAAGAGATGACGGATGAAATTATTCATTTTTTAAAGGGAAATAGTAAAGAGATTGAAGAAAAAATCAAGAGTGAAATGGAAAAAGCAAGTCAAAATATGAATTATGAGCGAGCTTTGGAGTTAAAGACAATGCTTGATGATATTGAGATTACTCTAACGAAGCAGAAAATTGATCTTCATAAAAATTACAATTTTGATTTATTTGCTTATACTAAACAAGATAATTATTTATCGATTACGGTTTTTTTCTTACGCAATGGGCTTTTATTTGGGAAGCATCATGAAACTTTGTTAACAATGGATAATGAAGAAGATGATTTGATGCAATATATGATTCATTTTTATGAGAGAAATATGAAACCAAAAGAAATTTTGGTGCCAGAAATTGTGGATCATGAGTTGCTAGAGAAGTATTTGGAAGTTAAAGTAACGACGCCAAAGCGGGGAGCATTAAGAAAGTTATTTGATTTGGGTGTGGAAAATGCGACGTTAGAATTAAAAGCAGAACTTGAAAAATTAGAAAGTGATCAGAGTGCGAAAGAAAAGGCCTTAGAGGAGTTAGCTTCTCTTTTAGGTGTGCATAGTGTTTCGCGGATGGAGTCTTTTGATAATTCTCATTTGTTTGGAACTTTTTATGTGGGAGCGATGGTGGTTTTCCAAAATTTTGAACCATTAAAAAAAGAATATCGAAAGTTTAAGATTACGAGTGAGGCGAAAGATGATTTATCGGCGATGAAGGAGGTTCTTTATCGGAGGTATTATCGAGCTTTGATGGAGAATAGTGTTTTACCGGATTTGTTAGTGATGGATGGTGGAGAAACACAAGTGGCGGTGGCCAAAGAGATTCTATCTAGTTTGGGGTTAACCATTCCTATCATTGGATTAAAGAAAGATAAAAAGCATCGAACGAGTATTGTAATTGATCAAGATTTTCATATTTTAGAGATTCCGAAAGATAGTCATTTGTTTCTTTATTTATCAAAAATTCAAGAAGAAGTTCATCGTTTTGCGATTACGTATCATCGTAACTTGAAGAGCAAAGGATCCCTTTCCTCTTATCTTGACTTAGTGCCTGGTATTGGAGAGGTCAGAAAAAAAGATTTGTTACGAAAATTTGGCTCATTAAAGAAAATGAAGGAAGCGAGTCTAGAAGAATTACAAGAAATATTGAATCAAGATGTGGCTTTAAGACTTTTTGAAGCTTTGCATGAGGAGGGAAAAGAAGATGAAGAATAAAAGAGGATTTACGATGATAGAGTTATTGGCTGTTATTATTATTTTAGGTATTTTAGTTACTATGGCAGTTGTATCAGTATCTGGAGTTATGAATTCTTCTTACGATACGACTTATGATACGTTTGAAACCAGTATGGAAGAAGCGGCGACTAGTTATTTGCTTGATCATACGGGAGAAATTCCTAATGAAGGGGAAGTGGCGCGTTTATCGGCTGCTATGTTAGTGGAAGAGGGGTATTTGGATTATATGGAAGATCCTAGAAATGAAGCGGAAAATTGTCAGGATGATAGTTATATTTTAGTGTCAAGAGGAAATGATGTTGGCTATAATTTTGATTTGAGTTACAAAGCTTGTTTGATTTGTGGGAATTATAAAAGCGACGGTTGCTGATCAAAGAGTAAAAGCATAAGGAAGTGATGAATATGAGTTCTATTCAGGTGATGGATGAAGTATTGGCGAATAAGATTGCTGCTGGAGAAGTAGTGGAACGTTGTTTTAATGTGGTGAAAGAATTAGTCGAAAATAGCATTGATGCAGATAGTCATACCATAAAGGTAAGTCTTGTAGATTCGGGAGTCAAAGAAGTTGTTGTCGAAGATGATGGGATTGGAATGAGTCGGGAAGATGCTACGCTTGCTTTTTCTCGGCATGCGACTAGTAAATTAAAAAACTTAAATGATCTTTTTCACATTGCTTCTTTGGGGTTCCGTGGAGAGGCTCTTCCTTCGATTGCTTCTGTTTCTATTGTTACCTTAAAGACCAGTCGAGATGGGGTAGGAACAGAGGTTCATATCAATGGAGGGCATATTGAATCTGTTACTTCTTGTGATTTGCAGCAAGGGACAACGATTAAAGTACAAGATTTGTTTTATAATACACCGGTACGATTAAAATATTTAAAAAATCTTTATACAGAGCTTGCTTTAATTATTGAATATATGAATAAGATGGCTTTGTCTTATCCTTATGTAAAATTTGTTTTAACTAATAATGGAAAAGAACTTTTGAATACGGCAGGGGATGGCAATTTATTAAAAGTTATTTATGCTGTTTATGGAATTGATGTAGCGAAAAAGATGATAGAAGTAAATGGGGAAAATGATGATTATGTGATTTCTGGTTATATCAGTTATCCTGAAATAGCCAAGACAAGTCGAAATGTGATGACTACTCTTGTCAATGGGAGAGTGATTCGTAATCAAGAGTTGAACCGGACGATTTTGGATAGTTATCATACTTATATTCCAAAAGAGAAATATCCGATTGTGGTTTTAAATATTGATGTGGATCCCATTCTAATTGATATTAACATTCATCCTCAAAAAATGGATATTAAATTTTCTAAGATGGATGAGTTAAAAGAACTTGTTACGAAAATGATAGAGGAGCAATTGAAGAAATTATTGTTGATTCCTCATGCTAATGTTCGGGATTTGGAAACCATATATGAAGTGGAAGATTCCATGCCTTTGGAACAGCCAAAAAGTATTTTTGAAGAAGAAGCTCCAAAAAGAGAACGAAAAGTAGAAGAAGTTACTTTTGATTTTGAACAAGAAAAAGAAGAAGTACCGGTAGAAGAAGCGGAAGAAGAATACCGAATCAAAGAAATGTTTCCGGTGGGGATTGTTCATAAAACCTATATTATTGCAGAAAATAGTGATGGTATGTATGTCATTGATCAACATGCGGCAGCGGAACGGATTAACTATGAAAAATGTTTGAAAGAGTTAACGAAAGAAAGAATTGAGACGGTTCCATTGCTTGTTCCTTTAAAACTAGAATATCCGAAAGATGAATTTTTGAAAATTAAAGAGCATTATGATGTTCTAGAGAAAATTGGCATTTTTTTAGAAGAATTTGGGGATCATACTTTTGTAGTTCGAAGACATCCCATTTGGTTTTATGAGGGAAGAGAAAAAGAATGTTTAGAGAAAATATTAGGGATTGTTTTGGAAAAAGGAGAGTTTGATCAAGAACGTTTTGTCTATAAGACGGCGGCTACCATGGCTTGTCGGATGAGTATTAAAGCCAATGATTATATTAGTAGTGAAGAAATGAAATTTTTATTAGATACGTTAAGAAAGTGTGAAAATCCTTTTACTTGTCCCCATGGAAGGCCAACGATTATTACTTATAGTAATTATGATTTGGAACGGTTGTTTAAGCGAGCAATGAATTAATAAGTAAGAAAGTAAGTAAGATAATAAGCAAGATGTTGAATCGTTTTTTGGAATTTGATATAATAATGATAACGAAAAGAGGTGTCTTTTATGAAGCAGTATCATCCTCCTTTTTCTATTACGAATCAAATGTTAGATTTGGTTTCTAGTATTATGGAGAAGGTTGGAAACTTGGATCATTATGATAATTTAAATAAAATGCCCATTCTAAGGAAAAATAACCAAATTTGTTCGATTCACTCTTCTCTTGCTATTGAAGCAAATTCTTTATCATTAAATCAGGTAAAAGATGTTATAGATGGTAAATTTGTGATTGGGGAGCAAAAGGAGATACAGGAAGTGAAAAATGCTTATAAAGCGTACAACACGATGGAAGATCTTGATCCTTATTCCATGGAAGATTTAAAAAAGATTCATGGGGTGCTCACTTATTTGACTGTAGATGAATCAGGGGTTTTTCGCAAGGGAAACGAAGGAGTGTTTGATGGAGATAAATGTATTTTTATGGCACCAAAGCCAGAAATGGTAGAGCCCCTAATGAGTCAGCTATTTGTTTGGATGGAAAACAATAAAGAACAGTTACACCCATTAATTTTATCTTCTATTTTTCATTATGAACTAGTATTTATTCATCCTTTTTGTGATGGAAATGGTAGAACTGCTCGTCTTTGGCAAAATGTAATTTTATCTAATTGGAAAGGAATTTTTTCCTATGTTCCAATCGAATCACAGCTTAGAAAGTATCAAGAAGATTATTATCGGGCGATTGACAGATGTAATAAAGCTGGAAATTCAAATGAATTTATTGAGTTTATGTTAAAGATGATTGATGAAGTATTAGCACAATTCGTAAAAAGTACTAATCAAGAAATGTATTCTTATAATAAATATGTGAAAAGATTATTAGAAATCATGGATTATAATATTCCTATGAGTGCGAATGAAATTATGGAAAAATTGGGGATAAAATCGAAAGAGACCTTAAGAAATACTTATTTAGATCCAGCTATAAAAAGTGGCTTGATTAAAAGGACCATTCCAGATAAAGCAACAAGTAAGAATCAAATGTATTATAAAGTATAATTTTTAAATAAAAGAAAGGAATCGATAGACAATTGTTTATCTAGGTAAGGTTTATGAAAAGTCCTTTAGAAATACGTTTTTTCAAAGAGACCGGTTGTAATGTGGAAGTCCTTTTTCAGGCCGGAAGAATTCATCTTTATCAAAATTTTTTACAGCAGGTCGAAAAATCCAATAAATTATTTGCGAAAGTTGCTCGTCCTTTTTTTCCAGAAGGAAAAGAAATTATTGAACTTTCGAACAGTCGAGATTATTCTGTCTCTTCTTTTTTGGATCAGCGAGTGATTTCAGTGATCGGAAGAGATTGTGAAAGTTTTACGTTACAAGAAATTCCTTTGGCAGAAGAGAAAAACTTATCGGGACATTTTCTTAGTAATGGTTGTTATGAAGAGACAGGGGAAATGCTTGCTCAGTTTCTAAGACAGGGTAGTTTTACAGTAGGAGTGTGTGCGAACAAAAGAAGCTCTTATTTTAAAAATTTAAAGAAGCAGTATCAGATGCTCTATTATCAATTATTAAAGAGGAGAAAAGATGTAGCGGAAGAGATGAAAGCCGATGGGGATTATCGGGTTTATATGATTCGAGGTGGAGGTAGATGATTTTAGCTTTAGTAGGGCCAACAGGAGTAGGAAAGACAGCGCTTAGTATTGCCTTAGCGAAACATTATGAGGCGGTTATTATCAACTTTGATTCGATGCAGGTTTATGAACAACTTGATATTGGGACAGCAAAAGTAACAGCGAAAGAAATGGAGGGAGTGCCTCATTATCTTTTGTCCTTTGTTCCTTTGACAAAGACTTATACTGTTTATGATTATCAAAAAGAGGCTAGAGAATTATTGGATCGTTTTTTATCTCAAGGAAGAAATGTGATTTTTGTCGGGGGAACAGGCCTTTATTTAAAAGCTGTCTTTTATGATTATCAATTTGAGAAAGAAAAAACGGTATTTGATTTCTCTGATTTGTCTAATGAAGAACTTTTAGAACAAATAAAAAAAGAAGGAGTGAGTGATCCTCCTCATGTCAATAATCGAAGACGACTAGAACGACTTTATAGTAAAATTAAAAATAAAGAGTCTTTAGAGAAAAAGGGAGATCAGTTACTTTATCCCGTTACTTTTGTAGGTTTAGAAGCTCCAAGAGAAATTTTATATGAGAGAATTAATCAACGAGTGGATGAAATGTTTCAGGATGGACTTTTGGAAGAAGTAGAGAAAGTAAAAGACTATTTTCCGGTATCCAAAGCCTTACAAACAGGAATTGGTTATAAAGAGTTTCTTCCTTATTTCCAAGGAGAATGTACTCTTGATGAAGTGAAAGAAGAAATTAAGAAAAATTCAAGGCATTATGCCAAACGACAATTTACTTTCTTTCGAAATCAATTTCCTGTTATGTGGTTTGAAACAAATTACGAATCTTTTGATCAAACCATTCATGAAGTATTAGTAGCCATAGAAAAAGGTACCTCTTAAGCGGTACCTTTTGTACTTTCAGCAATTTTCTTTTTAATCACTTCTAACATGTTATCTTTGAGACTTCGATCAGCGCCTTGCCAGATCAATTCAAAGAAAACCCCCATGCCAGGAAGGGTAACTTCATCTTGTTCTTTAATTGACTCATCAATGGCTCTTTCTAATTCTGCATAATCGTCACCTTTAAAATTATTAATAATATGATCTCGAATATTCATCTTTTTCATCTCCTGGTACTATTTTTACCAGAAAAAGGAATATTATACAGTAAAGAAAGAAAAAAACTCTTTTTCTTTTTTAAAAGATCCGTTATACTTAAAATGTAAGGAGGAGGATAAAATATGCCAATTTGGTTAATTGTTGTTCTTGTCATCGTTGTCATTTTAGTTATTTGGTTCATTGCCTCTTATAACTCATTAATTGATTTAAGAAATAGAGTAAAAGATCAATGGGCTCAAATTGATGTACAACTAAAAAGAAGAGCAGATTTAATTCCTAATTTAGTAGAAACGGTAAAAGGATATGCAAAACATGAAGAGGGAACTTTAAAAGATGTGATTGCTGCTCGTAATGCGGTTAATAATGCTGCTACGAAAGAAGAAGAAATGAAAGCGAATGGCGAACTATCACAAGTATTGAGTCGGCTTTTTGCATTAGCGGAAGCATATCCAGATTTAAAAGCGAATCAGAACTTTATGAGTCTTCAAAATGATTTAAGAGATACGGAAGACAAGATTAGTATGATGCGTCAATTCTATAATGATACGGTACTTACTTATAATAATAAAGTACAGACAATACCTAGCAATATTGTAGCGAAACTTTGTCATTTTAAGGAAGAAGAATACTTTAAAGTAGAAGAACAAGATAAAGAAGTACCAAAAGTATCTTTTGAGTAAGACTTGTTAGAAGCAAGTCTTTTTTAGAAAAATGTTAGGAGAGAAGAAAATGAAACGTAAGTTTTTTTCCTTTGTAATTCTTTTTTTGGGGCTTTTTGCTTTTCCTTTTGTTGTTTCAGCGAAAGAGCCTACGGAAAAGTTTTATATGAATATCTCTTTGCAAGAGAATGGAGATATTAAAGTACAAGAATTAATTCAATTAGATGGAAATTATAATGGGTTGAGTCGGGAATTAGAATATCTTGGTAAGACAAAGACTTTTACGGGAGTGAAAGAAGATTTAGAAGGAAGTAGTCTTTATAATGGAGAAGCAATTAGTGATGTTTTCGTTTCTAGCGTGGATGAAGATGATTTTTCTTTTGAAGCGATGGATCATATTTCTTCTTATTTTGAAGAAACTTCTTATGCTGTCAATGGGGATAGTGGAGTTTATACTCTTCGTCCCGCTTGGAATGGGGTGAATCTTCAGATTTATAATCCTTCTTCTTTGCATGAAGCATTTTATATCGAATATACGGTTAAAAATGTAGCGGTAGTTCATAATGATATAGCGGAGCTTGCTTGGAATGTTTTAGGAGATGGTTATCGAGAGAATATTGGTGATTTTCAAGTACGAGTCACTTTGCCGACTTCTGTGAGTGATTTACGGATGTGGTTGCATGGCCCTTTAAATGGTGAGATTGAACCAATGGGAGAGAATGGTTCTCTTGTGACTTATGACTTTTTAGGAGCTTACAATGCGGTGAGTGTTCGTCTTATGTTTCCAAAAGAAGTAATTCCAGAATCAACAAAATTTAGTGGTATGGATGCTCGGGAAGATATTTTGGAAATTGAACAAGAACTTGCTGATCAAGCGAACTTGGAACGAGAGCGAATTGCGAGAGCAAATCTAATTGTTACCATTATTTCCATTGCTTGGTATGTAGCAGCGATTCTTTTAACGATTTATGCTTGTTATCTATCGAAGAAAAGTTTAAAAACGAATTTTGCGATGGAATATTATCGGGATTTTCCAGCGGATTATGGTCCAGAAGTATTAGAGTATTTGCTAAAACAAAATGTTACGGAAGATAGTTTGTCGGCTTGTATTTTAAATTTAATTTATAAAAAAGCGATTAAGGTTGAAGAGGTTGTAGAAGAAAAGAAGAAAAAGAAAGAGTATAAGCTTATTTTGTTAGCAGAAAATACTTCTAGTTATAGTGAACCAGAGCAGAAAGTTATTAAGTTATTATTTAAAGATGTCGGGAATGGAAAAGAAGTAAATTTAACGGCTTTTCAAAAATATGGAACGGCTCCTTCTCAAGCTAGAACTTTTATGGATACCTATAATTCTTTTTTAAGATCAGCGAAGGCTTTAGGAAAAAAAGAAAAGTTTTTTAAAACAGCACCAGCTGTTGTGACGATTAGTGTTTTGGTGAGTTTGTTAGGATTTTTAATTTCCTTTTTAGCTATTTCCTTTGATATTTCCTTCTTTTTAGCACCTTTTGCAGGTCTTTTGGGAATTATTTTAGTCATTATTGTATTAACAAAGAAATTTTATACGAAAAAAGGTGCAGAGCATCATGGTAAATGGATGGCTCATAAAAGATTTTTGGAAGATTTTGGGCGAATGGATGAAAAAGAATTACCTGAAGTTGTTCTTTGGGATAAATATTTGGTATATGCAACCGTGTTAGGATGTGCAGAAACTTTATCGAAACAAATGAAGATTAAAATTGATGATCTTTATCCAGATACGAATATTAATCCGACTGTCATGGGATATAATCCTTTCTTAACCCATTATCTGCTATATTCGGCGGTATCTTCTTCCATTCATCAATCCGTGCATACCGCTGTTGCTTCTTCAAGAAGTTCCATTGCTTCTAGTCAGTCTTCTTCTTTAGGCGGTTTTGGGGGAGGAGCCTCGATGGGAGGAGGAAGCTTCGGTGGCGGTGGAGGCGGAGGACGCTTCTAATTATTCCGCTAAAAAGCTTAAGATAATTTTGACAATAACATAAGGATTTTCTAAATAACAGAAATGACTACAACGAGGGAAAACGATTAATTCGCTTTCTCTTATTTTTTTGTTCATTTTGATACCATCTTTTAGAGGAGTATCTTGATCACATTCTCCCCAAAGAAGGAGTGTTTTATTTTGAACATAGGCAAGATAAGGAGTTAGATCAAGATTCACAATGTTTTTGAATGTTTGACGCATTTCTTCGGGTAGATTCAAATAATCGGTTGAAGAGAATTTTTGGAATAGATAGTTTTTGGCTCTTTTTCTTGTTTTTTGAGGTAGAAAGTCGGCAAGATTTTGTAAAAGTTTGTAAGAGAATTGACGAAATCTTGCTTTTAGTGTTTTTCTTGGTTTGATGCCGGCACTATCGATTAAAATTAATTTTTGCATATAAAGTCCATATTTACTGGATAGTAAAATGGCAATACGCCCCCCAAAAGAATGGGCAATGACATTAGGACTTTTGATTTTGTTCACTGCTAAAAAATATTGTACTAATTCGGCATAATCAAACATAGTAAGTGTTTTTTTGGGAATGGGGCTTTTGCCAAACCCCGGATAATCTAAAAAATACACGGTATAATCTAGTTGTAAAATTTCAATTAAACATTCCCATGACTTTTTTGTTTCTCCCCAGCCAGGTAGAATAACGATTGTGTCCTCTTTGTCTCCAAATTTTTCATAATGCAAGATGATATTTTGATAGGTAAGATTCATGATAATCACCTACCGTATCTTATGCCAAAAAAATTCTTCTTGTGCTTTTTTCTTTCTCATGCTATACTCTTTGTGACGTTTGCTTAACAACTTGCAGGAAAGACTAAATGAACTACATAGGAACTATGTGGCTTTTTTGCGTTTTTGGAAGGAGGTATTTTAATGATTACAAAAGAAGAATGGAGAAGAGAACAAAAAAAATTAAAAGAAGTGTTAGAAAAAGTAGATCAAACAAGAGAAGAACTTCAAGAGGAAGTTTTGGGAGAAGAAGAATCTTTTCAAGACTTTCAAAGGTTAGTTTGGGAAGGTAAGAGTTCTTTTGACCGCGCAGAATTTAATCAAGTTTTGGCTTCGAATGCGATGGAAGCTCAAAAGATTTTAGCGAAACGAATGTATTTTAAACGGATTTGTTTGATATCGAAAAAACCTTATTTTGGATCTTTTCGATATCAAGAAGAAGGAAAAGAATATCATATTTATCTTTCTTTTACTTATTTAACAGATGAGAATTATAATAATATTTTGTATGACTGGCGAAGTCCTGTTTGTAGTCTTTTTTATGATTATGAGATTGGTCCTTGTCAGTATGAAGCGCCGGGTGGGATTTATCATGGTACTTTGAAAGAAAAAAGACAATATAAAATTGACGATCGAAAGCTTCTTGCTGTTTTTGATAATTCACTTAATATTGATGATGATGTGTTACAAGATGTTTTGGCTCATAATAATAGTGATAAAATGAAAAATATTGTTAATACCATTCAACAAGAGCAGAATGAAGTGATTCGAAATTTGGATGATAAAAATTTAATTGTGCAAGGAATTGCAGGAAGTGGGAAAACTTCTGTGGCCCTTCATCGAATTGCCTTTTTACTTTATCGGATTGAGACATTGACTTCTAATCAGATTTTGATTTTTTCTCCGAATCAAATCTTTTCCGAATATATTTCCAATGTCTTACCAGAACTAGGAGAAGATAATACCTTACAAACGACATTTAGTGATTATCTTTCTTACTTCTTAAAAGAATTTTCTAAAGTAGAATCTTTTTCTCATTTTATTGCATGTTATTATGAAGGAAAAAGAGAAAGAACTGAGTTCCTTTCGTATCAACAGTCACGGAAGATCATAAAAGATATGGAATGTTATTTGGAAGATTATATTGATAGGGCAATGATTTTACAGGATTTTGTCGAAGGAAGAGAACATTTCGTTTCAAAAGAAGAAATCAATGAGCTGCTTCATGGAAGATATCAGCGTTTGCCATTTTTTGAGCGAATTGAGGAAATAGCAGAGAAGTTATCTATGCGTTTTTATCAAAATCGGCAAAAGAAAGGAACTTTTCGTAAATTACTCTATCAGAATGCTTCTTTTCAAAAAAATTATAAAGAAATCTATTTGGATTTTTATCAAAGTCCTTATAGTGAATATATTTTAGAGGAAAGAAAAGGAAGAGAGTTCTTAAAACAAAAGGAAATTTCTTATGCGGATGCTTTGCTTTTTGCTTATATGAAAGGAATTTTGGAAGGGTTTCCTTATGAGGGAAATATTAAGCAAGTGGTTGTTGATGAAGCGCAAGATTATAATTATTTACAATATGTTATGATGCAAAAAATCTTTGCGAAAGCTAATTTTACGATTCTAGGGGATATCAATCAAAATATGAATCCTTATGCTTCTTATTCTTCTCTTGCAGTTTTACAGGATATCTTTGCTTCGAGTCGTTATTTAGAACTTAAGAAAACGTATCGTTCTAGTCCTGAGATTATCGAATATACCAATCAGATTTTAAATCTTTCTTTGACTTCAGCGATTCGTAGAGAAACGAATATTCCGGTTGGTCATCATGAAAGTGAAGAGGATTTGATAGAGTCTATTTCTAAGCTTCATCAAAAATATGCATCCCTTGCCATTATTACCAAAGAAGAGAAGAGTGCTTTCCGGCTTTATGAGAGATTAAAAGATTCTTTTTCTCTTTCTCTTTTAACAGGGGAGAGTAAAAAATTTCAAAGAGAATTTGTGATAGTGCCGAGCTATTTAGCGAAGGGGTTAGAATTTGATAGTGTGATTGTTTATAATGATCCGCAAAATCCTTTTCAAGATTCGGATAAATTTCTTTTATACATTGCTTGTACGAGAGCTCAACAAGAGTTGCAATTATATTATTTGTAGGTGATAAGATGGATAAGATTTTTGTTAGTTTAGAAGGGTATCAAGAATATTTAAAGGAATTGGATCAGATTCGTGAGAAGATTCGTAAAAATAGTGCTTCTATGAGTGAATATATGAGTGATGATGCTTATGGAGATGGATGGCATGATAATTTTGCTTATGAAGAAGCAAGAAAGATGGAATATCAACTCTTTTTAGAATATGAAAAGAAATTAAAAGGTTTGAATCAATTAGAAATTGTGAAAAAGAAAGAGAGTGATACGATTGATCTTGATACTTATTTCTTGTTTCAGTTTGAAGATGGAGAAGAAGAGTGGTATCAGTTAGTAGGATCTACAAAAAGTAAAGAGAATGATAAATATATGTCTGTTACCTTAAATAGTCCTTTTGGAAGAAGTGTTTATGGAAAAAAAGGTGGCGATGTTGTTCGTTATTTTGTGTATGGAATAGAATATCGTGGGGTTATTTTAGATAGAAGAGATGAACTAGTGAACTATAGAAAAGATTGACTTTTTCTCTTTTTTGTGGTAAAATAAGCCTTACGTTAAGAAAAGGGGGATATCAAGATTATGACAACAGAACGAAAGGAACAATTAGAAGGACAAGCAAAAGAATATTTTGATCAAGGTGATTGGGTTAATGCCAGAAAATGTTATTTAGAACTTTATCGGGAAGGAAATAGGCAAAAAAAGAACGTTTATCGTCTCGTTCAATTAGATTTAAAATTGGATCTTTATCAAGAAGCTAGGACGATATTAGAACAAATCGATTCGAAAGAACCTTGCTTTTTAAAGACTTCTATTTCGCTTGAGACAAATGAGTATAATTTTAAGACAGCTGAAAAAATAATTTATTCTTTTATGCAAAAAGACAATAATCAAGTAGAAGGTTTAAAATTATTGCTTGGTAATTCTTTAAATAGAGGAGAATATGACACTGCTCGTAAAATCGCTTCATCCCTTTTATTTGATCGGGAGCATTACTTTAAAGCATTTCAAGGGTTGGTTCAATTAGATATTTTAACCGGTGATTATGAGAAGGCTTTTTATCAGTTAAATCGGATCGATCCTCTTCGTTTACAAGATAGACAGGTTAAAGCTTGGTATAATTATTGTTCTCAGTTTATTTGTAAAAGATTAAACTTGGAGGAAAGCTCAGAGCTTGCAGTTGATAATTATCGACATAACATTGTGTTACATCCCGAACAAAATAAAGAGATGGTTATTCAACATATCCAAAAGCATGAACTAGGAAATGAGAACAATCAGAGTGAATTTTCTTCTTTTTTTGCTTTGACTGATTATGCCAAATTATATGATGTTGTGCGTAATAAAATGAAAATGAGTCGTCAAGTTTATTCTTTTCAAGATAGTCAGTATGCACTTCCCATGGAAACACCAATTGGAGTGATCGATGGGAAAATTAGTTCTGATATAGGGGTTGCTTCAGTTTTTGATCAGGAAGAAATTATCACGATGTATCCAATTTCTTTATCAAAGGATTTTAATAAAGATGGATATTGTTACCAAAAGAAAATGGGGGTGAAATAATGATTTCGGAAGAAAAATTAGATGAGGTTTTAGCTTTATCGGTTGAAAAAGAAGAAATAAAGAAAAGTGAATTGGCATCGCATGGAATTACTTCCTATGAAGTAAAAGAAATGATAGAAACAGGATTTTTATCGCGTGTTCGTCATGGTTATTATAGTGTTTTAGATGGAGCACCATTTTATCAAAAAGCACTTGTGTTAAATCGCGGAAGAAAGTTTCAGGATTCGATTGCTTATTTTAAGAAAAGTTATGATTTAGGATATGAAGTTTCCAGTTGCTCTTTTCGTCTTTTTTTAAGATTTTTAGAGAATCAAGATTATGAGAAGTCTCTTTCTTATTTAGAGTCTCTTTATCATGATGAGAGTAAACAAACTGTAGTATCTCGGAGTTATAATGAAATGTTTTTTGTGTTATTAGCAAATTTAGTGGATTCTCCTATGGAAAAGAAAGATATTTTGCAAAAGAGTTATGTTCCGATTGAAAGAAAAGATAATGATGTCCTTACAGCGAAAGAAATTGTTCGAAAAGCGGTATTAGCTCGACAATTTGATGTTGCTCATCGTTATCTTGATTCTTCTTTTCTTCATGGACCATACCGTGTGGATGCTCAAGTTGTGGCGATGCAACAGTTGATCTTAGCCAATCAAAAGCAGGAGAGAATAGAAGAGAAACAGTTAACTTATTATTATCAAAATGGTGATTATTCTTCTATTGTTACTTTGCTTTCTCAGAAGGAAGAGAAATGTGGTTTATTATCGTTAGAACAAAGTTTGATGTTAAAAGTAGCTCAAAAACATGTGCTATTAAAAGAAGAACAACCTTTACAAAAGTCTTCTACGGAAAAAACAGATCCTTTCTCTTTGGTAGAAACCAATCATTTTGATAAAGTTTCAGAATATGTAGAGAGCGAATTTGAAGATGCAGTATTACTGGAAGATATGTTGCGCGATACCATTGCTTTACAGAAAAAGGTTAATTTGTTGGCACCTCATAAAAAACCTTTGCCGGTAAAAATGGAATCAAGAGTTGAAGTTGAAAAGAAAATAGAAGTTCTTCCTTCTGAAAAATTACAAGAAGAGGAGAAGGAAGAAAGCACTTCTGTAAATGGCTTACTTTTATTACAGCAAGGAGAATATCAAAGAGGAAAAGAAGTCATTTCTTCACTTCTTCAAGAAAAAGGAAAAGAGAAGTATCAAGATATTGTGATGGATTCTTTGAGATATTCTTTGTTGGAAGAAGATACGGATTTCGAAGAATTAACGAAGACGTTTTGTACTATTATGCAAGAAGATAAGCCAACTTCTCTATTACCACATTATCTTGTTTCCTTTTATCAAGAATTGGGCGTTGATCAAGCTAAGTGTTCTTTGCGATTAGAACAATTGAAGAAATTAGATGAAGCTGGATGTTCTTGTGATGCCCTTCCATTACTTAAGAAAACATTTTATTTTGGAGGAAGTTTAGATCAAGAAGCTCTTACCCGTCTTGAGAAGGTAGAGAGTAAAATAAATCAAGTGGAAAAAACAGAGAAAGAAAAAATTTTGGAAAAAAAATAAAAAAGTACCAATTTTTAAAATTGGGCTATCGTTTGTGGGTGAATATTGAAAATTCCTCTAGGGAAAATAAAATATTCACCTTATTTTTTGTCTGAATTTAAAAAA